>Ga0194133_10000465_pt1 | contig 82863 bp, 56 predicted proteins | sample TA2KigOf40mmetaG_FD_155448 | JGI IMG/M metagenome (GOLD analysis project Ga0194133, IMG submission 155448) | Freshwater microbial communities from Lake Tanganyika, Tanzania - TA2015055 Kigoma Offshore 40m | ecosystem: Environmental > Aquatic > Freshwater > Lake | place: Tanzania: Lake... | reverse complement strand
TAGCTGACATGGGTCAGCGGCCGATCGAGATCGCTCGCCTCCGTGGCCGGGTCGTCGGTGGCCCCCGCCTTGGTCACCACCGGCCGGTTGCGCCAGTCGTATGCCGTGGAGACGACGCGCGGCGCGTCGCCACCTCCAGGGTATCTGATCGAGCGCGTCCGGTTGCCATTGCCGACAGAACCGTTGTCATATTCGTAGGCCGCGACGCGCGTCATGTTCGACGCCGGCGAGCCATTGGTCGGCGACCACTTGAAGCCGTTGGTCGTCGAATCGTCGGTGCCGATCCAGCTCGACGACAGCCGCGCCAGGCCGTCGTAGACATGGTGCGTGATCGTCCCCGACGGGGTTTCGACGCGCTCGACCTTCCCCTGCTTGCCATACGCCGTCGTCGTCCGCAGGTAGTTGTTTCCCGCACTTCCCAGCGTGGCCTCGGTCGAATAGCTCACGCCGGCGAGCGTGGTGTAGCGGTCGGAGGCGACCATCTGCCCCGCCGCGTTGACCAGCGAGCGCGACAGCGACTGGACGTTCGTGATCGCCTCGGCGCCGGTCGGCCGGCCCGCGGCATCGACCGCCGGCACGGCGGCGAAAGACAGCGTTTCGGAGTAGGTCCCGCTCACGTCCTGGCGCGACAGGAAGATCGGACCGGTCGGCGACAGTGTCGCGGCGTTCCAACCGACGTAGGTGCGGACCGCATGCGCGACGTCGTCGAATACCCGGTAGGTGACATTCCCGCGCGGGTCGGTGACCTTGACCCCGCGGCCGAGCCCGTCGACCTCGGTCGCCGTGACCAGATGCAGGCCGCCCCCCGCGGGCGTCGCCCAGCCGGACGGCAGCGCGGAAAAGTCGCCGGTCCGCGTCGTATCGACATCCACGATCTGCTTCACGACCGCGCCGCTGACCGGATCGTAGGCCGTGAAACGGAGGAAGCCGTCGGCGTCGCGCGACCAGATCTCCCGACCGTTGGGATCGAACACCTGCATCTGCACGTCGGCAGTGCCGGGACCGTTCTGCGCCGCGCTCACGACCGGCAGCGTGACCGCCACCGACTCGACCTGGGTGGTGTCGGTGCGGAACGAGTAGGAATAGGTCGTCGTCTGGGCTGCCGGGGCGAATGCCGTCGCCACGGCGACGAACGACGCCGTCCGCCCGCCGGCCGAGCGCGTCACGTACGTCATCGCCGTCTGCGGGATCGCGGTCCCCGTCTCGCCGCGCTGCACCGCCGTTGACGACACCAGTCCCACGACGTCGCCCGGCACCGTCTCCGTCGCCGTCGACGTCACGCCGTACGACCGGACCTCGATCAACCCGGCGGCGTCGCGGAGGTAAAGGTAGTTGCCCGCCTGCGACCCCATCAGGTCGGCATGCGCCTCGACGTCCGCCAGATTGGCGGGGAGATCGAGGGCTTCGGGCGAGGCGCTCCACATCGGCCGCCCCAATTCGTCGTAGCGGAGAAAGCGCCCCCACTGGCGCTGCGTGCCGCCGTCGCTGGCCCGGGTGACGTCGAGCATCGACTGGCCGAACAGGTTGGTGTAGTTGACGATCTGCGTGCCGTCCGGGCGGGTGACCGTCGTCCGCGACCGCCAGGCGTTGAAGTCGTCGGTCGCCGCCACTGGATTGGTCGCGTAGGAGAACGTGTAGGTCCCGATCCCTCCGGTGCAGGCGGAGCACCCCACGCCCTGCCGGTCGTGCCGGACGACGCGCCGCTGGGAATCGTATTCGTAGTAGTCGGAGGCATACGGTGCGATCGCCGCGTCGGACGCCGTCCGGAATCCCGGCACCGCAGCCGCGAGGCGCTTCTGGCTCGCGGCATCGAACGAATACTTCAGTGCCCCGAAGAACCCCTTGTCGCTGTCGGGCTGGCCGAACGTGTAGTAGCGGTAGTAGGTCGAATCGATCAGTGCTCCGGTACCGTCGCGGACCTCGATCGACTCCAGATCGCCGTCGGTGCCGTTCGGACTCCCGCCGGCGTAATAGCCGTAGGTGAGCACCCGGATCACCGATCCGTTGCTCCGCGCCAGCGTCGCCGTGGCAACCCGGTCTCTACCGCCAACCGTGATGTAGGTATAGGTCCACGACTGTCGCGGCGAGGTGCCCGACGCCGGCGCGACCGACGATAGCGACAGCGTCTCGACGCGCGTCGGCTGACCGAAGATGTCGCGCTGCGTGACGGTCGCCCGATTGCCGAAGGCATCGCTGCGGCTCACGAAGCGGCCATGTTCCTCGGGGGCATTACCCGAAAAGTCATTGAACTCGATCGCCTCGCCGGCCGCCGTCCGGTAGACGAACCGGGCTCCCGACCAGGTCAGCGAGTCGGAATTGGCAGCGAGCGGCTCGAACGACGTCGTCGATCCCTGCTTGCGGAGGAAAACCCTGACATCGGTGCCGGTGAAGTCGAACTGCAACGCCTCGGGACCCTGCGCGTCGGACCGGAGCACGTGGATCGACGGCATCGTCGTCGAGATCCGCCCGTTGCCGTAGCTCTCGTCGCCGTTGCGCACGGCGTTGCTCGTCCAGGCGTGGGCGGGTCCGGCCGACGCCCCGTCGGAAACACGCGGCGTAAGGTTACCGACCGGAAGAGACGCGAGGCCGCTGGCCAGATGGACGCCGCCCCCTCCTGCGCCATCGCCAGCGCTGGCGATCATCAACTCGCCGCAGTCTTCGTATTGAGGAATCCCTGGGCCGACCTCAAGCCCACGGGTGAGCTGATAGAACTCGATCGGTCGGACCAGCAGCAGCCGCTGTTCGAGCTGCTCGAACATCACCGCCAGTGTCGGCTTCTCACCGCACCCGCGCGGTCCGCAGCCCGGGCTGCACGCGTTGCGGTGCCCCCGGCGTTGGCCACACCGCTGCCGCTGTCGCTGCCGTCCGATGCCCCCTCCTTTGATCCCGATCGCGTCAGGCGATTGGCCCCCTCGCCAGAAACCCCCCGGACGGGGACCACAGGGTATGGGAAAAGATCATGCCGGTGTTGTCAACGGCCGTCAGGGGTCGAACACGACCGCCACCGGCAGGGAGTTGCCGAACGTGACGAAGTCGCGAAACGTCCACGCCACCCTCTTGTCGGGTGTGACTTCGATGATCTGCGGGTTGTCGGGGCCGGCGTGGCAATTCACCAGTTGCGTGTTGCCGTTGGCGAGCCGGCGCACCTGCGTGACCCACGCCAGCGTGATCCCCGGCAGGTCATGCTGGGCCAGGTGCCAGACGATCTCCTTGGCGGGCGTGACCTCGAGCACGGCATGGCCGTTGCCGGTGCCGATGAGCGTGTTGCCATTGGCGAGGCGGACGGCCGAATAGACCTGGTCGCCGAATGCCTCGGGCCCGTGGCCCCCCTTCGGCTCGCGGCCGAACAGCGGCACGTCGAACTCCCACACGACCCTGCCCGCGGTGTCGTATTCGCGGACCACGCCGTCGCGCTCGTGGGCGACCAGATACGTGCCCGCCGGCGTGCGGCGCACGTTGCGGGTGTCGGAGTGGACAGCCGGCCGATCGACCGTGAGCGGGATCACGTGGCGGATCTTCCCCTCGCCATCGACCTCCACGATCCGCGCCGGCCCCGACTCGGCGATCATCGTCGCCCCGTCGGGGAGCCGCTCGAAGGCGTGGATCTCGACCGGGCGGTCGCCATGCTCCTTCCGCCCGTCGTAGGACCAGACCACCTTCCCGTCGCGGTCGGTCTCCACGACCCGCGTCCACCCCTCCTGGGAGAGCAGGTGGCCGTCAGGGAGGAGGTGGAGGTCGTGGATCTGCGCGACGGGGCGCCGCCAGGCGATGCTCCCGTCGGCTCCGACCAGCGCCAGCGTCCGCGTCGAATCGTCGGCCGCGAGCACGCGGCGCGGCGGGCCGGTCTGGTCGGCGACGGCGTCGGCCCCGGCCGACAGGCCGAGGGCCGAGAGCGCGACGAGCCACGCCGCCAGCCGGCTCCAGCCCGAGCGTGGGGCGGGATGGATCGTCGTCGGCCGCCGCGCGGCGAGGGCGGCGATCCGGGTGCGGACCTCGTCGAGCCGGGCGCCGGAAACGTGCTCGAGCGCCAGATCGAATTGGACCGCCGCCCGCGGCGCCAGCGTGACCACGCGCCCCTGCGACTCCTCGAACGACCGCGGGTTGGGGAAATTGGTGCCCGGCTCGAGTCCGGTGACGTAGCCATCGGCATTCCCAGTCTGGTTTTTCCAGAGCGTGAAGCAGGGGAGCGACTCGGCAAACCAGGCCAGCCGCGCCCCCTCGCGCCCGCCGGGGGCGAGGAGGACCGCCTCGGCGGTCCCCTGGTCGTCGGGACGGATCCGCGCGAAATGCGCCTCCTCGGGGCGCCCTGCCCGGGGCGCTTCGAAGCTCCTCCAGGTCGGGCCGTCGGGCATCGCCGCGGTGTCGCGCGGCGCCACCTCGTCGACGGCCGCGAGGAGCTCGGCCCCGGCCCCGAGCAGCGGTGGCCCGAGATTGACGTGGTAGAGCATCTGCATCGTCGTCGGGCGGTCGGAGAGGTTTGTCACTTCGTCGGTCCAGGTGACCAGCGGCCGGTCGGCGTGGACGACGATCCGGGTCGACATACGCAGGGCATGGAAGTGGAACCGCGTCTCGTCGACGGCGCCGGCCAGTTCGACCGTGCCGGCCTTGTCGTCGATCACCACCTCGACGGCATGGGCGGGGAGATTGGCGATCCGGCCGTGCAGCGGATGCAGCAGCCGGCCGGCGGCGTCGAAATCGGGGGCGCCGTTGGAGACCAGGCCGCAGCGGGCGACCAGTTCGTCGAACCCGTCGAGCCAGCCGAGCCCGGAGGGCTCCATCAGCGGCACGCCGCGCGGGTGCACCGGGCCGGCGACCGGCGACTGCCAGCCCAGCTCGGTCGGCCCGCTCCAGGCCTTCCAGATTCCCAGGCCCCGGTCCGGGAGGACGATCGCGCTGGTGGCGCCGGCGGCGAGCTCGACGACGAGCATCCCGTCGCCGCGGCCGCCGCGGATCCGGCCGGTGCGGACCCGCAACCGGCCGAGAGTGATATCGAGCGCATCGTTGGCGGTGGAGGCGGTGTCTCCGCGCCCGCGGCTCACGACAGGGTGGGATTGGCGTGTCATGGGGGGGAGTGTACCGCGACGGCCCGCCGCGCCGCAGCCGGCCGCAGCACGGCGGCGGGTGTCGTCCCAGGCCTCCGGACGGGGAGCGGTCGCGACCGGGCCAACGGCGTCGGCGGGATCACTACACTGGCGGCCTGCCGACGACCGCACCTCCACCAGAGCTTCGGAAGCCACCCCGTGGTTCCCATGTCGCCGACGCCGCCGATCGCGATCGTCCTCGCCGCTGGCCGCGGCACACGGATGGGCACCGACCTGCCCAAGGTGCTCTGCGAGGCGGCAGGGAAGCCGCTTGTCACCTGGGTGCTCGAGGCCTTGGCGGCGGCTGGGATCGAGGAGCGGATCGTGGTCGTCGGCCACCGGGCCGCCGACGTCGAGCGCGCGCTGGCCGGTGTGACCGGGGTCTTCTTCGCGCTCCAGACCGCGCTCCGCGGAACCGGCGACGCGGTGGCCGCGGCGGTCCCGCACCTGCGCCGCGCCGGAGGAGGCCCGGCGCGGCCGGTGGTGATCGTCTGCGGCGATTCGCCGATGCTCCGGCCGGCGAGCATCGCCCGCCTCCTCGGCGAGTTCGCCGCCCGGTCGGCCGCCTGCCTGCTGGGCACGACGATCGCCGCCGACCCGACCGGCCTGGGGCGGATCGTGCGCGACGACTCCGGCCGGTTCGAGGCGATCGTCGAGGAACGCGACGCGACGCCGCAGCAGCGCCTGATCCGCGAGGTCAACATGAGCACGTACGTGTTCGCGGCAGGGGCGCTCGTCGACGCCGTCGGGCGCCTCGACAACGGCAACGCCGCCGGGGAGTATTACCTCACCGACTGCCCCCGGTTGCTGGCGTCCGACGGCCTGGTGGTCGATGCCGTCGCCTGCCTCGACGAGAGCGAGTCGCTCTCCGTGAACACCCCCGCACAGCTCGCCGCGGTGGCCGCGGCCCTGGCGGCGCGGCCGACGGGCGACGAGCAGGGACCAGCGAGGCACGCCGGATGAACGATCTGAAGATCTTCAGTGGGCCCGCCAACACGGCGCTGGCCCAGGACATCTGCCGCTACCTCAACCTGCCGATGGGGAAGATCACCCTCGGGCGGTTTCCGGACGGCGAGATCTCGTGCAAGATCGACGAAGACGTCCGCGGCCGCGACGTGTTCATCGTCCAGCCCACCTGCCCGCCGGTCAACGAGCACCTCATGGAGCTGCTCGTGATGATCGACAGCTTCAAGCGCGCCAGTTCGTTCCGGCTGACGGCGGTGATTCCCTACTTCGGGTACGCCCGGCAGGACCGAAAAGACGCCGGGCGGGTGCCGATCACGGCCAAGCTCGTGGCCAATCTGATCACCCGCGCGGGCGCCGACCGCGTGCTGGCGATGGACCTCCACGCCGCCCAGATCCAGGGCTTCTTCGACGTCCCCGTCGACCACCTCTACGCCGCCCCGGTGCTCCACAACCACTTCGCGTCGCTCGACGTGCCGCGCGACGAGATCGTCGTCGTCAGCGCCGACGAGGGGGGAATCAAGCGCGCCGTCGGCCACGCCACCCGGTTCGGAGCCCCGCTGGCGATCATCGACAAGCGGCGTTTGTCGGCCGACACCACCAAGCCTGCAAACCTCATCGGGGCGTCGGTGGAGGGAAAAACGGCGCTGATGTTCGACGACATGATCAGCACCGCCGGTTCGATCTGCTCGGCCGCCGAGGTGATCCACCGCCACGGCGCCAAGGCGATCTACGCCGCCGCGACCCACGGCCTGCTCGTCGGCCCGGCGGTCGAGCGGCTCCGGGCGGCGCCCTTCAAAGGAGTGATCATCACCGACTCGATCCCCCTTTCGGAGGATAAGCTCCTTCCCTCCGTGACGGTGCTTTCGGTCGCTGCGCTGCTCGGGCAGGCGATCAAACGGATCCACCGCAACGAGTCGGTGAGCATGATGTTCCAGTGAGCCGGCAGACCGGCCTTGCGGTCCCCGGCGGCGCTGGCATGATAGTGGGCTTTCCGTGAGCCTGCCGACGGTGTCGCGCGGGCCCGCGCCCGGCCCCCGCGCCGCGGCGCCGCACGCGCGAAAGCCCCCCGCGAGGAATCGATCCCGTGAGCGAGTCGCTCGAAGTCGTCGCCCGCACCGCCGTCGGCTCCCATGCCTGCCGCCGCCTCCGCCGCCAGGGGCTCGTTCCCCTGGTTCTCTACGGCCATGGCGAGAAATGTGTCGATCTGGCCGCCCACCGCGATGCGGTCGAGGCGGTGATCCGCCACGGCAGCCGTGTCGTGGAGTTGCAGGGAGCGGTGAAGACCAGCGCCCTGCTCCGAGACCTGCAGTGGGACACGTTCGGCACCGAACCGCTCCACGTCGATCTGATTCGCGTCAGCGCCAGCGAGCGGGTCAAGGTGCGCGTCCCGGTCGACCTGCGTGGCGAATGCCCCGGGCAACGTGAAGGGGGCGTGGTCACGCTCCTGCTCCACGAAGTCGATCTCGAGTGCACGGCTGACGCGATCCCGGAGAGGATCCACGCCCAGGTGGGCCGGCTGATGATCGGCGGCGTCATCAAGGTCCAGGATCTGGAGCTGCCGAAGGGGGCTCGCGTCCTTGCCGACCGGGAAGAGAACGTCGTGTCCTGCAACCTCCCGACGCACAAGGCCGAGGAGGCGGTCGCCGCCGCCGAGCCGGAGGTGATCGGCCGCAAGCCGGCGGAGGAGGGGACTGCCGCCGAGGGGGAGTGAGTGAAACTCGTCGTCGGCCTCGGCAACCCCGGCCGCTCCTACGATGGCTCGCGGCACAACGTCGGCTTCGAGGTTCTCGACATCCTGTCGGAGCGGGCGGGAAGCCCGCCGCGGCGTCAGCGTTTCCAGGGCGACACCGCCCCGGCGACGGTCCGGGGCAGCCAGGTCCTGCTCCTCTGGCCGCTGACGTGGATGAACCTCTCCGGCTCGGCCGTGCTTGCAGCGCGCGATTTCTACAAGCTCGACGACTCGGATATATTGGTGATTTGCGACGACTTCAATCTCCCCGCGGACGTCATCCGGCTCCGGAAGGGCGGTTCGGCGGGGGGCCAAAATGGCCTCGCCAACGTCCTCCTGCGCCTCGGCACCCAGACCGTGCCGCGACTTCGGGTGGGCATCGGACCGGTGCCTCGCGGCCGTGATCCAGCCGATTGGGTGCTCGGCCGCTTCACCGCGGCGGAGCGAACGCAGGTCGACGCCGCCGTGCAGCGGGCCGCGGAAGCAGCCGAGGATTGGATCGCCCTCGGCATCGACGCGGCGATGAACCGACACAACTAGTTTCAATGATTTCCAGCCACCGCTCCCGAGGAACCCTCGATGGTCGTTTACGAAGGCATGTTCATTCTTGATCCCACGAAGTTCTCGCGCGATCCGTCCGCGGCTGCCAAGCAGGTCGACGACCTGATCGCCGCGCACGGCGGCACCGTGCTCGCCGCACGGCTGTGGGACGAGCGAAAACTCGCCTACCCCATCAACGGACACAAGAAGGGGGTCTACTGGCTCAGCTACTTCAAGATGCCCGGCGGCAACATCGCCCCCCTCGAGCGGCAGGCGGCGATCACCGACCTGGTGATCCGCAAGTTGATCCTCCGCGTCGATCCGCGGCTCGCCGATGTCCTCGTGCAGCACGCGTTGGCCGGCGATAGCACGCAGCGGCGCACGGGCACCTCGAGCCCGGCGGGAACCTGACCCCCGCCCCGGCGTGCCCTGACCGAAACCGCGGTCTTGCCAACTCGCCGACAGGCACCCTATACTGAACAGATGATCACATTCGCCTCGCCGACAGCGGCCGGGCGAGCCCCCGGGGGCCGAGAAGGCCCGCGGGGGGCGATGGCCGCGGCGGCGGGGAAGACGCGGCCGAGCGGCGCAGGCGGGGTTCGATCGGGGCAACTCGCCGGCCAGTGGAGCCGGCGGTCAATCACGTAGGTCGAGGAGCATCCGATGGCCAGTTTCAACCGTGTGGTTCTGATGGGTAACGTCACCCGCGACCCGGAACTGCGGTACATCCCCAGCGGCAAGGCGGTGACCGACCTGGGTCTGGCAGTCAACGAGCGGCGCAAACTTCCCAGCGGCGAATGGGGCGAGGAGACGACCTTCGTCGACATCACGCTGTGGGATCGCAATGCCGAGGTCGCGGGGGAATACGTCACCAAAGGGTCGCCGGTCCTCATCGAAGGTCGGCTCAAGCTCGAGACGTGGGAGAAAGACGGCAAGAAAAACTCGAAGCTGAAAGTCATCGGCGACCGTCTCGTCCTTCTTGGCGGCCGGTCGGGAGAGGGGGGCCGTGGCGAAGGGGGTGGTCGGTCGGGGCGACCGGTTCGGGCCGGTTCCGGAGGCCGGCACGCCGATGCCGATGCCCCGTCGACCGACGGCCCCTCGGGCGGGTACGATGGAGAAGTGCCATCGGCCGGTGGCGGCGACGACGACATCCCGTTTTGAGGGGGCTGGCCTACGGCGGCTGCCCTGCCCGTAGGCCGAATGACGCGGGCGCTGGCCGATGACGTCGCGGCCGTGGTTCGCCACGGCCGCGGGTGACTCGTCAGTGCCGCCGATCGGCCCCGGGCCCGCCGGTGGAGTGTTCACGTCGGTCCGTGGCGTTCGGTGTGGGTGACGAGGTTTTCTGTCCCGGATTTTCCGTGCTGGAAAGGTTTCACGATGGCCGCTCAGTCTGACTCCAACGCGTCTTCCGCTCCCGCTCGCGAATCGTCCGCGGCGCCGGCAAAGAATGCGGTCAGCCGCGCCAAACGGCAACGCTCGGCCCCGACAATGGCCGCCGCCAACCGGCTACCGAAGGGGAAGAAGGGGGGCATCGAACTGCTCCTCATCCAGTCGGTCGAGCACCTCGGCAAGGTGGGCGAGGTGGTCGAGGTGAAGCGGGGGTACGCGGCCAACTATCTGCTGCCCCAGGGCATGGCGACGATCGCCACCGACCACCACAAGCGGATGATCGAGAAGCACAAGGCGAAGCTCGACGAGATCGCCCGGCAGCGGTTGGCGGGCCTCCGCAGCCTGCTCGACGAGCTGGTGCGGACGAGCGTCACGATCGAGGCCAATGCCAACGACGAGGGGCATCTCTACGGCTCCGTCGGCGCGGCGGAGATCTCCCGGTCGCTGAAGCAGCAAGACCTGATCGTCGCTGCCGACTCGATCATCCTCCAGGGCCCCCTCAAAGAGGTCGGGCTGTACACGGTCAAGGTGCGGCTCGCTGCCGAGGTGGAAGGCGACCTGAAGGTGTGGGTGGTGCCCTCGAGCGGAGACGGCGGAGCCAAGTAGCGTCCGCCGCGGCTGCCTGCCGGCCGTGGATGCCTCGCCAAGTCAACTGCCCGTGGCCTTTCGGGCGCGGGGATCGCGGCCGGCTCTTGCCGTTGGCCGAGAACCGCTCGCCGCGACCGCGGGGTGATGGTCTTGTCGGTCGGCAGCTCATGGCTTCCCGGGTCCGAGCCCACCCCCTGCCCACCGAGGTGACCGGATGAGCGACGCGGCGGCGGGTTCAGCGGGCAACCACGATGCCTCCGGAAACGGCGCGTCCTCCCGCCGGCGGCGTGACGGCGGCGGTAAGCCGCGCCCCACCGCCCCCGCAGCGGGCAGCGGAGCCCGGCTGCCGGGGCGCGAACGGCCCACCAGCTATGAATCGGAGCGTGCCGTGATCGGCAGCGTGCTCCTCAAGCCCGATGTCTGCGACGACGTGACGCTGGTGTTGTCCCCCGCCGATTTCGACGACGACGCCTGCCGACTGATCTTCGAGCGGATCCGTGAGATCCACGAGTCGGCGCGGAAGGTCGACGTCCGGATCCTCGTCGAGGCGCTGCGCACGGCCGGCGAATTGGAGCGCGTCGGCGGCGCGGCGGTGATCGCCGAATTCCTCCAGGCCGTCCCCCACGCCGCGCATGCGGTGCATTACGCCGAGATCGTCCGGGAGAAGAGCCTCCTCCGCGCGCTGATCGACACCTCCACCGCGATCCTCAGCGACGCCTACGACTCCCCGGTCGAGGCGCGGAAACAGCTCGGCGACGCCGAGACGAAGATCTTCGGCATCTCGGAGCAGCGGGCCGGGACCGAGGCGCGACCGATCAACGACGTCCTCAAGGACGTGCTCCACCGGATGGACGCCCGGATGAAGCACGATCAGCCGCTCGGCGGCGTCGAAACCGGGTTTACCGAGCTCGACACCCTCTGCGGGGGCCTCCACAACCAGGAGCTGATCATCCTCGCCGCCCGGCCCAGCATGGGAAAGACGGCGCTGGCGATGAACATCGCCGAGCACGTCGCGATCCACAATCGGCGGCCGGTGCTGTTCGTGAGCCTCGAGATGGCGGCGCTCGAGCTCACCGACCGGTTGCTCTGTTCCTCCGCGCGCGTCAACGGCCACCGTCTCCGCAACGGCACGATCTCGCAGGAGGACCGGCGCCGGCTTGTGCAGAAGGCCAGCGAGATCAGCGCCGCGCCGCTGTTCATCGACGACTCCCCGGCGCGGACGCTGGCCGAGATCGGCGCGGTCGCCCGGCGGATCAAGCGGAAGCATGGCCTCGCGCTGGTCGCGATCGACTACCTCCAGCTGATCGAGCCCGACAACCCGCGCGACCCCCGCCAGGAGCAGGTCGCCCGCATCGCCCGCCGCCTCAAGACGCTTGCCCGGCAACTCGAGGCCCCGTTGCTGTGCCTTGCCCAGCTCAACCGCCAGGCGGAGGTGTCGCGCGACAACAAGCCGCGGCTCCACCATCTCCGTGAGTCCGGGGCCATCGAGCAGGATGCCGACGTGGTGATGTTCGTGCACCGTGAGGAGTACTACCAGACGAACGACGAGGACCGGGAACGGGTCAAGGGACAGGCCGAGATCATCATCGCCAAGCAGCGAAACGGTCCGATCGGCGACGTCAAGCTGCTCTGGCAGCACGACTTCACCCGGTTCGTCAATCAGGAGCACCGCCCGCACAGCGAGTTCGAGAGCTTCTCCCCCTGAGGCGGAGCACGGCTGCCGTCAGCGGGCGCGACGGGCGGCGGAGCGGTCGGTTCCCGGAGCGACATCGAGCAGAGCCCCGCCCACGTCGCCGCGTTCGACGTGCTCCCAGGCGATCGCCCCCATCGCCGCATTGTCGGTGCACAGCGACGGCGGCGGCACGAGCACTTCCGCGCCGTGGCGGCCACCGGCTAGAGTCAGCGCGGCGCGGAGGCGCGAGTTGGCCGCGACTCCACCGCCGACGAGCACCTGGCGCAGGCCGGTGCGCTCGAGCGCCACTTCGACTTTGGCGACGACCGTATCGACCGCCGCCTGTTCGAACGCCGCCGCCAGGTCGGCGCGGGCCTGACCGGTCGGTGGCGGCTGATCGGCCGGTGTCCCCGGGGGGCGCACCCGCACCCGCAGCGCCGTCTTCAGGCCGCTGAAGCTCATGTCGATCCGGTCGCGGTCTGCCGCCAGGGGCCGCGGCAGGCGCACGCTCCGCGGATTGCCGTCGCGCGCCGTCCGCTCGATCCACGGGCCGCCGGGATAGCCGAGGCCGAGCAGCGCCGCCGCCTTGTCGAAGGCCTCGCCCACGGCGTCGTCGATCGTGCCGCCGAGGCGTTCCAGGTCGGTCGGCGTGCCGACCCTGTAGAGAGCCGTGTGGCCGCCGCTGACGACCAGGCCGAGGGCCGGGTAGCGCACGCGGGATCCATGCACAAGACGGCAGGCGTAGAGGTGAGCGGCGAGGTGGTCGTAGCCGACCAGCGGCAGGCCGAACCCGAGGGCGATCCCCTTGGCGGCGGCGAGCCCGACCAACAGCGAGCCGACGAGCCCCGGGCGGACGGCCACCGCCACGACCTCGAGCTCCGACCGGTGCACACCCGACCGGTCGACGGCCTCGGCGATCACCGGCAGGATCCGCTCGACATGCGCCCGGGCGGCGACCTCGGGCACCACGCCGCGCCACCGGGCGTGGAGCGCTTCCTGGCTGGCGACGACCGAGCCGAGCACGGTGCGCTGCCGCGTGATCACCGCGGCAGCGGTCTCGTCGCAGGTCGTCTCGATCGCCAGGAGCGGCACGCGCGCAGGATCCGTCGGGCGGCCGCCGCGATCAGAAGTCGTACCACATCCCGAACCCGCAGCGGTTCTGGTTGTTGTACACGAACTCGTATTGCGGGTCGGACCCGTACAGATACTCGAACCCGACGCGGTACAGCTTCTCGCTGCGCCGCCCGCGCCACGCCCAGCCGGCCTGCACGCAGACGTTGCCTCCCCAGTCGAGCTCCTGGCGCGACATGCCGTTGACCGCGAGGAACGGCGATCCGCGGCCGCCGGTGGGCCGGGCCTGGATCAGCTCGCAGCCCCCCTGCAGCTCCCAGGGCTCCGATCCCCCGGCGTTGTAAAACGCCCAGCCGACCTCACCGTAGAGCCGCAGCCAGTCGAGCGGGTACCAGGAATTGCCCCACACCAGGCAGTCGCGGACGTAGTTGATCCGCGGGTAGGTCGGGTGCTTGAGCATGAACTCGTCGCCGAGGTGCGCGCTGTTGTGGTAATAGGCGAACTTCGTCTGCCAGCGCCCGACGCCGTAGACCAGCGGCACGCCGAACCGGTAGTCGGCGCTGCGCAGGTCGCGCTCGTCCTCGGGATCGAGGCGCACGAACGCCGCTCCCTCGATCTGGACCTCGAAGCCCTGCGGGTGGACGACCGTGTCGGAGCCGTAGCGGAGGATCGACGCGCGGCCACCGAGGGTCGTGTCCCACAGCCATCCTTCGCGACCACCGCCGACGAGCGCCGGCTCGGTGTCGTCGTAGACCGAGGAGCCGATCCGCGGTTCCTTCGGTCCGGCGAGGTAACTGGTGTAAATCAGATTGTTGGGCATCAACTGCCAGCACCACGGGCGGGCCGCCCAGAGGTCGTCAAAGCAGTCGGGAAAACCGCTCCCTGGGACGATGCAGTCGGGACCGCAGGACGGTGATCCGCCGGGGGCCACTGCACCATCGAAATCGTCGGCGCCAAAACCCTCGTAGGGGAGGTCGAGGACGACCGGGCCCGATCCCGGATCCGCCGGCAATGGCACGACGGCCGACTGGGCACGCGGCTCCGGCACCGAGAGTGCCGGTCCAGGGAGTGGCTCGCCCGGCGCCGGCGTGGGCGACGCGAGCAGGCAGATCCCGAACCACGCCAGGCAGCCGAGCGTTCGCACCATCCGAGCGACGGCTGCATGGCGTGGCGCCGCCGCGACGCGGATGGCGTCGTCGACGGCCGGAGGCGGGTGCAGGAGCGGTTCGACTGGCATCGGTGCGGTGACGGACGGCGGGGTGGGCCCGGCGGCGGCGGCCGCCGCTGGTCAGCCACGGGGGTGGGTGCGAATTGCGTGGGCCCGAACCGGGTGCGACACTCTAGGGGCCGGTCGGGGATCGGCTGAAGAGAGATCGGCGATCGACCCCCGCGCGGCGCACGCTGATTTCACGATCGCTGACCGGTCGCGGCGCCGGCGGGCGTCTTCCCCCCACCGCCGGCAGTTTGGGCAACCAGGACACTTTCCCAGGATCGCTGCCGCCCCTCGCCGTCCCCGCGTCCCCACTTCACCAGGTTTCGGGATCCACCCGATGTCCCCTCCTCCGTCACGTGACCCGGCCCCAGCCCCACCGCAAGCGCCGGCGCCGGCCGAGACCATCGAGCCGTTGGCGGCGGCGCTCGGAAGGATCCCCAGCGGACTGTTCGTGATCGCCTGGCGCGACGGGTGCGGCGATCGGGCGATGCTCGCCAGCTGGGTGATGCAGGCGGCATTCACGCCCCCGATGATCTCGGTCGCGATCGCCTCGTCGCGCGATCTGCTCGCCGCGGTCTCCTCGGGAACCGACTTCGTGCTCAACATCGTCGGCGAGGCGCACAAGCCGCTCGCCGGGAGGTTCTCGCGCCCCGCTGCGGCCGGCGAGGAGCCGTTCGCCGGGCTCGCCGTGGAGCGCGTCGCCGGGATCGCCGCGCTGGTCGACGCGGTCGGCTGGCTCCACTGCCGCGGCGTGGCCCGCGCCGAGAGCGGCGACCATGCCGTCGTCATTGCCCGGATCCTCGCGGGGGCCTCGGCAGGCACCGGACAGCCACTGGTGCACCTCCGACGGCATGGGCTACGTTACTGAAGCTCGCGATCGGGCCCTCCCGCACCCCGGGGTGGTGCCACCCGATCGCCATTCGCCGTGGGGAGTACACGCATGATCCCTCGTCGTCTCGTCGTCGGCCTCGCCCTCTCGGCCGTGCTCGTCGCGGGCTGCAGCCGGGCGAACAAGCCCGCCGAGGTGCGCCCTGGCACCGCGCAGCCCGGCGCTCCCGGCCCGTCGGCCGGTGCCAAGCGGCTGGTGTTCATCACCAACGGCGACGATCCGTTCTGGGACGCGCTCCTCAGCGGGCTGAAGGAAGGTGAGAAACGGTTCGGCTGCGCCGCTGCCGGATTGACGGTGTCGCGCGACGTCAACAACGCGTCGGCCGAGGGGCAGATCGAGCGTCTCAGGCAGTACGCCACCCAGGACGACATCGCCGGGATCGCGATCAGCGTCATCCAGGCCGACAACCAGTCGATCGTCGAGGAGATGCGCAAGCTCCAAGCCAAGGGAGTCAAGGTCATCACCGTCGACGGCGACGTCAACCGCGACACGTTCCGTGACGCGCGCCCCTACTACATCGGCACCGACAACATCGTCGGCGGCCGTGTGCTGGGGACCGCGACGAAGGCACTCCTCGAGGCCAAGGGTGCGAAGGACGGGGGCTACGTCCAGTTCGCCGGCTTCACCGACAACGACAATGCCCGCAGCCGGATGAACGGCGTCAAGGAGGCGATCGGCCCGGCGTTCGCGGAGCGCGACCGGATGGCTGACGAGATGGATCTACCCCGGGCCCGCGACAACGTCCGCAACGCCACCCAGAACCACAAGGACCTCGTCGCCCTGGTGGGGATCTGGGCCTACAACGCCCCGGCGATCGCCGACGTGGTCTCAGAGAGCGGATCGCGCGACCGCTACGTGGTCGGCACGTTCGACGCCCAGGATCTGGCGATCGGCCACATGGGGAAGGGGAACATCGACGTGATGGTGGTCCAAAACCCGTTCGAGATGGGGGTCCAGACGGTTCGCCTCCTCAAGGCGATGGTCGAGAGCGACAAGGCGGTGCTCGGGGAGATGTTCCCACGGGCCGGCAGCCCCGACGGCGACATCTTCACGACCGGTCTGCGGGTCGTCGTCCCCGACGCGGCCTCCCCGGTGAAGCCCGGCCTGTTCGACCCGAAGGTCGTCGAGTTCATGACGCTGCCGGAGTTCCAGGCCTGGCTGAAGCAGTACAACCTGACCAGTTCCTGACATGACACCCTCCGGCCCCGCGGCGGGCGGCTGGCTGCCGCCGCGCACCGAGCTCGCCCTGCTGGCGGCGATCGTCGTCGTCTTCGTCGGCACCGGCTGGCTCGACCCCAACGGCACCTACTTCACTTCCTGGGCCGAGAGCCGCGACATCATCCTCCGCAACACGGCGCTGCTGGGCATCATCGCCCTCGGGGCCGCGGTCGTGATCATCGCCGGCGGCATCGACCTGTCGGCGGGGTCGATGGTGGCGTTCAGCGCCACCACCTGCGCGCTGATCCTCACGCTCTGCGCCGACGCCGACGACCGGCGCCTCGTGACCGTCGGCCCGGTGGGAATCGCACTGGCGGTCGGCGGCGCGATGCTGTCGGGGCTCCTCGTCGGCACGCTCCACACCTGGCTGATCACCTCGATCCGCCTTCCCCCGTTCGTCGCCACGCTCGCCACGCTCGTCGGCCTGCGCAGTTTCGCACGGGCGATGTGCCTGTACGTCACCCGCACGCGCTGGGGGAGCGAGTCGCAGCAGATCAACGTCAACACGCCGTTCTTCGCCTGGCTCAAGGAGCACAACGTCTGGATCACCACCGCGACCTTCCTCGGCCTCGCGGTGGTCACCTGGATCGTCCTCTCCCGAACCGTCCTCGGCCGGCACCTGTACGCACTCGGCGGCAACGAGCAGGCGGCCCGGCTGAGCGGAATCCGCACCGAGAACGTCAAGTGGTTCGCCTACTGCTTCAGCAGCCTGACCGCGGCCCTGGCCGGGATCTTCCTGATGGCCGACAGCAGCGTCGCCCAGCCGGGCCAGCTGGCCCGCGGCTACGAGCTCAACGCCATCGCGGCCGCCGTCGTCGGCGGCTGCAGCCTCCAGGGGGGCGTGGGCACGGTGAGTGGCACGGTCCTCGGGGCGCTGTTCCTCCGCGTCGTCATCGACGCCGTCTCGAAGCTCATCAAGGCCAGCGCCGACGTCTACGAGGGGATGATCGTCGGGATCATCGTGGCCCTGGCGGTGACGCTCACGCAGTTCGGGCAGCTCGCCCGGACGGGGCGGGCGCTGTTTCCCGGAACACGCGGCCTGGCGGCGATCCCCACCATCGCCACGTTCGCCGCCCTGCTGGCGACGATGGGGGCGGCGAACGTCGAGGGACTCGCCGGCCGCACCGGTCTGCTCGGCCTGGCGGTCGGGATCGCCGTGCTCGGCCTGCTCGGGGCGGTGCGCTGGATGGAGGGGCGGCGCAGCCCATGACGCCGATCGTCGCCTTCGAGGCCGTCACCAAGCGCTTTCCGGGGGTCGTCGCCCTCGCCGACGTCAGCTTCGACCTCGCGCCCGGCGAATGCCACGCGATCTGCGGTGAGAACGGTGCCGGCAAGAGCACCCTGATGAAGATCCTCTCCGGGGTGATCACCGACTACGAGGGGGAGATCAGGGTCCGCGGCACACCGGTGCGCTTCACCGGGACGCGCGACGCCGAGCGCGCCGGGATCGCGATCATCCACCAGGAGCTGAACCTCGTCGAGCAGCTCTCCGCCGCCGCCAACATCTTCCTCGGCCGTGAGCGGCGCACGCCCCTCGGGTTGCTCGACGACGCCGCGATGATCCGCGAGGCGGGCGAGCTGCTGGCCGGGCTCGAGTGCCCGATCGACCCACGGGTCGCGGCCGGCACGCTCCGCGTCGGCGACCAGCAGCTCGTCGAGATCGCCAAGGCGCTGTCCCTGCGGACCGATATCCTCATCATGGACGAGCCGACCAGCGCCCTCACCGAGGCCGAGGTGGCGCGGCTCGAGCGGGTCATCGCCCGTCTTCGCGCCCAGGGGACGTCGATCCTCTCCATCTCCCACAAAATGGACGAGGTGTTCCGGCTCGCCGACCGGATCACCGTCCTCCGCGACGGCCGCCACGTCCGTTCTGTCGACCGGGCCGCCACCACCCCGCGCGAGGTGACCGGGTGGATGGTGGGGCGCGAGATCGCCGACCACGATTTCCACGGTTCGCGGCAGCGCGGCGCACGGCTCCTCGAGATCCGCGATCTCACCGTGCCCTGGCCCGAGCACCCGCGTGGCTACCGGCTGCGCGACGTGTCGCTCGACCTCCACGCCGGCGAGATCCTCGGCGTGGCCGGGTTGATGGGGGCGGGGCGCACCGAACTGTTGGAGACGATCTTCGGCGTCCTCCCGCCGAGCTGGACCGGCTCGATCCGGCTCGAGGGACGGCCCGTCCGCTTCTCCCACCCGCGCGAGGCGTGTGCCGCCCGGATCGCGATGGTCACCGAGGACCGCAAGCGTCTCGGCCTGTTTCCCGACCTCGACGTCGCCGCCAACATCAGCCTCTGCAGCCTCGCCGCGACCCTCCGCGGCGGGCTCGTGAACCGGTCCCGCGAGGAAGATCTCGTCGCCGGCCCGATCCGTTCGACCGGCGTGAAGACCCCCGGTCCGCACGCGGCGATCACGGGGCTGTCGGGGGGCAACCAGCAGAAATGCATCATCTCGCGTTGGCTCCTCACCCAGCCGCGCGTCCTCCTCCTCGACGACCCGACCCGCGGCATCGACGTCGGGGCGAAGGCGGATCTCTACCACCTCATCGATCGCCTGTGCCGCGAGGGTCTGGGCGTGATCCTCACCTCGAGCGAGCTGCCCGAGCTCCTGACCCTCGCCGACCGGATCATCGTCCTCGCCGAGGGGAGGCTGACGGCGGAGTTGTCTCGCGCCGAGGCCACCGAACAGCGCATCATGGAAGCGGCGACGGCGTGCTGAACCTCACACGCCCAGGCTGCGGGCGACGATGCTCCGCGCCCGCGTCTCGTCGCGCGTCCCGCTGACGATCGCCCGGCCGTCCGCGAACACCGCCAACTCGATCCCCGGCTCGACGACGACGCGCACGATCCAGGGGTTGGCGGTCACCCGGCCGAGAGCCTCGGCACGCCTCGCGAACGCCTCGAGATCGACCCGGGCTCCCGCGGCGGGGGCGACCTGCACCGCGTCGCGCCCGCAGAGCACGGCGGTGCCGCCGCCGAGGCGACCGTCGAGCCACGGGTGGTCCGTGCCGCGGCAGGTCGGGCAGCCGCGCTCGGCCAACCCGGACAGATCGACCGTCCTCCACGCCCCCTCCCAGAGGTCGAACACGAGCATCCGTCCGGAGGGAGCGACGCCGGTGAGGAGCTTGATCGCCTCGGCGGCCTGGACCGCCCCCACGACCAGCGCCGCCGGCCCGATGATCCCCGCCGTGTCGCACGTCGGCAGCGCGCCCGGGTCGGGGGGCTCGGGCACGAGGCAGCGCAGGCAGGCCGTCCGTCCGGGCGCGACCGCCAGCACCCGGCCTTCGGCGCCGATCGCACCACCGTAGATCCAGGGGAGCCGCTCCCGGCAGGCGAACTCGTTGACGAGGAACCGGGTCGCGAAGTTGTCGGTGCCGTCCACGATCAGATCGACACCACCGAGCACGCGCGCGGCATTGTCGGCCGCCAGGTCGGCGACGACCGGCTCGATGGACAGCGTCCCGTCGATCGTGCGGAGGCGGTTGGCAGCCGCCACGACTTTCGGCAACCCGGCAGCGACGTCGGCCTCGTCGAACAGTACCTGCCGCGGCAGGTTCGAAAGCTCCGGGACGTCGCGATCGACGAGGCGCAGGTGCCCGACGCCGGCCCGGGCCAACGCCATCGCCGCGGCGCTGCCCAGCGCGCCGCAGCCGACGACGGCGACCCGCGCCTGCGCCAGGCGCGTCTGCCCCTCCGGCCCCAGCGGCGTGAAGCGGACCTGTCGGGAATGGCGGTCGGCTGCAGGGTCCATGCCGCGATCGTACCAGCCGGCCGTCGGGCTCGACCGACCACGGGATCACCCCACGAGATAGCCGGCCCACGGCACCGTCGCACCCGTCCCTGCTCCGCCTCCCCAGGCCGCCAGGCGCGCCTGGAGGCGGTCGCACTCCCGGCGCGCGACGGCGACCGGCTCGAGCGGTTCCGGCCTGGTCGCCGCGGCCACCAGCGCGACCCGCAGCGGCTCCCGCCAGCCGGGCGCGGGGTCAGCGTCGCCGGGCAGCAACGCGACCAGGGCATCGACCGGGGGCAGTGTCGCAGCCGAGGGCGGTCGCGTGCCATCCACTTCCCATCCCACCGGCAACGAACCGCGCCGCTTGCCCGCGCCCGCGAGCCCCGCGGCGACGGCAGCGGCCGGAACGCCCGCGGCGACCACCGCAAGCAGCACTGCCGGGCAGGTCGCGAGGTCGACGAGCCGCGCCGCCACGTCGTCGCCGCCGGCAGCCGACAGCCGGGCGACGACCGCCACGCCGGCGCTGGCCGCCAGCGTCAGCGACTGCTCGTCGGGGTCGGTGATCCAGGCCGCCGCCGCAGCCGCGCGCAGCTCGTCGGCGAGTGCGGCCGTGAGTGCCGGGCAGGACACCCCGCGGGGAACGTAGCGCCGCCCCTCGAGCCACAGCGATCTGGCGCGCACGCCGCCGCGCCGCAGCCCGACCGTGACGGCCGCCGTGGCCGTGCCGCCGTCGCCGATGAGCCGCGCCTCGAGGCGGTACAGTGCCGGCATGTCGGGCTGCCAGTAGGCCGGTTCGGTGAGGATGCACCGCGCCAGCGCCACGCCACCGGGAACGGGGGGAAGCGGCTCGAGCACGACGTCGACGGGGAGCATCGTCCCCCGCGCGCAGCGCGGGCCGGTCAGCCGTCCCTCGATCCGCACGCCGGGAGCCGCCCCGGCCGGACCCCGGTCGACGACCAGCAGCTCGGCACGCTCGTCGCTGCATCTGCCGAGCAGGACCAGCGGTGCGAACCCCCCTCCGGTCACGACGGCCTCTTCCCGGGAAAACGCTCCAGCGCCAGCGCCGCGAGCCGCTGAAGGTCGAGCTTGCCCGATCCGAGGACCGGGATCGCGTCGATCGCGGCGAAGCTGTCGGGGGAGGGGATCCAGAGGTTGTGGAGGCCGCGCGCTTGGAGCCCTCGGCAGACGTCGTGCGGATCGCGCGTCGTGGGAAGGTGGAGGACGACCAACCGCTCCCCCTTGGCGACGTCGGGTACGGCGGTGACCACGGCGAGGAGGTCGCCGTCGCCGGCTCCGAGCTCCTCGTTGACGGCCGCCTCGATCGGCAGGTGGGGCACCATCTCACCGCCGATCTTCGAGAACCGGCTCTCGCGGCCGGTGATCGTGATGAACCCGTCGGCATCGAGCCGGGCGATGTCGCCCGTGCAGTACCAGCCGTCACGGATCACCTTGGCCGTCAGATCAGGGCGATCGAGGTAGCCCTGCATCACGTTCGGTCCGGTGATCCACAGCATCCCCTCCGCGCCCAGCGGCAGTTCGGCCACGCCCTCGCGGTCGGTGATCCGCGCCCTGCAGTGCTCGATCGGCCGGCCGACCGTCCCCTCCCGGCAGGCGGCCGGCGTCCCGGGCAGCTGCCGCGCCGCCGGCACGTTGACGGCGACCAACGGCGAGAGCTCCGTGGCCCCGTACGCCTCGACGGGGCGGGCGCCGAACTTCCGCTCGAACGCGTCGGTGACCTCGCGCGGCAGCTTCTCGGCCGAGGCGAACACCACCTCGAGCGTCGAGAAATCCTCCGCCGGCGTCCGCCGGATGTAGGTCCGCAGGAACGTCGGCGTCGCCATCAGCACGGTGGCGTGGTACTGGCGGACCATCTTGCCGACCGCCTGCGCGTCGAGCGGATTGGGATGGTAGACCACCGCCGGGTCGAGCGTCAGCGGCAGCCACAGCGTCGACATGTAGCCGTAGGAATGGAAGAACGGCAGCACGCCCATCGCCGTGTCGGCCCCCGACAGATGGAGGATCGCGTCGACGGCGCGGACGTTGCTGGCGACGTTCTCCTGCGACAGCACGACCCCCTTGGGGTCCCCCGTCGAACCCGACGTGAAGATGATCGTGAGCACGTCATCGGGGCCGATCCGGTCGAGGCCCAGCTTCCGCTCGAGGGCCGGGAGCGGGGTCACGGTGGCGTTCCACCAGGCTCCGACCTTGTCGGCGAGCGTCAGCTTGCCGCGCAGTGATCCGGCGTCGAGGAACCTGTCGCCGAGCGACAGTTTGACACGCTCGAGGAACGCCGGCGACGAGATCACGTGGCGGAGCCCCGCGCGCTCGCTGCACAGGTCGAGGATCGCCTGGCTGGTGGTGTAGTTGAGGTTCACCGCCACGCGGCCCGACAGGGCCAGGGCGGCATTGACGACCGCCGCCCCGGCAGTCTGCGGGAGGAGGAGGCCGACGCGGCGCTCGTCGGGCGCGAGCGTGCGCTCGAGCACCGCCCGGGCGCAGAGAATCCGGGTGAGTAACTCCCGTCCCGTGAGACGGGTCCCGAGCGAGTCGGCCATCTTCATCCGCCCTGCCGCCGACCGGCAGGCGCGGAGCAGCGCCTGCTGGAGGAGCGGAGTGGCGGCGGCGCGGGGAGCGGCCATCGGGCGGCGTGCCGGGAAACGACGGGGCGGTCGACTCGTTGCCGCCCCGGTCGTGACATTAGAATCGGCCCTCCGGGACCTGAACAGCCGCGGCCCCGGACGGTTCCCCGCCGCTGCCGGTTCCCCCGCCGCCGGCGCGACGGTTTCTCCCCCTCCGGCCCACGGACCCGACGGATGCCCCGCTACCAGCCCGCCCGGATCGAGCCCAAGTGGCAGTCGTGGTGGGAGTCCCACGACACCTTCGCCACGCCGCGCCTGCCGACCGGCCGCAAGCGGTACGTGCTCGACATGTTCCCCTACCCGAGCGGCGAAGGGCTCCACGTCGGCCATCCCGAGGGCTACACCGCCACCGACATCGTCACCCGCTTCGAGCGGATGCGCGGCACCGCCGTGATGCACCCGATGGGGTTCGACGCCTTCGGGCTTCCCGCCGAGGAGTACGCGATCCGCACCGGCACTCCGCCGCGCGAGAGCACGGAGCGCAACATCGCCACCTTCACGCGGCAGCTGAAGATGCTCGGCTTCAGCTACGACTGGAAGCGAGTCCTGGCGACGACCGATCCGGAGTACGTCCGCTGGACGCAGTGGATCTTCCTCGTCCTCTTCGACACCTGGTTCGACGCCACCGTCCAGCGCGGCCGGCCGATCGCGGAACTGCCGATCCCGGACGACGTCGCCGCGGCCGGCCCGGCGGCCGTCGCCCGCTACCGCGACGAGCACCGCCTCGCCTACCAGTCGGAGGCTCCGGTCAATTGGTGCCCGGCGCTGGGCACGGTGCTGGCCAACGAGGAGGTGATCGGCGGCGTCAGCGAGCGCGGCGGCCACCCGGTGGTGCGGATCCCGCTGCGCCAGTGGATGCTGCGGATCACCGCCTACGCCGACCGGCTCGAACGCGAGCTCGACGGCCTCGACTGGCCGGCGAGCATCAAGAAGCTGCAGTCCGACTGGATCGGCCGCAGCACCGGCGCGGAGGTCGATTTCTTCGTCTGCCCGCCGGGCGACGCCGGATCCTCCTTCGCCGCCTGGCAGAGCGCCCGTGCCACGGCGGGCTTCCCCGCCGGGCCCGGCGTCGACGCGATCCGCGTCTACACCACGCGCCCCGACACGTTGTACGGCGTCACCTACCTCGTCGTGGCGCCCGAGCATCCGCTCGTCGAGCGGCTCACGACCGCGGCACAGCGCGAGGCGATCGCCGCCTACCGTGACGCGGCGACCCGGAAGAGCGACCTTGATCGCACCGATCTCGCCAAGGAGAAGACCGGCGTGTTCACCGGGTCCTCCTGCGTCCATCCGCTCACCGGCCGACCGGTGCCGGTGTGGGTGGCCGACTACGTGCTGGCGAGCTACGGGACCGGCGCGATCATGGCCGTCCCGGCCCACGACGACCGTGACTGGGATTTCGCCAAGGCGTTCGGCCTGCCGATCGTCACCGTCGTCGAGCCGAGCGACGGCCATGGCCACGACGGCACGCTGTTCACCGGCGCCGGGCGGGCGGTGGCGTCGGGGCCGTACACGGGGCTGGAAACGGCCGCGTTCATCGCCCGGATCGGCGCCGACCTGCGCGCCGCCGGGATCGGCCGGCCGGCGGTCAATTACAAGCTCCGCGACTGGCTGTTCAGCCGGCAGCGGTTCTGGGGTGAGCCGTTTCCGATCCTCCACGAGGTCGACGGCGCGGGCGTACCGACCGGCGCGATCCGGGCCCTCGATCCGACGGACCTGCCGGTCCACCTCCCCCACCTCACCGACTTCAAGCCGGGGAACACCCCCGATCCGCCCCTGTCGCGCTCACCCGCCGACTGGCTGTTCGTCGAGCGCGACGGCAAACGCTACCGCCGCGAGACCAACACGATGCCGCAGTGGGCGGGGTCGTGTTGGTACTACCTCCGCTTCCTCGACCCCCACAACACCGAGCGGTTCGTCGATCCCGACGTCGAGCGCGCCTGGATGCCGGTCGATCTCTACATCGGCGGCGCCGAGCACGCCGTCCTCCACCTCCTCTACGCGCGGTTCTGGCACAAGGTGCTCCACGACCGCGGCCACGTCTCGTCGCTGGAGCCGTTCCACCGGCTGGTCAACCAGGGGATGATCCTCGGCGAGATGGAGTTCACCGGATACCGCAGCCCCAAGGGGGGCTGGGTCTCGGCCGAGAAGCGTTCCGCGGAGGACGTGGGGGCGAAGGTCCCGGCCGACCAGGTCGAGAAGCAGGGCGAGCATTTCGTCCTCCGCGACGCTCCCAAGATCCGCGTCGAGAGCCGGGCCTACAAGATGTCGAAGGCCCGTGGCAACGTCGTCAATCCCGACACGGTCGTCACCGAGTTCGGCGCCGATTCGCTGCGTCTCTACGAGATGTTCATGGGGCCGCTCGAGGCGACCAAGCCGTGGAGCACCACCGGGGTGAGCGGCGTCCGTGGCTTCCTCGACCGCTGCTGGCGGCTGGTGGTCGACGAACGTGCCGATGACGTGACCCTCGCGGCCCAGGTCGTCGACGATCCCCCGACGCTCGACCAGCTCCGCGAACTCCACCGCACCGTCCACAAGGTCACGACCGACATCGAGTCGCTGTCGTTCAATACCGCGATCGCCCGGATGATGGAGTTCGTCAACGTGTTCACGCCGCTCGACCGACGGCCGCGCGCGGTGCTCGAGCTGTTCGTCACGATCCTGGCGCCGTTCGCCCCCCATCTCGCCGAGGAACTGTGGGAGGTGCTCGGGCGCCCGGCACCGGTCTCGACTGCTCCCTGGCCCACGGTCGTCGAGCGCTGGCTCCGCGACGACACCGTCGAGGTCCCGGTGCAGGTCAACGGCAAGCTGCGCGGGCGTGTCACGGTGGCCGCCGATGCCGATCCGGCGGCGCTCGAGGCCGCGGCCCAGGCCGACCCACGGATCGCCGACCTGCTCGACGGGAAGCAGGTCGTGAAGGTCGTCGCCGTCCCGGGTCGGATGGTCAACTTCGTCGTCCGCTGACGGCGACGCGGCCGCTGACAGTCGCGCGATGGCAGGGCCGGCTGTGATTGCCGGACCGCGGCGGACTGGCATAGCATGGGGCCCTCGCGGCGGCATCGGCGCCTGTGCCGCGATCCCGGGGAGCCTTCCATGAGCGTGGTGCGTCGCGTGCTGGCCCTGGTCCTCGGTGGCGGACGGGGCACGCGCCTCTACCCCCTGACCCGCGATCGCTCCAAGCCGGCGGTGCCGCTGGCGGGCAAGTACCGGATCATCGACGTCCCGCTGTCGAACTGCATCAACAGCGGCGTCCAGCGGATCTACGTGCTGACGCAGTTCAACTCCGTCAGCCTCCACCGCCACATCCGCCGGACCTACACGTTCGACCCGTTCAGCGGCGGGTTCGTCGAGATCCTCGCCGCCCAGCAGACGCTCGACAACCCCGGCTGGTACCAGGGCACGGCCGATGCCGTCCGGCAGAACATCCGCTACCTCCAGCAGCCCGACATCAAACACGTGCTGATCCTGTCCGGTGACCAGCTGTACCGGATGAACTATGCCGACATGATGGCCACCCACCTCGCCCAGCGGGCCGACGTCACGATCGCCGGGATCCCGGTGCACGAGTCGGCCGCCAGCGCGCTGGGGATCATGCGGTTCGACGACGAGGGGCGGGTGGCCGGTTTCCTCGAGAAGCCCCAAACGGCCAACGAACTGGAGCTGGTCCGCACCTCGCCGTCGTGGATCGAGCGCCAGGGGATCCCCGCCCACGGCCGGTCGCTGATGGCGAGCATGGGGATCTACCTGTTCGACCGTGATTGTCTCGTGGATCTCCTCCGTCAGACCGACTACCAGGACTTCGGCCGCGAGGTGTTTCCCGCGGCGATCCGTGCCAAGCGCGTCCATCTCCATCCGTTCGACGGCTATTGGGAGGACATCGGCACGATCCGCTCCTACTACCAGTGCAACCTCGACCTCGCCGGCGCGCGGCCGCCGTTCGAGTTGGCCTGTGCCGAGGCGCCGATCTACTCCCGTGGGCGGTTCCTGCCGCCGTCGCGGATCGACGGTGCGAGCATCCGCGCGAGCCTGGTTTCCGACGGCTGCCTGATCGAGCAGGGAGCGGTGATCGAGAACAGCGTGATCGGACTCCGCTGCCGGATCGGGCGCAACGTCGTGATCCGCAACTCGGTGATCCTCGGCAACGACCTCTACGAGACCGCCGACGATCTCGCCGCCAACACCACCAAGGGCGTGCCGCCGATCGGCATCGGCGAGGGCTCGGTGATCGAGGGGGCGATCATCGACAAGAACGTCCGCATCGGCCGCCGGGCGCGGATCGTCAACGACCACGGCTGGGATGCCAGCCCCGACAGCGACCGGTTCACCGTCCGCGACGGTGTCGCCGTGGTCCCGAAGGACGCAGTCATCCCCGATGGCTGGGTACCGGAGCCGGTCGTGGCTTCGTGACCACGGGGTGGCCGCGCCGCGGTCAGCGGATCACGGTCGCGTCCCCGTCAGCGTCCGGGGCGTCGGCGGTGACGATCACGGCCGTTTCGTCGGCCGCGCTCTCCGGGGAGTCGGCGGCGACGGCTGTCTCGGCCGCGCCCGTCTCCGCTTCGACCAGCGGCGGCCAGGGGGCAGGCTTGGCGCGGAGCGGAAGGATACCGTTGCTCCGCGCCATGAAGTCGTTTTGGGGCGCCGAGCCGTTGGGAACCGGCCCCGAGTAGTCGAACGGATCGGGGCACATCGTGCAGCCCGTCGCCACCAGGGCAAGCGCGATCACCCAGGCCGCCCGCGGGATCATCGGGCCCTCGTTCGCAGCGCTCATCGCCAACCCCCGTGACCCCGGTAGCCGCGGGCTCCCGTGCCCGTGGCTCTTCGGCGGCTGTCCCTCCCCGCGACCCGTCGTCGGAATCGGTCGTGGTGCCGCGGCGGCTTGAGGCAAACGGGTTCAGTCGCCGCGGGGCGGCAGTTCGAGGCCGGCACGGGCGGCAAGCAGCTGCATGTCCTCCCACACCTGCCGCTTCGCACTCGGATTGCGGAGAAGATACGAAGGGTGGTAGGTACAGAGAACCTGGGCACCACGGTGCGCGAACCACCGTCCGCGGAGCTTGCCGATCGGCTCGTCGGTGCGGAGCAGCGCGTGGGACGCCGACGTGCCGAGGCAGCAGACGAATTCTGGTGCGATCGTCGCGAACTGGCGCTCGAAGTAGCCGCGGCAATTGGCGACCTCGTCGGGTAGCGGCGTCCGGTTTCCCGGCGGCCGGCACTTGAGGACGTTGAGGATATAGACCTCGTCGCGCGACAGCCCGATCGAGGAGATGATCCGGGTGAGGAGTTGGCCCGCGCGGCCGACGAACGGCTCCCCGCTGGCATCCTCGTCCGCGCCAGGCGCTTCACCGAAAAAGCAGATCCGCGCCGTCGCCGACCCGGTGCCGAACACCGTCCGCGTCCGGGCCGCGGCCAAGTCCACGCAGAGCGTGCACGCCTCGACCTCGGCGCGGATCACGGCCAGGCGGGATCCACGATCGGCCGGAGCGTATGCGGTCTGAGTCTGGAGGGCCGCGGTCACCCGCTCGGGAACCACCGTCGGCTCCCGACTAACCCGCCGCTTCGGCAGCGCTTCGACCCCGGCGGCGGCGAGGCTCTCGAGACGCTGGCCGAGAGCCCGCCGGCGGCGTGCCTGCCCATCGTCCCCCGCCCCTGCACGACTGCCGTCCATGGCCGGTTCCCGGGCCGCGACACGCGGCGGGTTTCACAACGCGCGGCGGAAACGCTTCGCCCCACGCCCCTTGCCCAGCCGCGTCGCGGCCGGCGGGGCTGCGGGCGGCGGTGGCTCCGCAGCGGCTGGCACCGGCCGCGCGGCCGCAGCCGGGGCCGGCGGCGTCGGGGCAGTGCCGTAGGCGGTCGGCACCTGGACGACGGGGCTGGGAGCCGCTCGACGGTCGAACGCCTGGAAACCGGGAATCTCGTCGCGTTCGAGCAGTTTCTCGATCCGCATCTCGATCCGGGTCAGCTGCGGCCCTTCGTCCGGGGCGACGAACGTGTAGGCCACTCCCTCCCTCCCCATCCGGCCGGTCCGGCCGACGCGATGGACGTAATCGTCACAGAACTCCGGGACGTCGTAGTTGACGATATGGGACACGCCCGAGACGTCGATCCCGCGCCCGACGACGTCGGTGGCGACGAGGACCCGCACGCTCCCCTCGCGGAACTGCCGCATCACCCGGTCGCGCACGTTCTGCGCCAGGTCGCCGTGGATGCAGGCGACTTCCGCCTCGTCTCCGCCACGGCGCCGCGCGAGTTTTTCAAACACCTTGTCGGTGCCACGCTTCGTCCGGCAGAAGACGATCGCCTGCCGGGGTTGCTCGCGCTCGAGAAGCTTGTCGAGCAGATCGAACTTCCTCGTCGGATCGACCGTGAAGTAGTACTGCTCGATCGTCTCGACGGCGATGTCGCGCGTCGAGAAGTCGAGGATCTCGGGATCGCGCATGTAACGCGACGCGAGCCGCGCCACCGGCGGCGGCACCGTCGCCGACAACAGCAACGTCTGCCGGCTGTCGGGACAGCGCCGGAAGATCTTCTCGATGTCGGGACGGAAGCCGATGTCGAGCATCCGATCGGCCTCGTCGAGGGTCACGATCTCGACGTCGGCCAGCGAGATCGTGCCCCGGCTGAGGTGGTCGAGGACCCGTCCCGGTGTGCCGACGACGACGGCCGGATGGCGGGCCAGCTTGTCGATCTGCCCGCGGATCGGCTTGCCGCCATAGACGGCGACGCAGTGGATCTTGGTGCCGGCGGCGAGTTTCTCGAACTCGTCGCGCACCTGCACGGCCAACTCGCGCGTCGGCACCAGCACGATCGCCCGGGGGCCCGCTCCGCGCCCCGGCCGGGCCATCGCCTCGAGGATCGGCAGCACGAATGCCGCCGTCTTCCCCGTGCCGGTCCGGGCCTGCCCCATCACGTCGCTGCCAGTCAGGGCCCGGGGAATGAACCCCGCCTGGACGGGAGTCGGGGTCGTGTAGCCGGCCTGCTCAACGGCAGCCAACGAAGCTGCCGAGAGCCCGAGGTCGGCGAACCGTTTGGCCACCTCGCCCTCGACGGCGGGCACCGCTGCCACGGTCGCGATCCGACGGTCGGCACCGCTCGACAGCCACGCATCGGCGTCTTCGCGCCGCCCGCGCGGCCGCGGATCGTCGCGCCGTCCACCACCGGGAGGCCCCCGGCGTCGGCCTCCGCGTCCCCGGCCGCCCCGGTCCGATCCCCCGCCACCAGCCCTCTTGTCGCCTGTCACGTGTCCTTCACAGTCACCGTTGGTCCGCGGACGCGCGGCGTACCCCGCCGCGTGTTGATCCGTTCACCCGGCAGGGTACCACGGTGAACGGGTCGGGGGCAATCCGGAGGCGAGGCGCGGGTATGGATCTCCCCGGCGGTCTGGTCCACCTGGCGACGACGAAGGCGGTTCAGGGACCTCAGCGGTCGAAGAGACGCTTGATCGCCCACAGGGTGGCGGACCGTCCTGCGCGGGCGATCGATCTGGTGAGCGGGATGCCCTTCGGGCAGACGGCGACGCAATTCTGCGCGTTTCCGCACATCTGGATCCCGCCGGGGGCGGTCAGCGTCTCCAAACGCTCGTCGGCGATCATCTTTCCGGTCGGATGCGAGTTGAACAGCATCGCCTGGCTGATCGCGTGGGCCCCGACGAAGCCCCGGTCGAAGGCTCCCTGGCGGCGCTCCGCGAACGCCTCGGGTGTCTCGCCGTCACGGCGAACCGGCTCGATCTTGACGTACTGCGGGCACGCCTCGAGACAGCACCCGCAGCTCATGCAGGTCGAGAGCGGGTAGGCGTCTTCCTGCTCCTCGGGGGAGATCCGCGGCCCGGCGCCGTGGTCGTAGGAATCGTCGACGGGCACCCAGGCCTTGACCTTCTCGAGACCCCGGAACAACCGTCGGCGATCGACGACGAGGTCGCGGACGACGGGAAACTTCGACATCGGACGCAGCTCGATCTCGTCGCCGTCCTCGAGCAGGCGGTCGACGAGCGCCGAGCAGGCCATCCGCGTCGCACCGTTGATCAGCATCGTGCAGGATCCGCACACCTCCTCGAGGCAGTTGCAATCCCATGCCACCGGGGCCACGGGCCGTCCATCGGCGGCCCGCGCGCCGGCCGCGATCCGCTGGAGGACGCTGATCACGTTCATGTTCGGCTCGTAGGGAACCACGTGCCGCTCCCAGTAGCTCTCCTGCGCGGGAGCGTCCTGGCGGAGAATGCGGACGCGGATCGCGCGTTGCTCTTCTGCCGAGCCGGACGACGAGGGGTCCGAAGAATGGGCGGGGGCGATCATCGGGAGATCTCCACGGCGGCGTGTCGGACGGTGGGACAGGATGGCTGGGGAACGGACGTCGGCCTTCAGGTGGCGGCCGCCGCGACCGTCGGCCGGGAGGCACCCTCCGCGACCGTCGCCTGGCGTTCGCGCCACACCTCCTCGATCAGGTCGGCGCCGACCAGGCCGTACAACCGGGGGCGCGGCGGGATCAACGAAGTGTCGATGTCCTCGAAGGTGATCTGGGGATGGCCGTCGGCACCGGGGCGGGCGACCGTGCTCTTCAGCCACCGCTCGGTGTTGGCGGCAAACCGATCGCACCACGCCTCCGCCTCGCGGCGCCGGCCTACCGGATCGGTCGCGGACAGGCCGGGCACGGAAAACGCCGGCTTGAAGTGGGCCCCGCGGCACTCGTCGCGGAGCAGCGCCCCCTTGAGGATGATCTTCGCCAGCGGAAACATGTCGCCGAGCGACTTGGTGAACGTGACGTTTTGGTTGGTCCAGTTGCCGGTGTCGCTGACGGCGCTGCGGGTCCACCGCTCCTCGAGCGTGCAGACCTCGTCGTAAGCGGCGGCGAGCTGGTCGTTGCGCCGCACGACGGTCGCCACGCGCGTCATCAGCGCCCCGAGATCCTGGTGGATGGCGTAGGGGTTGTCGCCGCCGCCGCGCCGGCCGAGCAGCGCCTCGTGGCGATCCTGCTCGCGCCGCAGGGCGGAATCGAACAGCCGGGCCGGCTCCTCGGCGGCCGTCCGCGACGCGCCTTCACCCCCGGCGATCACCCCACTGGCGCAGAACAGCCCGCTGAAGATGCACGACAGCAGCGAATTGGCGCCGAGCCGGTTGGCACCGTGGTACTGGTAGTCGCATTCGCCGATCGCGTACAGGCCGGGGATCGTGGTCTGGTGGTTGCGCGGCGACCCCTCCTCCATCCCGCCGCCGGCACTGCGCCGGTAGTCGACCCACAGCCCGCCCATCGAGTAATGGACGGCGGGGAAGATCTTCATCGGCGCCGACCTCGGGTCGACCCCCTGGAACTTCTCGTAGATCTCCAGGATCCCGTGGAGCTTGCGGTCGAGTTCCTGGCGGGGGATGTGGGTCAGGTCGAGGTACACGCACGGCCGGTCGCGCTCGACCGACAAGCCCTCGTTGACGCAGATGTCGAAGATCTCCCGCGTGGCGATGTCGCGCGGCACGAGATTCTTGTATTTGGGATAGCGATCCTCGAGGAAGTAGAAGCGTTCCGACTCGGGGATCGTCGTCGGGTCGCGTGGATCCTGCGGAGTGCGCGGCACCCAGACGCGGCCCCCTTCACCGCGGGCGCTTTCGCTCATCAGCCGCAGCTTGTCGGCGCCCGGGATCGCCGTCGGGTGAACCTGGATGAACTCGCCGTTGCCGTAGGCGGCGCCGTGCTGGTAGGCACGGCTGATGGCGCTGCCCGTGCAGGCCATCGACATCGTCGAACGGCCGAAGACGAGACCGCATCCCCCCGAGGCGAGGATCACCGCGTCGGCGGCGAACGACCGGAACTGCATCGACACCAGATCCTGGCAGATCGCGCCGCGGCAACGGCCGTGGCCGTCGAGGACGGGGGCGAGGAAGTCCCAGAACTCCCACTTCTTCACCCGCCCGGCGACCTCATGCCGGCGCACCTGCTCGTCAAGCGCGTAGAGCAATTGCTGACCGGTCGTCGCCCCGGCGAAGGCCGTCCGCTTGTAGAGCGTGCCACCGAAGCGGCGCTGGTCGCGGAACCCCTCAGGGGTGCGGTTGAAGGGGACGCCGAGGCGGTCCATCAGGTCGATGATCCGTGGCCCCCAGTCGGCCATTTCCTTGACCGGCGGTTGGTGCTGGAGGAAGTCGCCGCCGTAGACGGTGTCGTCGAAGTGCTTCCACTCCGAGTCCCCCTGCTGGCGCGTCAGCGCGTTGACGCTGTTGATGCCCCCCTGGGCACAGACACTGTGCGACCGTTTCACCGGCACGAGGCTGATCAGGTCGACGGCGACGCCCAGTTCGGCCAGCCGCATCGTCGCCGACAGCCCTGCCAGCCCGCCACCGACGACCAACACCCTCGGCTGTGCCATGGATCAACCCCTTCGCTCCCGCACGCCGAGGCCGGGAAAGTCCCGTCCGGGGTGCGTGCGGGTCGATCCCCGGTGAAAAGTCGTCTCGGGCCGGCTTCCGTACCCGGCACTCAGGTTCCCACGTCCGCGGAGGCGGCAGCCGGGCTCGCCGGCAGTCCCCCTTCGAGCATCCGCCGCGCCTCGCCGCGCCGCTCCTCGAGGGCCCGTGCCGAGTCGACGTCGATCCTCCGGATGCCGACCAGCGACCCCAGACCTGCAAACGCCAACACAGCGCCGACGCCGACGCTCACCCAATTCGCCCGCCGCATCGCCGCGGGGCTCGTCCACACACCCCAGGTGATTCCCAACGACCACAGGCCGTTTGCGAAATGGTAGACCGCGGCCAGCATCCCGATGGCATACAGCAGATTCATCCCCAGGGAGGCCATCGCCACCGCGAGGGTGCTCGAGGCATGGTGCGGATCGAATCCCGGCAGGGCCGTGCCGCGGAACGGCGCCCCGAGCCAGTGGAGATGGACAAGGTGCCAGACGATGAACGCGAAAGCGATCATCCCCGTGGCCCGTTGCAACGTGTAGCGGATGTTGCCCGAGTAGGGATAGGAACCGACGTTCGGCATCCCGCCGGCGATGATCACGAATCCCACCACCGCGTGGAACAGGATCGGCAGGAAGATGAAGGCGATCTCCACCGGCACCAGCAGGGGACCGAGGCCGTGGATCGTGTCGACACGGTCCTGGAAGCTCTCCGCCCCGCCGAGGATCGACGAGTTGGTCAGCAGGTGGACCACCAGAAAGGCCCCCACCGGCAGCAGACCCGCCAGCGAGAACAGCCTGTAGATGAGAAACTGGTGGCGGGTGAAGAACGAGTCTGCGGCGGTATCGTCGCGCGTCACGATGAACCTGCTCGTTGTTGACCTGCCCGGCCGAGCGTGCCGGCCGGCACCGCGTTGGACCGGAATCTCGGCCCGTCGTCATGCGATACACGCGGACCGACGCGGCCGTGGCAACGACGCCCGGACCGGCTTCACGGTCCGCTCCTCGTCGCCTGTGCCTGCCAGGCCCTCCGCAGGCCTCGGCCCCGGGCATTAACCGCGCCGGTCCCGACCCTGCCCCGACACGGCAGCGGACCGCTCGCGATCCCGCATCACGACCACGGGGAGTATAGGACCGCGTCACGCCCGGGCAACGCCGGTGGCGTGAATTGGCGGCTTCGTTCCCTCTTTTTTATACTCCGTGCGGTGTCGCCCGGTCCGGCACGGAGGGATAGCAGGGTGTCGGAAGTCCGGAACGTGCTGGTCGTATCGGAGCCCTCGATCCGCCCTGCGGTGTCGATCGACGACGGCAGGCTCACCGTCGACACCGGTGTTTCGGGCTCGTCGCACGTCATTCCCTGCAGCGACGTCCGCGACGCTGCCGAGCGCGTCGCCACCGACGGCAGCACGGCTGCGGCCGTCCTCGTCGGCCGCGGCGCGGTCGGCGAGCTGCGTGCGCTCGAACGCGACAGCCGCGTACTCGCCGACCTTCCCGACGGCGTTGCCGTCGTCTCCGCCGGCGGCACGATCCTCTGGGGCAACGCCCGGTTCCGAGAGTGGTGTGGCTGTGAGTCGGTGGCCGATCGCCGCATCGGCGACGCCCTCAACGCCCCGGAGATCGTCGGCGACGAGGGGGATCCGGTGGCGGCCGTGGTCGCGGGAGCGACGGCCGCCGCGGCCACCGTGCGCACGGCCGACAACCGCTACTTCCACCTCCGCGCCGCCCCGTTCACCGACACCACCGCCCCCGGGGCGGCCGCCGCCGTCGTCAGTGTCCGCGAGGTGACCCACACGATCCTCGAGCAACAGAAACGCGCCGCCATCCACCACGCCGGCCAGCAGCTCGCCGACCTCACCCCGGCCGAGCTGGCGAGCATGAGCGTCACGGAGCGGATCGACCTCCTCAAGAGCAACATCCTCCATTACTCGCGCGATCTGCTGCAGTTCGACGTCATCGAGATCCGCCTCCTCGACGCGCGCACCGGTCGGCTCGAGCCGCTGCTGGCCGAGGGGATGGAGCCCGAGGCCGAGGCCCGGGTGCTGTTCGCCCGCACCGAGAACAACGGCGTCACCGGCTTCGTCGCCGCCACGGGCCGGAGCTACCACTGCACCGACACGACGCACGACCCCCACTACCTCGAGGGCTGCAAGGGGGCGAAGACGTCGCTCACCGTGCCGCTGACCTACCACGACCGGGTGATCGGCACGTTCAACGTCGAGAGCCCCGAGCCGGGCGGCTTTTCCCCGACCGACCTGCAGTTCCTCGAGATCTTCGCCCGCGACGTCGCCGTCGCCATCAACACGCTCGAGCTGCTCGTCGCGGAGAAGGCGACGACGGCGGCGGCGAGCATCGAGGCGATCCACGGGGCAGTCGCCCTGCCCGTCGACGACATCCTCAACGAGGCCGTCAACGTCATGGAGCGCTACATCGGCCACGATGCCGACGTGGTCGAGCGCCTCCAGAAGATCCTCCGCAATGCGCGCGACATCAAGCTCGTGATCCAGAAGGTCGGCGAGACGATGACCCCGAGCTCGGCCCACACCCAGTCGCGCCAGCCCCAGCGGCCGCGGCTCGTGCGCCGGCGGATCCTCGTCGTCGACGCCGACGAGCAGGTCCGGGCGGCAGCCCACTCGCACCTCGAGCGCTGCGGCTGCATCGTCGAGACGGCACGCGACGGCGGCGAGGCGATCTCGATGGTCCGCAACGCCCGCGACAGCTACGACATCGTGCTTTCCGACATCCGCCTCCCCGACATGACCGGCTACGAGCTGCTCGTCAGGCTGCTCGAGGGGATGTCTCCGGGACGGTTCATCCTGATGCAGGAATTCGGCTGGGACCCCGGCCACTCGATCGTCAAGGCGCGGCAGGCCGGCAGCCGTCTCCAGCTCTTCAAGCCGTTCCGTGTCGATCAGCTGCTCGACACGATCGAGCGGGCGCTCGCCGACTGACCGATCAGCCGGCCACGACACCCGCCCCCTGCGGAAGTGGCATCGCCACCGGGGCGACCTCGCAGCGAGTTCGCCCCAGGTTGCCCAGTCGAGCGTCGCCCCCGACCCGCTGGCCCGGGATCGGACGCCTTCTTCCCTGTTTTCCAGGCACGCTCACCCAACGGTGGCTGGCCTTGACCCGTTCCCCGGCGGGCCGCTACCTATCCCGCCCTTGCTGTCCCCAGACCACAGGGATCCGGCCCATGGCATGCCTCCACGATTCCGCCGCGCGACGCTCGGTTCGCCAGACCGATGCCGGACCGTTCGCCGGCCTGCGGCTCACTGCAGCCGCGCTCTCGCTGGCTCTCGCCGGGCCACTGGGCGCCTTGCCGGCTGCCGAGCCGCTCCCCGCGCCGGCCGATGACGCCGCCGCGGCACGCCGGGCGCTGGCGGGCGCCGAAGCGGGCACGCCCGTCGGTCCCCCGCGGCAGCCGACGGCCGCACCGCAGGCGGCAGGGGGCGCACCGGGCACCGAACGGCTCCCCCGCGACCTGGCGATCGCCAAGGCGTCGGCCGAGGTCGCCGCCCGGCAGCTCGAGGCCCGCCGGCTGGCGACGACCGCGCCGATCGAGGCTCTCGAACTGCTCGATGCCGTCACCGCCGACATCGGCGCCCGCGACATCCCCCCCGAGACGCGTGAGCAGCTCCAGCGGCGGATCGACCGCTCGCGCCGCGAGATCGAGGAAGCCACCGGGAAGCGCCGTTCCGAGCTGGAGATGGAGCGGAAGACGGCCCGCGTCGAGGCCGAGGTCCAGCGCGAGCGCGCCCAGCGCGTCGAGGTCGATCAGCGCCTGGCGATGCTCGTCGAGGAATACAACGCCCTGATCGACGACCGCCGCTACGCCGAGGCCGAGGCGTTGGCCAAGAAGGCCGGCCAGCTGGCCCCCGAGAATCCCGTCGTCCGGCAGCTCCTCTCACAGAGCCGGATGATCCGGCGGATCGACGCGCAGAAGTCGATCGAGTCGGACAAGCAGGCGGCGGTCCTCGACGTCGCCGAGGACGTCGAGCGCTCGACGACGCCGTTCCTCGGCCCGATCGAGTTCCCCGCGACCAAGGAATGGGAAACGCTCACCAAGAACCGCACGCGCCGCGAGGCCGACGGCAAGGGGCGTCTCAACCCTGCCGAGGTGCAGATCCAGCGCAAGCTCTCGACCCCCGTCCTCGCCTCCCACCGCAACGAGCCGCTCGCCGTCGTCCTCGACTCGCTGGCCCGGCAGGCGGACGTGCCGATCCATCTCGACATGGTCGGCCTCGAGGGGGAGCAGGTCCTCAGCGACACGCCGGTGACGATCGCGCTGGACCAGAAGATCTCCCTGAAGAGCGCCCTCAAGCTGCTCCTCGAGCCGCTCCATCTCGACTACGTGATCAAGGACGAGGTGCTGAAGATCACCAGCCCACGCCTCCTCAAGGGGGACGTGTACAGCGTCTCCTACCAGGTCGCCGACCTCGTGATCCCGGTGCCGAGCTTCTCGACCGACGGCCTGGGGATCTCGGCGGCCCTCCGCGACGGCTACGCGCGCATCGCCACGCAGGAAGCCCCGGTCGTCCAGACCGGCCCACCTCCGGCGGGGATCAATGCCGCCGCCGCCCGCGGGCCGGCCGGCGCCGTCGATCCGATGTCGCTGGCGCAGATGCAGGGGCCGGTCATTCCCCCGGCGACCGGGTCGACACCGTCGATCCCCTTCGGCCCGCAGGGAGTGCCAGGCGGCAACATGGCCGACTTTGAGTCGCTGATCGACCTCATCCAGCAGACCGTCGCCCCGCAGAGCTGGATCAACACCGGCGGCCCGGGGGCGATCCAGCAGTTTCCCACCAACCTCAGCATCGTCGTCAGCCAGACGCAGGAGGTCCACGAGCAGATCGCCGACCTCCTCGAGCAGCTCCGCCGTCTCCAGGATCTCCAGGTGACGATCGAGGTCCGCTTCATCTCGCTCAACGACACGTTCTTCGAGCGGATCGGCGTCGACTTCGACTTCAACATCCAGTCGAACGTCCGTGAGCCGCTCAACATGACGGCCCTGCCGACGGCAAGCAATTCGTCGACGTCGCCCTACTCGCTGGGCCTCATCCCGGGTCCCGGTGGCCCGTCGCAGACGATCGGCCTCGACCCGACCGGGAATCCCGGCGTGGCACTGGCGCCCAATCCGGGGTTCGGCCAGCAGAACTTCTTCTCGATCCCGTTCCGGCAGAACAGCTTCGGCCCCGGCAGCGTGCCGCAACTCCCCGGCCTCCCCGACCCGGCTTCGTCGGCGGCGAACTTCGGGTTCGCGATCCTCTCCGACATCGAGGCCTACTTCCTCATCCAGGCCGCCCAGGGCAACACCCGCTCCAACGTCATGCAGGCTCCGAAGGTGACGCTGTTCAACGGCCAGACGGCGAGCGTCTCCGACACCCGCCAGCGGCCGTTCGTGACCAGCGTGGTGCCCGTCGTCGGCGACTTCGCCGCCGCCCAGCAGCCGGTGATCACCGTCCTCTCCGAGGGGACGGCGGTCAACGTCCAGGCGGTCGTCTCCAGCGATCGGCGCTTCGTCCGCCTCACGCTCGTCCCCTTCTTCTCGACGATCGGCAAGGTCGAGGAGTTCCAGTTCGAGGGCTCGCGTTCGACGAGCACCAAGAGCAGCGACGAGAAGACCGGGCTCGACGGCGCGGCGGGCCTCGAGGGGGTTCCGCCGCTCGGCGCCGCCCTCGGCGTCCAGGCCAAGAGCGACCGTGAGCAGACGCTCCGCTCCAGCGGCACCACGATCCAGCTGCCGGAGTTCCTGTTCACCACCGTGACCACCACGGTCAGCGTGCCCGACGGCGGCACGGTGCTCCTCGGCGGCATCAAGCGGCAGCGCGAGGGGCGCAACGAGTACGGCGTGCCGATCCTCTCGAAGATCCCCTACATCAACCGGTTGTTCCGCAACGTCGGCCTCGGCCGCACGACCGACAGCCTGATGCTGATGGTGACGCCGCGGATCATCATCCAGGAAGAGGAGGAGGACAAGCTCCTCGGGAACAGCCGTCCCTGAGCCGCTCCCGATGAAGCCCTCCTGGATCACCGCCGGGGCGCTGGTCGGCTTCGCCGCCGTCGCCGCCGGCTCGTTCGGCGCCCACCTCCTCGAGACCCGCCTCGAGGAGACCGGCCAGGCTACCAATTGGGAGACCGCGGTCCGCTACGCCCTCGCGCACGCCCTGGCGCTCGTCGCCGTCGGCCTGCTCGCTCGACTGCCGCACTCCCCCGGCGCCCCGCTGTCGGCTGCGGGTTGGTGCTTTCTGCTCGGCACCGCGATCTTCAGCGGCTGCCTGGGCGTGCTCGCTCTCTCGGGCCTGCGCTGGCTCGGCGCGATCGTGCCGATCGGCGGCCTCCTCATGCTGGCCGGCTGGCTGGCATTGGCGATCGCCGGCCTCACGCGCGGCGACTGACGGCTGCCGGCCCGTGGGCCGCCCGGCGCCCGCGCGGCGATCTGGCCACGGGCTGATTCAGGACGCGGCCGGATAGAAGACGCGCCGCGTGTTGCGCACCAGGACGTCGAGGCCGAGGTCGACCGCCGCGTCCTCGCTCCAGCCGCGCTCCGCCACGAAGCGCCGCGCCAGCACGCGGGCGAGCACACGCCTGAACATCGCGAATTTCGGGTAGCCGAACTCGAGCTTGTACATGTCGCTGTAGTAGCCGAGGAGCTTCGTCCGCGGCACCGCCTCGAGCCGCTGCTCGAGGTCGCGTTCGATCACGGCCGGGGTGTTGGCATACCACCAGTGGCCGAACGGGAAGACGTTGGGAAAGATCCAGGAAAAGGCGACCAGTTCGTGGTTGAGCGGGTGCGACAGCACCGACACCGGGAAGGGGACGCGCGGGAAGGCGTTGAACAGCGGCGCGTAGTCGGCCAACGACAGCCGACCGTCGAGCAGGTCCTGCCCCTGGTACACGCCGCCGGGGTACACGGCCCGGCGGACGCCGATCATCAGGTCGAACGGGAGCCCGACGGCGTCGCAGCATTCGGCGACGCGCCAGAACAGGTCGGCGGCGAGGATCGCGCGGTCCGCCGCCGGCGCTAACGGCCCCTCGCGCCGGACGACCGCGAGGGCGCGCTCGGCGGCCGTTGCGTCCGGGGCACCGGGGCGGAAGTCGGGGGGCAGCGAGATCGCCGCCGCGCGGGCCCCGCGGCGCACGAAGCGCTCGGCGAGGGCCCCGAGCGCCCGATGGACGCCGTCCCGGTCGCCGACCGCCGTGGCGCTGGCGCGCTCGAGGCGGTCGAGCACGCCCGGCTTGCCGGTGTGGAACACCAGCTCGTCGACGCGCAGGCAGGGGACGTAGGTCGCGGTGTCGAACCCCGCAAGCGGGTCGTCGAAGTCGTTGGTGAGGAACACCGCGTCCATCCGGTTGGTCGCCAGCACGCGTGCTTCCCAGTCGGGAGCCGCCGTCGCCGTGGCGACGCGGTCGGCGAGCCGCCGCCAGTTCGACCGGTCGAGGACCGGCTCGTCGAACCCGAACAGATCGCGCGCGATCTCCATCAACCAGGCGTGCTGGATCGTGTTGGAGAGCGGGGCGAGCCCCGCCACGAGGCGTTCGACACGCGGCTCGGCCGACAGCCCTTCCCCCTCGATCTCCCCCCGGGGCACACCGGCCGAATGGACCAGTTCGGTGTAGTAGTGGTAGCCGAGGATGTCGGCCAGCGACCGCGCCGCGGGGGCGTGCGGATCGATGTGGGAGTGGGGATCGACGAACGTCGCGACCTCGAGGCGGTCGAGGATCCCGGCGGCGACTGGATCGCTCATCGGCACGGCAGGCGACGCGGTCAGCGCCCCCCTCCCGCGGCCTCCCGCTCCTCCTGGGCGTCCCGCTGATCGAGGGAGTCGTCGGTCTCGCTCGCGCGGTCCTCCATCTGCTGGTCGCGCTGGTCGAAGACGTCGTCGCGCTCGGAATTGCCGCGCTCGCGCAGTTGGTCGCGCTGGTCGAGGCGGTCGTCAGTCATCGGCCCGTCGTCGCCGAACGGATCGGCCGGGTCGGCCCGGCGCCGCGGCAGGCTCGGCCGCTCCGCCGCCTCGGCGGGCACGCCGGGCTCGGGGCGGACGGCGCGGCCCGGGGCGACCGGCTTGGCGGCCGGCGGAACGAGCGGCTCGGGCTGCGGGAGGACCGAGCGCGGACGGACACGGCGGCGAACATCGGCCTCGGCATCGTAGATATCGGCGTAGCGGCCGCGGATCGCCCCCTCGTCGCGCTGCACGGCGGCGATCCGCGCCCGGGCGCGGAACTGCTCGAGCCGCAGCCGATCGCACCCTTGGACCCGCTCCAGCGACCGCGAGACGTTGATCCCGCCGGCACCGGCCGCCTCGCGGTTGGCCCCCTCGGCGAAATCGATGTCGGCGTCTTCGATCCTGCCGAGCTTGAGCGCGGCCAGACCGCGGAAGTAGTAGGCCCGAGGGTCCTCCGTGCCGGCGTCGATCGCCGCCGAGAAGGCCTCGTGGGCGCGGCCGAAATCGAGCGTGTGGAAAGCATGGACACCGGAGCCGTAGGCGTTGCTCACCGCCAGCGGGTCGGCCGGCGTCGCCCCCCCGGCGACGGTCGCGGCCAACCAGCCCGACAAGCCGAGCACCGCGACCCCGACCTCCACGCCGCCCCGCACGCGCCTGCCGCCGACGATCGTCATGGGATGTCCCCGGGGTCCTCCGACACGTTTCACGAATCGTATCGGCCGACGACGATGGCGGCTGCCGGAAAGGTCCCCACCCCCGCACAACCCCACCCGCAGCAGCTCACCCGGGCCGCAGGGTCCGCGCGTCCCCCGCCTCCCACCGCGCTGACGCATGGCGGCGGAACGTCGCCTCGTCGAGAAACACGCCGGCTCGGGGCAGCTGGGCCATCACCGGCGAGGCCGGCCACCCGCAGGCGGACAGCAGACGGTCGAAGACCGTCGCCGGGCAGCTCCCCTTGATCTCCACGGCCAGGAGCCGGCCGCCGAGGTCGGAGAGCTGCGCGTCGAATTGCCACGCGCGCGCCACCGGATCGACCCCGACCACCGATCCGTCGGGTTCGGCATAGACCCCTTCCATCCGGGCGATCGACTCCAGCGCGTCGTCGAACGAGATCGCAAACGGCGGGATCCCCGCACCTCCCGCCGCCAGTGTCGGCCAGGTGCCCCAGGCGTCGGCATGCACCGGCCCCGGCGACACCGGCCGGAGCGCGTGGATGACCGCCTCGAACGCCATCCCCGCGTCAACGCCGGGGGGTGGTGGCGGCGGCACCGCGGCGGGCATCGTCGTCACGCCGTCGGCGACCCAGTGCGCGTAGGCATCGCCCCCCTCGACCCGGGCGACGAGCGCTTCCGGCAGGTCGTAGGGATGGTCGGCCACCAGCGCCGCCGCGCACGCCGCCGCCGCCGCGGGGGTCGTCTTGCAGGTGCAGCGCCACTCCTCCGCGCACTCGATCCGCCCCTGCCAGCGGTAGACGCTCGTCACCGGCCCGTCGATCTGCACGCACGCGGCCAGTCCCGCCTCGAGGAGCCTGCGGGCACAGGCCTCGGCGCGGAGCCGATCGGGAAACGTCGTCCGGACCTCGACCAACGATTGCACGCCTCGTCCTCCCTTCCGCCCGCGCGTGGCGGGCGGTTGTCCCCACGCCGCCCCGTCACGCCGCCTCGCGCGGGGCCCCGCGACCGTCGCCGACCGTCGCCAGAGGCCGGCGCGGATCGTCGAACCCGTCGAGGGCCCAGACCACGCTCGCCGCCGACGTTCCGTCGAGCACGACCGCCCGGACTGGCTCGAACGCCGCGACCCCGGGCACGATCCGTGTCGCTCCCGGGCCACCGACGGTCGTCGCCCCGCCGGTGGCGACTCCCTGGCCCGGCGGCGTCGGGCCGAGCGCGACGCAGCGGACACGCGGCGCGGGTGGGCGCGAGACCGGATGGCCGAGCACCACGACCTCCGCGGCCAGCGTGAATGCCCGCGGGTCGGGAGGGCCGGTGACCGCCTCGAGCCATGGCGACGGGGGGCGGTCGGGGCGCGGGTCGATCGCCTCGAGCCACGTCGCCAGGGCATCGAGCGGATCGAACGGCGCGATCGACCGCGGCCGCAGCCGCCGGGCGCGTTTCCACCAGGTGTCAACGGCCCAGCGCCAGGCATCGACCAGCGCCGCGCGCGTCCCCGCCGCGGCCAGCGGGGTCTCCAGTGCCGCGGCGACGACTGCCGGCATGTCGAGCGGTGACTCGGCTGCCGCCAGCCGGCGCACGAGGCGCCCCGCCGGCAAGCCGATCACCGCCGTCGCGAACGGCACGAGGAGATCGACGAGGACGCTGTCGAGGAGCGACGGGCCGACCTCGCCGGCGGGTCCGACGCGGGGGCGCGACCGGTCGACGGCGGTGGCCTCGTGGCCGTGATGGATCACCACTCCGCCCGTACCGGTCCCCGAACCGACGGCGATCCCCAGCCGCGCCGCGAGCCGCCTCCCGCCGGCCTGTTCGATCCACGGGTCGCGGTCGCCAGCGAGCAGGAGCAGCCCCACCGGCACGCGCACGACGCGGTCGGCCCGCGGGCGCCCGCGCGCGTCGGCCGCCGGCACCGGCAGCCCCGACCGAACGAGCTTCACCAGCCCGTGGAGCGTGTCCCAGGCGCGGGCGGCACTCGCCCGGGTGACGGCACGGCGCAGCGCCGCCGCCTCCGGTCCGCCGTCCCAGGGGCGAATGGCATCCCCCCAGCGGCGGCTCACCAGCCAGTCGAACGTGTCACCGGCGAACACCACGTCGACGCGCTCGACCGGCCGGTAGCTGCCGTCGGGCCGGCATCCCACCCGGGCGGCGGCACGCTGCACGGCGATGGCGAACGCCCGGCCGCGCCCCCCCTCCGGGCCGGCGCCGAGCGAGCCGTCACCGATTCCCCAGTTGGATGTGACGACGAGCATGCGGTGGATCGAAACCGGGACCGCTGCCGCCGGGTTTCGGCGGCGGCGGGTCGGACCGAGGACCGGACCTGCCGCGCGAGGACACGGACCGAATCCGAAACACTCCGGTGTTCCGGCACCCGATGCGGTGGCGTGGGGCAGGCCGGTCCGGACCCGCTCCCTGTGTCTCTCTTCGTCACCGACAGCCGTCACGGTCCGCCGGAAACGCCGCCGCCGGTCCTCACCGTCACCGGCGGCGCGGCCGGGACACCCGCCCGGCGGCGAATGCGGCGCGGGCTGGCCGCGGTCCGCGTCGCCGGTTCAAGGCGCGAGGAACGTCGTCGAGCAGACCCCTTGGCCGCTGCCGACGATGTCGTCGGCGGTGACCGTGGCCATCGCCTGGCCGATGCTGCCCGGCGGGAGCCGGTAGGAAACCTCGAAGATCGCGTGGCCGCCCGGGGGCAGGCCGCCGACGGCATCGAACGTCACGCTCCTTCCCTCCATCCTCACCCGCGACGGCACCGGATCGCCGAGGAACCGCGCCTGTTCGGGGATCGACACGACCACGTTGAGTTTGCCGGTCGGGGCGTTGCCGTCGTTGGTGACGGTGCAGACGACGGTCGTCCCACCACCGGGGGCGACCGGATCGTCGAGGTCGGCGAGCGTCACCCGCAGGCCGGCATCGGCCATCGTCCGCCGGGAGGGACGTGCCGCCGGCGGCGTCATCGCCGCCGGCGGGGGTGCGATCGCGGTCGGAACCGGTGGCACGGCCACCGACGGCGGGGCCGCCGCCCGAATCGTGACGCACGATTCATCGGCCACCATCTCGCCGCCGGCAGTGTCGGTGACCACGGCCTTCACGCAGGCCCGCGCGGTGCCGCGGTACCCTCCGGTGACCGTCTCCGGCCGGAGGTCGACCTCGCACTGGTGCGCCGAACCCGGCGCGAGCGCCGGGAGGGTCCAGGAGATCGTCTGCCCGGCAAGGACGTGCCCCTCGGTCGCCTCCAACGGCGTGAACGGATCGTCCCAGCGGATCTCGAGTTTGGTCACGGACGACGGCGTCGCGCCGGTGTTGCGCACCGTGGCGATGAACTTGCCGACGCCCCCGACCGTCGCCTCGGCCGGCCCCGTCAGGCCGAGGCTCAGCGCCGGTGCGATCGGCTCGGTCGGCCGTGGGAGCGGTGGGGCGACGACGCTCGCCGCGGGAGGAGCGAGTGGCGCGGGGACGACGATCGGCGGCGTCACCATCGGCGGTGGGGCCAGCCCCGCCGGCGGGGCCGGGGTCGGCGTGGCAGCGGCAGCGCTCGGGGCGGCGACCGGCGGCGCACCCGGCGCGGGGAGCACGAGAATGCACTCGGTCGCCTTTCCCATCAGCTGGTGATTCTGGTCGATGATCTCGACACGGTGGCACTGCCGCCCGGGCTCGTCGAGGAGGAACTCGAGCGTGAGGCGTTTGCTCGTGCCGGCGGCGAGGTCGATCGTCCCCTTTTGCTCGATCGGGCTGACCGACGCCTCATGGTGGAAGCCGGCGTCGAAGTAGTCGACGATCCGCAGCTTCTCGAGATTGCGTCCCGAGCGGTTGACCAGCTCGACCTCGTAGGCGACCTTGTCGCCCACCTTGCCGGACAGCGGTCCGGTGACGTCGACGACCACCGGATCCTCGCCCCGCGCGGTCATCCCCGCGCCGATCACGATGGCTGCCCACAGCCACCCGCGTCGGGCCCCGTTCGTCGCTCGCTCCATCGCCATGCTCCCCTCGCTCGCTCGGGAGGACCTGCTCCGCCGCGCGCCGCCGACGGCACCCCGGGCGTGACGGCTCCGCCGCAGCTTCTTCCCTGACCCCCTCACCCGGGGGCCTGGACGTCGCCCCACATTACCACCCCGACCGGGCGACCGCCCACAGCGCTTCGCCGCAAGGACCGTGGCGGTGTCGCCTGACCGGCCAGCGACTACACTCCCGCGCGTGACCTCGCCGCCGCGGCACCGTCTTCCGCGGCGGCAGACGTTCTCCTTCCATTGCCACGAGATCCTCGCCCATGGGCCCCAATCGCGTCCGGTCGTCGCTCGTCATCCTCGGCGCGCTGCTCGCCATCCCGTCGGCCGCCCCCCTCCGTGCCCAGGGGCCGGTCGACCAGTCGACGTTCGACCGCAGCATCCGCGTCCAGGACGACCTCTACAACCACGTCAACGGCACGTGGCTGAAAAACACGCCGATCCCGCCCGACAAGAGCAACTACGGCTCGTTCATCGCGCTCGACGACCTGTCGCGCGAGCGGATCCGTGAGATCGTCGAGCAGGCCGCCGCGACCGACGCCCCGGCAGGGAGCGACGCCCGCAAGGTGGGCGACTTCCACCGCGCCTTCATGGACACGACCCGCGTCGAGGCCCTCGGGGCCAAGCCGTTGGCCGAGCTGCTCAGCCGGCTCGACGGCGTGTCGACGCACGACGAGATCGCCTACGCCTTCGGAGTCGCCGGTACGCTCGGCGTCGCCGCGCCGGTCGGCCTGTTCGTCGGGATCGACGACAAGGACTCGACCCGCCACCTGACCACGGTCGTCCAGGCCGGCCTCACGCTCCCCGACCGCGACTACTACCTCAAGGACGGCGAGAAGGAGACGGCCGCCCGGGGGGCGCTGGTGACCTACGCCGACCGGCTGTTCACGTTGCTCGGCGACGGCACCAAGGCGCCGGGCGAGACGGTCCTGGCCCTCGAGAAGCGCCTCGCCGAGATCCAGTGGCCGCGGGTCGAGCTGCGCGACGCCCTCAAGACCTACAACAAGTTCGCCACCGCCGAGTTCTCCGGGAAGACGCCGCAGCTGCGCTGGTCGACGTTTCTCGAGGCCGCCGGCACGCCGGGCATCGCGGAGGTCAACGTCGCCACGCCGAGCTACTTCGAGAAGCTTGCGGCGCTATTCGAATCGGTCGACGTCGCCACCTGGAAGACGTGGCTCCGCTTCAAGCTCGTCGACGCCTACGCGACCTTCCTCTCGCCGCCGTTCGAGGAGGCGCACTTCGACTTCCACGGCCGCAAGATCGCCGGGATCCAGGAGCCGCTACCGCGCTGGAAGCGCTCGGTCGACGCGCTCAGCGGCAAGGGGGCGGGCGACTTCGGCGCCCTCGGAGACGTCGTCGGCAAGCTGTATGTCGAGCGCCACTTCACGCTGCAGGCCAAGGCCCGGATGGACGAGCTCGTGAAGAACCTGCTGGCGGCGTTCGGCACGAGCATCGACGAGCTGTCGTGGATGACGCCGGCGACGAAGGCCAAGGCCCGCGACAAGCTCGCGAAGATCACCACCAAGATCGGCTACCCGACGACGTGGCGCTCCTACGACGGCCTCGAGGTCCGCCCCGACGAGCTCGTCGGCAACGTGATGCGCTCGCGCCGCTACGAACACGAGCGCAACACCGCCAAGCTCGGCAAGCCCGTCGACCGCGACGAGTGGGGGATGACGCCGCAGACGGTGAACGCTTACTACAACCCGTCGCTCAACGAGATCGTGTTTCCCGCGGCGATCCTCCAGCCGCCGTTCTTCTCGGTCGACGCTCCCGACGCCCTCAACTACGGCGGCATCGGCGGCGTGATCGGCCACGAAATCAGCCACGCCTTCGACGACCAGGGGAGCCGCTACGACGGCGCCGGCAATCTCGTCAACTGGTGGACCGACGCCGACCGGGCGGCGTTCGAGGCGCTCACCAAGCGGCTCATCGACCAGTATTCCGGCTACGAGCCGCTCCCCGGCCGGCGTGTGAAGGGGGATTTCACGCTCGGCGAGAACATCGCCGACCTGTCGGGCCTGGCGGTGTCCTACAAGGCCTACCAACTCGCCAAGGCGGGCAAGGAACCGGAGAAGGTCTCGGGGTGGTCGGGCAACCAGCTGTTTTTCGTCGGCTGGAGCCGGGTCTGGCAGCGGAAGTACCGTGAGGCGGAGCTGGTGAAGCGGCTCCTCACCGACCCGCACAGCCCGTCGCAGTACCGGGCCAACGGTCCGGTGATGAACCTCGATGCCTTCCACGACGCGTTCGGCGTCAAGGAGGGCGACGCGCTGTGGAAGCCGACGTCGGAGCGGATCCGGATCTGGTGACGGACCGGCGAGTCGCGCCAGTCGGGTGACTCGAAAACCTACCGGCGCGCCTCCGCGATGGTCTCCCCATGCAAGCCGCCAGGGGGGGAGCGCCGTCATCGACGGCTTACGTTCAGTCGCCGGCCGCCTTCTCGAGGGCACGCTGGAGCCTTGTCCACGGAGCCATGTCTTCGGCCAACTCGCAAATCGGCCGGATGGTCTCCTCGAGATAGACGACGTCGAGCCGGTCACGATGCCGCCGGGCGATGCCGACGGCGTCGAGCATGTCCTTGTCGCGGCCGGCGAGAACCTTGAACAGGATCAGATCCTCGGCCGAGGGGAACGGCAGCCGGAGGCCGAACAATTCGTGGACGCTGGCTCGCCGCGCGGCCACCTCCTCGAAGGGGAGCGACGCCGTGATCAAATCGAACCGAAACATCCCGCGGCGCAGGCGGATCGTACCGGTCGTCGCCAGTCGCTCCCGCTCGACTTCCTCGGCCACTTCGAAACCTGCCCTGGCCGCCCGCCGGATCAGGGACTCGGCCTCGGCTGCCGACACGAACACGACCGCATCGGCATCGGCTGTGGTTCGCGGTTCCCCCACGACCAAGACCGCCAAACCACCGACGACGAGGTACCGGATCCGGAGCTCCTCGAGAAACCCGAAGGCGAACCGGCAAAAGTCGTCAAACGCGTTTGCTGCCACCGGGATCCTCGTCGCACCGGCCGAGTGACCGTGGATCGATGCCCAGCGCGATCGCCAGGCTCCGGGGTCCGTCATCCTCCGCACACCGCGCCAGCTCCATGATTTCCGATGTCAGCAGCGCCTCGCCCACGGCGATCGACTCCTGCGGAGTCATCTTGCGGAGCACATCCCAGCGCTCCCGGTCCGAATCGCGGCTGGAGATACGGGGATTACGGATCACGATCGCATCATACCCTGCGGTTCGATCCGCGGATGTCCGCCACGCTCCGGCCCGGGAGCGATCCGCTCCGTCGGCAACGGCGTCCGCGGGCTCCCCGTCAATCGACGCGGTGGCGGACGATGTCCCCCTCGACCATGTAGATCACGTCTTCGGCGACGTTCGTCGCCATGTCGGCGATCCGCTCGATGTGCTTCGAGATCGAGTTGATCCGCAGCAGATTCTCCAGCTTCGCCGGCTCGGCGCGGATCGCCTCCATCATCCGCCGGCGGACGCGCTGGCGGGCGTCGTCGACGGCGTCGTCCTGCTCGCGCACCTTCCGCGCGAGCACCGGATCGCCGTCGATCACCGCCCGGAGACAGTCGCGCACCATCTCCTCGGCGCGCATCGCCATCGTCCGGATCTCGGGGGGCAGCTCGCACTGCGTGCCGGTCGCCAACGGTCCGACACGCTTGGCGATGTTGGTCGCCAGATCCCCCATCCGCTCGAGGTCGTTGTTGATCTTCAAGGTCGAGACCACGAACCGCAGGTCGGCTGCCACCGGCTGGTAGAGGGCGAGGATCTTCAGGCACTCCTCCTCGACCTCGACCTCCATCCGGTCGATCTGCTCGTCGTTGTCGAGGACGCGCTGGGCGAGCCCCTGGTCGAGGTTGATCACGGCGGTGATCGACTTCGAGATCGCCTCCTCGACGAGCGTCCCGACCCGCAGGATCTTCTCCTTGAGCGTGGCGATCTGCCGCTCGATGTGTTTGGTCACGGCACCCGTCTCCCTGCCCCGGCGTCACCCGAACCGACCCGTCACGTAGGCCTCGGTCTCGCGGAGGATCGGCTTGGTGAAGATGTCTGACGTCGGACCGTACTCGATCAGCCGCCCGAGGTACATGAAGGCGGTGTAGTCGCTGGTCCGGCTGGCCTGCTGCATGTTGTGGGTCACGATCAGCACCGAGTAGGTGCCGCGCAACTCCTGGATCAGGTCCTCGACCTTGCCGGTGGCGATCGGGTCGAGCGCCGAGCAGGGCTCGTCGAGGAGGAGGATCTCGGGTTCGGCGGCGATCGCCCGGGCGATGCACAAGCGCTGCTGCTGCCCCCCCGACAGCCCCAGCGCACTCTCGCCGAGCCGGTCCTTCACCTCGTCCCACAGGGCCGCGCCGCGGAGGCTCGTCTCGCACACCTCGTCGAGGACCGTGCGCCGGTTCTCCCCGTCGATCCGCAGCGCGTAGACGACGTTCTCGTAGATGCTCATCGGAAACGGATTCGGCTTCTGGAACACCATCCCCATGCGCTTGCGCAGGTCGATGACGTCCATCCGCGGGTCGTAGATGGAGTCGCCGCGGAGCCGCATGTCGCCGGTGGTGCGGACGTTCTGGACGAGGTCGTTGAGCCGGTTCACGCTCCGCAACAGCGTCGATTTGCCGCAGCCGCTCGGCCCGACCAGCGCCGTCACCCGGGCGTGGGGTACCGGCATCGTGATCGAGTGGAGCGCCTGTTTGGTCCCGTACCACAGATTGAAGCGGTCGATCTCCAGCACCGGCGATTCCTCGAGGACCTGCCGATGAACTTCGGACGGTACGGCGTGCCCCGCGGCGACCGCGGCGAGACGGTCGTCGGTCGGGGGCCCCTGTCCAGGAGCCGAGGCGGGAGCCGTTCCGACCGGGCGGGGATCGAATGACCTCGGCATGGGCACCGCGAGACTGGAGGGAGGAAGACGACCGCGTCTGACGCACGTCAGCCAGGATAGCAGTCTGTGGACACGGTGATCGGCTGCCGGATGCGGCCGTTGGCGACCCGGGGAACCCTCGGCTTTTCCGGTGGGCGCCAGCGTGGACACTGGCCACGGAGGGCTTTGTCCATGGGCCGATCGTCGTCAAAACTGCTGGGAGACATGCCGCTGCCGCAGGCGCGAGCGTATCCAGATCGCGGCCAGATTGAGTCCGGCGATGATCGCCACCAACAGGAACGTGATCGTGAACACCAGCGGCCTGGCCGCCTGGGCGTTGGGGCTCTGGAAGCCGACGTCGTAGATCAGGTAGGCGAGGTGCATGAACTCGCGCTCGGGATGAACGAACGGAAACGTCGCGTCGATCGGCAGATCGAGGGCCACCTTCTTCACGCCGACGAGGATCAACGGGGCCACCTCCCCGGCGCCCCGCGCCATCGCGAGGATCAGCCCGGTCATGATGCCCGGAAGGGCCCGGGGAAGGACGATCCGCCGGATCGTCTGCCACTTGCCGGCGCCGCAGGCATACGATCCCTCGCGCATCGAATTGGGCACGGCCGCGAGGGCCTCCTCGGTCGCCACGATCACCACCGGGAGCGTGAGCAGGGCCAAGGTCAACGCCGCCCACAGCAGACCACCGGTGCCGAATGTCGGCTGGCCGTCGGCGACGAGCGCCGACCGGAAAAACAGTTCATCGATGCCGCCACCGACGACATAGCAGAAGAACCCCAACCCAAAGGCCCCGTACACGATGCTCGGCACGCCGGCGAGGTTGTTGATCGCGATCCGCACGACGGCTGTCAGCGGACCGCGATCCGCGTACTCCCGCAGGTAGATCGCCGCGAGCACACCGAACGGGGCAACCAACAAAGCCATGATCAGCGTCATCGCGATCGTGCCCCAGATCGCCGGAAACACGCCGCCGGCACTGTTGGCCTCGCGCGGATCGTCGCCGAGAAACTCGCCCCAGCGACCGGCGTAGACACCGAGTTTGCCGCACCAGGAGAGGCGGTTGGGCTGCCAGGCAGTGACGATTGCGTCGAGAGGAATCGCGATCTCGCGGCCGTCGGCAGTGGCGAAGTCGAGGATCCATCCGGCGTTCGGCTGACGGAGCTCGGCGGTGCGACGGTCGAGCTCACGCTCGGCATCGGCGGCGCTCACCGCGAGGGCACGCTCCGCCGTGGCCGCCGATCGGGCGGCGGCCGAGTCGTCGCCGGCCGTGAGACGGGCGTTGGTCGTCGCGAGTCGAGCGGCACGCAGTTGGCGTTGCAGACGACCGCGCTCGACGCGATCGATACGGCGGATCATCGCGACGCGCCGGAGGATGTCGGGATGCCGTTCACGGAACCGTTCCCAGGCAGCATCGGGGCCGTCGGCAACGATTTCGTCGCCGTGCCGCAGCCGTCGCGGCACCCCGTGGAATCGCCCGCCTTCCAAGCGCTCGACCGCGGTGGCATGCGGCGGTCGTTCCGACGCGGTGATCAGCGCGTCGTCGCACCATGTGAAGTGCGTGCCGAGAAGGTCGAAATTCGCCGTCCGCAACAGACGCCGCGTGGTCGCCTGAAGCCCCGCATCCCCATCCGTCACGACCCGCTCACGGGCACTGATCTCGCCGAGAAGCACCGTACCGTCGCGACGATGGATCTCCTCCAGAGGGACCGGCCAAAACGTTCGCGCACCCTGGTAGACGATCAGTCCCAGCAGCACCGTGATCATCGCGACGGCCAGCCCGAGGGCTCCTCCCGTGAGCCACAGCCAGGGCTCGCCCTGCGCGGTGAAGGCGGCGTATGAAGAACGCGGCCGTCGTGAGCGGACCGGATCAGAGCTCATGGGCCCTCCTCCGGAAGCGCTGTCGGACGACCTCTGCCGCGGTGTTGATCACGAACGTGATCGCGAACAGTGTCAGTGCGGCGAGAAACAGCACGCGATAGTGGGCGCTGTCTCGCGCCGCCTCGGGGAGCTCGGTGGCCACCGCCGCCGACAGCGTCTGGAAACCGCTGAACAGATTCCATTCGAGGATCGGCGTGTTGCCGGCCGCCATCAGGACGATCATCGTCTCCCCGACGGCCCGACCGAGGCCGATCATCACCGCCGAAAACAGTCCGCTCCCCGCTGCCGGGATGATCACCCGGACGGCCGTCTGCCAGGGGGTCGCCCCGGCTCCGAGCGAGGCACTGCGCAGATGTTCGGGGACGCTCGACAGGGCGTCGTCGGCCAACGTGAACACCAGAGGAATGATGGCGAAACTCATGCCGAAGGCAACGACCATGGCATTGCGCTGCACGTAGCCTCCGACAACGAGCTCCCGGGGATCGACGCGCCACGCGTCGAGGAACATTCCGCCGAGTACTGCCAGCAGCACGGCCGCACCCAGTGCAACGGCAAACGTTCCCAGCGCCGCCAGCGCCGATCGCCCCGGCGGCCAGTCAGCCAGACGGCGCCGTAGCCAGGGATTGACCACCTTGGCGACGATCAACGCGACGACGAGTGCGGCGATCGGCGCCAGTGTCAGGAGCCAGCCCCCGAGTGCGTGCCCTTCGCCACGGTCGAGCCACGCCCGCAGGCTCCCGGCGAACAGCACCCGCTCCATCGATGGAGCAGCGAGCCAGGCGAGCAGACAGCCGAGCGGGAGACCGACGAGGGTGATGAGCGGAAACCGCCACCCACTGCCACCGACGCGAATCGGCACCGGCAATGCCTGCCAGACATGGGCCGCGACGGCGAGCGTGAGGGGTACGACGAACAGCGCGAGGATCACGGCCGGAAGCTGGCTCTCGACCAGCGGCGCGAGCACCAAACCGGCGACGAATCCGAGGACGACGCTCGGCAGACTCGCCATCATCTCGATCACCGGCTTGATCCGCGCGCGCCACCGTGGGTGGAGGAATTGGCTCGAGTAGACGGCTGCCAGCAGCGCCACCGGCGTGGCGAACAGCATCGAGTAGAACGTCGACTTGAGCGTCCCGACCACCAGCGGCACGAACCCGTATTTGGGCTCGAACGCGTCGTGGCCGGTGGTCTCCCAGGCGTGCACCGCGGCAGGGTAGTTCTCGTACCACACCGGCGTCAGGAGCGTCCCGACCGAGACCTCCGGAAAACCGGGCTCGAAACCACACGCCCACACACCGCCGTCGTCGGCAGCCAGCAACGTCCGCTCCCGAGGTCCGATCGCCAGCGAACGGGGGCTCCCTTCACCCGTCGCGATCGAGAGCAGCCGTTCGCCCGAGGTCGCCTGGAGAATCCGCACAGGGCCACGGGCAGCCACGGCCGCGAAGATGCGGGACCGCGGCGAAGCGGCAAGAGCAACGACCGGCGACCCGGAATCGGCCGCAGCGATCGTCCGTGCGACGGTCATCGCCAGACCATCGGCTGCGTTCGACTGCTCCGACCGGACGGTGAACAACACGTGCACGTCGCCACGCTGGTCACCGATGGCGAGACTACCTCCTCCGAACAGCCGGGCCACGGCCGTCACTGCGGTCCCGGTGGGCGTGGCGGCGAACTCCTCGGCCAGAGCTGGCGCGGCGATGTCACGGATGGAATATCTTCGCCCGCGCCCGTCACGGGCGACGAGGAACAATTGATCGCCGAGCTCGGCGACCCGGGCGAACGCCGGCAGGAAATCCTCGGCAGCCGTCGAGAGCGTGGCGCCGTCTCGGCTCACGACGACCTCGTCGGTGAGGAGATTGCGGCGCGACGAGGTGGTCTCGATACGGACGGTGCCATCGGCGGCGAGCGCCACGACGATCGGCCCCCGAGGCCCCTGGGCGAAATCGACGTCGATGACGGGGGCTCCCAACGGCTCCGACGCAGGGCCCGTAGCCACCGCGATCGGCGAAACCCGGGCCCATTGCTCGGAGCCGGTGCGCACCACGACCGCGTCGTTCTCGACCAATACCCCACCGACAGCCAGATCAGTGGCCGCCGGAGACAATTCGCCGCGGCTGACGAAAGCCGACTCCAGACCGAGCCGGCCGACCTGAAACGTGCCGTCAGCGCGGCCGACGACTGAGTCGAGCCGGCCGGGAAGGACGCGGAGCGTCGTGCTTCCTCCGATCCACTCGCTCGTGACCGGCACGTCGAGGAGGGTCGAGCCGCGCTGCGCGTCGAAACAGACGAACCGCCCTGCGTCGGCGTCGACCCACCAGCCGATCCGCCCCTGCTCGTCACATCCCAGTGCGACCGGGCCCGGCTGCAAAGCTCCTCCCGCGCGACCCTGGACACCGCCGCGCGCCGGAAAGAACAACGGCACCGCGACGGCGAGCAGGAACAAACCCATCATCAGCACCGCGGCGATCGTCCCCACGCCGGCCGTGGTGATCACGAATCGGGCCACTGCGTCACCGATACGGACGCGGCGTGAGGAACCACGACGCACGCGGCCGGTAAAGGTGTCGTGACGGGGCATACGGGATGGCATCCGGCAGTCACGGAAATGACCGGCGGGCCATTACCGTGCGGTGATCCCGACCGACTCCAAGCCCCGTCTGGCGATCGCCGCCGTGATCGGCAGGTAGCCATCCTTGACGACATCGGCCTGGCCGCTCCGGCTGAGCACGTAGCGGAGGAACTCGCGACGCAGCGGGTCGAGCGGGGTGTCCTTCCGATGGTTCACCGACAGGTAGAGGAACCGCGCCAGCGGATAGTCGCCCGAATAGGCGAACTCGGCCTCCGCAGCGACCGCCGGCGCTCCCGCGCCCGGCGCCAGCGGAACGGGACGGACGTCGGCGGTCCTGTAGCCGATGCCGCTGTAGCCGACGCCGTAGCGGTCGCTGGCGACCGCCTGTAAGACCGCGGAGCTTCCTGGCTGTTCCTTGACGGTCGGTTTGAAATCCCCTTTGAACAGGGCGTGTTCCTTGAAATACCCATACGTGCCACTCGTGGCATTGCGCCCGTAGAGGCTGATGGAGTGATTCTTCCAGGGCCCCTCGAGACCAAGATCCCCCCATGTCAGGATGTCCTTGGTAAGCCCACCGTTGCGATTTTTGGAGAACATCGCGTCGACCTGCTGGAGTGTGAGCTTTTCCAGCGGATTGTCCTTGTGGACGAAGACCGCGAGCATGTCGATCGCCACCGGGATGACCGTCGGGGCATAAGCATGACGCTGCTTGAAGGCGTCGATCTCCGAGTCCTTCCAATCGCGGCTCATCGGGGCAAAGCTGCACGTGCCCTCGGTCAGCGCCGGCGGGGCGGACGCCGAACCTTTGCCTTCGATGCCCTCGCGGACGCCGGGATACGAGCGTTTGAAGCCCTCTGCCCACAGGGCCACGAGGTTGTTCATCGTGTCGGAGCCGACGCACTTGAGCGTGCCCGCGACCTCTCCGGACACCTTCTCGTACGGGGGCAGTGCGGCGTCGATATCGGCAGCTGCGAGCTGTCGGAGTGCGGCGATCCCACCCGCCACCGACACGGCCATCGCCGACCGTCGCCCCAATCGCAGTCTGCTGTCACGCATCGAGGTCACCTCGGGACTTCGGGGGCATGTCCCTAGCCCCACTCGATCGAAAAACTTATACCCGCGGGAGATGAGTGTTTCGTGAGCGGGCGATGCCCACCGGCGCGGGCAGCTCACCCGGGGCGACCCCCCGGCTGGCGCTGCGGGGCGAAGCCGCGGCGGAGCGTGTTTTCGGTGACCACACGCGGCACGACGAACTGCTCGAGGTAGTCGGGTCCTCCCGCCTTGCTCCCGATTCCCGACATCCGGTAGCCACCGAACGGCTGGCGCTGGACCAGCGCCCCGGTGATGCCGCGGTTGAGGTACACGTTGCCCGCCTCGAGGCCGTCGCGGGCCATCTCGAGGTGCGCCGGGCTGCGCGAAAACACGCCGGCTGTCAGTGCGTAGGGGGTGTCGTTGGCGAGGGCCACGGCGGCGGCGAAGTCGCGCGCCGCGAACACCGCGAGCACGGGACCGAAGATCTCCTCCTGGCCGAGCGGCCCGCGCGGGTCGACGTCGGCGAACACGTGGGGCCCGACGTACCAGCCGCGCGCGGCCAGCACCGGATCGGGGTCGACCGCGACGACGGTCCGCGCCTCGGTGCTGCCAATGCCGACGAACCTGCGCACGCGCTCCACGGCGTCGGCGTCGACCAGCGGCCCGACGCGCGTGCCCGGCTCGGTCGCCGGTCCGATCCGCAGGCTCGCGACCGCCGGAGCGAGCTTGGCGAGGAAGGCGTCGTGGACGCGCTGGAGCACGATCACGCGCGAGCAGGCGGAGCACTTCTGCCCCTGGTAGCCGAACGCCGACTGGACGACGGCGAGCACCGCCTCGTCGAGATCGGCGTCGTCGTCGACGATGATCGCGTTCTTGCCCCCCATCTCGGCGATCACGCGCTTGACGACGCGGCCCCCCGTCGCCGACGCCGCGGCCGCCTCTTGGTTGATCGCCATCCCGACGGCGCGGCTGCCGGTGAACGCCACCAGTGCCGTCGCCGGATGGGTCACCAGATCCGGTCCGACCTCCTCGCCACGGCCGGGGAGGAATGCGCAGACCCCGGCCGGCACGCCGGCCTCGAGGAGGATCGTGTGCAACCGCCACCCGACCGCCGACGATTGCTCGGCCGGTTTCATGACGACGCCGTTACCGGTGACGAGGGCGGCGGTGGTCATCCCGGCGAGGATCGCCAGCGGAAAGTTCCACGGCGCGATCACCACGGCCACCCCGCGCGCGCGGACGGTGGAGACGTTCTCCTCGCCGGGCACGTCGACGCGCCGCGGGGCGGCGAGGGCGACGCCGTGGTCGGCGTAGTAGTCGCAGAAATCGATCGCCTCGGCGACGTCGGCGTCGGCCTCGCGCCACGGTTTGCCCACCTCGCGGACGATCAGCGCCGCCAGATCGAAGCGCTGCCGGCGGATCACGGCCGCCGCCCGGCGCAGCACCGCGGCCCGCTCGCCCACTCCGCGCGCCTCCCAGGCGGGACGGGCGGCGGCCACCGCCTCCACGGCGCGCCGCGCCTCGGCGGGTGTCGCCGCCGAGACCCGCGCCACGACGATCGCCGTGTCGCCGGGGTCCGTGCGCTCGAACCCCGGCAGGCGTTCGGGCCGGCCGTCGATCACCATCGGAACCTCGAGCGGCCCGCGCGCCAGTTCGGCGTCGATCCGGGCCAGTGCCGCGGCGAACGTGTCACGGACGGTGGCCAGGGTGAAGTCGGCGAGCGGCTCGTTGCGGAAGTCGACGGTCGGCTCGGGGGGATCGAGAGCCTCGCCGGGGCCGGGACGCGGCGGCAGGAGGAGCGTGGCCGGGGGAACGTGCTTCACGAAGCCGGCGCGGAGAAACGAGTCGTTGGACGAGTTTTCCAGCAGCCGGCGGACGAGATACGCCATCCCCGGCACGAGCTGGCCGTAGGGCATGTAGATCCGGAGGCGCTGCCCTTCGGCGGTGACCGCGTGCTTCTCCGGATCCCCCATCCCGTAGAGCATCTGTATCTCGGGAGCCTTGGGGGGCAGGCCGAGATGGCCGGCGACCGCCATCGCGTGGGCCAGCGAGCGGATGTTGTGGCTGGCGATCGCCGGACGCAGCCACGGCGACTGCTCGAGCAGCCAGGTGGTCGCCGCCTCGAAGCAGGCGTCGGTCTGCCACTTCAGCTCCCACACCGGCACCGGCCAGCCCGCCGCGCGGGCCTGGATCGTCTCCTGATCCCAGTACGCCCCCTTCACGAGGCGCACCCACATCGGCGTGCCGCGCCGCCGGACCCAATCCCCGAGCGCGACCAGATCGCGGTGCGCCTCCCGGAGGTAGCACTGGATGACGATCCCGCACCACGGCCAGTCGCGGAACTCCTCCTCCCCGGCGATCTTCCGGAAGATCGCCAGCGCGAGGTCCTTGGTGGCATGGCTCTCCATGTCGACGTGGATCTGCACGCCATGGGCCCGCGCGAGCCGCCACAGCGGCCGCAGCCGGTCGAGGACCCGGGCGGTCGTGCCCACCGGATCGATGGCATCGAACTGGCTGTCGAGCGCCGACAGCTTGAGCGACAGGTTGACGCGCGGCAGCGGATCGCCCGGATCGCCGTCGACGAGCGGATCGGCCGGCCAGCGCGCGGCCAGGGCCGGGAGCTCGACGATCAGGCGCGCGTAGGCGGCGGCGTAGGCGTCGGCATCGGCGTCGGCGGTCACCGCCTCGCCGAGCAGGTCGAGCGTGAAGCCGCGGTGCAGCCGCCGCTCGGCCAGCGCCGCCTTGGCCGCCTCCCCCGGGGTGGTCCCGGCGATGAAGCGCCGTGCCTGCGAGAGCACGGCGGCGCGCACCGCACGCGCCGCCAGAGGCGCGAGCATCCCGCTCCGTGCCGCCTGGAGGGCGGCGCGCACCGCCAACGGCAGGCGGGCGAGGACGTCGTCGTCGATGTATTCACGGATGTGCCGGTCGAGGGCCACCGGGTCCTCGAGCATCGGCATGCAATCGACGAGCCGAAACAGGCGAACCTTCAGATCGTCGTCCTGGGTGGCCCATTCCCCGGCCTGCTGGACCCAGAACTCGGTCGAGACCTTCGACGGGCGGGCCTCGAGCGCGCGATCGAAGAGGCGCCGACCGATCGCCTGCGTCCGCGCCTCGATCTGGTCGCGGTCGGCCGCCGACAACCGGCTGGTGAACAACCCGGCCGCGAAGCGCCGCGCCTCGTCGCCATGAACATCAGCCATCGCGATGCCTTTCGGGCATTCCGCCGGGATGTGCACTTCGCTGCGACACCGATTTGGCTTCGGAGCCGCACCCTGGCCCCGGTCGCATGGAAATGGCGGGCAGGTCGGCCGGCTTGGGCATCGGCGGTCCCTGATCAGCAGTGGATGACCCCGTCGAACCCCCGCCATGGTAGCGAACGAGAGAAGCCGAACGCCCTCCCCGTCTGCCCAGCCCGCGCCGGCCTCCCAGCCGCCGGATCCGGCGCACGAATCGGCACAACCCTCACGTCCAACGCGACCGATACCTCTTCCGGGCTTCCCGTCGCCCGGCCAAGCGACATCCGCCCCCCATCGCGAAGCGCTTCGATTCCCGTGCGCCCCGCCGTTCACGCCGCCGTGCCACCGTCTTGCGGTCCTCCGCGACCGCCCGGTCGCCGTGTCGACTCGCCCCGTTGGTGGCGCTGGGTCGCTTCAGCGCTCGGGTGGGCACTGCTGCTGGCCGTTGCCGGGCCGGGTGTCCTGCATGCCGACGATGCCCTTCCACCCCCGCGGGCCGAATCAGCTTCCTCCACACTCGACCAGCCACCGCCGGTCGCGGGGTGGAGCGATGGCGGTGCGCAACCCGGGTTCCTCGTCGCCGAGACCGGAGCGATCGAGGAGATCGCCCCTCCTGGCGCCGTGCCCGCGTGGGACGACAAAGCCGACGGAGGAGGCGGACCACCGATCCTTGGGCACCCGGTCGACAACCCGTTCGACCTCGCTGCCGACGAAGAGGCACATGACCCGCTGTTGCGCTATCCGTCGAGGCCTCCGGCCGGGTTCACCGGCCGGTCGAGCGTGATCCCGGAGGAGGAGCAGGAGTCGTCGCACTTCGTCCCGATCGAGGACCGCTGGCGCCAGGGGCTGCCGGAGTGGGACCGCTACGGCAAAGGGCATCCACGCCTCGACGACTATCCCTGGGCGCCGGGCAACTGGCTCAACCCCTACACGCAGCACCTCCTCAAGGAAGACTTCCCGATCGTCGGGCAGCACACGTTCTTCGACCTCCGCGTCGCCAGCCACTCGATCGTCAACTGGCGGCAGGTGCCGACCCCCAACACCCCCTTCGAGTCGACGCCGACACCGGGGCAGTACGACTTCTACGGCAACCCCAACGGATTCCTCTACCTCCAGTACTACACGCTCGCCTTCGAGCTCAATCACGGCGACAAGTCGTTCAAGCCCAACGACTGGCGGCTGCGGATCGTGCCGGTGTTCAACCACAACTACCTGGCCGTCGAGGAGCTCGGCGTCGTCAGCCCCGACGTCCAGCTCGGCGACACGCGCTACCGCGGCTTCTCGACGATCGAGGAATGGTTCGTCGAGTCGAAGATCGCCGACCTCAGCCCCGACTACGACTTCATGTCGGTCCGTGTCGGCTCCCAGCCGTTCACCTCCGATTTCCGGGGCTTCATCTTCAGCGATCTCAACCGGGCGATCCGGCTGTTCGGCACCCGGCTGGCCAACCGCGATCAATTCAACGTCGCGATCTTCGACCAGCGCGAGAAGGACACCAACAGCTTCCTCAACACGTTCGACAGCCGCGGCCAGGAGATCCTCGTCCTCAACTACTACCGGCAGGACTTCCTCTTCCCCGGCCACACCGCCCAGACGAGCTTCATCTGGGACCACGACCAGAAGAGCCTGCACTACGACAAGAACGGCTTCCTCGTGCGCCCCGACCCGGTCGGTGCCGCGACGCCGCACGAGGTCAATGCCCTGTACGCCGGGATCACCACCGACGGACACATCGAGGGGATCAACGTCACCAGTGCCCTGTACTACGCCTTCGGCCACGACACGCTCAACCAGCTCGCACTCCAACCGGTCGATATCGGCGCGACGATGGCGGCCCTGGAACTCTCCTACTCGCCCGACTGGATCCGCTTCCGCGGCAGCGTGTTCTACGCGTCGGGTGACAACGACGTGAACGACGGCCGTGGCGGCGGCTTCGACGGCATCGTCGACAACACCCAGTTCGCCGGCGGCGAATTCAGCTTCTGGGTCCGCCAGCAGATCAAGCTCCTCGGCACGAACCTCAAGAACCTGTTCAGCATCTACCCCGACCTCCGCGCCAGCAACAAGTTCCAGTCGCAGGCCAACTTCGTGAACCCGGGCCTCCAGCTCTACAACGTCGGCGTCGACTTCGAGCTCACCCAGCGCACCCGGCTGATCACCAACTGCAACTTCCTGTTCTTCGACACGACGGCGCCGCTCGAGGCATACGTCTTCCAGGACAACATCTCGCGCGAGATCGGCACCGACCTGTCGATGGGCTTCGAGAGCCGGCCGTGGCTCAACAACAACTGCATCATCCGCGCGGGCGTCTCCGGCCTGCTGTGCGGCAACGGCTTCGATGCCCTGTATGGCGACGTCAACGGCAAGGTCGACAACCTGTTCGGGAGCTTCATCGACGTCGAGGTGGCTTTCTGAATATCGCGCGGCGGAAGCCCTCCATGGCCTTCCGCCGCTTCGCCGAGCGGTGGGAACGCCGAGGGTTCCCACGCTCGGCGGCCGCCGCATCCGGCGGCGGCTTTGGCGGCGGGCGATCATCACCGAAAGTCACACGGAGTCGTCGGCAGTCAGATGCGCCAGTGCTTCAACAAAATCCGCGAAGCCCCTTCGCCGTCGCCCTCGCATCGGCCCGTCGCAATGTCGTGCGGGTCGATGCGAGGGCAGAGGCGCGAGGGGCGTACCCCTCTGTCGAGCCCGAGCTGAGGATCCCTGGACCGACCCAGGCCGGGGCTGCCGGAGACCACCATGCCAGAAGCCCTCGTCGTCGTCGACGTGCAGCGCGACTTCTGCCCCGGCGGGGCGCTGGCCGTGCCCGATGGCGACGCCGTCGTGCCGGCCGTGAATCGCCTCCTCGAAGCCGCCTCTCTCGCCGTCCTGACGCAGGACTGGCATCCCGCCGACCATGTGTCGTTCCACGTCTCGCACCGCGGCACAGCGCCGTACGAGACGATCTCGACGGGCCACGGCGAACAGGTGCTGTGGCCGGTTCACTGTGTCGGCGGAACGCCCGGCGCCGATTTCCATCCGCTGCTCGCCTCCCACCGGGCCGCGCTCGTCCTCCGCAAGGGGCTGCGGCGGGACGTCGACAGCTACTCGGCGTTCGTCGAGAACGACCGGGTGTCCACGACCGGCCTCGACGGCTTCCTCCGCGCCCGGGGGATCGACGCGCTGGCCGTCGTCGGACTCGCGCTCGACTACTGCGTGGCCCGGACGGCGCTCGACGCCGCCGCGCTCGGCTACCGCGTCCGCGTCGTCGAGTCGGCCTGCCGGGCGATCGACCGCGACGGCTCGGGGAAGGCCGCCCGGCGGGCGCTTCACGCCGCCGGCGTGATCGTCGAACCGTGAGGACCACCGGGATGCAAGATGCCTCGTCGCCCGGCGGTGCACCCATCGTCGGGTCGCTCCTCGACACCGACTTCTACAAGTTCCTCATGTGTCAGGTGGTCCACCGCCACCATCCCGACGTCGAGGTGACGTTCGAACTGGTCAACCGCAGCCGCTCGGAACGACTGGCCGAGCGGATCGCCGAGGCCGACCTCCGCGACCAGCTCGACCGGACGCGGGCCCTGGGGTTCACGGCCGACGAGGTCGCCGCGTTGGGTGCACTGGAGTCGGGCCCGGGCCAGGCGCTATTCTCCGCCGAGTTCCTTACGGCGCTGCGGCAGCTCCGTCTCCCGCCCTACCAACTCGCCATCCACGACGGGCAGTTCGTGCTCACGTTCACCGGCCCCTGGCCGGCCGTGATGCTCTGGGAGGTGCCGGCACTGGCGGTGCTGATGGAGCTTCGCAGCCGGGCGGTCGAGGCGCGCCTGCCGGCGGCGGTGGTCGCCGAGGCGCGGCGGTCGGCGCGTGCGCGGCTCGTCGGCAAGCTCGCGCGCCTGGCGCAGCTGCCCGGGCTCGCGCTGTCCGATTTCGGCACGCGCCGCCGTCACTCGCTCGCCTGGCAGGAGCTGGCGGTGCTGCAGGCCCGCGACGTGCTCGGCGCGGCGTTTACCGGCACGTCGAACGTCCTGCTCGCCGTCCGCCATGGCCTTGTGCCGATCGGGACCAGCGCCCACGAGCTGCCGATGGTCTACGCGGCGCTGGCCGACGGCGACACCGACCTCGCCGCGAGCCCGTATCGCGTCCTCGCCGACTGGGAAGCGACCTACGGCGCGGCACTGCGCGTGATGCTCCCCGACACGTTCGGCACGGCCGGGTTTCTCGCCCGCGCCCCGGACTGGGTCACACGGTGGAGCGGCATCCGCATCGACTCCGGCGATCCGGCGGCGATCGCCGACCTCGCCATCGGCTGGTGGCGGCAGCGCGGCGAAGACCCGGCCGGGAAGCGCGTGATCTTCTCGGACGGCCTCGACGTCGACGAGATCGAGACCCTCCACGCCCGCTACGCTGGCCAGGTGCGGGCCGGCTTCGGCTGGGGCACGCTGTTGACCAACGATTTCCGCGGCCTCGCCCCCGGCGACGGCCTCGCCCCGTTCAGCCTGGTCTGCAAGGCGGTGGCGGCCGCTGGCCGGCCGACCGTGAAGCTCTCCGACAATCCCGGCAAAGCCCTCGGGCCGGCCGCGGAAATCGCCCGTTATCGGCGCGTGTTCGCCGTCGGCGACCAGCCCGACCGGCCGGTGGTCGTGTGAGCGGGCCCTGCTCAGCGGCGACGGACGTGGCGGGCCATCAATTCCGGTAGGTGAGCCACGCCGCATTCGACCACGTCGAGCCGACGATGGTGACGGATCGCCCACGTGCGACAATCCTCGGCGACGAGCCACAACGCCGCCTGCGGATGGAGCGTGGCGAACGACTCCATTGCCGTCGGGTCGAACCCCGCCGCCCGCCACTTGCACTCGATCGCCACGGGCGCACGACCACGCGGCGTCCACACGAAATCGACCTCGTGTTTCTGCTTGTCGCGCCAGAAATGGATGCCTTCGTCACCCGCCTCGAACAGCAACTCGTCGAGAACGAGGTGCTCGAACAGCCCCCCCTTGTCCTCGGGACGGAGGCTGTCAATACCGCGGGCATGGCATACGAATCCGGTATCGAACGCGTAAACCTTCGGCATCGCGACGATCTCCCGGGTCGGATGCGAGGCGAACGGGCGCAGGACGTGAATCACCCCGGTGGCGGCGAAGACATCGAGGTAGTTGGCCAGCGTCTGCCGGCTCGCCTCGCACGGCGCGGTGAACTTGGTCAATTCGCACAACCCGCCACTTTGTGCCCACAGCAACTCGAGGAACCGGAGGAACGAGTATCGTTTCCCGATCGCGAACAACTCGAGGATGTCGCGGGCCCAGAACGCTTCCAGCCACTCCGCGTAGTCCTTCACCGGGAGCTGCCGGGCGATGAGCTGCTCAGGGAGTCCGCCACGGACCAGACGACGCTCCGTTTGGACGACATCGAACGCTGCCAATTCGCGGTGCAGCACGGGCAGGAGGCGAACCGTGCGTTTCCGGCCCGCAAGCGTGTCGCGGAAGCGGGCGCTGGCGCCAAGCATCGACGAACCGGTGGCGAGCACGTGCACGTCGGGATGATGATCGGCGGCGATCTTGAGCAGTGTCGACGGATCGGCGAGGCGGTGGATCTCGTCGAGAACGAGCCGCTGCCCGGCATGGCGACGGAGAAAACCCTCCGCGTCCTCGGCGTCGCGGCGCACCGACGGCAGATCGCAGTCGTGATAGATGACGCCGGGAAGCGAGCGGACGAGCGTCGTCTTGCCAAGGCGGCGCGGGCCGGCGAGCCAGACCACGCGCCGCTGCCGCCACTCTTCCTCGATCCGTTCCCGCCACGCCGGCCTCTCGACCGCGTCCGGCGGCGGTGCGGCTGACCGTCGTGGCGGCATTTCTCGACCCCTGGCTCCGGACCCGAATGAAAACAGGTTAGCGTTTGGTAATTCCAAACGCAAACACGCTTCTGCGGGCGTCGCCGTGGATTCAGGACCCGCCGCCGGGGTTCCGCGAGAACTTCATGTACGGCAGCCGGATGCCGCGGACAAAGTACTGCCAGGCCTGGATCGGCTCTGGCGCCGCGTACCCGGCGATGCCGTAGTAGGTGACGACGTCGTCCTGGTCGACGCCGTCGCCCGAGACGCCGAAGCCACCGGCGAGCGTGCTGCCGACGTAGGCGGCGGAAGAGCCGGGGAAGAACACCACGCCGTTTTGGTTGGCCTTCGGCATCACCGTGAACGGGCAGGAGAAGTTGCGGCCGGGATTGAACGAGTCGAAGCCGAGCACGGTCGTGAAGCTCGATGCCGGGCGCGGCGCGCCGACGTTGAGCCCGGTGGCCGGATCGATCCCCGGCTCGTTGAGGATCGAGAACGGCGCCGGGGCGCCGGTGGCGTTGCCGGAGGGATACTTCGGAACGGCGAGGTAGCGGAACGTGCGGTTGGTAAACGCCGTGCCGAGCGGCACTCCGGCGACCTGGTCCTGCGGCTGGAGGTTCGCCGAGGCGTAGTAGACGGTGTTCCGCGACTTGGCCACGGCGACGTCGATCGAGAACACCGTCGCGTCGGGCATCCGAAACAGGCCGAGGACGTCGCCATTGGTGTCGGCGACGCCGAGGACCATCTTCGTGAACGTCGGTTGGACACGGATCTGGGCCCGGGTCTTCACCGCCTCTGCGACCCCCTGGTCGACGATCCGCTTCACGTCGGCAGCCGAGAGGAGGGAACCGGCTCTGGGGGCGACGAGCCAACCGTCGGCCTGAGGCTTGCCGTCGAGAAGCGTCTGCCCACCGACGAACACCTGCCGATTGAGGCCGTTGATCGGCCCGTTACCCTGCGCGGCGATGAGCGAAAAAATCGCCTGCACCCCCGACGGTCCGGCCTGGGGCCCGAAGCTCTGCAGGGCGATGCCGCCGAGATTGATCCGCGCCGCAGTGTTGACGCGGTTGACGAGATTCTGGGCCTGCGGCACCGACATCGGCACCGGGGCACCGAGGCCGCCGGCCCGATTCAGGATCAGGGACGGCGCGAGGGTGACGGTGAGCGGAGCGGTCAGCGGCGTGACGGTGCCGGGAATCGAGACCGGAAGGAGCGTTTCCAGCGCGATAGCCTCGGCCTCGAGGGCCTTCGGGGCGTTGAGCCGGTCGGCACGCGTCTGCGAAGCCACCGGCCGGAATCCCTGCTCGACCGAGGCCGTGCCATCGCGGCCGGGAAAGAAGACACCGATTCCGCCGATCACTTCGTCGGTCCCGGCCCGATAGATCGCCACTCCGCCCGGCAGCGTGGCGATGCCGCGGCCGATCGAACCGGGAAGCGTGCCCGACTGCTGCCCGTAGCTGGCGCGGTTGGTGATCACCTTGCCGTCGACGACGATGCTCGTCCGGTTGGTGTGCTCGATGGCGAACAGATCGACCAGCGGCGTGCGGAGGATCCCCGGGGGAAACTCGCCGCCGATCCCCACCGGCGCCACCCAGCCCGGCCCTTTGAACGTCTCGTCGGCGGCGTTGGGATTGGCCTGCATCTCGCGCTGCGTGATCGTGCTCTGGCTGATGTGGCTGACGGTGCGCGACGTGAGGATCGCCTGGCCATTCGAGAAAAACGCGCCGGTGCGCGCCTTGGCGACGGCGCCGTCGATCGCGAAGGCGCGCGTCGCCGGATCGGTGATCGCGGCATCGACCTGGTTCTCGGTGCGCACGCCGAGGATCCGGCCACTGCGGTCGACGATCGCGATGATCGCGTCGGTGCTCGGCGTGGCGGCGCTCGCCCGATCGAGCAGCGCGGCGACTTCGCTCGTGGAAAGCTGCGCCGCCGCCATCATGGCGCGCGGCTCGAGCGCCTCGACGGCGACTCCCGCCCCCGTCGCACCCGGGCCGGTGGTCCGGCGCGCGCGGTGACGGCCCTGGGCCGGTCCCCTCTCCCCCGTCAGCCAAGCGGACACTTTCAGCACGCCTGCACCTCGTTCGTGACCTACCGTTGCCATCGGACGAGCCGAGCGGCCGGCTTTACCTCGACCGCCCAACCCCCCCAAGTATCATCGTCGCTGCGATCGGAACCGGGGGGACCTCCATGACCACGCCCACGACAGCCCAGTCCAATCCCGAGCTCGACCGGGTGCAAGCAATCGGCGACGACTCGACCGGCTGGCGGCGTTGGGGACCGTATCTCTCGGATCGCGCCTGGGGGACGGTGCGCGAGGACTACTCCCCCGACGGCGACGCGTGGCGCTACTTCACCTATGAGGCGTCGCGGTCCAAGGCCTACCGGTGGGGGGAGGACGGCATCGCCGGAATCTCCGATCGGTTCCAACTCCTCTGCCTCGCCCCCGCCTTCTGGAACGGAGCCGATACGCATCTCAAGGAGCGACTGTTCGGGCTCACGCCGCTGGACGGCAACCATGGCGAGGATGCCAAGGAGTACTGGTTCCACGTCGACAACGTGCCGAGCCACTCCTTCATGCACCTCCGCTACCGCTACCCGCAGCGGGCCTTTCCCTACGACGACCTCGTCGCCGAGAACCGGCGCCGCGCCGGCCAGGGGCCGGAGTACGAGCTGCTCGACACCGGCGTGTTCGCCGATAGCCGCTGGTTCGACATCGACGTCGAATACGCCAAGGCCGACCCCGAGGAACTCGTCCTGCGGATCACCGCCGTCAACCGCGGTCCCGGACCCGCGCCGCTCCACCTGCTCCCCACGCTCTGGTTCCGCAACACGTGGGCCTGGGACGGCGTTGATCATCCGCAACCGGTGATCCGCGCCGACCGCAGTCCGGCAGGAACGCTCGCCCTGGTCGCCGACGACGGCCCCTGCGACCTCGATCCGCGGATCCCCGCCACGGCCCGGCTCGGCCGGCGCTGGCTCGTGCTCGCCGCCTCCGCCGACGATCGGCTCCTGTTCACCGACAACGAGACCAACGGCCCGGCGGTCTACGGCGCGAGCCACTCGAGCCGCTCGCCGTTCACCAAGGATGCCTTCCATCGCTTCGTCTGCGGCGGCGACGGCGCGGCGGTCAATCCGGCTGGCCGGGGCACGAAAGCCTGCTTCCACGCCCCGCGGATCGTGCCCGCCGGGGGCACCGTCGCGGTCCACCTGGTGTTCACCGACCGCGAGCCGGGGCAGCGCGTCAGCGGCGGCGCGGCCCTTGTCGACCATGTCGAGGGCACGCTGGCGGCACGTCGACGCGAGGCCGATGCCTTCTACGCCTCCCTCCCGCCGGCCGACGCCTCGGCCGACGAGCGCCACGTCCAGCGCCGCGCCCTGGCCGGCCTGCTGTGGACCAAGCAGAGCTACATCTTCGACGTCGCCAAATGGCTCGACGGCGACGACCCCGCCCACCCGCCGCCGGAGAGCCGGCGGCGGATCCGCAACCAGCACTGGCGGCACCTCAACTCCCTGCGGGTGATGAGCATGCCCGACAAGTGGGAGTATCCCTGGTTCGCGGCCTGGGACCTCGCCTTCCAGTGCATTCCCTTCGCGCTGGTCGATCCGCGCTTCGCCAAGGACCAGCTGTGGCTGCTCTTGTTCGAGCAGTTCCAGCATCCCAGCGGCCAACTCCCCGCCTACGAATGGGAGTTCTCCGATCTCAATCCCCCGGTCCACGCCTGGGCGGTGTGGCGGGTCTACAACATGGAAAAACGCGGCCACGGTCGCGCCGACCGGGCCTGGCTCGAGCGTTGCTTCCACAAGCTGCTGCTCGTGTTCACCAGCTGGGTCAACAAGGTCGACCGCGAGGGCAACAACGTCTTCGAGGGGGGGTTCCTCGGCCTCGACAACATCAGCGTCTTCGACCGTAGCGAGCGTTGCAACGAAGGCTCGACGCTCGAGCAATCCGACGCCACCGGGTGGATGGGGCTGTTCTGCCTCAACATGATGCGGATCGCCCTCGAGCTGGCCGGCGACAATCCGGCCTACGAGGGGCTGGCCTCGAAATTCCTCCAGCACTACGTCTACATCGCCAGCGCGATGAAGCGGATGGGGCCGCGCGGCGTGTCGCTGTTCGACGAGGAGGACGGCTTCTTCTACGACCTGTTCACGACGCCCGACGGACGGACGACGAAGTTCCGCGTGCGCTCGATGGTCGGCCTGATCCCGCTGTTCGCCGTCGAGCGCCTCGAGGCGGGCTGGATCGAGCCGTTCCGCGAGTTTCGCTGGAACCTCGAATGGTTCCTCGCCAACCGCCGGGAGCTGGTCGCCGACGTGATCCACCAGGTGCCGGCCGCCGACGGCACGACGACCCACGTGCTCACGATCGTCGACGACCGGCAGTTGGCGCGGATGGTCGGAACGCTGGCCGATCCGGGGGAGTTCCTCGCGCCGTTCGGCATCCGCTCGCTCTCCCGCCGCCATGCCGCGGCGCCGTTCGAATTCGACGGCCGCCGAGTCGCCTACGAGCCCGCCGAATCGGAGACCAAACTCAAGGGGGGCAACAGCAACTGGCGCGGACCGGTCTGGTTCCCGACCGCGTTTCTCCTCGTCGAATCGCTCCGCAAGCTCGGCTCGGCCTACGGCGACGGGTTCACCGTGCCCCTGCCGGGCACGGCCGAGCAGGTCCCGTTCCGGCATCTGGCCCGCGACATCGCCCGGCGCCTGGCGGCGATCTTCCTCGCCGACGGTCGCGGCCGGCGCCCGGTATGGGGCTCGGACCCACGGTGGAACGACGACCCGGCGTGGCGTGACGAACTGCTGTTCTTCGAGTACTTCCACGGCGACACGGGCGCCGGCCTCGGCGCCAGCCACCAGACCGGCTGGACGGCGCTGGTGGCCAATCTGATCGCCGAGTGGCGGTAGCGCGCCGCGGGTCGGGCGGCTGCTGCTGCCGTTGCTTTTGCGGGATCACGGCTGCCGACGTACGCTCATGCCGGTCGGGCCGGGTTCGGAGGACGCAGACGCGACGGGTGTGGGACGCGATGATCGTTCAAGAGCTCCACGCTATCCAGCATCGGCACCGCTGGCTCCCCGAGGAGGAGCTCCGCAAACTCGCCGCCCGCACCGGCACGCCGCTCTACCGCCTCCAGGAGGTGGCGAGCTTCTTTCCCCATTTCCACCTCCGTCCGCCCCCCGATGTCGTGGTCGCGGTCTGCCACGACATGGCCTGCCACATGGCCGGCTGCGGCCGGCTCAAGGCGGATCTCGAGGGGCATCTCGCCGCCGACATCTCCGCCGGCCGCGTCCAGGTGCGCTACGCCTCGTGCCTGGGGCGCTGTGATCGCCCGGTGGCGGCGCTGGTCAACGACGAATTCCTGGCGGCCCGCTCGGCAGACCAGTTGGCGACGCTCGCCACCGACGCCCTCCGCGGCTCTCCGCCGGCGGCCGACACCGACAGCGCGTACCGACCCCACGCCAACTCGCCGTGGCGGATCGACCCGTATGCCGCGCCGTCGGACGCTCCCATCCCCTACGCCGCCGTCCGCCGGCTCGTCGATCTGGTCACCGCGGGCGCCGGCCAGACGCTGATCGACGAGCTCAAGACCGCCGATCTGCGTGGCATGGGGGGCGCCGGAGTGCCGGCCCACCAGAAGTGGAGCGACGTCTGGAAAGCCAAGGGCGACCGGAAGTTCATCGTCTGCAACGCCGACGAGAGCGAGCCCGGCACGTTCAAGGACCGGGAACTGCTCACCCGCCATCCCCACCTCGTCCTCGAGGGGGTGATCATGGCCGGGCTGCTCACCGGCGCCACGCGCGGCTGGATCTACATCCGCCACGAGTACGCCGAGCAGATCGAGATCATGAAGGCCGAAATCGCACGGGCGACGGCTGCGGGAGCCTGCGGGGCGGAGATCCGCGGCACGGGCCGGAGCTTCCCGGTAGAGGTCTTCGCCAGCCCCGGCGGCTACATCTGCGGCGAGCAGAGCGCCCTGATCGAGGCCATCGAAGACCGTCGCGCCCAGCCGCGCAACAAGCCGCCGCAACTCGAGACCAACGGCATCGAGGACAAGCCGACGCTCGTCAGCAACGTCGAGACATTCGCCTGGGCCCCGGCGATCCTCCTCCGCGGCGGCCAGTGGTATGCCGACGGCGGCATCAACGGCTGCAAGGGGAGGCGATTGTTCTCGGTGTCGGGCGACGTCCGCCGTCCGGGTGTCTACGAAGTGCCCAACGGGATGCCGATCCGCGAGCTCGTCCACGACCTCTGCGGTGGCATGTCGCGGCCGCTCAAGGCATTCGCCCCGTCGGGGCCCTCGGGGGGCTTCCTGCCGGCACGGATCCCCGTCGCCGCCCTGCCCCGCGGCTGGGAGAAGCGCGCCCCGGCGGGGCTCGTCGCCGACGGCGACACGATCGACCTGCTCGACATCCAACTCGACCTGCAGCGCTTCCGCGATCTCGGCCTGGCGCTGGGGGCGGGGATCGTCGTCTACGACGACTCGCGCGACATCGCCGTCGAGGCGGTCAACTGCTCGCAGTTCTTCCGCGACGAGTCGTGCGGGAAATGCGTCCCCTGCCGGATCGGCTCGGAGAAGATCACCGGGATCAGCGAGCGCTTGCTCGCCGGCACGGTCGGTGCCGACGAATACGCCGCCCAGCGGAGGCTCATCGACGAACTGACCCGGGCGATGGAGATGACGAGCATCTGCGGACTGGGGATGGTGGCCGCCAAGCCGGTCCAGTCGGCGATCCAGTTTTTTCCGGCCGATGTCGAGCGGCACCTCCGCACCGCCGCCCCGGGGGGACGACGATGAGCGACGCGTCATGCACGCCGGTCGATGACGACTTCGACGACGGCCTCATCCTCCCCGAGGAGGACGGCCTGTTCGCCCGCGACATCGACGGGCAACTCGTCCGCATGGACAAGGTGACCGCCGCCGACTTCGAGAAACAGATCACGATCACGATCGACGGCCGCGCGGTGACGGTGAAGCGGGCCGTGCCGCTCACCGACTCCCAGGGGAAGCTGATCCGTGACCCGGAGGGGAGGCCGATCCCCCGCGCCACGACGATCTACGACGCCGCCGCGAAGGCCTACGAAGGCGATCCCGACGGCAACCCGATCCCCGTCCTCTGCCACCAGGAGCATCTCCATCCTGTCGGTGTATGCCGTGTGTGCTGCGTCGAGATCGCCAAGGTCAAGCGCGGCGCGATGCAGCGCGAGCGCAAGCTGCTTCCGGCCTGCCAGCACCGCGTCGAGGAGACGATGGAGGTGCAGACGATCCGCTCGCCAGATCTCGCGGCCCGGCGGCGCGTCGATGCCAACGTGCGGACGCTGGTCAACCTGCTCGCCGCGGACCATCTCCCGACCGATTGGCGGCAGCGGATGCCGGCCAACGAGCTCGGGGTGTTGCTCGATCGGCTCGACCGCCTCGCGCTCGAGGCCAGGGCCCTCGAGAAGCAGGCTGATCCCGCCGCCGAGACCACCGCGATCGACGCCCGGTGGCCGTTGACCGGCGGCCCACCCTTCGCCCCCCGGACGCTCCCCCGCGGCCAGGACCACTCCTCGCCGCGGATCGACGTCGACCACGACCAGTGCATCCTCTGCGACCGTTGCGTGCGCGCCTGCAGCGACGTCAAGGAGAATTACGTCATCGGCCGCTCCGGCAAGGGCTATGCCACGCACGTCGGGTTCGACCTCGACGACCCGATGGGGAAGTCGAGTTGCGTCTCCTGCGGCGAGTGCATGATCACCTGCCCCACCGGGGCGCTCGTCTTCAAGGAGAGTGTCCGCGAGGCGGCCCAGGGCGGCGTTGACCGGACCGTCCCCGCCGCCGAGCTCAAGCGACTGCCGATCTTCGCCGGCGTGCCGGTCAAGTTCCTGGAATGGAACCGCGATTCGGTGGAGCGGCGGGTGTACGGCGCCGGCGAGGTGATCTGCCGCGAAGGGGAGAGCGCCTCGACCGCGTTCCTCCTGCTCCGCGGCCGCGTCGGCGTGTCGATCGGCGACCGTGCCGCACAGCGCGGCGGCGGGGGCGGCCTCCGCGCGGTGGTCCGGGCCGCGACACGCTGGCTCCAGGGCACCTCCGGCGGCACGTCGTGGCGGCGCGAGGAGGCCCGCGACCGGGTGGCGATCGACGGTGGCCGGGCCCTCGAGCTCAAGGACGGTCGTTGGGTCGACGAGATGACGCCGGCGGACGTGATCTTCGGCGAGATGAGCTGCCTCAACCACTACCCGCGGTCGGCGACGGTGGTCGCTCTCGAGGAAACGGAGCTGCTCGAGATCAACAAGAACGTTCTCCACGTCCTCCAGCGCACCGAGGCCTCGCGGCGGATACTCGATGCCGCCTATCGCACCCGGGTGCTGCAGCGCGAGCTGCGCCAGTTGACGATGTTCGAGGGCCTGTCGGAGGCCGACAAGGCGGCGTGCGCCGAGTTCCTCCGCGACAAGGCGGAACTGGTGCGCGTCGACAAGGGGCAGGTGATCTTCCGCCAGGGGGACGTGGCCAGCGCCTTCTTCAAGGTCCGGCTCGGATTCGTGAAGGTCAGCCAGAAGCTCCGCGACCAGGACCGGGTGATCGACTACCTCGGCCCGGGGCGGACGTTCGGCGAGGTCGGCCTGCTCACGGGCGTGTTCGACCTCGGTGCCGACCTCGCCGCGGCGGGAGCGACACGGGCCCTGCGGACGGCGACCTGCACGGCGCTCGACGACGTCGAATTGGTGTCGATCAGCGGGGAGGACTTCCGCACGCTGCTGCGCCGATTCCCGGCGATCCGCGGGCCGCTGCTCGCCGAGGCCCAGCGCCTCCTCAAGCGCGACGCCGAGCGCGAGCAGGCCGGGTCTGCGGGCTTGGAAAACTTCCTCGCCAACGGCCTGTACAGCGCGCAAAAGCTGCTCGTCCTCGACCTCGAGAGCTGCACGCGCTGCGACGAATGCACCCGCGCCTGCTCCGACACGCACGACGGCGTGACCCGGCTGATCCGCGAGGGGCTGCGTTTCGAGAACTACCTCGTCGCCAGCTCCTGCCGGTCGTGCCTCGATCCCTACTGCCTCGTCGGCTGCCCGGTGGACGCGATCCACCGCAAGCCGCGGGAAGACAAGCCGGGGGCCGTCGAGATCGTGATCGAGGACCACTGCATCGGCTGCGGGCTGTGCTCGACCAACTGCCCCTACGGCAACATCTCGATGCACACCGTCGCCGAGTCGGGTCGAGCCGAGCGGCGCGTGGCGACGACGTGCGACCTGTGCCGTGATCTCGTCGGTCCCGACGACGACCCGAGCTGCGTCTATGCTTGCCCGCACGACGCCGCCTTCCGGATGAGCGGCCCGGAGCTGGCGCGGATCGTGGAGAACCGCCGCGCGGGAGGCCCGACCGGCTGACCGTCGATGCCCGCGGCAGTCCTTTGCCCACGCCAGCCATCCCCCCGATGACCGCTCCGTTGTTCGATCTCGACGCCGTGGGGCTGGTGCGCGACGGTCGCGCGATCCTCGACGGCGTCACCTGGCGGGTCGAACAGGGAGATCGCTGGGCCATCCTCGGCCCCAACGGCTGCGGCAAGTCGACGCTCCTCCGCCTCGCGCTCGGCCGGGTGTGGCCCACGTCGGGTGGGGTCCGGCGCCTCGGCCGCACGCTCGTCGACCTGCCGGCATTCTGGAAGCGGGTCGGCTGGATCGCCGACACCGTGGCCGGTCAGATTCCCGCCGACGAGCCGGCCGCCGACACGGTGCTCTCGGGCACGGTCGGCCAGTTCGGCCTGCGCCTGCTCCCGGGCCTCGAGCCGACCGCCGCCGACCGCGACCGCGCCGGTGTGGAACTGGCGCGCACCGGCCTGGCCCACCTGGCCAGCCGCCCGTTCGGCGTGCTCTCGCAGGGGGAGCGGCAGCGCGTCCTCGTCGCCCGGGCGATCGCCGCCGATCCGCTGTGCCTCGTCCTCGACGAGCCCTGTGCGGGAATGGATCCGGGGGCACGCGAACGGTTTCTCGGATGGCTCGCCGGATGGCTCGTCGAGCGCCCGGCCGACCGGCCAGCGCCGGCCATCCTCATGGTCACTCACCATGCCGAGGAGATCCTCCCGGCGTTCGATCACGCCCTCCTGCTCCGCGGCGGGCGCGTGGTCGCCCGCGGCGCGACCAACGCCGTCGTCACCCGCGAGGCCTTCGAAGCGCTCTACGACACGCGCCTCGAGCGCCTCGACACCGTCGGGGGGCGGCGCTGGCCGATCTGGCCGGGGTGCGGGTGAGCGGCCGGCAGGCTGGGAGCAGCTAGTTTCCCAGCTCCGCCAACCGCGCCGCGGCCGCGGCCAGCGCGCCGCGGACCGCCGAGGGATCGTGGCCACGCGGGCTATTGACGCGCACCCGCGTCGCCCCCGTGCCCGTGGCCTCGAACGCCAGCAGCCGCCGCACGTCGACCAGTGCCGCCGCGGCTGCGGCCGTCCGCTCCGCAGGGGCGCCGCGCGCCCGATGGTGGTCGAGGAGCGCCTCGAGGAGCGACAGCGTGACCACCGCCTCGTCCCACGTGGCCGCGTCGGTCGCCGCCACGGCCCGCCCGGCCAACGCCCTGATCGCCGGGCCAGCCCCCGTGAGCCGCGGCGCCGTCGCCAGCGTCTCCACCGCGCCGCGGACCACCGGCGCGTCTGGTGCGCGCCACCAGTCACGCTCGATGCCGTCGCGCAGTCGCCCGAGCTCTGCAGCCGCGTCGGACACCGCGATGTCCACCAGCGCCCAGGCGGCGGGCTGGAGCCGGACGCGACCACGGCTGGGGGCCACCGGCTGGCCGCGGTCGGCCGCCGCGACCGACTGCCGGTGGCACCCGTAGCAGTCGAAGGCCGCGAGCTCCGGCCAGATGCCCGCCACGGCGCCGGTCGCGGCTCCACCACCGGCCTGCCGCGCGACCTGATCGAGGTAGGCCTCCAGTGCCACCACGCGCCCGGTCGCCCATTCCCCGAGAGGATCGACCGAGTCGGCGGGGATCGTGCCCGCCGCGGCCAAGGCCACGCGGTCGCGCCAGTGGGGCGGCTGCCCCTGCTTGAACGACCGCAGCTCGAACGCCAGCCGCGGATGGCCGGCAGCGACGAGATCGTGACTGACCTCGAAGGTCGCGCCGTCGGCCCGCGGCGGCGCGCCGACGTGGCAGGGAGTGCAGGTCCGGGCGCAGGTGGCAGGGTCGGCCAGATCGACCATCCCCGCGGCGTTGCCGCGCGTCTTCCATCCGGGCAGCGTGTGGGCCACGACCCACTCCCCCGCGGGCCCATGGCACTGCTCGCAACTCACCCCGTCCCGGGCCCATGCTGCCGGCGCGGGAGCGTGGCAGGCGATGCAGGCGGGATGAGATGTGGCCGGCGGCTGCGGGGCGCCGTCGCGCAGCGCGATCGCCGCGACGATCCGCTCGGCGAGCGCGCCTTCGAGGGCCCGCGCGGCGGCGGCGTGGGGATCGCGCGTGATCCAGGTCGTCAGGGCGCTTTGCCAGGGGGCGTGACCCGCTTCCGCGGCGGCGTGGCAGCCGACCGACGCGCAGCTCGAGGCTCCGAGCCAGCGCTGCGGCTCCTCCGCCGCCGCCAGCGGCGCCGCGACCAGCAGGACCATCAGGGCCAGCCGCCGGCAGCGGCGCGGCCGGCAGTCGCCGCCCACGGACCGGATCGTCGCGGCAACGGCGCCACCCGGCGGTGGTTCGCTCGGGCGGTGGGCAACCGGGTGGCGCATCGGTGGCTCAGCGCTCCGCAACGGCCGGCGGGGGCGCGGACGCGCCGCCGTGCGGCCCGAGACCGTGGTAGCCGTGGCATTCGACGCAGTCGTGGCGCACGCCGCCGACGGTGCGCCCCGCGCCGTCGCGTCCGGGGGGCGCGTGGCAACTGGTACAGCTTTCCAGGCCGGCGATCATGACCTTCGAGTTGTCGAGGGCCTTGCCGGCGATCCCCGCCGGGCGCGTGGTGTCGTCGGGAAAGGCCGCGGCATGGCAGTCCTGGCACTCGTGGCGGTCGAGCGCGTGCGGCAGATTTCGATGCGGCTGGTGGTTGAAGCGCGACTTGGGCAGCCAGATGGCCGGGACCGCCGTCGGCGCGACATCGAACCAGCCGGCATCCGTCCTTGGCCGCCCAACGCGGCCCGGGAGGAGGCTCGTCGCGGTGGGCAGGTCGCGCTCCACCAGGTCGTGGCACTTCTCGCAGGTCGCGCGCGCGAACGACTGCGCGCGGGCGAGCCGCTCGCCGACGAGCTCGGCGAGTGCCACGGTCGCCGGGTCGGCCTCACGGATCGAGGGGAGCGGTGGCGTCGCGGCCGGCTGCTCGAGCAACGCCGGGTTGCGGCGCAGCGCCTCGCCGAGCAGCGTGCTTTCGAGAAAGCGCCGCAGCTCGGCCCCCGACAGGCCGTGGGGCAGGACCGTTTCCGGCGCTCGTGCGGCAGGCGCAGCCTCGTCGCCCCCCGGCGTGCCGGCGAGAGGCAGCTGGTGGCAGGCGGCGCAGTGGCGTTCGAACTCGAGCGGCAACGGATAGGCACCGGGCGGGGCACCGGCGAGCAGCGTCGACACGCTGCGGAGATCGTCCGACCCCGCCGGGGCGAACTCGTGGCACGACGCGCAGTCGAGTTGGACGAGGGCGTCGGCCGACTCGCCGGCAGGCTTGTAGCGAGCGCGGTGTGCCTCGGGGATCATGGCATAGGTCCACACCGTGCCGCGCTGCGGTTGGCCGGGCGCGGCGTCGGGGGCGAACGACAGCCCGGCGAGCATGTGGCGACCGTGGGAGAACTTCAACGTCCCCGGATCGCTCGCCAGACCGCGAAACGGCGGATGCGACCCGGCGGCGAAGCCGGTCACCGGCTCGACGACGGGCGAGGGCGCGACGGCGGGAGCCTCCGTGGCCGGCAGGCGGTGGGCGGCAATGTCGGCGTGGCAGTGGGTGCAGGTGCGATCGGCGACGCGGAGCATGTCGGCGTCGCGACCACGGTGATCCTGGTGGCAGGAGCCACAGGAGCCGACTTCGTGGAAGTTCTGCAGCGGATGGTGCGGCCGCGCGGCGACATCGGCGTGGCAGGCCTCGCACTTCGCATCGGCCCGGTCGCGGGTCGCCGCGGTCGACAGGAAGGTGTCGTCGGTGATCGGTTGGAAGGGCTCGTGGCAGGCCTGGCAATCGCGCTCCCACCGGGCATGGACGGCCGCCACCGGTCCGGGGGAATGGTGCCGGGGCGAATCGATCGCCCCCCAGGCCACCCAGGCCACTCCCGCCACGAGGCCGGCGACGACGGCCCAGCGCCGGACCCGACGCAGCAGGCTCGGGCGGTGGTAATAGTCGCGGTCGATCCGCGACACCTGCCCGCGCGAGGTCGGTCGCCTCGCGGAGGAATCGCGGCCGTCGGCGTCGGTTGGCTGCGCCATTCGTCCACCAGCTTCGGGCTGGTCACCAGTAGTTGAAGGCGATCGGAACGTGGACGGCCAGCAGCACGCCGAGGACGACCGACAGGGGCAGGTGGACGAGGATCCACACGTGCAGCCAGCGGTGGAGCCGGGCCTGGAGGTCGAACTGCCGCCGGCAGTCGCAGGCCTGCTCGATGCGCTCGATCAGCCAGCCGGCCTCGGCGGGTGACGCGCCGCGGAGATCGGCGAAGAACCGGGCGGCGCCAGGCGCGCTTGCCAGCGTTGAGCCGCCCCGTGCGCCGGCCAGCAGGTAGGGGCGCACCTCGGCGACGAACCGCCGGCGCACTTCGTCGGTTCCGGGAATCACGGCGTGGATCGCGAGCGTCTCGACGACGCGCCCCTGGATCCCGGTCATCGCGCGAAAGCCGGTGACCACCGCATGGTCGCCCTCGTCGGCGGTCTCCTCCGCCGGATCGGCGTGGTGGTGGTCGTCACCTGCCGTGACACACGACGCAGCCACCAGCCGCCAGACATCGTGGCACTGCTGCCGGGCGACATGGTCGATCTGGTCATAAATCGTCTCGGCCGGCACCTGCTCGAGCAGCGCCTTGGGGAGGTATTGCTGGATGACCAGGCCCCAGATGCCACTGACGATGACGATGAAAAACACCACCATCAGCGCCTGGTTGAGCAGCCCGCCGATGAACAGCAGCCGGGCGTGGAGCAGCACCAGCGGCACCGCCAACAGCCCGAGCCAGACATGCGCCCGCAGCCACGACTGGGCCGATCCGAGACGCCAGCTACGGACCCGCTTCCGCGGCCAGAGCAACAGCTCGAAGAGGATGATCGCTCCGCCGGCGATCCCGCATGTCAACCCGACCCGGCTACTCCCTCCGGGAAGATGGCCGAGCTGGCGCCACTCGACGACGTACCATCCAAGCGCGGCCAGCGCGATCGCCGTTATCGCCATGATCCAGCGGCGGTCCTTCGGCCATGTTCTCCCGCCGATGATCACCGCCGGTCTCCTCGGGGCGCCCGCGGACCGTGATCCGGACAGCGGGCCGACAGAAACCGAATGTAGTTGGCCCGCTCGCCTTCGGCAAAAGGCCCTCGTTCCCCACCTTGCCACGCCACCGCGATCGGCGTCTGGCAAGCGGCGGAGACTGCACCGGACCGAGGGGGGCGGCGGCCGGCCGGCTCGGTCACCGCAGCCGTTCGCGTCGATAGTCTCGCCATCTGCCCGCGGGTGAGAGCATGCGCCCCTTCCGACGGACGTTCTGCCTGATCACGCTGTCGGCGGCATTCCTGCCGACGGCCGTGGTCTCGGCCGACGGGCCGCGTTTTCCCCATGCCCGATCCGTAGCCGAATCGCCGGCAGCCTGCCCGGCACCCGAATGCCGCGACGCGCTTCCCGCCGACGGAAGCTCGCCCGGGGAGGCCTATGCGGGCATGACGCCCGACCCGGCCGGTCGCGGCCTGGCGACCGCGTCGTGCGCGTCGTCGAGCTGCCATGGCGGGCCGCGCGGCGGGAACCACGCGATCTGGTCGTTCGCCGCGACGACGTGGGGAGAGCGGGATCCCCATGCGGGCGCCTACCAGACGCTGTTCGAACCGCGGTCACTGCGGATGGCGAAGCTGCTGGGCATCGGTCCGCCCCACACCGAGCGGCAATGCCTCGTCTGCCACTCGGTCCAGGAAGCGGTCGAGCGGCCGCTGCCGCGCGAGGTGCTCGCCGACGGCGTCGGCTGCGCGTCGTGCCACGGCGACTCGACGGGATGGCTCGAGGCGCACTCGACCGACGCCTGGAAGGGCCTGTCGGCCGAAGACAAGGCGGCGGTCGGGTTCGTCGACCTCGCCGGCCCGCTCGAGCGCGCCCGGGTCTGCGCCCGCTGCCATGTCGGCGACGCGGATCACGACATGCACCACGACCATGTCGCCGCCGGTCATCCGCGGCTGTTTTTCGAGCTGGCGCAGCTCCAGCGCCGCTGGCCGCGGCACTGGGACCCGGATGGCCGGGCGGAGTCGGCCCCCGACTTCAACGCCCGCAGTTGGGCCGTGGGCCAGGCCGTGGCCCTCGAAGCAGCCGGCGAATTGCTCGCCGCGCGCGCCAGCCGCGCGAGCGTGGCGATCCGCGCCGGCGAGCGGGCGCGCTGGCCGGAGTTCACCGAGTTCGACTGCCTGGCATGCCACCGTGATCTCGCCCCGGCAGCAGGGCTGGCTTCACGTGGCCAAAGCCAAGCCGATCTCCCCCGCACGCTGCCCCCGGGCACGCCCGGCTGGCAACCCTGGTTCGTCACCGGTTCGGGCTGGCTCGATCGTTCGCTCGACGGCACCGCGGCCACCGCCGAACTTGCCGAGCGCACGGCCCAACTGCGCCATCTGCTCGCCCGGCAGTGGACCACCACCGACGCCACCGGCGTCGAACGGATCGCCGCCGAGGCCCGCCACCTCGCCCGCGTCGCCGGCCGCAGCGCCGACGCGTTGGCGGCCGCTCTGTGCATCACCGTCACGGCCGACCGCCCCCGGCTCGACACGCTGTCCGCCGGCGACCCGCGGCTGTGGCGGAGCTGGGAGGCGGCCGTGCAGACGACGCTCGCCCTCGAGGCGACCTGCCGCGGCGGCCCGGCCCCGCTCGGTGCCGCCTGCCCACCCGGTCCCGTCGACGAGCTCCGCGAAACCCTCCTCTATCCGCCGGGATTCGACGCCCCGGTCGGCTTCGACCCGGTCCGTTTCCGCCGGCAGCGAGACGCCGTACCATGACCGCCGTCGCCGCGATTGGATCCCCGGGAGTGGTGCGGATGCCCCCGATCGACACCTGCCGCGGACGCTCGATCGGTTGGTGCGTCGTGGCACTCGTGCTCGGCGTTGCCGTCCTCGCCGGCGCCGCTCCCCCCGACCCGCTCCCCGCTCCGGTCGCCGGGTCGTTCACGTTCAAGGGCACCGAGTTCTGCATGCGCTGCCACCGCAGCGAGCAGAGCGAATGGTGCGATCAGCCGACGAGCGCCGCCTGGCGCCACGATGCCCATTCCCGTTCGCACCTGGCGCTGGTGTCCACCAACCCGCGGACGCGGGCGATGGAAGAGGCTCTGGGGATCAAGGCGGCCCAGACCGCCAGTTGCATCGCCTGCCACACCCACTCCCCGGCCGAGCCGTCCCCCGAGGAATCGATCGCCGACGACGACAACCGGTTCTTCCATTCGGGGATCAGTTGCGAGACCTGCCACGGGGCGGGCAGCGCCTATTTCGAACCTCACCTCCACGCCTCGTGGCGGTTTCTGCCCACGGCGGAGAAAGCCCGCCAGGGCATGGCCGACCTGCGCGACCCGGTGACCAAAGCGCGCAACTGCCTCGGCTGCCACCTCGGCGATCCCGACACCGGCCGCGTCGTGCCGCATGCCGCCTACGCGGCCGGGCATCCGCCGCTGGGCGCGATCGACATCGAGGCCGCCAGCGCGGCGATGGGCCCCCACTGGAAACGCGTCTGGGAAAAGTCTGACCGCATCCAGGCCCTGGCCGCCGCCGCCGAGTACCACGTTGAAGCGGCGAGCACGACACACCGCTCGCTGATCGGGGCGCTGGTTGCCCTGCGTGAGTCGGGGTTGCTCGTGCAGAAGGGCGCCGAGCGGGCGACGGCCCCGGCCGCCGATCCTCCCGCCGCCTGGCCCGAGCTGTCGCTCCACGACTGTCAGGCCTGCCATCACGATCTCGTCGTCCCGAGCCGCCGGCAACAGGCCGGCTATGGCGGGCTCGTGCCCGGCAGGCCGGGGCTCGTGCGCTGGCCGCGGCACGCCGCCGAGGCCGCGTTTGCCGTGGCCGAGATGCCGACCACCGCCGACGCCGTCATCGCGCCGTGGATCAGGCCCCTCAACGCCCGGCCATTCGGCCGTCCGGAAGATCTCCGCTCCCCCGCGGGCGCCGGCGAGTCACTCGCGCGGATCGACGCGGCGATCAGGGCCCTGGCGGCCGACCGGCGCGATGCCGCGCGTCCGGCGCGGCAGCAGCGGATCGCGCTGACGCTCGCCGCCGCCGGGCCGCGTGCCACCGATCTCGACGCGGCCCGCGCCATCGGCTGGCCACTGGTAGCGGCACTGGCCGAAGCCGAGGGATGGCCTGCCGACGTCCGCGACAGCGCCCAGGCCAGGCTCACCGAGGTCCTCGGCCTGTCGATCCCGGGCCCGCCTCCGGGCGCCGACGAGTCCGGGGCGTTTTGGCGCACGTCACTCGACCGCGCCGCCACCTTCGACCCGGCCGCAGCCGCGGAGTCCTTCCGCCTGCCGCCGCCCACGAACCCCGCGGGCAAGTAGGCCGCGCCACAGATCCTCGCTCACTCAAGTGGGCGACGGTGGTCAGCGACGGGGGCCTGCCCGAGAAGTCTGGCCGCCATGCTCATGCGGGTGGCGAGCTATAACCGAAAGTCGTGTTCCGT
>Ga0194133_10000459_pt1 | contig 83488 bp, 71 predicted proteins | sample TA2KigOf40mmetaG_FD_155448 | JGI IMG/M metagenome (GOLD analysis project Ga0194133, IMG submission 155448) | Freshwater microbial communities from Lake Tanganyika, Tanzania - TA2015055 Kigoma Offshore 40m | ecosystem: Environmental > Aquatic > Freshwater > Lake | place: Tanzania: Lake... | reverse complement strand
ACCCATAAGGCTACGGGGACTTACCACGATAGCTGGGGCGGGACTCGAACCCGCGACCCCGGCATTATGAGTGCCGTGCTCTAACCAGCTGAGCTACCCAGCCACACCATCTCACAAACCACGAGGCGGCCGGTTCGGAAGAACCGACCGCCTCGGGCATAGCGGGGGCGGGATTTGAACCCGCGACCTTCGGGTTATGAGCCCGACGAGCTACCAGGCTGCTCCACCCCGCGGCAGTGAAGGAAGGATAGTGAGGGCGCGCACCGGATTCAAGCGGCCGGGAGCGCCAGCGTCACAACGGCCCGGTCGCCCCCACCCCGCTTCGCCCCAGAGCGGGCCACGACGCCATCAGCGGGGACGCCCCGTCGCGGCCGTATCGACGAAGCGGTAGAGGATCTCCCCGTCGCGGATCATCCCGAACTCCTCCCGGGCGATCCGCTCCTGCGTCACAGGGTCCGATTCCACCTGCCGCTTCGCCGCCTGCAAGCCGCGCACGACCCGCTCAAGTGAGTCGATGCGCGCCCGTTCGGCGGCGATCGCCCGGCGCTGGCGAAGGAGGTCGGTCGTCCCGTACTCCCCGCCCTGTACCGCCCACCAGAGCACGAAGAGCGCCGCCGCCACCCCGAGCACGCGCCGCACGATTTCCGGGGTGCGCAAGGCCCCGCCGGCCCGACGGGGCCGACGGGGCTCAGGGGCGCCCACCGCAGCGGTCGAGCGGCCACGCGCCACGCGCGTCAGCCCTCGATGCCGTAGATCGCGCCGCCCGGGAACTCCGCGTGCGGGCCGAGCTCGGCCTCGATGCGCAACAGCTGGTTGTACTTCGCCACGCGGTCGGTCCGGCTCGCGGAGCCGGTCTTGATCTGCCCCGCATTCGTCGCGACCGCGAGGTCGGCGATGAAGGTGTCCTCGGTCTCCCCCGACCGATGCGAGATGATCGACCGATACCCGTTCCGCCCCGCCATCTCGATGGTCTCGAGCGTCTCCGTCAGCGTCCCGATCTGGTTCACCTTGATGAGGATCGCGTTGGCCACGTCCTCGTCGATCCCTCGCGCGAGGAACTCGGTGTTCGTCACGAAGAGGTCGTCGCCGACGAGCTGCACGCGGTCGCCGATCGCATCGGTCATATGGCTCCAACCGTCCCAGTCGCCCTCGGCGAGCCCGTCCTCGATGGAGACGATCGGATACTTCTGGCACCACTTGGCATACATCTCGACCATCTGCTCGGCGGTCTTCACTCCGCCGCCGCTTTTCTTGAAGGAGTACTTCCCCTTCGCGTAGAGCTCGCTCGCGGCGCAGTCGAGGGCCAGCGCGATCTGCGTCCCGGGCTCGTACCCCGCCGCCTCGATCGCCTCGATCACCACATCGAGCGCGGCCTGATCGCTCGTGAGATCCGGCGCGAAGCCACCCTCATCACCCACGCCGGTGGAGAGCTTCCGCTTCACGAGGACCTTCTTGAGGCTGTGGAAGACCTCGGTCCCCATCCGGAGCGCCTCGGAGAAGCTCCCGGCGCCCACCGGGACGATCATGTACTCCTGGAAATCGACGGTGTTCGTGGCGTGCGCCCCGCCGTTCAGGATGTTCATCAGCGGCACCGGGAGCGTACGCGCCATCGGGCCACCGAGGTACTTGTGCAGCGGGAGGTCGACGCTCGCGGCCGCGGCGCGCGCTGACGCCATCGAGACGGCGAGCATCGCGTTCGCGCCGAGCTTCGCCTTGGTCTTGGTGCCGTCGAGCGCGAGGAGCGCGCGATCGATCGTCAGCTGGTCGGTGACGTCGAGCCCGACGAGCTCGGGTTCGATGAGCTTCGTGACGTTCTGCACCGCCTTGCGGACCCCCTTGCCGAGGTAGCGCTTGGCGTCGCCGTCGCGGAGCTCGTTGGCCTCGTGCTCGCCGGTCGAGGCGCCGCTGGGGACCGCGGCGCGGCCGTAGGTGCCATCCTCGAGGATGACGTCGGCCTCGACGGTGGGATTGCCGCGGGAGTCGAGGATCTCACGGGCCTGGATGGCGAGGATGACAGACATCAGGAGTCAGGTGTCAGGTGTCAGGGGTCAGGTTACAGGCGTCAGGCGACGGGGAGAGCACCCACGCCTGAAAGATACTCAGCGCGCCCGTGCCGGCGGGGAGACGACGCCGTACCGCTCGAGGGCGCAGGCGGCCATCGCCTCGTAGGCCCGCGTGGCGAGCGCTTCGCGGTCCTCGTACCCGAGGCCCGAGGGCTCGATGGGCGGGAGATAGTGCACGTGGAGCGTCCCGGGGTGGACGGCGAGCTGCCCCTTTCGCTGCACCTCCAGCACGCCGTGGATGTACACCGGCACCACGGGGACCTGCGCCCGGATGGCGAAGACGAAGGGTCCCTTTTTGAACGGCCGGAGCGCGTACGCGTGGCCGCGCGTCCCCTCGGGATACACGCCGACCGAGGCCCCCTGCCGGATCCGCGTCACCGCCGACTCATACGACGCGAACGCAGACTTCCGGTTCGCCCGCTCGATCGGAACCATCCCGGCGCGCCGCATCGCCATCCCGAAGAACGGAATGCGGAAGAGCTCCGCCTTCGCGACGAACTTCACCCAGGGCAGCACCGACGCGAGCGCGAAGATGTCGAAGTTGCCGAGGTGGTTGGCGACATAGATCCGTCCGACCGCCTTGTGCTGCACGTCGTGTTCGACGACGCGGACGCCGCCGAGCCAGAGCGGCAGGCGCCCCCACGAGCGCGGGGCCCAGGCATACACGCCACCGCGACGGTCGCGGACGCCGAGGAGCGCCGCGACGATGCAGGAGCTGCCGAAGAGGATCGTGCCGACGGCGATACCGAGCGCAACGAGGAGACCACGAAGGAGAGCCATCTCAGGGAATGTCGTGCCGAAAGTGATCGTGTGCATCCGCCCGGAGCGCACCGGCCGCGTCGCCGAGGAGCGCCACGCCGGCCCCTAGGCTGACCACCCCGATCTCGGTGAGCGGCAGCCCCGCGGCCGCGAAGGGCCACGCCTCGGCGAGCGCGGCCGGCCCCGCCACCAGCAGTTCGTACTCTTCCCCGCTCCGCGCCGCCTCCACACCCGAGACACCCTCGACGCGGGGCAGTCGGTCGAGATCGATCGTCACACGAACTCCGCTCGCTTCCGCGAGGTGCGCGGCATCACCGGCAAGGCCGTCGGAGAGGTCGAGCATCGCGGTGGCACCGTGCGCGGCGAGCCACTGCCCCGCCGCGATCCGCGCGGTCGGTGCGACGAACCGGGCGCGGTCCTCCGGCCGCGGCACCCCGCCCGACTCCCACGCCAGCAAGGCACGGCGCGGCCCACCGAGCGTCCCGGTCACGAAGAGGCGATCCCCATCCCGCGCACCGCCGCGGGAGATCGGCTGCGCGGTGACGCCGAGGACGGTGATGCCGAGCGCGAGCCGATCCCCCGCCGTCACGTCCCCGCCGACGATCGGGCTCCCCGTCGCGGCGGCGGCGGCGCCGATCCCGCGCGCCACCTCGGTGAGCACGTCACGCCAGTCCGTCGGCACGGTCGCCGCCACGAGCAGCCCGAGCGGTGCGGCCCCCATCGCCGCGAGGTCGGAGAGCGCGGCCATCGCGGCGCGGTATCCGATCTCCTCGGGCGTCATCCACGCGCGGCGGAAGTGCACGTCCTCCACCGAGGTGTCGGTGCTGACCACGAGGCGCGTGCCGGGCGGCACATCGAGGAGCGCGCCGTCATCGCCGATGCCGCGCGCCTGCGCCCCCCAGACGTCGAGCATCGCCCGCACGGCGTCGAACTCGGCGCCGGGGCCGAGCGGGAGATGGGAGGTCTCTGGCGTGTGCGCGGGCGTGTGCGCCAACCTGTGTGCGCGCGCACCCACGGCGGGCGTCTCCGGCGGGTTCACGGTGCGCGCCCCACCGCAGGGAGCGTGGCGAGCACATCCGCGTCCGACGGCGACGCCGCCTCGCTCCAGACCCGTCCGAGCGCGGTGACCACATCGTCGAGGGACGCCCCCCGAGTGGAGACCGCCGCCGCGGCGAGCTCTCCCGCGCGACCGTGCGCCCACGCCGCCACCTGCGCCGCGTGGAAGGGGTCAAGCGTCTGCGCGAGCAGCGTGCCGACGACGCCGGCGAGGAGATCGCCACTCCCCGCGGTCCCGAGCACGGGGGACCCACTCGCCGAGGCCGCGAGCGCGCCATCGCTCCCGGCGATCACCGTCGGCGGGCCCTTGAGGAGCACCGTCGCGCCGAGCATGCGTGCGAGCTCGCGCGCGCTCCCCTCGCGGTCGGCGAGCACCGCGGGACCCTCGCAGCGGAGGAGCCGCGCCGCCTCGGCGGGGTGCGGCGTCACGACGGCGGGCCGCCCCGCGAGGAGCGTCCCCAGCGTCCGCGGCTCCCCCGCGAAGACGTTCAGCGCATCGGCATCGAGCACCACAGGGCCCCGCCAGCGTACCAGGAGTCGCTCGACGAGCGCGCGGCTCTTCGTCCCCTCGCCGAGCCCCGGACCGACGACCATCGCGTGCGCCCAGGCGACGAGGGGCTCGAGTTCCTCTTCCGTCATCGGCCAACGACTCGCGGTCGCCTGCGGGACGAGCATCTGCACCACCGGCACACTCGCCGGCGCGACGGCGCACCGCGTCATCCCGATCCCCGTCCGATGCGCCCCCCGTGCGACCCAGACCGCCGCGCCGGCCATCCCCTCCGCCCCGCCGACGATCGCGAGCCGGCGCCGGACGCCCTTATGCGCATCGGCGGGGAGCACCGGCACCTGCGTCCGCACCCACGCCCCGTCCACGAGCACCGGCGCCGGTGGCGCAGCGTCCTCCACGAGCCCGATGTCGAGCACCTCGATGGCGCCCGCCTCGTCACGTCGCAGGAGCACGCCCCACGACAGGCCCCCGAACGCGAGCGTATGATCGACGCGTACCACCGGCGCCCCCGCGCCCGTGGCGGCATCGATGCCGCTCGGGAGATCGAGCGCGATGACGACCGCCCCGCGGGCCGCGTCGTACGCGATCGCCACGATGGCCGCGGCCACGTCGGCGCGTGCGGGGCCGGAGGCGCCGATCCCGAGGAGCCCATCGACGACGACCGCGGGCACATCCGCCGGCGGCGACGCCCCCGCGACGCGGTCACGCCCCCGCGCGCGTGCGCGCTGGGCGACGGGCGACGCTGGCTCCCCGAGCGCCACGACCCGGACCGGGCAACCGGCCTCCGCGAGCACGCCAGCGACGACCCACGCATCCCCGCCGTTGTTCCCACGCCCCGCGTGGATGACGGCGCCCGCGGTACGGACCGCCGGGACGAGCGCGAGGATGCGTCGGGCCGCCGCCTCGCCGGCGCGGCACATCAGCGCATCGGACTCGGCGCCCGGCGCGAGCGAGGCGACCTCCCAGGCCTGCATCGCCTCCGGACGGAGCACCCGCGCGCGCCTCACCGCTCCTCGTCGCGCGCTAAACGGTCGGGACGGCGCGCCAGGGATAGTTCCGGTCGAACGCCTCGTGGAAGTCGAAGACGTCGAGGAAATCCGCCGCGCTGTCCGTCGGCTGCGCCGACAGGAGACCCACGTCGACGAGCGCGAAGACGACCTCGCCGATCGACGCCGAGCTGGTGAGCCCCCAGTGCTCGAGCACGCTCCGCGCGAGGACGCCGTAGCGCTCGAGCGCGAGATCGCGACAGCCCAACGCGAGCTCGCGCCCGCTGAGATGCCGACGCTCCGTCAGCCGCTGCTGGCAGAACTCGATCCCCGCGAGCACGAAGAGGAACGCCTTCTCGTCGAAGCGCGATTCCCGCACGCGGATGCGGTCCATCACCCCGTCGCGGAAGGCGAGTTCAGGCATCGGCGGCGCGAACGGTACTCGACACGGGCGTCAACTGGCGGTCAGAGATAGAGCGGGAAGGCACGCGTCAGGGCGTGCACATCCGCCTTCACGGCGGCGAGCACCCCCTCGTCCGTCGGGGCGGCGAGGACGCGGTCGATGAGCTCGGCGATCCGGACCATCTCCCCCTCCCCCATCCCGCGCGTCGTGACGGCGGGGGTCCCGATGCGGATACCACTCGTGACGAAGGGGGACTGCGTCTCCTTCGGCACCGTGTTCTTGTTGACGGTGATGCCGGCGCGATCGAGCGCCTGCTCCGCCACCTTGCCGGTGAGCGCGGCATCGCGCGTCCGCAGGTCACAGAGCATCAGGTGGTTGTCCGTGCCGCCGGAGACCACGTGCACCCCGCGCGCGACGAGCGCCGCCGCCATCGCCCGGGCGTTCGCGACGACCCGCTGGCAGTACTCGGAGAAGGCGGGCTGCAGCGCCTCGTGGAAGGCGACCGCCTTCGCGGCGATCACGTGCTCGAGCGGTCCGCCCTGCGTCCCCGGGAACATCGCCTTATCGATCGCCTTCGCGTGCGCCGCCTTGCAGAGGATGAGTCCGCCGCGCGGCCCGCGGAGCGTCTTGTGGGTCGTCGTCGTGACGACGTCGGCGAACGGCACCGGGTTTGGATAGACCCCCGTCGCCGCAAGCCCCGCGAAGTGCGCCATGTCGACCATGAAGACCGCGCCGACCTCGAACGCGGCCTCCGCGAACTGCGTGTAGTCGATCACGCGGGAGTAGGCGCTGTAGCCGGCGATGATGAGCTTGGGGCGCTCGCGGCGCGCGAGCTCGCGCATCTGCGCGTAGTCGATCACCCCATCCTCGGTCACGCCATAGTGCACCGCGCGGTAATTCAGCCCCGAGAAGTTCACCGGCGAGCCGTGCGTGAGATGCCCGCCCTGCGACAAATCGAGGCCAAGGATCGTGTCGCCGGGCTTGAGGAGGGCGAGGAAGACCGCCGCGTTCGCCGTCGCGCCCGAGTGCGGCTGCACGTTCGCGTGATCGGCGCCGAAGAGCTGCTTGGCCCGGTCGATGGCGAGCTGCTCCACCCGATCGACGACCTCGCACCCGCCGTAGTAGCGCTTCCCGGGTAATCCCTCGGCGTACTTGTTGGTGAGCTGCGAGCCGAGCGCCTCGAGCACCGCCGGCGAGACGAAGTTCTCGCTCGCGATCAGCTCGATCCCCTCGGACTGCCGGCGCACCTCCTCGCCGACGAGCGCCGCGATCTCCGGGTCGACGCCCTGCAGGGCCGCGCCCGGCAGTCGCCGTTCCCACCGATTCCAATCCAATCCGGTCATCACGCCTCCCGTTCGATCTTCTGGACCCGCGCCTGGTGCCGCCCGCCCTCGAAGGGGGTCTCGAGCCACGTCTTGAGGATCGCGACCGCATCCCCCTCCGACAGGAAACGCGCGGGGAGCACCAGAACGTTCGCGTCGTTGTGTGACCGGGCGAAGCCCGCGACCTCCGGGCTCCAGACCACCGCCGCGCGGACGCCCTTGTGCCGGTTCGCCGCGTACGACATCCCGAGCCCCGTCCCGCAGAGCAGAACGCCCCGTTTCGCCCGCCCCGACTCCACCTGTTCGGCGAGGGGATGGGCGTAGTCGGGGTAGTCGGTCGAGGCCGCCGAGTGGGTCCCAAGGTCATCGGGCTCATAGCCGAGCGCGCGGAGCGCCCGCACGAGCTGCTCCTTGAGCTCAAACCCCGCGTGGTCGGAGGCGATCGGGATGCGCTCGGTCATCGTCAGTCCTTCCGCGGGTGCTGCGGCCAGGTGCGCATCATCCCGTGCACCGCGGCGATGCGGCGCTCGGCGAGCGTGTCGGCCGCGAGGTAGGTGAAGACGCCCCGTTCCTTGGCGATCTCGTACACACCAAGGACGGTGTCGTAGATCTCGTCGGCCTTGCGGAGGGCCCGCTCACGCGTCCAGCCGGCGAGCTCGCCGTAGACATTGATGACGCCACCGGCGTTCGCGACGAAGTCCGGCGCGTAGGCGATGCCGCGCTTCTCGAGCTCGGCGCCGTGCTTCTCCGGCTCGAGCAGCTGGTTGTTCGCTCCGCCGCAGACGATCTCGACCTTGAGGGCGGGGATGGTCGTGTCGTTGAGGATCGCGCCGAGCGCGCAGGGGGCGAAGATGTCAGCCTTCGCGGCGTAGATCACATCGCCCTCGACCGCCGTTGCGCCGTAGGTGTCGACCACGTGCTGCACCCGCTCGGGGCGGATGTCGCTGACAATCAGCTTCGCGCCGACGGCGTGCAGTTCCTTGCAGAGGTAGGTACCGACGTTCCCCATCCCCTGAACGGTCACGGTCTTGCCGGCGAGGTCGGCGGAGCCCCACCGATGCATCGCCGAGGCCTGGATCGCGCGGAAGACTCCGCGCGCGGTGACCGGCGACGGGTCGCCCGACCTGGTGGCGAGCCCCGCCACGTAGCCCGTCTCCATATGGACGTAATCCATATCTGCGGTGGAGGTCCCGACGTCCTCGGCGGTCACGTAGCGCCCGCCGAGCGACTCCACGAAGCGCCCGTGCGCGCGGAAGATCATCTCGCGGTTCGCGGTGCGGTTGTCGCCGATGATGACCGACTTCCCGCCGCCGAGGTTGAGCCCCGCGACGGCGTTCTTGTAGGTCATCCCGCGCGCGAGCCGGAGCGCATCGACAATGGCCTCCTCATCGGAGGCGTAGTTCCAGAAGCGCGTGCCGCCGAGCGCGGGGCCCAGCGTGGTGTCGTGGATGGCGATAATGCCGCGGTACCCCGCGGACTCATCCGCGCAGATGACCAGCTGCTCGTGACCGAGCTTGGCGATGGTATCGAAGATCTTCATACCGCGACACTTCTCCCGATGACGATGCGTTGGATTTCGGACGTCCCTTCGTAGAGCTCCGTGACCTTGGCGTCACGGAAGTAGCGCTCGACGGGATACTCCTTCACGTAGCCGTAGCCGCCGAAGAGCTGGACCGCCTGCGTGGTGACCCACATCGCGGTCTCGCTAGCGAAGAGCTTGGCCATCGACGCCTGCGGGCCGATGGCGACCCCGCGGTCCTTCGCGGCAGCGGCGGCGTGCACGAGGGCGCGCGCCGCGGTGATGCGCGTGAGCATATCGGCGAGCTTGAACTGCACCGCCTGGAACTCGCCGATCGGCTTCCCGAACTGTTTCCGCTCCTGCACATACGCGGTGGCGGCCTCGAAGGCGGCACGGGCGATGCCGATGGCCTGCGCAGCGATGCCGAGCCGCCCGTGCTCGAGCGACTGCATCGCGTAGGTGAAGCCCTGCCCCTCCGCGCCGAGGAGGCGGTCGCCCGGGACGCGCATCCCGTCGAAGACGAGCTGCACCGTCGGCGAAGCCCGGAGCCCGAGCTTGTCCTCCTTCTTGCTCACCGAGAAGCCGGGGAGGTCCGGCGTCACGACGAAGGCGGAGATCCCCTTGGCGCCGCGCCGCGCCTCGGCGGTGTCGGTGCGCGCCATCGCGAGGATGACGCCGGCGTGCGACCCGCTCGTGACCCAGCTCTTCACGCCGTCGAGGATCCAGTCATCGCCGTCGCGGCGCGCCTGACACCGGAGCGCCGCGGCGTCGGAGCCGGCCTCGGGCTCGGAGAGGGCGAAGGCGCCGAGGCGCTCTCCGCGCACCATCGGTGCGAGGAACCGTGCCTGCTGGTCGGCCGTCCCGAAGCGGAGCAGCATCTGCGTCGGCAGAGAGTTGTGCACCGACATCAGCACCGCGGTCGAGGCGTCGGCCACCGCGATCTCCTCGAGGGCGAGGAGGTAGCTGCGCGTATCGAGCCCCATCCCGTCGTGCTCGGGCGGGAGGAGCATCCCGAGGAAGCCGAGGGCGCCGAGGGCGGGCACGAGGCTCGCCTCGAAGTGCGCGTCCTGGTCCCACGCAGCGGCGAAGGGGCGTAGCCGTTCATCGGCGAAGGCGCGCGCGGTGTCCACGATCGCGCGTTGCTCCTCGGTGAGGTCGAGGAGAGGATCCGTCATACGGGCACCCGGGGGGAGGCGGAGGGCATCGTGGCGGCGGGGTCAGCTCGCGGGGTATGCGTAGAACCCGCGCCCCGTCTTGCGACCGAGCCAGCCGGCCGCGACGTACTTCTTGAGGAGCGGACAGGGACGGTACTTCGGGTCGCCGAGCCCCTCGTGCAGCACCTCGAGGATGGCGACGCAGGTGTCGAGACCGATGAAGTCGGCGAGCGTCAGCGGACCCATCGGATGATTCATCCCGAGCTTCATCACCTCGTCGATCGCGGCGGGCGTCCCGACGCCCTCCATCACGGCGAAGCAGGCCTCGTTGATCATCGGCATCAGGATGCGGTTCGCGATGAAGCCCGGGAAATCATTCGCCTCGACCGGCGTCTTGCCGAGCGCCTTTGCGAGCGCGACGGTGCGCGCGTTCACGGCGTCACTCGTCGCGAGGCCGCGGATCACCTCGACGAGCTGCATCACCGGCACCGGGTTCATGAAGTGCATCCCGATCACCGCCTCGGGGCGCTGCGTGACGGCAGCGATCTCGGTGATGGCGATCGAGCTGGTGTTGGTCGCGAGGATCGCGCCGGCGTCGGCGAGGCGATCGAGCTCGCGGAAGATCTCGAGCTTGAGCGCCTTCCGCTCCGTCGCGGCTTCGACGACGACGGTCGCGCCGGCCACGGCATCGAGCGTCGTGGCCGTCCGGATGCGGCCGAGTGCCGCCGCCTTTGCGGCGGCGTCGATCGCGCCCTTCTTCACCTGCCGGTCGAGGTTCTTCTCGATGGTCGCGACGGCTTTCGCGAGCGCGTCGGCGGAGACGTCGATGAGGGTGACGTCGAAGCCGCTCGCGGCGCAGACGTGGGCGATGCCGTTGCCCATCTGGCCGGCGCCGATGACGGCGAGACGGTCGGGGGAGGAGGTCGTGGTCATAGCGTCAGCAGAGGGATGGAGCCGAACGGCGGGTCAGACGCGCTCGACGCTCAGCGCGACGGCGTTCCCGCCGCCGAGGCAGAGCGTGGCGAGCCCGGTGCGCTTATCGTGTTGCCGGAGCGCGTGGAGGAGGGTGACGAGGACGCGGGCGCCGCTCGCCCCGATCGGGTGACCGAGCGCGATCGCGCCGCCGTGGACGTTCACGCGGGTCCAGTCCCACCCGAGCGCGTCGCCATCGGCGAGCGCCTGGGCGGCGAACGCCTCGTTCGCCTCGATGAGGTCGTAGTCCTCGATACGCGCCCCGGTCTTCGCCATCAGGTTCCGCACGGCGACGATCGGCGCGAAGAAGAGGTCCTCCGGCGCCCCGCCGCCCGACGCGTAGCCGGTGATGCGGGCGAGGATCGGGAGGCCGTGCGCCCGCGCATACGCCTCGGAGGCGACCACGAGCGCGGCGCCGCCGTCATTCATCCCCGGCGCATTCCCGGCGGTGACGGTCAGTTCGTCGGGCGTCATCTCCTTCGGAGCATCCTTGCCGAAGGCGGGGCGCAGCTTCGCGAGCGCCTCGAGCGAGGTATCGGGGCGCGGCCCCTCGTCGGTGTCGACGACGGTCGGCCCCTTCTTCCCCGGCACCTCCACCGCCACGATCTCCTCGCGGAACCGCCCCTCGGCGATCGCCGCGACAGCGCGCTGGTGCGAGGTGAGCGCGAGTTCGTCCTGCCGCGCACGGGTGATCCCCGCCTTCTTCGCGGTGTACTCGGCGTGCCCGCCCATATGCCGCGCGTGGAAGGCGCACCAGAGCCCGTCGGCGATGAGGCCGTCGTCCATCGTCTGCGCGCCGAACTTCACCCCGGTGCGCATCCCGCGCACGTAATGCGGCGCGTTCGACATCGACTCCTGCCCGCCCGCGACGAGCAGCGTCTCGTCCCCGGCGCGGATCGCCTGCGCGGCCTGCATCACCGCCTGCAGCCCGGAGCCGCAGACCTTGTTGATCGTGACCGCCGGGACGGCCCCGGGGATCCCGGCCCGGATCGCGGCCTGCCGCGCTGGGGCCTGGCCGACGCCGGCCTGCAGGACGTTCCCCATGATGACCTCGCCGATCGCGGCCGCGTCGACGCCGGCGCGCGCGACGGCGGCGCGGATGGCGATCGCCCCGAGCTCGGGCGCCGGAAGGGTGGAGAGGCCGCCGAGGAAGCGGCCAATCGGCGTGCGGGCGGCGGCGACGATGACCGGCGTCCGCTCGGGCGGGAGAGAGAGGCTCATTGGGCGGAGGGAGGCGCGGCGATGCGCCGCGTGGAGTTGAAGCCGATGGTGGCGCCGATCGCGGGAAGGAGCGCGAGGGCATTGATCGTCGCCCAGCGTGCGGCGGGGCGCATCCCCTCGGGTGGGGCGCCATCCGCCCCGAAGAGGAGTCGCGCCACCGTCGCGGAGAGGACGAACCCGGCGCCGGAGCCGAGCCACGTGGCGTCGAAGTCACCGGCGGTCTCACCGAGCCTGCCGATGCCGTACACGACACCGGCGGTCGCGAGGCCGCCGCCGAGGATGCCCCCAGCCCACCCGGCTCGACGGAGCGTCGGCTCCTCGACGGCCCCGACGCCTTCGGCGATGCGCACGGCCGTCGCGCGACCGATCAGGAAGCCACCAATCCCCGCGTAGGTGCCGGCGAGGACCTCACCGGTGACGCGGCCCGCGTCGAGCCGCGGCTTCTCAAGGGCCTGCGCGCCCAGCGGGCGCGCGGAGCCGAGCCCGGCGCAGAGCGCGGCGGCGAGCACGAGGCCGGTCGCCGCGCGGTGCGTCACGCCTCGGCGCCCGCGGAGGACGGGGTGAGCGCGCGGGACCGGATCTCGTCGGTCACCCGTGCGACGAAGGCATCGAGTGCGACGACCTCCTGCTTCTTCCCAGCGCCACGGACCCGCACCGCCACCTGCCCCGCCTCGGCCTCACGCTTGCCGAGGACGAGCATATACGGCGTCTTCTGCAGTTCGCCGTCGCGGATGCGGTAGTTGAGCGTGTCGCCACGGTCGTCGAGGACCGCACGGACGCCCGCCGCCTTGAGGGTCGCCGTCACCTGCGCCGCGTACGGTGCGACCTCGTCGGAGATCGGCAGCACCCGCACCTGCTCCGGCGCCAGCCAGACCGGAAACGCGCCAGCGAAGTGCTCGATGAGGATCGCCAGGAAGCGCTCGAACGACCCGCTCACGGCACGGTGGATCACCACCGGCCGGTGCGCGGCGTTGTCCTCGCCGGTGTAGCTGAGATCGAACCGCTCCGGCGCGTTGTAGTCGAGCTGGATGGTGCCCAGCTGCCAGGCGCGCCCGATCGAGTCGAGGACGTCGAAGTCGATCTTCGGGCCGTAGAACGCCCCATCGCCAGCCTTGAGTTCGTACGGACGCCCTGTCGACTCGAGCGCCGCGCGCAGCGCCCCCTCGGCGCGATCCCAGAGCTCGTCCGACCCGATCCGCTGCTCCGGACGCGTCGCGAACTTCAGCCGCGCCTCGAGCCCGAAGGTGTCGTAGTAGGAGAGGATGAAGTCGGTGAGGAACCGCACCTCATCCGCGATCTGGTCCTCGCGCAGGTAGACGTGACAGTCGTCCTGCGAGAACTGTCGTACCCGCGTGAGCCCGGAGAGCGCCCCCGACACCTCGTTGCGGTGGAGCGCATCGAAGGTCACGAACCGCTTGGGCAGCTCGCGATACGAATGCTTGTCCGACGCGTAGTACAGGTGATGCGACGGGCAGTTCATCGGCTTGAGCGAGAAGTCGTGCTCCCCCGTCTCGTTGTCGAGGACGAGGAACATGTTCTCCTTGTACTTGCCCCAGTGCCCCGACTGCTCCCAGAGCCGCTTGTGGTACATCAACGGCGTCTTGATCTCGAGGAACGCGTCCTGCTGCCGCTCCCGGACGAAGCCCTCGAGCGTATTCCAGAGCTGCGTTCCCTTCGGCGTCCAGAAGGCCGCGCCCGGAGCGTGCGGGAAGAAGTGGAAGAGGTCGAGCTGCTTGCCGAGGACGCGGTGGTCCCGCTTCCGCGCCTCCTCCATCCGGTGCAGGTACTGCTCAAGCTCTTCCTTCTTGAAGAAGGCGGTGGCATAGATGCGCTGCAGCATCTGCCGCTTCTCATCGCCACGCCAATACGCGCCCGCGGCGGAGAGGAGCTTGAAGTGCTTGAGATATGACGTGTCCGGGACGTGCGGGCCACGGCACAGGTCCGTGAACGGCCCGTCGGTATAGGTCGAGATGACCTCGTCCGACCCCTCGAAGTCCTCGAGGCGCTCGAGCTTGAGCGGATCGTCGGCGAAGACCTGCTTCGCCTCCGCCTGCGTCACCTCGGCGCGCACGAAGACGAACTTCTCCGCGACGACCTTTCGCATCTCGGCCTCGAACGCCTCAAGGTCCTCGGGCGTGAAGGGATTGGCGACCTCGAAGTCGTAGTAGAAGCCGTCGTCAATGGCCGGCCCGAACCCGATCTTGGCGTCGGGGCGGAGGCGCCGGACCGCGGTCGCGAGGATGTGCGCCCCCGAGTGCCGGAGCACGGCGAGCGCGCGCGGATCCTTTTCAGTGATGACTTGGAACGCCCCGCCCTGACGGATCGGCGTCATCAGGTCCTGCACCTCCCCATCCACGGACACCGCGATGGCGGCGAGGAGGAGGCGGGGGCCGATCGTCGCGACGACGTCGCGAGCGAGGGTCCCAGGGGCCACCTCGCGGGTGGCGCCGTCGGGGAGGGTGAGGACGAGGGGCGCGGCGTCGACCATGCAGCAAAGGTAGCGGGCGGGCTACTTTACAGGAATGAGCGAACCGACGTCCGCGACTCCGGAATTCCCCACCCATTTCGACTTCGCCACCGCCGAACCGGCGCTGACGGCGGCGTGGGAGGCGGCCCACCTCTTCCGGGCCGAGGCCACTCGTACGACCCGCCTCGGCGGCCACCGCGACCCGTTCACGGTCCTGATCCCGCCGCCGAACGTGACGGCGGTCCTCCACGTCGGCCACGGCCTCAACAACACGGTGCAGGACGTGATCGTCCGCTGGCGCCGGATGGCCGGGGACGAGGCCCTTTGGGTCCCGGGCACCGACCACGCCGGCATCGCCACCCAGAACGTCGTCGAGAAGCTCCTCGCCAAGGAGGGGAAGACGCGCTTCGACCTCGGGCGCGAGGCCTTCGTGAAGCGCACGGAAGCCTTCGTCGAGGAGACGGGGGGCACGATTCTCCGACAGCTCAGCGCCATCGGCTGCTCGGCGGACTGGTCGCGCACCGCCTACACCTTCTCCCCTGCCCTCTCGCGCGCCGTGCGCGAAGCCTTCGTGCGCCTGCACGAGCAGGGGCTCGTGTATCGCGGACACCGCGTCATCCACTGGTGCACGCGGTGCCTCACCTCACTGTCGGACGAGGAGGCGGAGTTCCACGACAGCGAGGGGAAGCTCTACCACATCCGGTATCCGCTCGCCGACGACCCGTCGCAGGGGATCACCATCGCGACGACGCGGCCCGAGACGATGCTCGCCGACGTCGCCGTGGCCGTGCACCCCGAGGATGAGCGCTACGCGGCCCTCGTCGGGAAGGCGCTGACGCTCCCGCTCGTCGGCCTCCGCATCCCGGTGATCGCCGACGGCTACGTCGAGAAGGATTTCGGCACGGGCGCGCTCAAGATCACGCCCGCGCACGACGCGAACGACTTCGAGGTCGGGAAGCGGCACGGCCTCGGGATGCCGGTCGTGATCGACGCGGAGGGGCGCATCGCCGCGGTCGCCGACGCCGAGGGGCGCATCCCCGAGGCGCTTGCGGGGCTCGATCGCTTCGAGGCGCGCAAGAAGGCCGCCGAGATGCTGGAGGCGGCCGGCGCGCTCGTGAAGGTCGCCGCGCACCCGAACAGCGTGCGTCGCTGCTACCGCTGCGACACCGTCGTGGAGCCGCGCCTCTCGCCGCAGTGGTTCGTGAAGATGGCGCCGCTCGCTGCCCCCGCCCTCGAGGCGGTGAAGGACGGCACGATCCGGCTACTCCCCGAGAAGTGGGAGAAGGTCTACATCAACTGGCTCGAGGGGATCCGCGACTGGAACATCTCGCGGCAGCTCTGGTGGGGCCATCGCATCCCCGTCTGGACCTGCGGCGACTGCGGCCACGTGGCGGCGCTCCGCGAGGATCCGACCGCCTGCTCCGTCTGCGGCTCCGCCGCGCTCACGCAGGACCCGGATGTCTTCGACACCTGGTTCTCGTCGGGGCTCTGGCCCGTGAGCACCCTCGGCTGGCCCGACGCCGAGGCGAAGGACCTCAAGGCGTTCTACCCGACCGACGTGCTCGTCACCGCCCCGGAGATCCTCTTCTTCTGGGTGGCCCGGATGATCATGACCGGGTATGCGTTCGGCGGCGGTGCGCCGTTCCACACGGTGTATTTGCACGGCACCGTGCGCGATATGCAGCACCGGAAGATGTCCAAGTCGCTCGGCAACGGAATTGATCCGCTTGACGTGGTGCAGCGCTACGGCGCCGACGCGCTCCGCTGGACGCTCATCCAAGGGATGGGACTCGGCGTCGACGTGATGCTCGACCCGAACGACCTCGACAAATCGTTCGCCCCGGGACGCAACTTCGCGACCAAGCTCTGGAACATCGGGCGCTTCATCCTGCTGCAGGTCGGCACGGAGCCGGTGACACCGCTCGCGCAGGTCGACGCGGCATCGCTGACGCTCGCCGACCGGTGGATCCTCGGGCGGTTGCGCGCGACGATCGCCGAGTGCGACGCGATGCTCGGACCGGCGCGCCCCGCCGCGGGCACGTGGCCGGAGGCGGAGCGGCAGCTCGGCCTGCGCCTCGACGCCTACGCCGAGGCGGCGCGCCGCTTTTGCTGGAACGAGCTCGCCGACTGGTACGTGGAGGCTGTGAAGGGCCGCCTCGCGCAGCCGGGCCCCGACCGCGAGGTCGCGCGCGCCGTGCTTGTGCACGTGGTGGACCACGGCCTGCGTCTGTTGCACCCGATCATGCCGTTCGTCACCGAGGCGCTCTGGCAGCGGCTCCCGAACACCACGCCGGGCGCCTTCCTCGCGACCGCCGCGTGGCCGCGCCCCGATGCGGCGCTGTCGGTCGACGCGGACGGGTTCGAGGTGGTGCGTCAGGCGATCGACGCGATCCGCACGCTGCGCGCCGAATACGGCGTGCAGCCGGGCACCGGGATCCGCGCCTTCGTCGGGAGCGGCCCGGGGCGCGCGACGCTCCTCGCCGACGCCGCCCTCGTACAGCGCCTCGCACGCTGCGAGCTGGTCGATGCGCCGCTCCCGCCGGGCGCTGCTGCGCACGCGATGCTGCCGAACGGGCTCGCGCTCGATCTCCCGCTCGCCGGGATGGTCGACGTCGCGAAGGAGCGGGCGCGACTCACCGCCGAAGCCGACGGCCTGGCGAAGCAGCTCGAGGCGCTCCGCGACCGGCTCGGCAACGAGAAGTTCACCGCCAAGGCGCCCGCTGCGGTCGTCGAGGCGGAGCGGGCGAAGGAACGTGAGTGGGCCGCGCGAGTCGAGCAGCTCCGCGCGAAGGTCGCCGAGCTCGGCGGGTGACCCTGGTGGCCGGCGCCGTCCGCATCTCTGTCGCCCGGCTCGCGCGCCGCCGCGCGGGTCGCGTCACGATCGCGCCGACGGCGCTGCTGGGGTGGCTCGCCGCCTCGATCACCGCGTGTGCCTCGCAGGGCACGCCGCCGGGGGGGCCGCCGGATCGGGACCCCCCGGCGATCGTCGCGATCACCCCGGACACGCAGGCCGTGGGCGTCCGCGCGACGAGCGTGGTCTTCCGTTTCGACGAGGTCGTGAATGAGCGGTCCACGCCGGGAACGGGGGGATCGAGCACGTCGGGAGGGATGGGTGGCGCGAGCGGCGGGTTCGGCGGTGCCTCGATGGGCGGTGAGGCTTCACTCGCGGTGATGTTCGCCATCTCGCCGAGTGATGGGCGCGAGCGGGTCCGGTGGCGCCGCGAGGCGATCGAGATCGAACCGCGTGGTGGATTCCGCCCGAACACTACCTATCGGATCGCCCTCCTGCCGGGCCTGAGCGATCTGCGCGGCAACGCACGCAAGGACGGGGCGGCCCTCGTCTTCTCCACCGGTCCCGCGCTCGCGACGAGCGCCATCGACGGGGTCGTCTTCGACTGGGTCGGCGGCAAGCCCGCGGCCGCGGCGCGGCTGGAAGCGTTCGTGCCGGGCGACACCACCTTCCGCTGGCGCGCGCGGACCGACTCGTCGGGACGTTTCGTCCTCCCGAGCCTCTCGCCAGGCCGCTACCTGCTGCGCGGATGGATCGACCAGAACCAGAACGGGTCGATCGACGGCCGTGAGGCCTTCGATTCCGTCACCGTGACGTTGGGTGACGCCGCGACACGCGCCCTCTACGCCTTCGAGCACGACACCACCGGGCCCCGTCTCGAGAGCGTGGAGCTCGTCGACTCGACCGGCCTCCGTCTGAAGTTCGACCGGGCCCCGTCGCCTGATTGGGCCCCCGTCGCCACGACGGTGACGCTGCAGCGGGTCGATTCCTCGCGGGTCCCGATCGGCCTCGCGATGCCGGCCGCGCGCTTCGACTCGCTCCGTGCCGCACGGGCCGCCGCTGCGGACACGCTCGAGGCGGACACGACGGCGGTGGACTCGGTGGCGCCGGCGCCGCGTCCCGCACCGACGCTCGACCGCCCCGTCCCAATCCTCGGCTGGGTCGTCCCGCTCGAACAACCGCTCCCACCGGGGACGTATCGACTGAAGGTGCAGCAGGTGCGCGGCCTGACCGGCCGCGTGCGAGACTCCGAGCGCGAGATCCGCGTCCGCCCGCCAGCGCCGAAGGACTCCACCGCCGCGCGGCCGCGACGGCCGTGACCGACCCACGCCGCGCGCTCCCCGCCGTGGGTACGGTGCTCGACGGCGTGCAGGTGCGGGCCTGTGCGGCGCACTGGACCCTCGCGATGGTGACCGACGCCGTGCGCGCGCTCCTCACCGCGGCGCGCGCGGGCGCCCCCCTCCCCGCCGACGACGCCGCGTGGGCCGCCGCCGTGACGCGTCACCTCGAGGCACGCACGCAGGCCTCGCTGCGCCCCGTGCTGAACGTCACGGGCGTGGTCCTGCACACGAATCTCGGGCGGGCGCCGCTCGCCCCCGCCGCGTTGGAGGCGATGGCCGCGGTGGCGCGCGGCGGGTCGACCCTCGAGTACGACGTCGCCGCCGGTGCGCGCGGCGACCGGCACGCCCACGCCACTGCGCTCCTGCGCGAACTCACCGGCGCCGAGGACGCGCTCGTCGTCAATAACTGTGCCGCGGGACTCGTGCTCGCGTTGCAGGCGCTCGCCGCCGGCCGCGAGACGCTCGTCAGCCGCGGTGAGCTCGTCGAGATCGGCGGGAGCTTCCGCGTCCCGGAGATCATGACGGCGAGCGGGACCACGCTCGTCGAAGTCGGGACCACCAACCGCACCCACGCCGCCGACTACGCGCGCGCCCTCGGCCTGCGGAGCGCGGCGATCGTGAAGGTCCACCGCAGCAACTTCGCGCTCGAGGGGTTCGTCGCCGAGGCGACGATTGCCGACCTGGTGCCGATCGCGTCGGGTGCGGGGCTCCCGCTCATCCACGACTTCGGGAGCGGTCTCCTCCTCGACCTCTCGGCCTGGGGCCTCACCGGCGAACCCACCGCCGCCGACGCGGTGCGCGCGGGGGCGACACTCGTCATCATGAGCGGCGACAAGCTGCTCGGCGGCCCACAGGCGGGGATCGTGTTGGGGACGCGTGCCGCGATCGAGACGCTGCGCCGCCATCCGATGGCGCGGGCACTCCGCGTCGACAAGCTCACCTTCGCCGCACTCGAGGCGACGCTCGCGCTCTACCGCGACCCCGAGCGCGCCCGCGCGGAGATCCCCGCCCTCGCGATGCTGACCGCCGCGCCCGAGGCGATCCACGTGCGCGCGACGGCGGTGGCGGCCGCGATCGGACCGTCGGCGACAGTCGAGGCGAGCGAGGCCTCCGTCGGCGGCGGCGCCTTCCCGACGGCGCGCATCCCGTCGGCGGCGGTCACCCTGCCCGGCGACGCGATGGCGATCGAACGACGGCTGCGGGCCGGACGCCTCCCGGTGATCGCGCGAATCGCGGAGAGCCGCGTCCGGCTCGACCTGCGCAGCCTCCCGCCGGAGGACGACGCGATGCTCGTCGCGCTCGTTCGGGAGGCGCTCGCGTGAGGCCGGCGCTCTTCTGTGATCGCGATGGCACCCTGATCCACGACGCGCACTATCTGCGCGACCCGGCGGAGGTCCGTCTCCTCGACGGCACCGTGGAGCTGCTGCGCGCCTGCCGCGCGGTGGGATGGGCGCTCGTCGTCGTCACGAATCAGGCGGGGATCGCGCGGGGACTCATCACGCCGGCGCAGTACGAGGCCGTGCGCGCGCGCCTCGACGCGCTCCTCGCGGCGGAGGGCGTGACGCTCGACGCGACCTACCATTGTCCGCACCACCCCGAGTTCACCGGTCCCTGCCGATGCCGGAAGCCAGGGACGGCGCTCTACACGAGGCCGCGGCGCGACCTCGCACTCGACCTCGCGCAGTCGGTGTGGATCGGGGACCGCTGGCACGACGTTGCCCCGGCGCTCGTCTTCGGTGGTCGCGGCCTCCTCGTGCCGAGCGAGGACACTCCGGCCGACGAGGTGGCGCGCGCCGGGCGCGAGGCGCAGTGCGTGCCCGATCGTCGCGCCGTCGTCGCTGCCATCCTGCCGTCGGGATCGCCCGCGTGACCGCCCCGCGTGCCCGCCTCGCTGTGCTCGCCTCCGGCGGCGGCAGCAACCTGCAGGCGATCCTCGACCACTTCGCCGCGCTCGGCGCCTCCGCGCCGGGCGACGTGGTGCTCGTGGTGAGCGACCGCGCCGCGGCCGGTGCGCTCGACCGTGCGCGACGGGCGGGGATCCCGACCGTGCATCTCCCCGCGCGCGAGAACCACCGGCTCCTCGAACGCCTCACCGAGGCCGGCGTGACGCACGTCGCGCTCGCCGGCTATCTGCGCCTGATCCCGACCGATGTCGTGGCCGCGTTCCGTGGCCGCCTCGTGAACATCCACCCGGCGCTCCTCCCCGCCTTCGGCGGCCCCGGGATGTACGGGCATCACGTGCACGAGGCCGTCGTCCGCGCCGGCGCCGCCACCACCGGGGCCACGGTCCATTTCGTCGACGAGCACTATGATGAAGGCGCCGTGATCGCGCAGCGGGCCGTTCCCGTGCGCCCGACGGACGACGCCGACACCGTCGCGGCGCGCGTCCTCGCCGTCGAACATCAGTTGTATCCTCGCTGCGTCGCCGCGCTCTGTGCTGGCGCACTCCGCCTCGAGGCGGGGCGGGTCGTTGCGGACCCGTCCCTCTCGTTCGAGCGGTTCGTCTCCGCGGACGCCTCGCCTCCTCACCCCGCCTGAACCTTCCGTCGATGCCCGCTGCCCTGCTCTCCGTCTCCGACAAGACCGGCCTCGTCCCCTTCGCCGAGGGGCTGCACGCGCTCGGCTACGCGCTCCTCTCGACCGGTGGCACCGCGAAGACGCTACGGGCCGCGGGCCTTATCGTCACCGACGTCGCCGATGTGACGCGCTTCCCCGAGATGCTCGATGGGCGAGTGAAGACGCTCCACCCCGCGGTCCACGGCGGGCTGCTTGCGCGGCGCGACCTCCCCGCGCATATGGACGCCATCGCCGCACACGGGATCGCCCCGATCGACCTCGTCTGCGTGAACCTCTATCCGTTCGTCCGGACCGCTGAGACGCCGGGGATCGCGCCGGACGAGGTGATCGAGCAGATCGACATCGGCGGCCCGTCGATGCTCCGCAGCGCGGCGAAGAACTTCGCCGCCGTCACCGTGGTGGTCGACCCGACGGACTACGCGCGGGTGCTCGACGCCCTCGCCATCGGCGGGGACGCCGTGCTCCGCCGCGACCTGGCCGAGAAGGTGTACGCGCACACGGCGGCGTATGACGCGGCGATCGCCGGGTGGTTCGCCTCGCAGCGCGGCGACCGCTTCCCGGAGCGCCTCACCCTCGCCTTCGAGCGCGCGCAGCCGCTGCGCTACGGCGAGAACCCCGATCAGGGGGCCGCGTTCTACGTGGAGCGCCAGGGGAGCGGCCTCGGTGCGCTCCGACAGCACGGCGGGAAGGAGCTCTCGTTCAACAATCTCCTCGACCTCGAAGGGGCGATGCTCGCGGTGGCGCCGTTCGGCGGGGAGATCGCCTGCGCGATCGTGAAGCACACGACCCCCTGCGGACTCGCGGTCGGCGCGACGGCAGTGGAGGCGTACCGAAAGGCGCTCGCCTGCGACCCCGTCTCTGCCTTCGGCTCAATCATCGCCTTCTCGCAGGCAGTGGATCTCCCCGCCGCGGAGGCGGTCGCGCAGCTCTTCGTGGAGTGCGTCGTCGCCCCCGCGTATTCCGCCGAGGCGCTCGCCGCACTCGGGGCGAAGAAGAACCTCCGCATCCTCGAGGGCTCCGCCGCCGAGGTCGTCCCCACGCTCGACGTGAAGGGGGTGCGCGGCGGGATCCTCGTGCAGGAACGTGCCACCCCGCCCCTTGATGAGACGGCGTGGACGGTGGTGAGCCGGCGTCAGCCGACCGCGACGGAGCGCGCCGACCTCACCTTCGCCTGGCGCGCGGTGGCGAGCGTGAAGTCGAACGCGATCGTCCTCGCGCGCGACGGCGCGACGTTGGGGATCGGCGCGGGCCAGATGTCACGCGTCGACGCCGCCTTCCTCGCGGCGCACAAGGCGCGGGCCGCGGGGCACGAGACCCAAGGCGCCGCGCTCGGCTCGGATGCCTTCTTCCCCTTCGCCGACGGCGTCGAGCAGGCGGCGGCCGCCGGGGTCCGCGCGATCATCCAGCCCGGCGGATCGGTACGCGATGCCGAGGTCATCGCCGCCGCCGATGCGCACGACATCGCGATGATCTTCACCGGGCGCCGCACCTTCCGGCACTAGCAGCCCCGCGCCTCCACCCGCGCCCGATGCCCGGCGCGGCTCCCGCCCTCCTCGGACGCCCCCTAGCTTTCCTCGCTTCCCCAGCCGACGACCCGATGGCCTCGACGACGCTCGACTACCGCCCCTCCTACCTCGCCGCCACCATCGCGGCGGGGCTGACGCTCCTCCTCTACATCGTCACGCTCTCGCCCGACTCGGCGATGTGGGACACGAGCGAGTACATCGCGGCGGCGTACACGATGGGGCTCCCGCACCCGCCGGGGAATCCGTTCTTCGTGCTCATCGGCCGCGTGGCATCGATCCTCCCGATCGCGCCGAACGTCGCGATGCGCGTCAACCTCCTCGCCGCGCTCTCGAGCGCCGTGAGCGCCGGGATGTGGTTCCTCATCACGGAGCGCGTCCTCGTCGGGTGGCTCGCCGAGCGGTGGCAGCGCATCGTCGGCGGGTCGCTCGCCGTCCTCATCGGCGCCACGGCGTTCACCGTCTGGGGAAACTCGGTGGTGAACGAGAAGGTCTACACCGTCTCGCTCGCGGGCCTCGCCATCTGCGCGTGGCTCGTCGTGCGGTGGTGTGATGAGCCGGACGCCCCGAAGGCGGACCGCCTCCTCGTCCTCGTCGCCTACCTCTGCGGCCTCGGCTACGCGAACCATATGGCCGGGATGCTCGCCATCCCGGCGCTGGGCCTCGCGATCCTCGTGCGTCGCCCCGCCGTGCTGATGCGGTGGCGGCTCCTCCTCGCGATGGTCGGCGCCGCGGTCTTGGGGGCCACCCCGTTCGCCACGCAGCCCATCCGCGCCGCGCACTTCCCCGCCATCAGCGAGGGCGAGCCGACCGGGTGCTGGGAGCAGCTCGAGGCCTCCTGCACCTTCTCGCGCGAAACCTACGAGCAGTTCATGTACAACTTCAACCGCGGGCAGTACCAGAAGCCCCCGGTGTACGAGCGGATGGCCCCCTTCTCCGCACAGATCGGGATGTGGTGGCTCTACTTCAAGTGGCAGTGGATCCGTGACGCGTACGCGGAGCGCCCAGGGTTGCAGGGAGCGGTCGCCGCCTTCTTCCTCCTCCTCGGCCTGCTGGGCGGCTGGGTGCACTACAAGCGGGACCCACACAGCTTCGCCTTCTTCGGGCCGCTGATGCTCACGCTGACGCTCGGCCTGATCTTCTACCTGAACTTCAAGTACGGCGCCTCTCAGGCGCCGGAACTCGGCGGGACAGTCAATCGCGAAGTCCGCGACCGCGACTATTTCTACCTCTGGAGCTTCTCCGCCTGGAGCGTCTGGGCCGCGCTCGGCCTGATCTACCTCTGGGAATCCGTCGCGGTGACCCTCGGACACCAGTCGACGCAGGTCGGGACGCAGCGCTTCGACCTCCCCACGCGTCGCAGCTGGCTCCTCAGCGCCCCGCTGCTCGCGGTCGCCTTCATCCCGATGGTCGCCAACTGGTCCTCCGCCTCGCGCGCGGGGCAAGACGACACATCGGCCTTCGCCATCGATATGCTCAACTCGGTGGATCCGTACGGGATCCTCGTCACCGTCGGCGACAACGACACCTTCCCGCTCTGGTATGCGCAGGAGGTCCTCGGGGTCCGCAAGGATGTCGTGATCGCGAACACCTCGCTGCTCAACACCGAGTGGTACGTCCGGCAGATGATCCGCCGCCCGATCTTCGACTATGACTCGGCGAACGGGCCAAAGGCCTATGCCGACCGGAGCTGGCCGAAGCCGACGAAGCCGGTGCTGGCGATGTCGATGGCACAGGGCACGGAACTCGCACGGACGCAGCTCTTCTCGGAGCTCCGGAACCCGCTCCCGATCATCAAGGACAGCATCCGTACCGTCGTCGAGCCGCGTGTGATTCCGCTCGCCGAGCTGCTCGTCCTGCAGATGCTGCTCGACAACGACCAGCGCACGATTCACTTCAGCCGGACCTCCGCCGACCTCGCCGAGACGCTCGGCCTCGGCGCGTACGTCGTGATGCAGGGCCACGCGCGCCGCGTGGTGAACCGGCCGGTGACGCCGAGCGCGACCATCGTCCCCGTCCCGGGCGAGGGGTACGTCGATGTGCTCCGCTCGAAGCAGCTCTGGGATGAGTTCAAGGGTCCCGCGTCGCTCATCCGGCGCAGCGGCTGGGTCGACGCCCCGTCGCGCGGCATCCCCTTCCTGCTCGTGAGCACCGGCATCAGCACCGCCGAGGCACTCAATCAGATCGGGCTCCGCGCCGAGGCCGAGCAGATGGTCGGCACCGTGCGCGACATCGCCCGTGCGATGCGCTTCGATGACATCGCGGCGAGCCTCGAGGCGCAGTTACCCGCGCCGGCCCCCGCGCCAGCATCGACGCCCGACACGGCCGCGAAGCCGGAGTGAGTCCGGCCGCGTAGCCCGACAGTCAGTAGCGCAGCGAGAGCCCCACGCGGACCAGCGTGGGCGCGCCGGGCGAGAGGTTGTCGTCGGTGTGGGCGGTGTACCAGTAGCGACTGCCGGTCAGGTTCTCGGCGTTCACCTGTAGCCGCAGGCCCGTCGTGAGTTCGACGGAGAGCGCGCCATCCATCCGGGTGTAGGCTGGGAGCGTCACCGCGTTCGTGATCGACGCGAACTGCGCGCCCTGATGAATGAGGCCGACCGCGACGCCGAGCCGCGGGTGCACCTCGACGCGATTCCAGAGCGAGGCGCTGAGGCGCGGGACGAGCGGCGCGCGACGCCCCGCCGGGGCCGCCCGCGTGGTGCGCGTGATCCGCGCCTCCTGCACCGCGAACGCCCCGATGGTCCGCCAGCGCGGCGTGACCTCGCCCTGGAGCGCGACCTCGAGCCCCTCCGAGCGCTGCGCGCCCGTCTGCACCACCAACCCCGCCGTCGGTCCGGGTGCGATGGTGTTGGTGCGGTCGAGGCGATACAGCGTCGCGCTCGCGAGGAGCGTCGGCCGAGGCTCCCACCGGAGGCCGAGCTCGACGTTCTCAAAGCGCTCCGGCGTCAGCGCCGCGCGGGTGGCATCGAGGAGATTGAACTGCTCCCCGGACTGCGGGAGTGCCGCGGTCGTCCAGCCGCCGAAGAGGGCGAGCGCCGGCCACGCCGCCCAGACCAGCCCGAGCCGCGGCGACGCGAAGCGATCGGTCCGCTGGACGTCCGTCGCCCCAGCGCGGCGATCGTCGAAGCGGAGCGCGAAGCGCTCCCATCGCACGCCGGCGACGGCGCTGAGTCGGTCGGTCAGGGCGAACTGATCCTGCGCGACCACCGCCGCGAGTCCGAGGGCGTTCGCGTTGTTGATGGCCGCCGGGCGGCCGAAGTCGGGAACGAAACCGCGCCCGCGGTCGAGGAGGCTCGCGACGATGCCTGTCGCGTTGATGCGGCGGTTGCCGCTGTGCTGTTGTCCCCCTTCGATGGCCAGGAGCATCGTGTGCCGCCGCCCGCGGAGGGTCGGCGTCCAGACGAGGTCAGCCTGTGCGAGCGCATTGAACCGATCGGTAGCGCTCTGGTACGCCGCGATGGGCGCCGTGCGATCGGCGGCGGAGACGGCGCCACCCGGGAAGACGTTGTCGTAGGACTTCGCGTAGTCGCCGACCGAGACGACGGTCCGCAGCGTGAGCGCCTCACCCCACGCGTGGTCGAGGGCCGCGCGCAGGGTGGCGACGTCGATCGCGCTGCGCGACGCCTGCGGATTGCCGAAGAAGGTCTCGGCGGCTCCACGCCACGGCCCGCCGTCGAGGGAGGGGACGCCGCGGTCGACCGTCCGGTCATCGGCGAAGAGCTCCCCCTGCACCTCGAGGCTAGTGTGCGCCCCGAGCGTCAGCCGCGCGACGGGCGCGATCCCGCGACGGCGGATCGCCATCGCATCTCGGAAGGTTCGGCTCTCCTCGCCGACGGCATTGAGTCGCCAGGCGAGGCGTGCTCCCGCCGCCCCGCCGAGGTCACCGGCCACGCGGGCCTGCCCGAAGCCGTCGCCCGTGAGATCGAGCGCGCGGACGCGCCGGCCATCGGCGGTCTTCATCACGCGATTGATCGCGCCCCCGCCGGTGCCGCGCCCGAAGGTCAGCGCGGATGGGCCCTTGATGACGTCGACTCGCTCGACGGTGTAGAGGTCGCGGAGGTATTGGAGGTCGTCGCGGACCCCATCGACGAAGAAGTCGGCCGTGCTCACATTGCCGCGGAGCACGGGGGCATCGCGGTGTCCCTCGCCCTGGGCCATCGTCACGCCGGGGACGTATCGGACGAGGTCGCCGAGACCGATGATGGCCTGGTCCTCGATGACGTCGCGCGTGACGATGGTGACCGCCTGCGGGGTCTCCATCAGCGAGGTCGCGGTGCGTGTCAGGGACCGGGTGGTGCGCGCGCGGTAGCCGTCCTTGGTAGCGAGGATCCGGACGGTATCGACCCCCTGCGGGTCGGTGATGCTGGATCCCTGTGCGGTCGCTTGGCGGGGGGCGGTCAGGGCGATGGCAATGAGACCCAAGCCGTTGCAAAAGAATGGGATACGCCTCTTCCGGCGGCGATGGTTGGTCTGCTGAAGATCTGCTGACGGGAACAAATCACTCCCCTTTATTCGCCTGAGATGAGAACGATTCTCACTGAACATCGGCGGGATGATGGCTAATCCAGATGATTTCTGTCAAGTATCCCGCTGCCCGCCACCGAGCGGCCCATCCACCCATCTCGCCGACCCCCACCCGCTGACTATCTTCGAGGCGCGATGGCGGCCCCGCCGTACATCGGGAGGGTTGGCAGAATGGCTATTGCAGCGGTCTTGAAAACCGCCGTCCGAAAGGACTTCTGGGTTCGAATCCCAGGCCCTCCGCTCGACGACGCACCACACAACGCCACGAGACGCAGCAACACGCCGCGGCCCCCAAGTTACCCACGCTCGGGGCATCCGAATCGCCTCGCGTGCCCAAGGCCCAGCGAACCGATCCGATTCGGCATCGGATGTGACCCTCTGCCTTGCCCCACCCCGTCGCACCCGCGACATTTCGCGTTCGCTCGGCATCGTGATGCCGGCGCGAAGGAGACGTGGCCGAGAGGCTGAAGGCGACGGTTTGCTAAACCGTTATACGGGCTTAAACCTGTATCGAGGGTTCGAATCCCTCCGTCTCCGTGGTACGGGTCTGCCGGTCCAATGCGCCGGTGGGCCCGTTCGCACATCCAGACCCCGATGACCGCACCCACTCCGCCGCGCCTCCGCTTCGCCCCCTCCCCGACCGGCTACCTCCACGTCGGCGGGGCGCGCACCGCCCTCTTCAACTGGCTCCTCGCCCGCAAGACGGGCGGCCAGTTCCTCCTCCGCATCGAGGACACCGACAAGGCGCGGTCCACCGACGAGTCTACCCGCGCGATCTTCGAGGGCCTCACCTGGCTCGGGCTCGACTGGGACGAGGAAGTCGTCTTTCAGGGCGCGAACCTCGAACGCCACCGCGCTGACGCCGCGACGATGCTCGCCTCGGGAGCGGTCTACCGCTGCTTCTGCACCCCCGACGAGCTCACGACGCGCCGCGCGGAGGCGGAGGCCCGAAAGGAAGCGTTCAAGTACGACCGCCGCTGCGATCTCCTTCCCCCCGGCGAGGTGGAGCGCCGTGTCGCCGCGGGCGTGCCGCACGTGCTCCGCTTCCGCGTCCCCGCGGGCGAGACGGCGTGGGACGACCTCGTCCACGGCGTGATCACCTTCCCGAACAAGGACATCGAGGATTTCGTCATCCTCCGCTCCGACGCGACGCCGATCTACAACCACGCGGTCGTCTCCGACGACATCGCGATGGGCGTCACGCTCGTGATGCGCGGCGACGACCACATCTCGAACACACCCAAGCAGATCCTGCTCTACGAAGCCCTCGGCGCCCGGCTCCCGCGCTTCGGCCACCTGCCGATGATCCACGGCACCGATGGCAAGAAGCTCTCCAAGCGGCACGGGGCCACCGCGGTCGGCGACTACCAGCACCTCGGCATCCTGCCGCAGGCGATGGTGAACTTCCTCGCCCTCCTCGGCTGGTCCCCCGGCGGTGACTTCGACGAGGTGATGACGCTCGAGCAGCTCATCGAGGCGTTCTCCACCGACGGTCTCCTCCGCAAGGCGAGTGTCTTCGACCCGAAGAAGCTCGAGTGGATGAACGGCCAGCACCTCTCGCGCCTCCCTCTCGACGCGCTCGAGCCGCGCGTGACGCCGCTGCTCGTGGCGGCGGGGCTCGCGACCGCCGATGACCTCGCCGCACGGCGCGACTGGTACCTGAAGCTCCTCGATCTCCTGCGTGTCCGGTCGCGTCTCGTGGACGATATCGTCCGGCAGGCGGTGCCCTACTTCCGCGATGCGATCGAGTACGACGCCGACGCGGTGGCCAAGCAGTGGAAGGAGCCCACGGTCGTGCGCCCGCTCCTCGCGGCGACGCGCGAGACGCTCGCCGCACTCGCCGACTGGGGACCGGCCGCGATGGAGGAGGCGCTCCGCGCCCTCGCCGAGGCGCAGGGGGTCGGCGGCGGGAAGATCTTCCAGCCGCTGCGGGTCGCGCTCACCGGCCTCGGCGTCTCGCCGGGGATCTTCGACGTGATGGTCGCCCTCGGCCGCGACCGCACCCTCAAGCGGATCGCGGACGCCGAAGCGATGCTCGGTACGATGGGGTGATGCCTCGGGCGCCGCGCGTCCGCACGGCACCCGAGCAATCGCTCGCTACGCGTCCAACGCGCGGTCCGCGCCCATCACGGTGTTGAGCAGCACGTCGACACCGTTCGCGATGTCCTGCGGCCGCGAGAACTCCTTCGGGGAGTGACTGATCCCGCCGACGCTCGGCACGAAGATCATCCCCATCGGACAGAGATGCGCCATCTCCTGCGCATCGTGCCCCGCCCCGCTCGGCATCCGCTGCGTCCCGAGCCCGAGCGCCCCAGCGCTCGCCTCGATCCACCCCATCACGCGCGGGTCGGCCATCGCCGGCTCGCTGCTCGTCGCCTCGCGAAAGGTGAAGGTCGTGTTCGTCGCCGCACCGATCTCCCGACCGATCTGCTGGAATCGCGCCGCGAACCGCGCGACCTTCGCGGCGTCGAGGTCGCGCAGGTCCACCGTGAGCTGAACCTGCCCCGCGATCACGTTGCGCGTGTTCGGGAGCGCCACCACGCGCCCCACGGTCGCGACCTGACGCCCCGGTTCCAAGCGGATGGCCTCGTTCACCGCGATGGTGAATTTCGCTGCCGCGAGCATCGCATCCTGCCGCTGGTCCATCGGCGTGGCGCCCGCGTGGTTCGCGAACCCGTCGATCGTCACCTCGAACCACTTGAGCCCGACGATCCCGAGCACGACGCCGATCGGCGTCCCCGAGCGGTCGAGATTCCCACCCTGCTCGATGTGCAGCTCCAGATAGCACGCGACGCTCCCGCGCGGCCGCACCGCCTCGGCGAGACGCGACGGGTCGCCACCGGTGAGCGTGATCCCCTCGCGGATCGTCTTCCCCGACCGAGCGACGCCGTCGAGGTCCACCGGCGCGCCGATGGCGAGCTTGCTCCCGATGGTGCCGCCCTCCTCGTTCTGCCAACAGACCACGTCGAGCGGATGACGGAGCCGGACCCCCTGCGCCTGTAGCGCACGCGCGGCCCCGATCGCCCCGAAGGTGCCGACCGGGCCGTCGTAGTTCCCGCCGTCGGTGACCGAGTCGACGTGCGACCCGATGACGATGGCGGGGAGACGCGGATCGCTCCCCGCGACGCGCGCGATGATGTTGCCGGCCGCGTCGATGCGCGGCGTCAGCCCCGCCGCCCGATACAGGTCGAGCGTGAACGCGCGGCCGGCGAGATCCCCCTCGGAGTAGGCGACGCGGTTGATCCCGCTCGCCGTGCGCCCGATGGCGTCGAAGCGCGCGAGCGCCGCGTTCACCCACGCACCGTCGGCGCGCAGCGGCGCGGCATCGAGCAGCGGGTCGATGTCGCGGGGGAGACCCGAGCCAAGTCCGCCGCCGAGCCATCGATCGACGAAGGGGAGTGCGGCGAGCGTGGCGGCCTGCTCGACGAACCGGCGTCGGGGCAACGTCATGGCATCGGGGGGCGAGGGGTAGTCGTGGCGGAGGCGGGCGAGGCGCTCCCGCGACGCGCCGCCTCTGCCTCCCGGCGCTCGCGCTCCTTCCGTTCGCGGAGCGCCCGCACGGCGGCGTAGAAGTCGTCATCGCGCGCACGTCGCTCGGCCTGCTCCATGATCTCGCTGCGCATCGAACTCAGGCGCCGCGCACGCTCCATCTCGAGCCCGTTCGCCGGCACGTTGAGGGGGAGCAGCGCCAGCAGCGCCGTCGGAATCGAATACTTGCCGAGCCGGATGTACTGCGGATCCATCCCATACTTCCGACCGTTGCGCTCCCAGGTCCAGTCACCGGGCTGCCGTCCGGTGGGCGCCGCACGACTGACGGAGTCGACGAAGCGCTCGCCGAAGGCGTGCAGCACCGCCTCGAGCGAGTCGGCGCGATTCATCGGGAATGGGCGTGGTTCGTCGTAGGGGCGCGGCGTGGGCCAGAGGCGCGGGTCGGTGAACCCGGGCTGGATCCCCTGCAACGGTCCGCCTCCACCGATCACCGGGCCCGAGCCCGGTCCGATCGGCGCCGCGCGGCCGGGGCGCGTGGGGAGCCCGCTCGGCACGTCCACCGGCGCGGTGATCGGCTCCGGCTCGACCACCCGTTCCGGCGGCGTCTCCGACGCGCGTCGCCCATCTCCACCGTCGCGCGGGCGCGCGCCCGGCGTGCCGGCGCGGACCGGGGCCGGTACCACGTACGTGACCCGCTGCTCCCGGATCAGGTCGCTGAGCCCACCGAAGAGGTCCATCGCCGCCGGGAAGACGACCATCCGTGCGAGGACGACGACCACCACCAGCTGGATGACGAGCGCCACCAGCGACGCGCGCGGGTCACGGCGCGGTCGCGTCGGGAGGATCGCCCGCCGCCCCTGAGACATCAGCCCGCGCGCACCGGGTTGCTGACACGACTCCAGCCCGGCACCTCGACCTCGACGACATCGCCCGGCACCAACGGCCCGACCCCTTCCGGCGTCCCCGTCAGCACGATGTCGCCCGGCTCGAGCGTGACCCACGCCGAGATGAAGGCGAGCAGGTCGGGGATGGTGAAGAGCATATCGGCGCTCCGCCCGCGTTGCCGCTCGACGCCGTTCACCCGCGTGATCACCTCGAGCGCGGCGAAGTCGGGCGTGCCCTGCCGCTCCTCACCGATCGGCCCGAAGGTGTCAGCGCCCTTCGCGCGCCACCACTGCACATCGGACTTCTGCAGGTCGCGCGCGCTCACGTCGTTCACCGCGACGATCCCCCGCACGGCGGCAGCGGCCACCGCCGCCGTGGCCTTCGAGAGACGGGTCCCGATGACGAGGCCGATCTCCCCCTCGAAGTCGACGCGTCCCACCTCGGGCGGCAGGACGATCGCCTCGCCGTCAGCGATGACGGACGAGGGCGGCTTGAGGAAGACGACCGGCGTGGTCGGTACCTCGTTCCCCATCTCCTTCGCGTGCTCGCGATAATTGCGGCCCACGCAGACGAGCTTTCCCGGACGAGTCATGTGGGGAATCTACCCGCGGGACGGGGGTTCGGTCCCGGCGTAGAACGCCCGAAGCCCGTCACGCAGGAGGGCCCACGGCCCCTGCAGTCGGGCGGCCGGGGGGAGCCCTTGGAGGAGGCGACGGCCGTACCCCTTGGTGACGACGCGCGGGTCGCAGATCACCACGACGCCCCGGTCGTCCGCGGTGCGGATGAGCCGGCCGAATCCCTGTTTCAGCCGCAGCGCGGCGTGGGGGATCATGTACTCGTCGAAGGCGCTCCGCCCCTCGGCTTCGATCGCCTCGCACTGCGCCGCGGTCACCGGCTCGGTGGGGACGCGGAACGGGATGCGTGCGAGCACGAGCCCGCGCAGCGCGCGGCCCGGGATGTCGACCCCCTCCCAGAAGCTCGCGGTGCCCACGAGCACCGCATCCCCGTGCGCACGGAAGCGCCGCAGGAGGTCATCCCGCGGGGCCTCCCCGTGGACGAGGAGTGGATGCGCCCCCGCCACCCCACGCTCCCGCAGCACCCGCGCCGCCTCGCGCACGTCCCGATGGCTCGTGAAGAGGAGGAAGACGCCTCCGCCCGCGAACGCGATGAGATCCTCCGCGGCGCTCAGCGTGCGCGCGAAGTGCGCGGAGCCATCGAGGTTCGGTGCCGGGAAGTCGCTCGGGATGGCGAGGACCGCCTGCGTCGGATACGAGAACGGCGAGGCGAGGGTCGCGGTCACCGGCTCGAGCTCGGGATCGTCGAGGCCGAGGCGCTTCGTGAGGAAGTCGAAGCCATCACCGACGGCGAGGGTCGCGCTGGTCACCACCGCCGTCTCGACCCGACGGAAGAGGTCTTCGCGCAACACCGGCGCGAGATCGAGCGGCACCGCGGTGGCGCCGACGTTCCCCTCCCCACCGCGACGCTCGAGCCAGCGCACGCGCGGCAGCCCGTCGCGGTCGGGCCGTAGCGCCGCCCGCAACGCGTCGCCCGCGCCGGCGAGGCGACGCGTGACCCCGCGCACTTCGTTGAGCAACGGCGCGAGCTCCTCGGCGCGCCGCTCATCGCTCTCGAGGCGCTCTCGCACCATCCGGAGTCCGTCGCCGAGGAGGTCGATCTCCGCGAGCAGGTCGTCGAGCGCCACGCCCAGGCCGTCCCCCCAGATCGCGTCGTCGGCGAAGGCATCCGTGAGCCGCACCTGCGGCTCGTCCCGCACCGCGAGCCACCCGGCGAGGAGATCGCAGAGCGCCGCGGCCTTCACGCGCGACGTGTGCAGGGAGGGCGCGAGTCGCGCCCGCAACAGGTCGAGGCTCGCGACGCTCAGGAGGTCGGTCCCCTTCGACAGGGCCCGCTCGAGTGCGGGGAGGAGTCCCTTCCCGCGGCGGTCGAGGCGATTGAAGAGCCGCTCGAGCGATCGCCGTGAGACTTCCTGCCCGAGGTGCGACGCTGCGGCATCCTCGAGGTGGTGCCCCTCGTCGATCACCAGACGCTTGAACGCCGGTAGCACCGCCGCCTCGTCCCAGCGCTGCGACGCACGCCGCACGGCGAGGTCGGCCATCAGCAGGTGATGATTCACGACGATCACGTCCGCCTGCGCCGCGGCGCGCCGCGCGGTGAAGACGAAACAGCGCTCGAAGTGCGGACAGCGGAGGCGCGTGCAGAGGTCCCCTTCCGCCGCGACCTCATCCCACACCTCGCCACGCGGCGGGTCGGGGAGATCGGCGAGTGAGCCGTCGGTGGTCTTCTCCGCCCACGCCTCGATCGCCGCGAGTTCCACTGAGGCGGCGTCGTCGAAGAGTGCCGGCCCCTGCGCCCGCGCTTGCTCGAGGCGCTGCAGGCAGAGGTAGTTCCGCCATCCCTTCAGCAGCGCGAAGCGCACCTTCTGGTCCGTGAGCGCCTCGGCGAGGAAGGGGAGGTCCTTCCCCGTCAGCTGCTCCTGCAGCGTGATCGTGTTGGTGCTGACGACGGTGCGCTCGCCACTCTCGGCGGCCCAGCGGAGCGCGGGGACGAGGTAGCCGAGCGACTTGCCGACGCCGGTCCCCGCCTCGATCAGCCCGACCCCACCGCGCGAGAAGAGGGACGAGATGAGCCGCGCCATCTCACGCTGGCTCGGGCGGTCCTCGTAGCGGCCCAACCGTCGCGCGACGGGTCCGTCGGGCCCGAGTAGCCCGGCGATATCGTCCGGCGCGATCGTCGCCGCGGGGCGCGCGCGTGGGACCTCGACCACCACGTACAGCCGACTCGCCTCGTTGTCGACGATCGCGAATCCGATTCCGTCGTCGTGCAGACGCGCCGCCACGGCGAGATCCGCGTCCGACGGCTCGAGCCATCCGCTCGGATGGTTATGCAGCAGGAGTTCGCCCCGGTTCGCGAAGCCCGGCAGCGCGAGGACGCTCGACACATCGCCGCGCGCCGCCACGCGGGCGCTGACCACGAGCCCGGCCTCGTCGATGGTGCAGACGAAGCAGACCTCACGCCCGCCGGCGAGACGGATCGCCGTCCGCACCGCGGCGGCCGCGCCGGGCGCGATCCGTCCGGGCTCGCCGTGCCCTGCGCCGCCAGCCGCACGCGTGCCCGACGGCGCCGGCCCCTCCGTCTCCGCCTCGTCGCGCGCGCTCACGTCTTGAGCGTCTTCTTCTTCGCGGCCGGGAAGAGGACGTTGTTCAGGATCAGCCGGTAGCCGGGCGAGTTGGGATGCAGCGCGAGGTCGGTCGGTGGCGCCCCGATGTTGTGCTGCGGATCCTCGGGATCGTGCCCGCCGAGGTAGGTCCAGGAGCCACGACCATACGACCCGTGGAGATACTTCACCCAGGGCGCCCCCTCCTCCTGCGCGAGCACCGTCGCCCCGGGCTTGAGGGTGCGTCGCGTGAAGGAGGTGGTCACGCCGTAGAAGTCGGGCATCACCGCGCGATGGTTCTGCACGAGCATCGTCGGCACGGGATCGAACTTCGCCGAGAAGCCGAAGAGCGAGAAGGTGCCGAGGGGCTGCCGACGCGCGGGGACATTCACCTGATGCCCGTCGATGTCACTCATCGCGTTGATCCCGGGCGCGAACTCTAGTCGTGCGCCCTGGAAGGCGAAGCTCCGGTCCCAGGCGAGCTTGGCATCGGCCGCGGGATCGAGGGGGGAGCCGTCGGCATACGGCCCGGCGATGTCGATCCCGGCCGCGGCGAGCGCGAGCTCGAGGGTCTCGGTGGCGCCGCACATCGCGAAGAGGAAGCCGCCGCGCTCGACGAAGGCGCGCAGCTTCTCCGCGACCGCCTTCTTGAGCGTCGGGATGTCGGCGAGCCCGTGGCCGCGCGCCATCGCGAGGTCGCGCTCGCGTGCCTGTACGAACCAGGGCGCATCGCGGAACCCGAGGTGCAGCTTGTTCTGCTGCCCCGTGAAGTCCTCGTGGAAGAGATGGATCCAGTCGAACTGCGCGAGGTCGGTGGCGAGCACCGTGTCGTCCCAGATCTTCGCGTACTTGATCCCCGCGTAGCTCAGCGCGAGCGTCACCGCGTCATCCCACGGCGGCGCATCCGGCGGCGTGTACACGGCGATCCGCGGCGCGCGCTCGAGCGGCACGGCGTCCATGTTCCCCTCGGCGATCTCCCGCCGCATCGTCGCGAGGGTGCCAGCGTCGACGGGTTCGCTCGTCACCCCCGCGAGCGCAGCCGCCCGGCGCACGCTCGGCAGATCCGGCACGAGGAACGCGCCGCCGCGATAGTTGATCAACCATTCGCTGCGCACGTTGTCGACGAGCGCCCCGAAGACGACGCCATACGCCTTCAGATGATTCGCCTGCGCCTCGTCCATCGGGAGGAGGAGATGCTGGGCGCCCACCGCTCGTCCGACGAGCAGCAGTCCGATCAGCAGGACACGGAGGATCACGCGGCCACCCCCGGGCGGAGGGCGTCGAGTTCGCGGCGGGCCTGCGGCACGAGCGCGCTCCCGGGATAGGTGAGGATGAGATGCTCGAGATGTTCGCGGGCGCCGTCGCCGTCCCCGGCGCGCCGGAGCCCACGGGCCCATTCGAGGTGCGCCTCCGCCGCCTCGGGTGCCGCCGCGTGCTCCACGGCGACGCGTTGCCAGAGACGACGCGCCCGCGCGTCGGCCCCACGCCCCGTCTCGAGGCGGGCCGCCATCGCGAGGAGCACCGGCGCCGCATCGGGGAGGTCGGCAGCGGCCGACTCGAAGCGGCGGACCGCGTCGGTGGTGTCGGCACGCCCGAGGGCGAGGAAGGCGGCGCCGACGGCGGGCGCACGGGGGACGGTCGTCCGGTTCAGCAGGGCGAGGGCGCGCACGACGTCCTGCTCCGGCGTCGGCACGTGGCGCAGTGCCTGTCGCGCCGCCACGAGATCCCCCTCGTACAGCGCGAGCCAGCCGGCCACCTCGTCCTCCGCGTCGAGCGTCGCGCCGGCGAGCGCCGCACGGGCGCGCGGCACATCCCCCGCGCGGATCCAGGCCCAGGCGACCACGCGCTGCATCAACCGCACGCGGTCCGGGCCCAGCGCCGCCGATTCGGCGGCGAGCCGAGCCGTCACCTCGGCGCCGCGCCCGAGCCGCGCGAGCGCCTCGAGCTCGAGCGGCACCGCCACATCGACCCGCGTCGTGGAATCCCCCACGCCCGCTCCGCGGACGAGGGTCAGCGCTCCGGTCGCATCGCCGGCCCGGAGCGCCGCCTGCGCCCCGCGCCACGCGTCCGACGCCTCAGGACGGGCGCGATGCACCGCGGCCCAGACATCACGGGCGACCCCCCACGCCTGCGCGCGCTCGACCTCCTCCCCGAACTGCCGCCAAACCACGACCGCGGTATCCGTCACGGGGACGGCGGCGAGGACCGTCCAGCCGTCGCGCGGCGAGCCCCACGCCACATCCAGAAGCGCCCGCACCTGTCGCACACCGATCGTCGGCGGGGACGCGGCGGCCGTCGCACTCGACGCCGTGCCGCGTCCCGTCATCAGCGCGGCCCGCACGGCATCGCGGGCCCCGACCGGAGCGGGCGTCAGCGAGAAGACCGCCGCCGATTCGTAATACGCCTCATCCTGCACGACGGTGCGCCAGGCGAGCGCCGACTCCTCCCAACGACCGAGCCCGGCGCGCATCTGCGCGAGTTCGAGCGCCAGCCCCTGGAGCGAGCCGAGTGCCGTCGCGGCGTCGCGCAACACGGTGTCCACCGCGGCGGCGCGGTTGTTGAAGAGGAGGATCCGCGCGTAATCGCGGTACGGGGCCAGGTCGCTCGGACGCGTCGCACACCACGCCCGGAACGCGGCGTCGGCCGCGCGCGGCCGACCGAGGGAGACGAGGGCACGGAGCTGCACCCCTCGGAGCGCGCTCTCGCCGGGGAAGCGCGGCAACAGCGTGTCGAGCGCCGCGAGCACGGAGTCCTCCTGCATCGTCAGCGAGAACACGCGCTCGAGCCCGAGGACCCCCTGCACCACCGCGCCAGCGGCGATCGCCTCGCGATACGCGGTGACGGCCTCGCGCGCTCGGTTCCCGTTCTCCGCGTCGAGTCCGCGGCTGAGCGCCGCGGCACCCGCGGGCGCGGCCTCCTGCGCCGCGAGCGCGCCGCCGAGGAGCAGCCACCCAAGCAGACCCCTCACGGCACCTTCCCCGCGTTCAGGGCGCGGAAGTACTCGAGCACGAGGCGGCGCTCCTCGGCGCTCATCCCGCGCAGTTCCTCCCACGTCGGCAGCTGATAGCGCTCTGCCGCCGCGCCCCGCTGCGGTCCATCGGCCGGGGTGAAGCGGGCCGTCCCACGCGCGGCCCGGGATTCCCGACGCTGCGCCTCGTCCTGCTGGTCCTGTTCGAGGGCGCGTCCCGCATCGAGCATCCGGCGGAAGAGCCGTTCCTGACGCGCCTGCGTGGCGGGGTCGGCGATCCCCTGATCGAGCGCCTGCGCGAGCACGCGCGCCTCGCGCGCCATCTCCTGCGCCCGCCCAGTGGGATCAGCGTCAGCGACCTGATCGAGCGCGCGCGCGACCTCCCGTTGCGAGCGCGCGAGTTCGCGCGCCCGTTCCCGCGCCGCGGCATCCACGCCCTGCGACCCGCGCGCCTGTGCGCCACCGAGGAGGCTCTGCATCTGCCCGTTCAGCTGCCCCTGCTGCTGGGCGAGCTGCTGCAGCTGCTCGAGCATCTCCGGGACCCCCGACGCCGACTGCGCGGACGCGGCGCGGTCGCGGTCCCGCGTGAGCTGCGCCGCCGCCTGCCGGAGCGCGTCGGCCGCCTCCTGCATCGACTGCGCCGACTGGCCCGACGCCGACTGTGCGGCGTCGCGCGTGGCCTCGCTCACCTGCTGCTGTGCCTGCTGCACCATCTGCTCGCTGCGCGCGGAGAGGAGTGCACTCTGCTTCCCCTGCTCGGCGAGCCGGCGTTGGGCGGTCTGCATCCCCTGCTGCAACGCCGACTGGCGCCCTCGGAGCGAGGGATCCGACGGATTCTGCTGGGCGTCGCGGGCGAGCGCGTCCTGTTCCTGCGCGAGCTGCATCATCTCCTGCACCGAGCGATCGAGCGCCTGCGTCAGCTCGCCCTTCCACTCCGCGACCTGGCCGGCGCGCGCCTGCTGCATCGCCGCGGCCGCCTCGGCCATCGCCTGCGCGGCCTGTGCCGCCGCGTCCTGTGCATCGCGCCGCGCGGAGTCCCGCGACGCGGGACGCGCGCCCGCCGCCGCCTCACGCGCCTGTCGCATCGCCTCCTGCAGCGCCGACTCCGACCGACGCGCCTCGGCCGACGCCCGCTCGGTCTGCGACGCACCGGTGCGCGCCCGCGACTGCGCGAGCCGCTCCTGGAGCGCCGCCATCGTCTCCGCGAGCTCCCGCGATTGCCGCGCGAGCGCCTCGGCCTCGCGCGCCTCCGGCGGGCGTCGGCGCGCGCTGTCCGCGAAGGCGCGCTGCGCCTGCGCGAGGTCGCGCGCCTGATCAGCCGTCGTCTTCATCGCCCCCTCGAGCGCCGCGCGCCGGAGCATCTCCGCGCTCTTCTCGAGCGCCTCCCGCATCCGCTGCTGCTGCGCGGCGAGATCCGCGAGCGACTGCCGCGTGCGCTCCGCGTTCAGGTCGTTCGCCGATTGCTCCACGCGCCGGAGCGCCTCCGCGAGCTCAGGGGTCATCGCCTCGCGCAGGAGGCGCTGCGCATCCTGCAGCTGCCGGGCGAGCGACGTGTCGAGCGCCCCCGCCTCGCGCAGGCGATCCTCCATCTCGCGGGCGGTCTCCTCGAGCCCACTCACCCGGTCCTGCATCGCCCGCTGCTGCGCCGCGATCTCGCGCGCGCGCTCCGCGCCATCGTAGCGCATCGGCGTCGCGGCGTTCGCGGCGGGCGGGGTCGCGCCCGGGCGCGTCGGTGACGCCTCCGTCGGTGCGGCGGGACGATCCGACCGCGTGCGTGCCTCGGTGGCGGTGCGTTCGGCGAGCTGTGCCTGCGCCTGTGCCGCCGCGCGCGCCGCGGCCGCGGCCGCATCCCCCACGTCGCGTGCGGCAGCGCGCTCCTCAGCCGCCGTCGGGATGCGGAGCAGCAACGGTGCGCTCACCGTCTCCGGTCGGCCGGGGACCGCATCCCGCGCCACGGCTTCGAATCGCACCGCCGACCCGGGCGCGAGCGCGAGGTCGGCCAACGCCTGCACCGCGCCGCCGACCCACTCCGACTCCCGCGCGTCACTCAACCGATACTCCGTGACATCGGTGGAATCGCCGCTCGGCGAGAACACCGTGCGTCGCAGCCAGACCCCGCGCAGCTGCTGGTCATCCTGGGCGACGATCTCGATGCCGACCCGATCCTCGGGCCCGACCTTCGGCTCGCCCGTGGGCTCGACGATCTCCACCCGCGGGGCGGCATCCGCGACGACCTCGATCTCGAGCGGCGTCGGCACATCCTCGATCGGCCCGGCAGAGCCCCGCGCCTCCCAGCGCCACGCGTCGAGTCCCGACGGCCGGAAGCCTCCGGTGAAGGCGACGCCACGAACCGTCAGCGCGACCCGCGCACCGGCGGCGGAGACGAGTTGCACCGACGACAGCGGCTCCGACGCCTGCCCCTCGAGCCGGAGCTGCGTCCCCTCCGGCACCGCGATCGGCGCATCGATGGCGAGCCGCTCGGCGGCGCGCCCGAGATACGCGGGATAGATCGCCTGCACGACGACCTCGCCGAGGAACGGACGATCGGCGATCCGGGTGCGGAGCGTGTCCGTCGTCGCACGCCCGTCGGTCGCGAGGAGCACGAGGTCCGCGTCGATCGGCCCCACCCGCACCGCGGCGTGGCCGGCGGTCACGACGACCGCGGAATCGCGCCACGCACCGCCGGTCTGCCGCCAGCGCAGCCGGATCGCGCGGCGCCCCGGTGCGGCGAGCCGGACGTCGAGCGTCCCGCCGCGGACGACGCGGGACGGGAGTCCCTCCACGGCGAGAGGCGCCACGAGCGTGCCACGCCAGGCGCGCACCGGATGGGCGAGCGCGCGCCAGCCGTCCGCCGTCGCCGGCGACGTGAGCCCGGCGAGGCCGAGCATCCCCAGCAACACCACGACGCCGGCACCGCCGCGCTGCCACGCGGCGCGCCGATGCCGCGGCGCCGGCGCATCGGCGACCGCGCGCAGCCCCGCCGCGAGGCGCGCGTCGGCGTGCGAGACGAGCGCGCCGCCGAGCGGGGCGACTTCGAGGAATCCTTCGACCGAACCGCGTCGCTGCCCCTGCTCCGCTTCGATCGCCATCGCGACCCGCGCCGCGGCCGACGCTGCGCCGACGCGCCGGCGCAGCAGACGCCACCCACCGACGCACGCCAGCAGTGCACCCCCCCAGACCGCGAAGGGCCAGAGCGGGGACACCGTGAGCCAGCGTCCGTCGGCGAGCGCGAACGCGCCCGCGGCGAGCAGGGCGACGCCCACCGCCGCGGGCCACGCCAGCGTGGTCGCAGCGGCGAGCCGACGGAGCCGGGCAGATTCGTCGGCGACGAGCGCGACGATCCTCATCGCCCCACCCCGCTCGTCACGGCATACACGAAAAGATTCACTCCCATCCGCAGCGCCGCCTCGTGCGCCTCAGGCGGATCGTCCGCATAGGTCCCGACGTCCTCCCATCCGTTCCCGAGGTCGGCCTCGTGAGAGTAGTACACAGCGAGTCGATCCCCGATGAAGAGGCCATACCCGCGCGCCGGCTGCCCGTCGTGCTCGTGGATCTTCGGGACCCCCTCCGGGAACGGATAGACGATCCGGTAGATCGGGTGCGAGAGCGGGACGTCGACGAGCGGGCGGTCGGGAAAGACTTTCGCGAGTTCTCGACGGAAGGCCGCGTCGAGCCCGTAGTTGTCGTCGGCGTGCAGGAACCCCCCGCGGAGGAGATACTCCCGCAGCCGCACGACCTCGGCGTCACTCAGCGTCAGGTTCCCGTGCCCGGTGAGGTGCAAGAACGGCACATCGAAGAGCCGGTCGTCGAGGAGCGTGACCCGCACCTCCCGCGGCTCGATCGCGAGCGCGGTGCGTTCGCGGATCGCGCGGATGAGGTTCGGCAGACTCGAAGGGTTCGCATACCAATCGTCACCATCGTATTGGAGCCGCGCGACGGCGAGGCGCGGCACCGCACCAGAACCGATCGGGCGGGCGGCCACGCCGAGCGCGACGACCAATACGACGGCGCCGGCAGCGAAGAAGCGGCGAGGACGGCGCGTCATCCGTGCGCGATCCGGTAGGCGAGGTTCCGCGGCGCGTGCATCTCGTCCATCAATACGCGCTGCACCTCGCGGGCGCTCATCCCCTCGGCGCGACAGCGGACCGCGTGCGCCCGGAGGGTCGCCTCGTCGGGCGCCGGCGCCGGCGCGCCCGCCCCGATCACCAGCACCACCTCGCCCCGAGGTGGCTCCGCCGCCATCGACGCCGCGAGGGAGGCGACCGTGCCGCGATGGAAGGTCTCGAACTGTTTGGTCAGTTCCCGCGCGACGACCGCCGGCCGCTCGCCCGCGCCCGCCGCCGCGAGCTCCGCGAGCGTCTCTGCCACACGGTTGGCGGCTTCGTAGACCACGCCGACGTGCGGGAGCGCCGCGAGCGATCCAAGTGCCTCCTGCCGGTCGCGTCCCTTCCGCGGGAGGAACCCGAAGAAGGTGAATCGGTCGGCGGGGAGCCCCGCACCGACGAGGGCGGCGAGGAGCGCCGAGGGTCCCGGCACCGGCGAGACGGGGAGCCCCGCCGCGACGACCGCCTCGACGAGCCGCGCGCCGGGATCGGAGAGGAGCGGCGTGCCCGCGTCGCTGACAAGGGCCAGCGACTCGCCCGCGTGCAGACGCGCGACGAGGCCGGGCGTGCGCTCGGCCTCGTTGTGCTCGTGATAGCTCACGAGCGGCGTCGGGATGTCGAAGCGATCGGTGAGATGCCGCGTGTGCCGCGTGTCCTCGGCGAGGATCGCCGCGACGGACCGGAGCACCTCGACCGCCCGCGGACTCAGGTCGCCGAGGTGCCCGATCGGGGTGCTGACGACGAACAGGGTGCCGGGCACCCTCTCGCCGCCCGCACTCACGTCAAGTGCGAATCGAACTTGGCCGCGAGCTGGGGCTTCGGCACCGCCCCGATGAGCTGGTCCACGAGCTTGCCGTCCTTGAAGAACAGCAGCGTCGGGATCGAGCGCACCTGGAACCGCGCCGCGGTCCGCTGGTTCGCGTCGACGTCGAGCTTCGTCACCTTCACGCGCCCGTCATAGTCGGCGGCGAGCTGATCGAGGATCGGGGCGATCATCCGGCACGGCCCGCACCAGGTCGCCCAGAAATCCACCACCGTCACGCCGGCCTGCTGCTCCACCTCGGCCGCGAAGTTGTCATCCGTCACCACCACCGGCTTGCTCATCGCCTGCTCCTCTGGTGCGGCGCCCGGTGTCGGGGTCCGGCGCGCCTCGCTAATGTTCCGACGTCCCCTGCGTCCCGCCCGTCTCCCAGGGTCCGTCCGCCTGATGAACGCTTCTGATCCCTCGCCCCGCCGCGGCACCCGCCTCGCCCACATCGGCGTGGCGGTGGCGTCGCTGGAGGCGATCCTGCCCTTCTATCGAGAGGTCCTCGGGATGCCCGAGGTCCCGCTCGACGACGCCGACGGCGCCCGCATCGCGGGGCTGCAGGCGGGTGACGCGGTGGTGGAGCTGCTCGAGCCGAAGGTCGCCGACTCGCCGATCGGGAAGTTCATCGACAAGCGCGGCCCCGGCATCCACCATCTCTGCTTCGCGGTCGACGACCTCGAGGGCACCCTCGAGCGGTGTCGGGCCGCGGGGATCCGCCTCATCGACGAGCGCCCACGGATGGGCGCCGAAGGGAAGCGGATCGCCTTCCTGCACCCCGCCTCGACGGCCGGTGTGCTGGTCGAACTCACGGAATATTAATGGGTGCAGAGGGTCACGACCGCCGACAGGTCGAACGTCTCGACGAACCAGCGCTTGGAGCGCGTGTTCTGGATCGTCGCGAACGTCGTGGTGGCCGACCGGTCGCCCTGACGGAGGGCCACCCGGAAGAGTTGCCGTCCCCCCTCACCGAGCGCCGGGCCGGTGAGTTCGACCGTCTCGTGCTGCAGATGGCAGAAGACGATGAAGGCCCGCCGTTCGACCTCCGAGCGCGACGCGCGGTCGGCGAGCGGCGCCTGCGCCGTGCCCCAGACGGCGGCGAGCTCGTCGACGTCCTTCGCGTCAGCCGCGGTCACATAGCGCCGCACCGCCTCCTCCGGCGTCGCCGCCCCGGTCCTGGCACCCCCCGCCGAGAGACACCCGGTGAGGACGCCGCCGAGCACCGCCACCAACACCATCAGATTCGATCGTCGCACGTGCAGCGCTCCACCCTGAAGAAGGTCGACGCAAGATGAGCCGGCAGCGCCTCTACATCAACATCGATCACGTCGCGACGGTCCGGCAGGCCCGGCGGGTCGCCTACCCCGATCCGGTGGTCGCAGCCCAACGCTGTGAGGACGCCGGTGCCGACGGCATCACGGCCCACCTTCGCGAAGACCGGCGGCATATGCAGGACGCCGACATCGTCACGCTCGCGTCGGTGCTCCGCACCCCATTCAATCTCGAGATCGCCAACACCCCGGAGATGATCGCGCTCGCCTGTCGGCTCCGGCCGCACCAGGTCACGCTTGTGCCGGAACGGCGCGAGGAGGTCACCACCGAAGGCGGCCTCGACCTCGCGCGCGACCCCGAGGGACTCCGGCGTGCCCTCGCGGCGTTGCACGATGCCGGGATCCGCACGGCGCTCTTCATCGACCCCGACCTCCGACAGATCGAGCGGGCCCACGCCCTCGGCGTCGCCGCCATCGAACTGCATACCGGGACCTACTGCCACGACCCCGAAAACGCCGACGCGCTCCACGCGCTGCAGACGGCGGCGGCCGACGGCGCGGCGCGGGGGCTCGCCATCCACGCCGGGCACGGTCTCACCCTCGCGAACGTCGGCCCCGTCGCGGCGATCCCCACCTGCGAGGAACTCAACATCGGACACGCGATCATCGCCGACGCGCTCTTCCACGGGCTTCCGGAGGCGGTGCGTCGGATGCGGACCGCGATGGATGCGGCCCGGCCGGGGCTCGCCCCCTGACCACGCCGATGCCGACCCCCACCACTCCGGTCACCGGCCCCAACGCGCCCGACGACACGGCGCTGCGTTGGATCGTGAGTCGCCTCGACGCGCTCGCGAGCGCCATCGACGTCGCCGCCCGATCCGCCGACCCGATCGCCTCCCTCGCGCCGCAGCGCGTCGCGATCGCCGAGCTGCGCGGGGTCGCTCACCTCGATGCCGCCTCCCCGCTGCGCGCGGTCCTCGATGTCGTCGGTCAGCTCGCGGGCGCGACGCCCGCCACCGCGCCCCCGACCACGCTCGTCCAGCCGACCCTCGAACTCGCGAGCCGGGCCCTCCAAGAGGGCGCGGCGGCGCTCGGCGCAGGGCTCGTACCCGCCGCCGACGGGGCGACGGTGCTCGCGCTCGCCGCGCTCGTCCGTGCCGCCCCACCGGTGATGCCCCCCCCCGTGATGACGGCGCCCGCTGGTGCGACACTGGCCGACCTGCTCCGAGACGGCATCGCCGCCTTCGCGGCGCCCGCCTCACTCCCCGACGCCACCGAGCTCGCCCACCGTGGCCCGAGCGCCCGGGCCGCCGCGCGGGCCCTCCGTGACGCCCTCGAACGGGGTGAGCGCGCCGCGACCCCCGCCGCGATAGACGAACTGCACGATCTCCTTCGCCTCGCCGAGGAGTGACGATGCGCCTCGATCTCCGTGCCATCCTCGGCATCGCCCTCAGCGCGGCGCTCCTCTGGCTCACCCTCCGCGACGTGGCGTTCGCCGACGTCGCCGCACGCCTCCGCGGCTCCGACCCGCTCCTCTGGGCCCTCTGCACCATCACGGCCACCGCGATCTTCCCGCTCCGCGCGCGCCGCTGGCAGGCGATCCTCGCCCCGCTCGGACCGCGGGTCCCCTTCGCGCCGCTCTGGGAGGCGACCGCGATCGGAATGATGGTGAACAACGTCGTCCCAGCCCGGGCCGGTGAGTTCGCGCGCGCCCTCAGCCTGACTCAACGGCACCCGACGCTCGGACTCGGGGCGACCCTCGGCTCTCTCGTCGTCGACCGCCTCTTCGACGGGACGATGGTGCTGACGCTGCTCCTCCTCGGGACCCTCGACCCGGCATTCCCCGCCGAGGCGACGGTGTTCGGCTGGCGGGCCGGCGAGATCGGCCTCGCCGCGGCCGCGGTCCTCGGCGTCGTCCTCCTCGGACTCGTCCTGCTCCTCCTCGCGCCGGAGCTCGTGACGGGGCTGATCGACCAGACGGTGGGACGTCTCGCGCCGTCGGTCGCCACGCGCCTTCGGACACTGATCGAGTCATTCGCCGCCGGCATCGCGGTGCTTCGCTCCCCGGCCCTGGTGGGAGAGGTCGCCTGGTGGACGCTACTGCATTGGCTGACCAATGCCCTGGCGTTCTGGCTCGGCTTCGGCGCGCTCGGCATCGACGCCCCCTTCAGCGCCGCGCTCTTCCTCCAAGGGGTGATCGCGATCGGCGTCTCGATTCCGCAGGCGCCGGGGTTCTTCGGGGTCTTCGAGGCCACCGGGAAGGCGGGGCTCGCGCTCTACGCCATCGCCGCGGAGCCGGCGGTGACCTGGGCGCTCGGCTTCCACCTGCTCTCCTTCGTGCCGATCACCGCGCTCGGCGCCTGGTATCTCGCCCGGCAGCCGTGGAGTCTCCGCGACCTCATCGGGCGCGCTCGGAGCGGCACATGAGGCCGACGCGGGCTCGGCTCGCCGCGCAGGCGAAGGTGAACCTCGGCCTCCGCGTCCTCGGGCGAGAACCGAGTGGGTACCACCAGCTCGAGACCCTCTTCGCCCGGATCGACCTCGCCGACGACCTTGCCATCACGCGGACAGCCAGCGGCTGCACGCTCGACTGTGTGGGAGCCGACGTCGGCCCCGTCGAACGGAACCTCGCGTTCCGCGCGGCCCGCGCGTACCTCGAGGCGAGCGGCTGGGCGACCGGGCTCGCGATCGAACTGACCAAGCGGATCCCCGCCGGCGGCGGCCTCGGCGGGGGGAGTGCCGACGCCGGGGCCGTCCTGCGCCTCCTTGACGCGATGGCCCCGACCCCCCTCCCACAGGATGCGATGTCGTCAATCGCCCTCGGGCTCGGTGCCGATGTGCCCTTCCTCGCAACGACCGCCCCCCTCGCCCTCGCCTGGGGACGCGGGGAGCGACTCATCCCCGTCACGGCGTTGCCGGCACGTGAGATTCTGCTCGCCCTCCCGCCATTCGGGGTCGAGACGAAATCGGCGTTCGGGTGGATGGCCGAGACGCGCGCCGGGTCGCCAGTCGAGCCCGCCGCGCCCGTCACCGCCGAGCGGGTCGCCACCTGGTCCGGCGTCGCCGCGTGGAGTCGGAACGATCTGGAGGGGCCGGTCGAGGCTCGGCATCCGAGCCTCGCCACCTTGCGTGACTCGATGATGGCGGCGGGCGCCGAGGTCGCACGGATGAGCGGGTCCGGGTCGACCGTGTTCGGTGTCTTCGCAGCGGAGGCGCCCTTCGCCGTCGCAGGGGCGCCCGAGGGGACCCGGTTCGTCCGCGGCCGTCTCGTCGGGGAGGTGGCTCCGATCGAGCCCCTGGACTAAGTTCGACTCGTTCGCCGCTGCCCCTTCGTCCAACGGCAGGACATCGCACTTTGGATGCGAGAATGGTGGTTCGAATCCACCAGGGGCAATCCGAGAGGGCCGCTGCGGGGCAACTGCGGGCGCCATCGGCACTTGCGTGACCGCGCCCCCCTGCCGTCCGACTCCGGTCCCGCCTATCTTTCGGGGCTTTCGGTTCCCTCCCTGACCTCGGCGCGGCGACCACGCTCATGGACGGCCTCTCAGTCCCCATCCGCGGCATCCGGATCCTCACCGGCACGGCGAATCAGCCGTTGGCGGAGGGGATCGCCGCGTCGCTGGGCATCGACCTCTGCAAGACCACCGTGACGCGCTTCGCGGACGGCGAGGTCTTCGTGCGGCTTGACGAGAATGTCCGCGGCGCCGACGTCTTCATCGTCCAGCCGACGAACCCGCCGGCGGACAACCTGATGGAGCTCCTGCTCCTCATCGATGCCGCTCAGCGCGCCTCCGCGGCGCGCATCACCGTCGTGATGCCGTACTACGGGTACGCGCGGCAGGACCGGAAGGACCAGCCCCGGGTCGCGATCGGCGCCAAGCTCGTCGCGAACATGATCATGCGCGCGGGCGCCGACCGGGTCCTCGGCCTCGATTTCCATCAGCATCAGCTGCAGGGGTTCTTCGACATCCCCGTCGACCACCTGTACGCGGCGCCGGTGTTCACCGCGCACTATCGCAAGAAGAACCTGACCGACCCGGTCGTCGTCGCCCCGGATGTCGGCGCGGCGAAGATGGCCCGTGGCTTCGCCAAGCGCCTGAACGCCTCCCTCGCAATCATCGACAAGCGGCGCCCCGCGGCGAACGTCGCCGAGGTGGTGAACGTCGTGGGTGATGTGGAGGGGCGCGATTGCCTGTTGGTGGACGATATGATCGACACCGCCGGGACCGTCAGCGAGGGCGCGCGGGCGCTCAAGAAGCTCGGCGCCCGCGACGTCTACGTCTGCGCGACGCACGGACTCCTCAGCGGCCCCGCCGTCGAGCGGCTCCGTGACGCGCCGATCACCGAGGTCGCGATCACCGATTCCCTCGCGACCCCGGAGCACAAGCGCTTCCCGACGCTGGCGATCCTCTCTGTCGGCGATCTGCTGGCGAAGGCGATCCGTTTCACCCACGCGGACCAGTCGGTGAGTTCGCTGTTCGATTGAGGCAGGTGTCAGGTAGCAGGTAGCAGATGTTCGTCCCGTTTCCCTTGGCGCGACGCTGGGCCGGATCTCCCGGGCACCCACGTAGCGCGCCGAATCTCACGAGGTAGTTCCGATGTCGACTGTTCCGTTCTCCGCCACCAGCCGCGACACCACCGGCAAGGGCGTCGCCCGTAAGCTCCGCGCCGCCGGTCAGGTGCCCGCCGTCATCTACGGTCACGCCCGGCAGCCGCAGCCGATCGCGCTTGATCACCACAAGCTCCAGCTCCTCCTCGAGAAGCACCCGTACCAGAGCACCGTGATCGCCCTCGATATCGACGGCAAGACGAGCAACACGCTCATCCGCGAGATCCAGCGCCACCCGTTCAAGAAGCAGATCGTGCACGTCGACTTCCAGGAACTCGTCGCCGGCGAGAAGGTGACGGTGCGCGTCCCGATCCACTTCACCGGGACGCCCGAGGGCGTGCGCCTCGGCGGTGGCCTCCTCGACCAGGTCCTCCACGAGCTCGAGGTCTCCTGCGACCCGTCGAACATCCCGGGCCACATCTCCCTCGACGTGACGGCGCTCGGCATCGGGCAGTCGATCCACGCCGGCGAGGTCCCGCTCCCGGCCGGCGTGTCGCTCCACTCGACGCCCGACGCGACGGTCTGCGTCTGCGCCGCGCCGCGCGTCGAGGCCGAGCCGGCAGCCGGTGAGGCGGGCGCGGGCGAGCCCGAGCTCATCCGCAAGGCGAAGGCCGACGAGTCGGCCGAGGCGAAGTAAGCCCGACGTCGGGGGCGCCGAGCGCGATGATGAAAGTCATCCTCGGGCTCGGCAATCCCGGCGCGGCGTACGTCGACACGCGGCACAACGTGGGGTGGTGGATCGTCGACCACCTCGCCGAGGCGTGGCGATGCGACGGCTGGCGGAAGGACGGCGAGGCGATGACCGCGTCGGGCACCGTCGGCGCCGTGAAGGTGCGGCTCGTGAAGCCGCTGACGTTCATGAACCTCTCCGGGGCGGTCCTCAAGCCCTGGCTCCGGCGACCGTTCTGGGCCGCAGTCGCCGACCTGATGGTCATCTCCGACGAGGTGCAGTTGCCGGTGGGCGCCTTCCGCTTCCGAGCGAAGGGCTCCGCCGGCGGGCACAACGGGCTGAAGAGCATTGAGCAGGCGCTCGGCGGCCAGGACTACGCCCGACTCCGCATCGGCGTCGGACCGAACGACCCCCAGCGCCGCATCGGCGACCTCGCTGACTACGTGCTCGGGGACTTCGGGAAGCAGGAGGCCGCCGACGTGCGGGCCCTCTTCCCGACGCTGGAACAGGCGCTGCGGCAGTGGACCGCCGACGGCATCCTCCCGGTGATGAACGCGTTCAATCGGTGACGGTCGGGCGTTATCGCCCGTCGCGTGTCACCATCGCAGTCGAACTTTCAGCTTGCAGCATTCAGCTTTCTTCTTTCATCCGTAGTCCCCCTTTCCCCTCCCCTCCCTCCCATGCTCGAGAATCTGACGATCTACGCCCTCGGGATCGGGGTGGCCGGCCTCATCGCCTGCTACCTCACCTATGCGGGCATCGTGCGTAACGCCCCCGGCTCGCAGGCCATGCAGGACCTGGCCGAGGAAATCCGCAAGGGCGCGATGGCGTTCCTGAAGCGCGAGTACACCGTGCTCGTGCCGTTCCTCCTCGTCGTGGCGGGCCTCCTTGCCTGGGCGCTCAACATCGAGACCGGGATCGCCTACATCGTCGGCGGACTCTGCTCGATCATGGCCGGCTGGGCCGGGATGACGTCGGCCACCAAGGCGAACGTCCGCACCTCCGAGGCCGCACGGGCGCAGGGCCAGGCGGCGGCGCTCCGCATCGCCTTCGGTGGCGGCGCGGTGATGGGCCTCGCGGTCGCGTCGCTCGGCCTCCTCGGCGTCACCGGCGTCTTCCTCTGGCAGAAGGGGCTCCTCGGGGGCTCCGGCTACCAGACCTTCGGTGAGATCATCTCCGGCTTCGCGATGGGCGCGAGCTCGATCGCCCTCTTCGCGCGCGTCGGTGGCGGCATCTACACCAAGGCCGCGGACGTCGGCGCCGACCTCGTCGGCAAGGTCGAGGCGGGGATCCCCGAGGATGACCCGCGCAACCCGGCCACCATCGCCGACAACGTCGGCGACAACGTCGGTGACGTCGCCGGCCTCGGCGCGGATATCTTCGAGTCGTACGTCGGCGCGATCATCGCGACCATCGCCCTCGCCGCGACCTCCACGCTCATCCCTGAGGAGACCCGCTTCGCGGCACTCCTCCTTCCGATCGGCTACACCGCGGCCGGCCTCGCGGCCTCGCTCATCGGCATCTTCCTGATGCGCGTGCTCTCCAAGGGCGATCCGGCCAATGCGCTTCGCGCGGTGACCTTCATCGCCGCCGGGCTCTTTCTCGCGTTCGCGTACGTGCTCACGCAGCAGATCCCGCTCAACATGGTGAACCCCGAGACCGCGGAGGCCTTCCCGGCCCTCGGCCCCTGGTTCGCCGTCATCGCGGGCACGGTCTCCGGTGTCGCGATTGGTCTCGTGACCGAGTACTACACTGCGGCGGGCCCGGTCATCCGGATCGCCGAGTCGTCGAAGACCGGTCCGGCCACGAACATCATCGCCGGCCTCGCCGTCGGGATGGAGTCGACGATCGTCCCGGTGCTCCTCATCTGCGGCGCGATGTTCGTCTCCGTCTGGGCGGCTGGTCTCTACGGCGTCGCCATCGCCGCGGTGGGGATGCTTGCCACGGTCGGCGTGACGATGTCGGTCGACGCGTACGGCCCGATCTCGGACAACGCCGGCGGCATCACCGAGATGAGCCACCTGGGCCCCGAGGTCCGTAAGATCACCGACGGCCTCGACGCGCTCGGCAACACCACCGCCGCCATCGGCAAGGGCTTCGCGATCGGCTCCGCCGCGCTCACCGCGCTGGCGATGTTCGCCGCCTACGCCTCGGCCGTGGGCCTCGACAAGGACGGCCTGAACCTCGTCGACCCGATGGTCGTCATCGGCCTCTTCATCGGCGGCGTGATGCCGTTCTTCGTCGGCGCGCAGACGATGACCGCCGTCGGCCGCGCGGCGCAGGGGATGGTGGAGGAGGTCCGCCGCCAGTTCCGCGAGATCCCCGGCCTGCTCGAGGGGAAGCCGGGCGTGAAGCCCGACTCCGCGCGCTGCGTCGACATCTCCACCACGGCCGCGCTGCGTGAGATGATCCTCCCCGGCGTCGCCTCGGTGCTCCTCCCGGTCGTCGTCGGCAAGGTGCTCGGCGTGAAGGCGCTCGGCGGCCTCCTCGCTGGCGCCACCGTGACGGGCGTGATGATGGCGCTCTTCATGGCGAACGCCGGCGGCGCGTGGGACAACGCCAAGAAGGCGATCGAAGGTGGTCTGATGGGTGGCAAGGGCTCCGACCCGCACAAGGCCGCCGTCGTGGGCGACACCGTGGGCGACCCGTTCAAGGACACCAGCGGTCCGGCGATGAACATCCTCATCAAGTTGATGAGTGTGGTGAGCCTAGTGCTGGCACCCTGGTTCCTCGGCTGAGCCGAGGGGTCAGGTGAGAGGGGTCAGAGGGGAGGCCGTTCGGCCTCCCCTTTTTCCTTTGACTCGGACGCGAGCTTGGACGCGCCGCCGTAGTCCCGAGAGCATCTGACGCACCTCGGTCAGGCGCGCCTCGAGATGGGCATAGTCGGTGACGGGGATGACTCCGAGATCTTTGGCGAGCAGGAAGTGATAGTCCGCCTCCTGTGCCGATGCATACGCGATGGAGAGGAAGCGATTGAGTTGCGCATCGCTCCGGTGCGCGAGGCCTTCAGCGATGTTCGCGGGGATCGAAGCGACGGCTCGGGTGAGCTGCGAGGCGAGCTCGGGGTGGCGTCGGACCAGTCGTTCCTCGGCCAGGCGATACGTCAGCAGCGTGAGGGTGTGGGCCTTTTCCCAGACCGCGAGCTTTCGGAAGGATGCCATGCGAGGAGGATGCACCCGCGCCGGCGAGCATCATCGTCGATTCCTTCCATCGAGTTCCCTTATCTTCCGACAGAATCGGTACCGACACTCTCGGCTATTAACCGCTGTACCCTAGCACCTGAGACCTGTCACCTGATGTCTGATACCTGACCCCTGACCCCTGTTCCCTGATGTTAAGCCTCGGTATCGTCGGCCTCCCCAACGTCGGCAAGTCCTCCCTCTTCAACGCCCTCACCGCCGCCAAGGCCGAGGCCGCGAACTACCCGTTCTGCACCATCGACCCGAACGTCGGAGTCGTGACCGTGCCGGATCCGCGCCTCGACCGGCTCGCGGACATCGTGCGCCCCGAGCGGACGGTGCCGGCGGCGGTGCAGTTCGTCGACATCGCCGGGCTCGTGAAGGGGGCCTCGCAGGGTGAGGGACGCGGGAACGCTTTCCTCTCGAACATCCGCGAGACCGACGCGATCGTGCACGTCGTCCGGTGCTTCGACGACCCTGACGTGATTCACGTGGACGGGAGCGTGAACCCGGCCCGCGACCGTGAGACGATCGAGTTCGAGCTCGCCCTCGCGGACCTCTCCGTCGTGGAGAAGCGCCTCGACAAGGCGAAGCGCGCGGCGAAGACGGGGGATAAGGCTGCTGCCACCGAGGCCGCTGCGCTCGAGAAGGCGCAGGCGCCGCTCGCAGAAGGTCGCGCCCTCTGGCACGTGAGCCTCACGCCGGAGGAGCGCGAGCTCCTCAAGCCCCTCCAACTGCTGACCCTCAAGCCGATCCTGTACGCGGCGAACGTCACCGACGCCGAACTCACCGGCACGGAAGGTCCGTACGTCACGGCGCTCCGCGCCGCGATCGCCGCAGACCACGAGCCCGCGGAGGTGGTGACCTTCTCCGCGAAGATCGAATCGGAGCTCGCCGAGCTCCCGGCGGAGGACCGTGCGGACTTCCTCGCCTCGCTCGGCCTCGAGTCGGCGGGGCTCGACCGGCTGATCCGCGCCGGGTATCACCTGCTCGGCCTGCAGACGTATTTTACGGCCGGCGAGAAGGAGGTCCGCGCCTGGACCATCAAGCAGGGGGACACGGCGCCGAAGGCGGCGGCGGTGATCCACACCGACTTCGAGCGCGGCTTCATCCGCGCGGAGACGGTCGCGTATGACGACTTCGTCGCGCTTGGCGGGTGGAAGGGCGCGAAGGAGAAGGGCGCCGTCCGCAGCGAGGGGAAGGAATACCTCGTAAAGGATGGCGACGTCCTGCTCTTCCGCTTCAACGTCTGAAGGACGCGGATGACTGCTCGAGACTCGCGATAAATCGACTCATCCATTCATTATCCTGGAATGCCTGAACTACTACCGCCAACGTCTACAAGGATCGTCAAGGAACCCTTCGGAACAGACTCACGCTGCCTTGAACCCCATCCCCCCGGACCGTTCCAAAGTCTGCCGCTTCAAGCTTCCAGGAAGCACCGGAGAATCGGAAAGTGTATGGCCTCTCCGAGGGGCGATACCGTGAACGAACCTCCCCCGAACTGAGAGTATAGTTTTCGGACATGACCCCCCATAACAAACAATCCCTTGCAAACTCCCGGAGGCTTATTGTCTTGGCGGGTCCAATCTGACCCCACCCCCCCTCGCAGCCTGGCACGAAAGGGAGGACGACAACAGTCACGTCTTGAGCGCCGTCAAAGAATGCCGTCGGGAGGTTTACATCCCAATTCTTTATCATGCCAGAAATGCAGACACCACTTTCGCCCATCATCTGGCGCGGAGAAAAAACCGTGTTACATAGGTTCCCATCTTCACTGTAACGTACCCCCAAGGGGCCCCAGCTGTTACCGAGCGAAGTCGGTACTGGGTACCACAGCACCGCGAGCTGCGGCCCAGCAATAAGTGCGAAAACCCTTAGTTGGCGGTTATAAAAGTCTTCGGGGAGCCTTCCGATGACGTCAAACGAAAACAACGACTTGAACTGCCCCGTGGCCCGCTGGAGAGCGCACGAGCCATTGCACACCAGATCTTCCGGCCTGTAGCCAGGGAGCGGCACTGCGGCATGAACGGTAAATTCGGAAGAGTTCGGGTCGGAAGGGCCGTCTCGCATAGCTCGACCGACGCTCTCCATATGTGCAATCCAGCCGGTGTCCAGCGCGAAGCTTAGGGAAACACGCACGGCGTCGGCTCTCGAATCGGCCTGAATTTCATGAACGCGCGCCCCCACGGCGTTCCCCTCCCCCTTTAGCACGCGCTCGAGCAATCGGTAATTCGCCCTGCGCCGCTCACTGACCGCCAGTGCTGCGCCGAGCATAGCGCCAGCATCGACCTGCCTCGCCGACTGTTCGCCCGATGCGCGAGAGATGTAATTGGTGACGGCAGAAGGAGAGACCACAACCCGACACCGAAGTTCGAAATCCCCCTCTACCCTTCGCTCATCGACGACTTCGATTCGGCGCACAAAACCATTCAGAGTCGAAATGACGTCATCCTTGAGCACTTCAGAGTCAGACACGACCCTGTCGGCGAGGACCAGCTGCTGCATCGTTTGCTGCAGCGCGATACGCGCGGCATTCGACTGGGCCGACCAGCGAGTCGGCCCAATGCCGACGACCTCGACGATAACTGAGTCTTGAATTTCTTGCTGCGCCTCCGCAAGAGCGGGGCAGCACAAACTGAAGAAGCCGACAAGAACAGCATTCAGGGCCAGCTTGAACGCCCCAGACCGGAGGCATCGGCCTTGCTCAATGTTCGCGACTTGACGCACACTCATCATTCCTCCGTCCGCGGGCGACGAGCCCTTCTAAGGACACGATACAGGTCCACCCCGATGCCCCGGCTATAGTCTGCCACAGCCACAGAGGCGGCAAGCAAGGTTTCCACACGCGGCGAGGCGTATCGGACCCCCACGGCCCCTTCGGCCCCGTGCACGATGGCATTGCGCAGCTGCATTGCCTGCTGCAACAGACCCCAATTTCCGACGACTTCCTCAAGCGGACGCTTCGGCGATACAGAAACCTCACGATTCCATAGCAGAGCGTAGCCCTTTAGGCCGGAAATGAATTCCGCTCGCAATGCCCGGATGGGCGACGTACCGAGCGCGTAGATGCCTCGCCGCACCGTCCATTCAAAATCGACGCACGCGAGTAGCACCGAGATCGTCGCAGATTCCGCCGTCAGAAAGCCGCGAATCTTGCGATGGCGCGATCGTTGCGTGTCCCTGACGAGAAATTTCATACCGAGCGCCTCTACCAGGCTCTGAAAGCTGTTGTTACGGAATCTTACGCCGGGTTGCTTCAGCTTGCGGGGACGTGCCTCCGCTACGCTTCTCACCCGATTCGGGGGCGGATGGTGCCTGCAGCGCAGAGCGAAGGCGATTCGAGATTTGAATCGTAGACTTCGAGAGCCCGACGGTGACCCATACCTCTTCAGCGGCCTCGTCGTATCCCTGCTCGACGACGGTCAACCCCCGGAGCGTCGCCTCAGAAAAAGATCTCGTGAATTCTCTGACCGACTCGACCGTGGTCCGCTGCGTGGATTTCGAAATTGCATCCGCCTCGCCAACCTGGCTCCTTTGAGCGAGCTGTAAGGAACTGTCGACCTGTGTGACCAATCGCTCAGACTGCACTTGCTGAGAGATGAATCGGCTGACTTGAGCTTTCGCGCGCTCCTCTGCTATGGTGTACGCGCGGCGAAAACCCTGGCGATCTGGGAAGGCGACAGGTTGCCGATAGGTGGCGTACATCTTGTTCCAATCTCCATCCTCCCCGAACTCGATATCGAGACCGTCGAGCTTTACGATCGCGACCGCCGTTTGCTCATTCGTCTGACCTGGGATCACCCCACTGACTACCTGCTGAGCTGGTAACATGCTTCCTCCTAGCATGGCCACACAGAGAAGCAGTATTCGACGTGAAGGGCTGTGTTCACTCATGTTCACCTCGTGATGTGTATTGGGAGCCAAAGGTTTTTGAGAGATCCATCTACATTATATAATTCGGATCCCAGATACTCGGGAACGCAAGCCCCGTGACCGTTCATGAAATAGCTCACCGTTATTTTCACTTCGACCGTGGTTGCTAGCCACGGTTTGGGCTTTTCAGTACGACTATCTTGCCATGTTAAGCTGCTTGGGTTGCCCGCAGGTATAATATTCCTAGCACAGTGCCGCCACGTAGTCGGTCCTCTTCAGATTTTTCGATGCAGCTTTTCATAACGACACTTGTGGCATCGGCGGTCCCCCTCGTCCGCCTCGCGGCACAGGACCCCACCTTCCCCATCCCGCCCGACCTCGCCGCCGCCCAGGTGGCGTACGACCGGGCGCCCCAGGACCGAGACGCGCTGATCTGGCTCGGGCGCCGCATCGGCTACACCGGCGCCTACCAGCGCGCGATCGATCTCTTTACGCTCGGGCTGCAGCGCCACCCCGAGTCCCCGTTCCTCCTCCGCCATCGCGGTCACCGCTTCCTCTCGATCCGCGATACGCGCCGTGCGCGCGCAGACCTAGAGCGCGCGTGGGACGTGGTCCGAGCCTGGCCCGATGTCGTCGAGCCCGACGGTCAGCCGAACGCGCGGGGCATCCCGACGAGCTCGCTGCACTCCAACATCCGCTACCACCTCGCGTTGGCCTACTTCCTCGATGGGGACTTCGCCCTCGCCGAGCCGATCTGGGCGGAAGATGCCCGCGTGGCGTCGAACCTCGACCAGCGCGTGGCCGCGACCTACTGGTGGGTGCTCTCGCTGGCGCACCTCGGGCGCCGCGCGGAGGTTGCGCAGGTGCTCGCCCCGATCGACCCAGCCTGGGACATCATCGAGAACGGGAGCTACCACCGGCTCCTGCTCTGGATGAAGGGCGCGCTTCCCGCGGAGCGTCTGCTCCCCGCCGACGCGAGCGTGCTGGAGCGCCAGACGATCGGGAACGGGATGGGGCAGTGGCACGCCGCGAATAGTCGAGCGGCTGAGGCTCAGGCGGCGTGGCAAGGGGTGCTCGCCGGGAACCCGGCGCCGAGCTTCGGGGTGCTGGCGGCGGAGCGCGGGCTGCGCCGGCTCCCGTAGGCCGCTTGGGCGTCCCTCGTCGAACGCCGGGGGCGGCCCTGACCCAGCCCCAGGCGAGGCCGGTTGACCCGGCTGGGCGTGTTCGGGTAGACTTATCGGCTGTTCACATCCGGGGTCCCGCGCCGACGTCCGTCGGCGGATCAGCCCCGCTCTCCTCCCGCGTCGGCAACCCGCGGGGGGCGATCACGACCAAAGGGAGGATTGCCACATTGTCTCGTGAATACGAGGCGGTGTACATCTTCGACGCCGGACTCGAAGACACCGCCATCGCCGAGAAGCTGGAGAAGTACCACGCGCTCCTCGGCACCACCGCGCCCATCACCCTCGATCACTGGGGCCGGCGCCAGCTCGCCTACAAGATCGGCACCAAGGAGACGGCCTACTACGTCGTCGCCCGGTTCCACGCCGATGCCGCGGCCCTGCCGGAGTTCGAGCGCGCGCTCAAGCTCGACGATGGGGTCATCCGCTACCTGGTCTCGGTGCACGAGCACGAGCTCGGCGCGCCGCCGATGACCGAGGAGCAGCTCGCCGCCCGCCGGGCGCGCGATGCCGACGACGACGAGGACGAGGAGTAACCCATGCGCCGTTCCCGAAAGGTCTGCCCGGTCACCGAGGCCGGCATCCGCTTCATCGATTACAAGGATGAGCGTTTCCTCTCCCGCTTCATCACCGACACCGGGAAGATCCTCCCGAGCCGGCTGAGCGGGGTCGATGCGCGCCATCAGCGGCAGCTCGCGAAGGCGATCAAGAAGGCCCGCTACCTCGCGCTGCTCCCGTACACCCGCAGCCAGTCGGCGCAGTAACCGAGGTCGGCGTGGCGGAGCACGTCGAGCCGCCGCGGGAGCGTGGGATCTGGGCCCCATTGGGCATCCTGATCCTCCTCTCGTATCTCGGGCAGGTCCCGCTGTTTCGCATCCTGATTCCCTTCACCGTCCCGTTGGTGGCGTTGGCCCCGCTCGTCGCGGCCGCGGCGCTCGCGGGATGGCGGCGCGAGGGAGGATTCCCCGTCCTGCCGATCTTCTGGTGCACGACGGCGGCGGCCCTCCTCTGGCGGCTCCTGCAGGTGGGTGGGGCGTTCGCGCCCCTCGCCGGCGGGTGGCTCCTGCTTCTCGCCCTCGCCTTCACCGCACGTCTCGTCCGCTGGCCCGATCGGCCGATGCTGACGCAGGCAGCGTGGAGCGTGGGAGTGGCCGGAGCGGCGACGCTGCTGGTCCTGACAATCGCACCGGGCGGGCTCGCCGGCGCCGTCACCGCCGTCGGCGAGGAGCTCGGCGCCCGGTCCCTCTCGGCAAGCCGTGAGTGGCAGGCGATGACCGCCACGACCGCCTGGCAGGAGCTGGCGACCTCGTCGCCGGCGTGGGCGGAGATGGCGACCGAGGTGGAGCGTCAGCTCGGCACCTGGCCCGCGAGGGTCCGGCCGCTCTTCCCCGCCCTCGTCGTGCTTCAGTCGCTCCTGCTCCTCGCGCTGTCGTGGGCGCTGGTGCACCGGCTCGGGCGGCGGCGGGTCGGTCCGCCGATGTCGCCGCTACGTCGCTTCCGGTTCGACGATCGTGTCGTCTGGGGCGTCGTCCTCGGGCTCGCGCTCGTCGCCCTGCCCGGCGGCGGTCTCGTCCAGCAGGGGGGAGGGAATCTGCTCGTGGTCTTCGGCGCCCTCTACGCGATCCGCGGGGTGGGCGTGATGGTGTGGTTCCTGGCACCGGGATGGTGGCAGAAGGTGGCGTGGGGGGTCCTCACCCTGCTCTTCTGGCCGGTGATCGGGGCGGTGGCGGTCGGGCTCGGGCTCGGCGACACCTGGTTCGTCTGGCGCCGCGACCCGCGGCGAGAATCCCAACGTGTGGAGTGAAACAATGGAAGTCATCCTTCGGCAGGCGGTCGACAACCTCGGGCACCCCGGGGACATCGTGGAGGTGTCCTCGGGCTATGCCCGGAACTTCCTCCTCCCGCGCGGCGTCGCCTTCGAGGCGACCCCCGGGAACAAGAAGCGCATCGCGCAGGAGAAGGAGCGGCTCGAAGCCGCCGAGAACGCGCGCCGCGCCGCGGCGCAAACCATCGCGGACCGGCTCGCGGAGGTCTCCCTCACCTTCTCCGCGAAGGTCGGCGAGGAAGGGAAGCTCTTCGGCTCGGTCACCGCGACGGACATCGCACACCAGCTCGAGGCGCAGGGCTTCACCGAGGTCGAGAAGCGGATGATCGACCTCCACGAGCCGATCAAAGCGCTCGGTGTCTACAAGGTGCCGATCCGGCTGCACGCCGACGTGAAGCCCGAGATCAAGGTCTGGGTCATCAAGGCCTGAGTCCGGCCCCACGGGCGGCAGCCGAAGGGGCGGTCCCGCGAGGCGGGGCCGCCCCTTCGGCCCTCCCCGCGCTTGCATCGCTCCGCCCCTGACGGAACCTTTCGACCCATCCCGGGTTCGCTCCACCACCCACCCGAGTCTCTCCGTGGTCTCCGCTCCCGCTGCCGTCCTGCAGGTCGCCCGCCAGGCCGCGACCGTCCTCTCCGATCAGAAGGCGGTCGATGTGACCCTACTCGACCTCCGGGGAGTCACCGATATGGCCGACTACTTCCTCGTGGCCAGCGGGACCTCGGATACGCACGTCCGCGCGACCGCCGAGCACGTACTCGACCGGTTGAAGGCCGAGGGGATGACCGTCCATTCGGTGGAGGGGCTCGAGCAGGGCCGCTGGGTCCTCCTCGACTATGTCGACGTCGTCGTGCACCTATTCCACCCGTCGCTGCGCTCCTACTACCAGCTCGAACGCCTCTGGGGCGACGCCGCCGTCGTCCCGCTCCCCGCTCCCTCCGCGTGACCTTCGCGTGCGCCCTCGACTGTCGTTCCGCCTCCCCCTCGCTCTCCTCCTCGCCCTGATCGCGCCCGCGCTCGGCGCCCAAGGGGGCTACTTCGGGCAGAACCACGTCCAGTACCGCACCTTCGACTGGCAGGTCCTGAAGACCGAGCACTTCGATGTGCACTACTACCCGGAGCTCGAGACCGCAGCCCGGTACGCGGGGCAGATGGCGGAGCGGTCGTACGCCCGACTCTCCCGACTCCTCGGGCACGAGTTCCGCGAGCGGAAGCCGATCCTCATCTACGGGTCGCGCACCGAGTTCGCGCAGAACAACGTCACCGGCGACCTCGGCGAAGGCACGGGGGGCGTCACCGACGCGCTCCGCCAGCGGAACATGTTCTTTTTCTCCGGCGACCTCGGGGAGGCGGAGCACGTCCTGACGCACGAGATGGTGCACGTCTTCCAGTACGACATCCTCGCCCGTGGACAGACGGGCGATCTGCAGGGGCTCGCCCAGGTGAATCCCCCGCTCTGGTTCGTCGAGGGGATGGCGGAGTACCTGTCGATCGGCCCCGCGCACACCTACACCGACGCGATCCTCCGCGACGCCGCGTTGAACGGCAACATCCCGACGGTCGAGGAGATGACGGAGCGCCCCGACCTCTACTTCCCGTACCGGTTCGGCGAGGCGCTCTGGTCGTACGTCGGCCGCCGCTGGGGGGACGAGGTCGTCGGCGAGATCCTCCGGGCCTCGGCGAGCGTCGGCGTGGACCGGGCCTTCCGTCGCTTCCTCGGGCTTGACCTCGAGGACCTCGGCGAGGAGTGGCGCGAGGAGGTGCAGCAGCGGTACCTCCCGCAGGTCGCGCAGCTCGAGCGGCCGCGCCGCACCGCGGCGCCCTTGCTGAACGCGCGGCGCACCGGTGGCGTGATCCCCGTCTACGTCGCGCCGTCGCTCTCCCCCGACGGCAAGCAGATCGCCTACATCTCGACGGGGAGCCTCCTCCGCGCCGAGGTGTTCCTCGACCTCTACCTCGCGGACGCGACCACCGGCAAGCGGCTCGCCCGGCTCACGAAGAGCACCCTCGATCCGGAATTCGAGGAGCTGCGCTACCTCTACTCGCAGGGCGCGTTCTCGCCGGATGGGCGCTACTTCGCCTTCACCGCACAGCGGCGCGGTCGCGACGTCCTCTACGTCTACGATGTGCGCCGGAAGCAGGTGGCGCGGCGCCTCGACACCGACCTGCAGGCGATGATGGGACCGAGTTGGTCGCCGGACGGGCGCAAGCTCGTCTTCAGCGGCGCCTCGGGTGGGTTTTCGGACCTGTATATGATCGACGCCGACGGGCGGAACCTGACCCGGCTCACCAACGACCATTACGGCGACCTGATGCCCCAGTGGTCGCCCGACGGGCAGCGCATCGCCTTCGTCAGCGAGCGCGGGCCGCGGACCGACCTCGCCTCGCTCACCCTCGGCGCGTGGCGCATCAGCGTCCTCGACCTGACGAGTGGCACGGTCGAGGTCCTCCCCGAGCAGGCCGGCAAGAACATCAATCCCCAGTGGGCGCCGGACGGCCAGTCGGTCGCCTTCGTCTCGGACCGCACGGGGATCGCGCAGATCTTCCTCTACGACCTCGGGACGCGTGAGCACTATCAGCTCACCCGGTTCGTCGGTGGCGTGCTCTCCATCACGGAGATCAGCCCGGTGATGACGTGGGCGCGCGAGGCGGACAAGCTCGCCTTCACCTACCACGATGACGGGCAGTTCACGATCTGGAGCATCGTGAACCCGCGCGAGCTGAAGAAGGAGCCGTACCGCGCCCCCGCGGTCGTGGCGGCGGTCGACACCACCGCCGCGGCACCCGTGCGCGGCGGCGCGACGGCGGTAGCGCAGGAGATCCTCGACAGCATCGCCCTCCGCAAGGCGACCGCGAACGCCACGCGGCGTCGTGCGATGTACCGCGGCCCCGAGGGGTTCCGCCCCGCCGGCCTGCTCCCGAGCACCGAGCGTGCCGGACTCTCCGTCGCCGCGCTCCTCGACAGCACGATGGCCCTTCCCGACCCGGCCTCGTTCACGGCGAGCCGGTACGAGGGACGGCTGAAGGCCGAGTACGTCGCCCGCCCGCAGGTGGGATACGCGCAGGACAACTTCGGCCGCGGCGTCTATGGCGGCACGACGATCGTCCTCGCCGATATGGTGGGGAATGAGCGCCTCGCGCTGGCCGGTGGGGTGAACGGTCGCCTCAGTGAGGCCCAGGTCTTCGCGGAGTACACGAACCTCGGCGGCCGCCTGCAGTACCAGCTCGGGGCGCAGCAGATGCCCTATTTCTTCCTCGCGGGCGCCAGCCAGGTGGGGAATGGGGCACAGTTCCTGCAAACGCAGGTGCTCGCCCGCTTCATCGCCCGGTCCGCGTACGCAAACGGGATCTTCCCCCTCAACCGATTCACCCGGTTCGAGGTCGGCGCGAATGTCCAGAACGTCGACCGGTCGCTGATGTACATCAGCCAGGGGATTGACCTCAACCTCGGGCTCTCGACCGGCTTCTACATCGACTCCATCGTCGGGGCCGGCTCGCTGAACTATGTCTCGCCGTTCGTCGCGTACGTCTCGGACAACGCGCTCTTCAGCGGGACGGGCGCGATCTTCGGGCACCGCTACCGTGCGTCGATCGAGAAACTGGCCGGCAACGTCGCGTGGACCACGTATGGGCTCGACCTCCGGCGCTACGACCCGATCCTCTTCAGCCTGCTCACGCTCGCGAGCCGCGTGTCATTCAACATCTCCGCCGGTCCCGACGAGACGGAGTTCCCAAAGTTCATCGGCCGCCCCGACTTCGTGCGCGGCTACGACCGTGAGCTGTACACGTCGAACTGCGCGGGCTCCGCGACTGACCCGAATCAGTGCGAGGCGACCCAGCTCCTCGGGAGCCGCGTCGCCTTCGCCAACGTCGAGCTCCGCTTCCCGCTCGTCCGTCGCTTCGTCCTCGGGGTGCTGCCGGTCTCCCTGCCCCCCGTCGACGGGCTCTTCTTCTACGACTTCGGGATGGCGTGGTCGCGCGGGCAGAGCATCTCGGCGACGCGCCCGGCGAACTACGACTTCCTGACGCAGCGCTATCCGCTCCGTAGCTACGGCTTCGGCGTGCGGATGAACCTCTTCAACATCGCGCTGATTCGGTGGGATTACTCGATCCCGCGCGACGGCTCGCTGAAGAACGGCTACTGGTTCTGGACCCTCGGGCAGTCGTTCTGAGCCGCGGCGGCTAGATTCCCTAGGTGCGCCGCCCCGCCTCCCGCTCGATCCACCTCGCCCTCGCACTGCTGACCGCATGCGGCGATGATGCCCCGCCGCCCGTGACCCTTGCCGGCGGCGGTGGATTCGAGGCGCTCCTGCTGCAGGTCCCGACGGACGGCGGGGTTGTCTCGGTCCACCGTCCCGGCAGCGACTCGGTGCTCTGGCGGTCTCGGGAGCCCGCCCCGCCCACGCAGGCGCTGCTCGGCTTCGACGAATATCTCGGGACCCTCGTCGCGCAGGACAGCGGCGGGCGGCCGTTCGGGATGAGCCTGCGCGTCGGTGCAGTGGAGCGCTTCGGCACCGCGCCGCTCGGCCCGCTCATCGCGACCGAGGGGGCCGCCGTCTTCACGACGATCGCCGATACCACGCTGCAGCGGCTCACCCCCATCGAGCGGTGGACGTGGCGGCCGCCCCAGACGCCCGACGCGCTCGTCCCGCTCCTCGACGGCGGCGCACTCGTGATCGCGACGACCGAGGGCGTAGGCTCGGTGGTCCGCCGCATCCGTCCCCCGAATCCGACCCCGGTCGACAGCCTCGATCTCCCGGCCACGACGATGTGGCGCCGGACGACCGCCGCCGATCTCGTCTGGGGCGTCGCCGACGACGACATCATCGCCGTGCGGGTCCGTGACCTGACTGAGGTATTCCGCGAGGGGGTCAGCGGCCGCATTCGCGCCATCGAGACCACGCCGAGCGGGGACCGCCTCTACGTGGCGACGGCAGCACGCGCCCTCCAAGTCGTGGACCGGTTCGCTCAGGAGGAGGCGACGGCGATCGATCTCCCCGCCGAGGTCACCTCGCTCCGGATGGATCCGGAGGGTGCGTATCTGCTCGCCGGCGCGGAGGGGCTCGAGCAGGTCTATGTCATCGCCGTCGGGACGGGCCGGGTCATCGCAACCATCAACGCGCCCTGGGGAGCAGACCTCCCGGTGGTGACACCGGCCGCGACGATCGTGGTGCGCGACGGACGTGACGTTGTGGAGCGGGAGATCGTGTCGGGGCGCGAAAAGGTCCGGCACCGGGATGGTGCTGCCGACCTCTGGCGCCTCGTCCGTTGGGATGGGTTCCGCCCACGGCGAGCGAATCTCGATGACCGGCTCAGCGTCGATGCGGTGACGGACAGCGCTGCGGCCGATAGCGCCTTCGCCGAGATGGTCCGCGCCCGCTACGGCGTTGTGGCCGACACCGCGCTCGTGGGCGACACGAGTGCCCTCGCTGGGGCCAACGACGCGTCCGGGGCCACAGCAGGCCTCGGCCCATCGGCCCCCGGGGCGCCCCTCTCCGGCCTAGCCGAGGCGTGGATGGTCGGGTTTGCGACCCTCAGCGAAGAGGCGGCGGCTCGGCGGCTCGCCGCGGGGATCCGCGGCGCCCGACTCGTCCCAGCCACTCGCGATGGCGCCCCCGCCTGGCGGGTGATTGCCGGCCCGTATGCAAGCCGCGAGGCGGCGGAGCGGGCAGGGATCGCGAGCGACCGCCCCTTCTGGGTCTTCGAAGCGGGTCCCTGACCCCGCGTCAAGCCCTCGCCGATGGGCCCCACGACGTAGCGTCGCCCGAGCGGTCCGGTACATCTTTCGACCCTGTCCCTCGTCTCTGGAGAGCGTTCGGCGTGCGGTTGACCAAGCTCGAGTTACACGGGTTCAAGTCCTTTGCGGACCCGACCGTCCTGACGTTCGACCAGGGCGCGACGGCGATCGTCGGCCCGAACGGCTGCGGCAAGTCCAACGTCTCCGACGCGGTGCGCTGGGTGCTCGGCGAGCAGCGCGCGCGCCTGCTCCGCGGCGCCAAGATGGAGGAGGTCATCTTCCAGGGATCCTCCGCCCGTCGTGCGGTGAACGTGGCCGAGGTCTCCCTTCACTTCTCGAACGATGAGGGGATTCTCCCCGTGCCGTTCGCCGAGGTGGTCATCACGCGGCGCCTCTCCCGCAGCGGCGAGAGCGAATATCTGCTGAACCGCGCGCCGTGCCGGCTGCGCGACATCCAGGACCTGCTCCGCGGTACCGGCCTTGGCGCCGACACCGGCGTGGTGATCGAGAGCAAGATGATCGACCTCCTCCTCTCGGATCGCCCGGACGATCGGCGCGAGCTCTTTGAGGAGGCGGCGGGGATCGGCCTCTACCGCGACCGCCGCCGGAGCACGGAGCGTCAACTCGAGGCGACCAGCGCGGATCTGCTGCGCATCGACGACCTGATGGGCGAGGTGCAGACGCAGGTCCGTTCACTCGCACGGCAGCGGAAGCGGGCCGAGCGCCACGCGGAGATCATGGCACGTCGCTTCGACGTCGAACTGACGCTCGCCGCGCGCGAGATGGGCGCCTGGCACGAGGAGCTGGCGGGGATCGAGGGGCGCCTCGGCGCGCTCCGCGAGGCGGTGCCGACAGCTCAGGAGGCAGTCCGCCTCTCCGAGGTCACACGCGATGCGGCGCACGCGGCACGTGCGGCGGCGGAGACGACGCGGCACGAGCGGGCGGCGATCGCCGCTGCGGCGCGGCAGGCCGTGCTCGAGCTACAACAGGAGCTCGCCGTCGCGGAAGAACGGCACCGGAACGCGCTCGCGCGCCGAGAGCGCACGGTGCAGGAGCGTGAGCAGGGGCTCGCACTCGGCGACCGGATGCGGATGGAGCAGGCGACCGCGATCGCCGAGGAGACGCAGTGTGTCGAGGCGCTGGCCACGGCGGCGCAGGGGCTGACGGACCGCCAGGCCGCGGAGGAGCAGACGCGGGCCGGGGTCACCGCGGCACGGACCGCGGCCGAGGAGGCGGAGCGCGCGACGCGGGAACTGCGCGACCGCACCCGCCGGCTCGAGCTCGAGCGGGAGAACGCCGAACGCGAGCTCGCCGAGGTGGCGCAGCGGACGGACGCGCTTCGCGTCGAGCACGAGGGACTCGCCGCGCGTCTCGCGCTCGCAGAGCGTGAGCTCGCCGCCGCGGACGACATCCTCGCGGGGGCGCGCGAAGCCGCGGCGGCCGCCGAGAACGGGCTCGATCAGGCGCGCGCGACGGTGCGCACGGCCCGGGACCGTGAAGCGGCGGCGCGCGCCGATGTGCGCCGTGTCGAAGAGGAACACACCGCGATCCACGGGCGCCTCGCCGCGCTCGAGGGCCTCGAGCGGGAACGGGTCGGGCTCGCCCCCGCCGCCGCGCGGCTGCTGCGCGAGCGGGAGCGCTTCGGCGGCGACGCGGTACTAGGGCCGCTCTCCGACTTCATCGGGGCGGATACCGCCATCGCCGCACAGGTCGAGCGCTTCCTCGGCGCGACGGTGCACGCCGTGGTGGTGCGGGACCGCGCCGCCGCGGACGCGATTCGCGCCTGGCACACCGAGGCGAACCCCGGCGCCCTGCTCCTCCTCCCGCTCGATGCCATCCGTGACGGCGGCGCGGCGGAGGCCGGCGACCTCGGCGCGCAGGTGCGGAGCGATGGCGCGGCCGCCGGCTGGGTGCGGACGCTGCTCGGGAAGGTGCGGTCGCTCGCCGATGGATCGGCGTTCGTCGATGGACGCGGCGCGGTGTGGCTCCCCGCCCGCGAGTCGGGTGCCGGCCCGCTGCGGCGCCGCGCGGAGCTCGACGAACTGAAGGTGCAGGTGGAAGCGATCGCCGGGCGCCGCGCCACCGTGCAGGCGTCGGCGCAGCAGGTCCACGACGAGGTGGTGCAGGCCGAGACAGCGGCGGCGACGGCGGCGGAGAGCACCGCGACCGCGCAGCGTACGGCGGCGGACGCCGCGACCACGCGCAGCGACCGCGATCGCGTGCGGGATCGCGCCGCCCGCGAGCTCGCCGACGCCGTCGCGCTGGCCGAGCGTCTCGCCGGGCGCCACAGCGAGCTCGGCGACCGGGTGAACCGGAGTCTCGCCGCGCAGGACGAGACGGCCCGACAGCTCGTGGTGGCCGACGAGACGGCGGCGACGGCCCGCGCGCTCCTGATGGCGGCCGAGCAGGCGCAGGATCAGGCGCGCGAGGCGCGCGCAGCGCAGCAGGTCTCGCACGCGCAGGCGGAAGCGCGGGCCCAGGTGGCCACGGAGCGCCGCGAGCGCCTTGAGCGGGAGTCGGCCAGTGCGACCGAGCGGCTCGCCGCGCTCGACCGGGAGCTGGCCACGCTCGCCGCGGAGGATGGCTCGCTCGCGTCGCAGCTGACGACGTGGCAGCAGGAGCTCGCCGCGCGCCGCGCGGTGCAGGAGGACGCCGAGGCGACTCTCGGCGCCGCCGAGGAGGCGGTGCGCACCGCGGACGCCACGCTCGCCGAGGCGGAGCAGGCGCTCGACGTCGCACGACGCGGGACCGACGAGCGCTCGCAGGCGCTGCATCTGTCGGAGCTCCGGTTCGCGGAGCTCTCCGGGAAGCGCACGGCGATCCGCGAGCGCCTCGAGACGGAGTGGCGTCGTCCGCTCGAGGAGCTGCTGGCGAGCCACACCGTCCTCGAGATCGAGGACGAGGCGCTCCGCGCCGAGGCCGAGGGACTCCGGGTGCAGCTCGAGCAACTCGGGCCGGTGAACCCGCTCGCCATCGAGGAACACGAGGAGGAGACCAAGCGCCTCGAGTTCCTGACCGCACAGCGGACCGACCTCACGCAGGCGCAGACCCAGCTGCAGGCGGCGATCAAGGAAATCGACGTGACGGCGCGCGAGATGTTCCTCGCGACCTTCGCGGAGGTGCGGACGCACTTCCGAGACATCTTCATGACGCTCTTCGGTGGTGGCGAGTGCGATCTCCGGCTTGAGAACCCCGAGGCACCGCTCGACTGTGACATCGAGATTCACGCGAGCCCGCGCGGCAAGCGGACGCAGCGCATCCATTTACTCTCCAGCGGCGAGCGCGCCCTCGTGGCGCTCTCTCTCCTCTTCGGGATCTTCCTCACGAAGCCGAGCCCCTTCTGTCTGCTCGACGAAGTGGACGCGCCCCTCGACGACTCGAACATCGGTCGGTTCGTGAAGATGCTGAATGCGTTCAAGCAGCGGACGCAGTTCATCGTCATCACGCACAACCCGCGCACCTCGACCGAGGCCGCCGACGCCGTCTACGGCGTGACGATGCAGGAGCCGGGCGTCTCGTCGCTCGTGAGCGTACGGATGCGCGGGCCCGCGGTGGACGTCGAGGCGCCCGCTGCGGCGGGCTGAGGCCGCGATGCTGCTCGTCGTGATGCAGGCGGAGGCGACCCCGGCGGACCTCGCCCGGGTCTGCGACCTCGCTCGGGAGCGCGGGCTCACCCCGCAGGTGATGGCGGGGCGCGCGCAGACCGCGGTCGCGATCGACGGCGTCGAGGGACGCGCCGTCGGCGCCGCCCTGCAGGGCCTCTCCGGCGTCGCGGAAGTGCTGCAGGTCGACCCGCCGTACCGGAAGGCGGCGCGGGCCGCACATCCCTCCCCCACCATCGTCACCATCGCCCCGGGCGTGGCCTTCGGTGGGGAGCAGGTCCCGGTGATCGCCGGTCCCTGCTCCGTCGAGTCCGAGTCGCAGATCATCCGGGCGGCCGAGCAGGTGAAGGCGGCCGGCGCGGTCGCGCTCCGTGGCGGCGCGTTCAAGCCGCGCTCCTCGCCATACGCCTTCCAGGGGCTCGGCGCCGAGGGGCTGACGCTCTTGGCACGGGCCCGCGAGGCGACCGGCCTCGCGATCGTGACGGAGGCGATGGACGACGAGGGAGCCCGCCAGGTCGCCGAGGTCGCCGACTGCATCCAGGTGGGGGCGCGCAATATGCAGAACTACGCACTCCTGAAGACCGTGGGCCGCCTCGGACGCCCCGTACTGCTCAAGCGCGGCGCGGCGGCGACGATCGCCGACCTGCTCCTCTCCGCCGAGTACATCCTGAACGAGGGGAATCCGAGCGTCATCCTCTGCGAGCGTGGCCTGCGGAGCTTTGACGCGACGGTGCGGAACCTCTTCGACCTCACCGCCATCCCGGTGGTGCATCAAGTGAGCCATCTGCCGATCATCGCCGATCCGAGCCACGGCACAGGCCGGCGTGACCTCGTGATGCCGATGGCGCGCGCCGCCCTCGCGGCGGGCGCGGACGGGCTCATCCTCGAGGTGCACCCCGAGCCGGAGCGGGCGATGTCCGACGGCGCGCAATCGCAGACGCCGGCCCAGTTCACCGAGACGATGCGTCAGCTCGCCGGCATCGCGACGGTGCTCGGCCGCCGGCTCGCGTGAGCGGGGCCGTGGCCGCCGGCGTGCGCCGGGTCGCTGCCGCGGCGCTCGTCGGGCTGAGTGCGATCGGCCCGCTCGCGCTGTACGGCGCTCGCAGCGTCCTCCTCGCGGGCGTCGCACGGCCGACACCGCTCCGGGCGCAGGTGGCGGCGAACCCGGGGGACTCCGCCGCCATCGCCCTCCTCGACCGCGTCGCCGGCGCGTATCGTGGCGCCCGCACACTGCGAGCGCGCTTCACGCAGACCCTCACGCCCGCGAGCGGCGGCGCCGCGATGACCTCGCGCGGCGAATTCCTGCAGGCCGGTTCCGCCCGCTTCGCCTTCCGCTTCAGCGACCCCGCCGAGGATCGCATCATCGCCGATGGCGCGGCGGTGTGGATCTACCTCCCCAGCACGCTCCGCGGCCAGGCGATCCGCCTCCCCCGCGGCGTCGGCGCCGGCGCGGGACTCGATCTCGTCGCCGCGCTGCTCCCCGAGCCGGCGCGCCGCTACGTCGTCCGCCGCCTCCCCGATACGCTCGTCGCCGGCCGCCGCGAGGCGCAGGTGACCCTCGAACCCCGGGCTGGCGGCGCGCCGTTCTCGCGCGCGACGCTCCGGATCGATGCCGCGCGGCGGGTCATCGTCGCGGCAACGCTCCGAGAGCCGAGCGGACTCGTCCGGGCGCTGACGTTCTCCGAGGTCCGGCTCGGCACGCGGCTCCCCGCGGACGCGTTCACGTTCACGCCGCCGTCGGGCGTCCGGGTGATCGATCAGGCCGCGCTGCTCGGCGGCGTCGCACCGCGCTGAGCGGCGGCCGCCTCAGTCGACAAAGACGTCGCGCGGTGCGCGGGCGCGACGCAGGATCACCACGGCACGCGCCACCGCCGCATCGCCCCGCAGCGCGCCCTGCCACCCATCATCACGACGGCGGACCACCGCCGCGAGCCGGCGGTCCGTCGCCAGGCCGGCGGTGTCGCCGATGACCTGGTCAGGGACGATGCCGCCCCCACCCTTCACGACGCGCCCCGTCGGCGTCCGCAGCACGGGCCGCGTGGTGTCCGCCTCGGCGGGCGCGTCAGCCTGCACGTCATCCGCCGGCACCGGGTGCTCGATGCTGCGGCCCAGCGGGGTGTACCAGCGCGCGTTGGTGAGTGAGATCGCCGCGCCGTTGTCGAGACCGTAGACGCCCTGGGCGCTCCCCTTGCCGTACGTCACACGCCCGAGGATGAGTGCGCGATCGTTGTCCTGCAGCGCCCCCGCGACGATCTCCGCGGCGCTCGCGGTGAGCTCGTTCACCAGCACGACGACCGGGAGGGCTGACCAGGCCGAGGTGGTCGAGTCGGTGTAGACGCGCCGCGATGCGGCGGTGCGCCCCGCGGTGGTGACGAGCTGTGCCCCCGCGCCGAGGAAGAGGTCGGCGACCTCGACGCCCTGCGCGAGGAGGCCGCCCGGATTCCCGCGCAGGTCGAGCACCAGCGACCGCGCGCCCCGCGCGACGAGCGAGTCCACCGCGCGCCGCAGCTCGACCGCGGTGGAATCACTGAAGGTGCTGACGGCGAGATACGCGACGTCCGCCTCGACGAGTGTTTCCCCCGCGATCGCATTAACGTGGATCTGATCGCGGACGAGCGTCAGCGTGCGCCGACCGGCCGGGCCATCGACCTCGAGCCGCACCGAGGTGCCGCGCGGTCCGCGCAGGGCGGCGCGGGCCTCGGCGTCGCTCCAGCCGCGCGTGCTCCGGCCATCGACCACAAGAAGCTCATCCCCCTCCTCGAGTCCCGCCCGCTCCGCCGGTGTCCCCGGGCGCGTCTGCACGATGACCGGGACGCCACCCATCACCTCGACCTGCGCGCCGACGCCGGGATAGCTGTTGGTGATGGTGCGCTCGAGCGCCACGCGCCGCGCCGGCGTGAGATAACTCGAGTTCGGGTCATCGAGCTCACCGAGGAGTCCGAGGGTCGCGAGCTCCCAGAGGCGCGCGTCATCGACGGAGTCGACGTAATTGGCACGGACGCGCTCCATCACCGCCTCGAGGAGGCGCGCTCCGTCGGGCCCCGAGGGATCACGCGGCCGCACGGCGTCGCGGAGCGCACCGGTCGCGGCCCAGGCGACGCCGAGGGCGAGTCCGGTGAGGGCGATCGAACGGAGCCGGCTCACACGCCCCCCACCAGCGCACCACAGGCCGGGATCGCAGCCGCGAGTCGCTCGGCGATGCGGGCCTGCACCACGTCGACGGGACCGTCGGCATCGATCGCGACGATGGGGCCGCATTCGGGGTGCGCGGCCTGCCACGCGGCATCGGCGAATGTGCCGAACGCGTTGGCGACGCGCGCGTGGAATCCGGCGTCGGCGCGCTCGATCCGGTCGGCGGGGCCGCGCGTTGTCGCGCGCGCCAGCCCGGCGCCGGGCCCCAGCGTCAGCACCAAGGTGAGGTCGGGGACGATCCCCGCCGTCGCGAGGCGGTTCGCCTCGCGCACCGGCCCTTCCGGGAGGCCACGGCCGCCCACCTGGTACGCATACGTCGAGAGGAGGAATCGATCGAGCAGGACCACCTCACCCGCCACGAGCGCCGGCTGCAGCACCTCGGCGACGAGCTGGGCGCGAGACGCGGCGAAGAGCGCCGCCTCCGCCGCGGGGGCGACGGCCACGTCGGCATGCAGCAGGAGGTCGCGTACCCGATCCCCGAGCGGCGTCCCCCCGGGCTCCCGACAGACGCGATGCGGGATCCCTGCGGCGGCAAGACGCTTGGCGGTGCGGGCGAGCTGCGTCGACTTCCCGACGCCCTCGCCCCCTTCGAAGACCACCAACCACCCGCGCCCGGGCACGATCAGCCGAGCGTGATGATCGAGCTGGTGGCACCGCGCTGGATCCCCTCGCCGATCCACTGGTTCACCTGCACCATCAGCTTCTCGAAGTTCTCGTTGGCCGCGAGCATCCGCTGATAGAGCGTGTTCGCCTGGACCGCGCCGAGGAGCTGCTCGAGCTCCTGCTCCATCGCCTCGGTCGGCTGTTCGCCGCGGGCGATCATCTGCTGCGCCTCGTCGCGCAGGCCGTCCATCCGACGCAGCGCCGCCACGAGGGGCGCCTCATCCTTGAGCGCCTCGTTGGCGCGCTTCAGCGCCTGATACTCCGCGCTCTGGCCGATCAGACGGCCGACTTCCCCTGCCTTGTCGCTCAGCATCACGTCTCCGTTCGCCGCCCCACGACGAATCGCGGGCGGCCCGTCAGGTCCGCGCGGACCTCGACGGCCGCGAAGCGCCCGTCGTCCCGCACCGCGGCCGCCGCGAGATCGGCACGCCGCGCATCCACTTCCATCACCAGCCACCCGCCGGCAACCAGCACCGCCGCCGCCTGCGGCACGAGCGCCCGGATCAGCGCCATCCCTTCCTCCGCCGCGACGAGCGCCATCGCGGGCTCCCACTCGCGCACGAGCGCCGGCAACGCCGGCATCTCCTCGGGGGAAATATAGGGTGGGTTCGACGCCACCACGTCGACGGCGATCCCACGGAGCGGCGCGAGGAGGTCGCCCTGATGCCATCGCACGCGGGCACGGCACGCCTCCGGGATCGCCGCAAGATTGGCCTGAGCCACAGCCAGCGCCTCGGGGGATAGATCGACCGCGTGCACCGTCTCAAACGCCCCCTCAAACGCCAGCGAGAGCGCGATGGCACCCGAGCCGGTCCCGACGTCGACCGCCACGCCGCGTCCGCCATTCGTGAGGGAGAGGACGAGATCGATGAGCAGCTCCGTCTCAGGACGCGGGATCAGCACCCGGCGATCCACTGCGAGCGTCAGGTGCCGGAAGGCGGCGCGCCCGACGGCGTACGGCATCGGCATCCCCTCCGCGTGACGCGCGGCGGCCTCGTCGATGCGCGCGACCACCGCCGCGGGAAGGACCTCCTCCCGGTGCGCGGTGGGCCAGTGCCGCGGAGCGTCGAGGACGGCGGCGATGAGGTCGCGCGCCTCAGTCCGCGCGGGTGGCCGCCCCGGTCCCGCGAGCCGCACGGCCAGCGCATCGAGCAGGGCGCCGACCGTCTCCCTCATCCCGCGTCCCCGGCGAGACGCTCCTCGAGGTCCGCGAGGCGCAACGCCTCCATCAGCGGATCGAGCTTCCCGTCCATCACCCCGGCGAGGTCGTGCGTGGTGAAGCCGATGCGGTGGTCGGTCACGCGGCTCTGCGGGTAGTTGTACGTCCGGATCTTCGCCGAGCGGTCGCCGGTGGAGACCTGGCTCTTCCGCATCCGCGAGCGCTCGGCCTCTTGCTCCGCGATCTTGAGATCGAGGAGGCGCGACCGGAGGACCTCCATCGCCTTCAGCTTGTTCTGGAGCTGAGACTTCTGGTCCTGCTGCGAGACGACGAGGCCGCTCGGGAGATGCGTGATGCGGACGGCCGAGTCGGTCGTGTTCACGCTCTGCCCGCCCGGGCCCGACGAGCGGAACACATCGATGCGGAGGTCCTTCTCCTCGATGGTGAGGTCGATCTCCTCGGCTTCGGGGAGGACAGCGACCGTGGCGGCGGAGGTGTGGATGCGCCCGGCGGCCTCGGTGGCGGGGACGCGCTGCACGCGATGCACGCCGGACTCGTAGCGGAGGTCACCGAAGGCGCCGGGCCCACTGACTTTGAAGATCGCTTCCTTGAGGCCGCCGAGCGTGCCGTCGGACAGGGAAATCATCTCCAGGCGCCAGCCGCCGTGGCGCTCGATGTACCGGGTGTACATCCGATGGAGATCTGCGGCGAAGAGCGCCGCCTCGTCCCCGCCGGTGCCGGCGCGGATCTCGACGATGGCGTTGCGATCGTGCAGCGGGTCGGGGGGGATGAGGAGGGGCTTGAGCGCCTCCTCGGTCTTGGCGATCGCGGCTCCGAGCCGATCGACCTCCTGACGCGCCTCGGCGGCGAGCTCGGGGTCCTCAAACGATGCGAGCTCGCGCGCCTGCGCGAGCTCCGTCTCCATCCGCTCCAGCTCCCCGGCGCGCTCGACCAATTGGCCGAGGCGCTGATGCTCGCGCCCAAGCGACGCCATCAGTTTGGCGTCGCGAACGGTCTTGGGATCGAGGAGGTCGCGCTCGACCTCGGCGGCGCGCCGGAGCGCGTCGGCGAGACGGTCGCGGAGGCTCAGGCGCTCGCCTTGCCGTACTTCTGGCGGAAGCGCTCGACACGGCCGGCGGTGTCGATGAGCTTCTGCTTGCCCGTGAAGAACGGGTGGCAGGCGGCGCAGAGGTCGGTCTGGATCTCCGCGTGCGTCGACCGCGTCTGAAACGTGTTGCCGCAGGCGCAGCGGACGGTGGCGGTCGCGTAGGTCGGATGGATCTCGGGCTTCATCGCGGGACGTCCTGTGCTGGAAGAAGGAACCTCTGGTTCGGGCGTGGTCGAACCGAGCCCAGAAGTCTAACCGCTGGGCCTCGTAACGTGCAAGCCGACAAGGGGTTGGAAGTTTGACTCTCCCACAGCGCCGCCGTATGTTCGCGCCGGCACCCCCCCCTCTCCCATCCCCACCCGCGTGATGTCCTCCACCGTCGAGTTCCTGGCCAGCGTGCCGCTCTTCCGCGACCTGGACGCGGCGGAGACGGCCCGGTTCGCCCAGCTGGTCCGTGAGAAAGGGTACCCTCGCGGCAACGTCATCGTCTTCGAGGATGACCCCGGGGATGCCTTCTTCGTGGTGCGGCAGGGGCGGGTGAAGGTCGTCCTGATCGCTCCGGACGGACGCGAGGTCATCCTCGGCCTCCTCGGGGTCGGTGAGCATTTCGGCGAGCTCGCCCTGATCGACGACCAGCCCCGCTCCGCCCACGTGGTGGCGATGGAGGACGCCCAGCTCCTGGTGCTGCGGCGCGAGGATTTCCGTCGCCGGGTGGAGGAGAACCCCGCAGTTGCGTGGGCGCTCCTGCAAGAACTCTCTCGCCGGCTCCGGCGCGCGGACGAGAAGATCGGGGCGCTCGTGCTGCTCGACGTGCCCGGGCGCATCGCGCACCTCCTCATCGAGGCCGCCGTCGAAGCGGGGGGACCTTTCATCGAGAAGCCGCTGACGCATCAGACCATCGCGCACCTCATCGGGGCGAGTCGCGAGACCGTTTCGCGCGCGCTCCGAGAGTTCGTCCAACAGGGGTGGATCGCGACCGAGCGCCGCAGGATTCGGCTCGTCGACCGGGGCGCGCTCGAGCGGCGCGCCCAGCAACGGGCCTGAGGGCCCTGCCGACCCAGGGTGATGTGGATCACGCGGATAACGTGCGCCGTCGCCTTTCGCCCCCCTGGGCCCGCAGCGCATCTTGTCTCCGTATGAGAAAGGTCTCGTGACCTTCACCATTCGCTTCTGGGGTACGCGGGGATCGATCCCGACGCCCGGCCCGGACACCGTGCGCTACGGTGGCAACACCTCCTGCGTCGAACTCCGGACGGCCGAGGGGTGGCCGATCATCCTCGATGCCGGGACGGGGATCCGCGAACTGGGTCGCCGTCTCCTCGACGAGGCGGCGGGCACGCTCATCGCGGGGGACATCTTCCTGACCCACGCGCACTGGGACCACATCCAGGGGCTTCCATTCTTTGCGCCGATCTTCGGCCGCGGACATCGGTTCACCATCTGGGGGTCGGCGGCGATGGAACGCCGGGTAGATGAGGTCGTGCGTGATCAGATGTCCCCGGTCGTGTTCCCGGTCGCCTTCGAGCAACTCGCAGCCGCCATCGACTTCCGGCACCTCGCCGATGGGACCCGCACCCCGGGGCACGGGTATGAGGTGACGGCATTCGCCGTCCAGCACCCGGGGGGCGCACTTGGATTCCGGCTCCACGCGCCCGGGACGTCGGACGGGGATGTGGTGTACATCCCGGACAACGAGCTTGCCGTGCATCCGCAGTACGACCACGACCCCGACTGGCGCGCACGGCTCATCGCATTCGCTGCCGGTGCCTCGGTCCTCATCCACGACGCGATGTACACCACGGCAGAGCACGGCCATCATCACGGCTGGGGCCACTCGACGTACGCGGAGGCGGTCGCGCTCGCGCTCGAGGCGGGGGTGCGGACGCTCATCCTCTTCCATCACGAACCGCGTCGCTCGGATGACGCGCTCGATGTCTGCCTGGCCGAGTGCCGGGCGCAGGTCCGGTCGCTGGGCGGGCGGCTCGAGGTGCTCGCCGCGGCCGAAGGTCTCACCTTGGACTCGTCCTCACACCGGAGCCCCTGATGCGCTCGCTGCTCTCCCGCGTTGCCCTCGCGACCCTGCTCGCCAGCTCCCTCGCCGCACAGGACGATGCGCGGCCGACCCTCGCCGTCCTTCCGTTTGTGAACAGCGCGATTGGCGCAGCGAACGCGGAGCTCGCCCCCCTCTCCAAAGGCATCGCAGACCTGCTGATCACGGACCTCGGCCAGAATCCCGGGATCCGCGTGGTCGAGCGTGAGAACATCCAGCGCCTGCTCGACGAGCAGCGGCTCGGTCAGGATGGACGCGTGGATGACGCGACCGCCGCGCGGATCGGCAAGCTCCTCGGGGCGAAGCATATGGTGACGGGCGCGTTCATCACGGACCGCAGCGGTAAGATGGTGATCACGCTGAAGTCGATCGACAGCGAGACCGGCCGCATCATGTGGACGCACCGCGGCGAGGGGAAGACCGAGGAGTTCTTGGACCTGATCGCCAAGGTGAGCACGGCGGCAAACACGGGGCTCCGGCTCCCCGCCCTCACCCCGCAGGCGCGCCAGACGAGCGCCGCGCACGCCGAGACGCAGCGCCGTGCCCCCTTCCAGGCAGTGATGCTCTACTCACGCGCGCTCAGCGCGCAGGATGAGGGGCGTCGCGACGAGGCAATCGCGCTGTTCAGCCAAGCGATCGACCGATTCCCCGACTTCGCGGACGCGAAGGCGGCGCGCGCGCGGCTGCAGGGCGGTCGCTGACCCGCCGGCGGGTCGCCGATGCGCCCACTGCTCATCCTCCGTGGCGACCGGGATCTCGCCGCCCTCCCGGACCTCGACGCCCTCTCTCAGGTCGAGGTCCAGCGCGTCGCGACGATACCGACCGCTGACGCGCTCGACCACGACCGGCCGATCGTGCTGCTCATCGCGGCTGAGGATCTGCCAGGGTGCGCTCCTGAAGTGATCGAGGCGCTCGCCCGCGTGACGGCGCTCGTCGGACTCGGTGAGTCCGGAGTCGCCGAACCACATCCGGCCCTCGCCGCCCTGCCGCTGACCAGCTGGATCCCCGCTGACGCCTCACCAACCATCGGACGGACGCAGATTCAGGGAGCGCTCCGCCATGCCGCATCACTCGTCGCCGCCGCACGGGCCGAGCGCCTCGAGCAGATCAACGAGCAGGAGTTGATCGACCTCTCCTCCGTGGGCGATGCCCTCGCCACGGAGCGTGATCTCGATGCGCTGCTGGGGATGATCGTCGGGCAGTCCATCCGGCTCACCGGCGCAGACGCCGTCTCGCTCTACCTCGTGCGCCACGCCGAGGATGGCGAGACGCGCGTCCTGCACTTCACGCTCTCGCGCAACCTGACGCTCCCCGACCTCCCGCTGGTGCAGTTCGACATCCCGATCGACCACGGGAGCGTGGCGGGGTATGTCGCCGCGACGGGGGAGGTACTGAACATCCCCGACGTGTATGAGCTCGGCGCCGACGTCCCGTACCAACTCAACCGGTCGTTCGACGAACGATTCGGCTACCGGACGAAGTCGATGCTCGTGATTCCGATGCGGTCGCATCGGGACCAGACCATCGGCGTCCTGCAGCTCATCAACCGCAAGCGCGACCCCGAGGTGCGGCTCGCGACCCCGGTGATGGCCGAGGCGCACGTGCTCCCGTTCGACCGCCGGACCATGCGGCTCGCGACGGCGCTCGCCGCGCACGCGGCGGTGGCGATCGAGAACAGTTCGCTCTACGAGGACATCGAACACCTCTTCGAGGGGTTCGTGACCGCCGCCGTCTCGGCAATCGAATCCCGGGATCCAGCGACGTCGGGTCACTCCCTTCGCGTGGCGAACTTCACCATCCAGCTCGCCGAGGCGGTCGACCGCGTCGGGGATGGGCCGTACGCGGACCAGCTCTTCACCCGCGACCAGCTCCGCGAACTACGATACGCGGCCCTGCTCCACGACTTCGGCAAAGTCGGTGTCCGCGAAAAGGTCCTGGTGAAACAGAAAAAGCTCTACGGGCATGATCTCGCGATCCTGCGCCAACGGTTCGAGATGCTGATGCAGCAGGCGGACCTCGAGTTCGAGCGGCACCGTGCGGAGTGGCTCCTGACGAACGGCCCCAGCGGCTACGCCGACGCCCTGACGCGGCTCGACGCGTCGCGCGCCGGGCGGCAGCAGCAACTGCAGCACTGGCTCACCGTCATTGCGCAGTCGAATGAACCGACAATCCTCCCCGAGGGTGCCACCGAGGAGCTCGAGCAGATCGCGCAGCAAACGTGGGTCGACCGGCAGGGCATCGTCCACCCCGTGCTCACCGAGGCCGAGGTGCGCTTCTTGTCGATCGCCCGAGGGAACCTTGACGTACGGGAGCGGCGCGAGATCGAGTCGCACGTCGCCAACACCTACCGCTTCCTCAAGATGATCCCTTGGACGCCCGAGCTCTCGGCGGTCCCGGAGATCGCGCAGGGGCATCACGAGAAGCTCGACGGCTCGGGGTACCCGCACGGGGTGCGCGCGGCGGAGATCCCGGTGCAGGCGCGGATGATGACGATTGCGGACATCTACGACGCGCTGACCGCCGCGGACCGGCCCTACAAGCGGGCCGTGACCCCGGAGCGTGCGCTCGACATCCTCCGCGGCGAGGCCGACCGCGGGCTGCTCGATGCGCACCTCCTCGGCATCTTCATCGGCGCCGGGGTCTTCTCGATGGTGCCCGAGAGCGTCGGATCACCGCAACGCCGCTCCTCGGGACGCTCGCGGCCCTCGTTGATCAGCTAGGCGGGCCCCACCCGCCACCGCCGGGCGTCCAGAGCTCCACGAGATCGCCGGGCTGCAGCGTCCGCCGGCATTTCGCCGGCAGCGGCGCGCCATTCAATCGATTCTCACCGACCGCGCCGTCAACCCCGCCCTGCGCGCCACGCGGTGCACGCGCGCGCCGTTCCGTGAGCAACGTGACCGTGCAGGGGGCGAGCACGCGATACGCGCGGACGACGCCATCGCCACCACGATGGATGCCCGCCCCACCGGACCCACGGCGCGCGGCATACGTCTCGATACGGATGGGGTAGGCGCGCTCGAGCGCCTCGATCGGCGTGTTGCGGGTGTTGCTCATCCCCACGTGCACCGCGTCGGGCCCCGGGCCGCGCGCACTCGCGCCCTGCCCGCCGCCCAGCGTCTCGTAGAACGTCCAGCCCGCACCACCGAAGGTGATGTTGTTCATCGTCCCCTGCCCCTGCGCGGGGACGGCGACGCCGGCGTCGGCGAGCGCGGCGAAGAGCAGGTCGGTGAGGCGCTGGCTCATCTCGACGTTTCCTGCCGCCACCGCCGCCGGCGCGCGCGCCGCGATGCAGCAGTCGTCCGGCATGATGAGATCGATCGGGGCGGCGATGCCGGCGTTCGTCGGGACATCATCATCGAGGAGCGACCGGAGCACGAAGAGCGCGGCGGCCCGCGTGACCTGGATGGGGCAGTTCACGTTCCCGCGCACCATCGGCGAGGTCCCGGTGAAATCGAGCCGGAGCCGGCCGTCGTGGATGCTGAGCGCCACCTGCAACGGGACGAGCGTCTCGTCGATCCCATCCCCTTCGAGCACATCATCCGCCCGTCCGACCGCCCCGTCGAGGGCGCGCAGGCGCGCGACTGCGCGACGCTCGGCGTACGTCACCAGCGCCTCACCCACCGCGCCGAGCCGCGGTGCACCGACCCGGGCGAGAAGGGCGCGCCAGCCAGCCGCGCCCGCGGCGCACGCGGCCCGCTGGGCTGCAAGATCCCCACGACGCTCGTCGGGCGTGCGCACATTCGCAAGGATCAGTCCGAGCAACTCGGGATCCGGCACCCCTTCGCGCTCGAGCCGCACGGGGGGCAGGACGAGTCCCTCCTGCACGAGCTCGGTCGCACCCTGCGGCATCGACCCCGGACTCATCCCGCCGACATCAGCGTGATGCGCGCGCACGACGACGAACCCCGCGAGCCGATCGCCGTCCGCGATCGCCTCGATCATCGTGAGGTCGGGGAGATGCGATCCCCCCGCCCACGGGCTGTTGAGCAGAAAGACATCGCCGGGGCGCGGCCCGCAGGCCCGCACCGCGCGTACCGCCTCCGGGAGGGCGCCGAGATGAACCGGGATGTGCGCGGCCTGCGCGATCATCCGCCCCTCGGCGTCGAACAGCGCGCAGGAGGCATCGCGACGCTCTCGGATGTTGGGGGAGAGCGCGCCACGGATCAGCACGCTCCCCATCTCCTCGGCGATCATCGCGACGGCGGAGGCCCAGACCGCGAGCTCCAGGGCGTCGACGGACTCCGGCGCGCTCACGCGTCCTTCCGGTCGAGACGCCAGCCGCCGATCGCCAGCGCGGTGGCGCGCCACCCACGACCCACCCAGAGCGTCGCGTCGGGGAGCGCGAGACTCCGCGGGCCCGGCACGGCCTCCACGGTCGCGGGACCGCCCGAATCGATGCCCGCGACGAGATCGACAGCGGCGGCCGAGCGATCCCGCGTGAACGTGACCACCGCACCGGGATCGCTCGCAATGTGCCGCAGCGCGACGCACTCCACCGCCTGCGGCAGCGTGAAGCCATAGCGCGCCGCGTGCGTCTCGGCGAAGCGCGCTGCGACGGCCGACCCGTCCTCGCCGGGCGTGACGGGGACCTCGAGCTCGTGCCCCTGCCCCACATAGCGCGCACGCACGCTCCACCGGCGTTCGCGACCCTCCGCGCGCGATGCGAGCCGCTCGCAGGCCGCCGCGATCTCCGGCGCAGTCCAGTCGCGCGCCGGACGGAGGACCGCCATCGCGACCTCCCGGCGCTCCGGCGCGATCGCGAGCCCGAGCGCGCTCAGCACCCCGGCGAACGGCGGGACGATGATCGTCCGCATCGCGAGGGCATCGGCAAGCGCGCAGGCGTGGAGCGGTCCGCCGCCGCCGAAGGCGACGAGGGCGCCGTCGCGCGGATCGATGCCGCGCTCGACGCTGACCCGGCGGAGCGCGCGCGCCATCTCGGCGTCGGCGATCGAGAGGATCGCCTCGGCGGTCCGCTCCGTCGTGGCACCGAGGCGTGCGGCGAGCGCGGTGATGGCCCGAGACGCCGCATCGACATCGAGCGCGACAGCACCGCCGAAGCGATGCGCCGCGATGCGGCCGAGGACGATCTGCGCATCGGTCACCGTCGGCTCCGTCCCGCCGCGGCCGAACGCGACGGGCCCCGGCCGGGCCCCCGCGCTCCGCGGCCCGACGCGCAGCGCGCCCCCATCGTCGATCCACGCGATGCTGCCGCCGCCGGCGGAGACGGTGTCAACGAGCACGCGCGGTAGCGCGATCGGAACGCCGGCGACCACACCACCGGGCTCCACGAGCGGCTCGCCATCGAGGATGAGCCCCGCATCGGCGCTGGTGCCACCGATGTCGATGGTGAGGGCCTCGTGCCGGCCGAATGCGCGGAGCACCGCCGCGGCACCGACGATACCCCCCGCTGGCCCGGAGAGCGCGAGCGACGCCGCCTGCCGCGCGGCATCGGCCGCAGGACGCATCCCCCCGCCCGAGGTCATCACCGCCGGCGCCGGCCTCCCGCTCGCCAGCAGCCGCGACGACAGCCCCTCGAGGTAGCGCATCACCCGCGGGCGGGCGTACCCCTCGGCCACGGCCGTCGCCGTGCGCTCATACTCGCGGATCTCGGGGAGCACATCGGCCGAGGTGACGACCTCGAGGCCGGGACACGCCGCGCGCAACGCCGCCGCGAGCGCCTGCTCGTGCGCGTCGTCAGCATAGGCGTGTAGGAGCGAGACCACCACGATCTCCGGCTCGTGCGCGAGCACCGCAGCGACGACTGACGCGAGCCCCTCCGCGGTCAGGGGCCGGAGCACACCCTCCGGGGTCCGGCGCTCCGGCACCGGGACCACGTCCTCCGGCGGCACGAGCGGCGCCGGGTGCTGCACGCCGAGGTCGTAGAGCGAGGCGCGATCCTGCCGGCGCAACTCGAGCAGATCGGTCGCGCCCTCAGTGGCACAGAGCACCACCCGCGCACCGGTCCGCTCGAGGAGGAGGTTCGTGACGACCGTCGTGCCGTGGATCAATCGCCCCACCGGAATCGCGGCATCGAGGAGCGCGTCGAGGACCCCGACGACGCCGATGCCCTGGTCCTCCGGTGTGGAGAGGACCTTCGCGGCTACGATGCGGCCGTCGGGGGCGAGGGCGACGCCGTCGGTGAAGGTGCCGCCGACGTCGACGCCGGCGACGCGGTCGGTGCCGGTCGTCACGGACGGGTCGGCGGTGCGACGGCGTGCCGCCAGACCACGAGCGCCATCGCGAGGTTCGCCGCGGCGAAGAGCATCAGCGGTCCGGCGAGACGTTGCGCGACGAGCGGCGCGAGGACGACGGCGAGCACGGTCTGGGCCACGAGGGCGAGGGTCCCCGTCCGCACCCACCGCCCGGCCGCCCCGCGCCAGACGCCGCGCGCGGCAGGCCAGGCGAGCGCGAGGGCGATCGGTGACGCCAGCAGCATCGTGAGGTTGCGATACCAGAAGACGTGCGCGGACCCCAGCCACATCCCGAGCAGGATGAGGCCGACGAGACCGGTGACCGTGCACCAGAGCCCGACGGCGACCGCGGCGACCCCCCGTCTCCGCCGCCGCGCAGCGGCGGAGACGGGGACGAGAAGGAGGAACCAGACCGCGGCGAGCGGCCCCATCGGCCCGAGCGACAGTCCCTGCGCCGTCGACGCCTCGGGCGCACGCCGCGCCGTGTACAGGGTGCGCTCGAGACGGACGAGCGGGACCGCGGTGCCGGAGCCATCGGGACGGCGCACCTCGCGCAGGAAGTCCCGC
>Ga0194133_10000458_pt1 | contig 83656 bp, 73 predicted proteins | sample TA2KigOf40mmetaG_FD_155448 | JGI IMG/M metagenome (GOLD analysis project Ga0194133, IMG submission 155448) | Freshwater microbial communities from Lake Tanganyika, Tanzania - TA2015055 Kigoma Offshore 40m | ecosystem: Environmental > Aquatic > Freshwater > Lake | place: Tanzania: Lake... | reverse complement strand
GCGTAAGGGAAAAACCCGTGAAGAAGTAGATATTCGACATCTCATTCAGAAATAATATTTGTTATGATATGAAAAATAGTATATAAAAGTCATTCGTTTAGGAAAAATGTTCTGAAATATTTATGCCCTATTTACGCACTCAGCAATTCCACCAAGCGGAAACAGATACTTTTGAGAAAACGTTCTGCACAAGAACAGTAGACGCAGGACCAGAGGCTCACAGGTTGGTTGCGATGGAAGCAGAGCAAACAAATAGCTGAGCCCAAATCCTATAAGGTCGATGCGCCAAAGCTTCTTCGATTGCGTCTTCCTATTAACCGGAATTGGATGAAGCAAATGAAGCCGTATCCAGCGCTCTGACTTGATTGGGAATGGTCGAGGGGGCTCCTTCACGATTGGCGGGGTGACCTTTCCTGGGCAAATCACCAACCCCAGTATGGATTGGCCCTAGCGCGGAATAATTCCAAGCTGTCGCATAAATTCGAGATTGTCCATGAAATCTTGCTCTTCCGCGATCTTGCCGTTTCGCATCGTCACCAGCGTGGCGCCGATCACATCGACATCTTTGCCGGTTGCAGGGATGCCAAAGAAGACACCGGTGTGCTTGCCTTTGAATTGCCAATACTTCACGAGCCGGTCTCCGTCGGCAAAGATCTCCTTCACGATGAATGATCGTTCAGAGAAGCCATCAACGAAGTTTTGATAGTACGCCTTGGCATTCGCCTTGCCGCGGATTTCAGGCAACGAGTGTAGCACCGCATCCTCGACATAGGCCGAATCCAATATCGCGGTATTGCCCTGGTTGATGGCGACCTCCCAGACACGGGCGTAGTACTAAACATTGGCATTGCCCACGGCCGCACGCTTGTCGTTCTCTGACGCACATGCCGTCACCATCAGTGTGGTGCCCCAAAGCATGAGGTGGCGAAACGTGGTTGCTTTCATAGGACCTTAGAAGGAAAGAGGAGAGGTGAAAAGCACGCGATGTCCGCCTATTCGCAATTCCGAAGAGCTAGAAAGTCTTCGGTAGACAGACAACCGTCTGTGAGGTTACCTTCGATACGTCCGAGTACATCTTCGTGAAGGCATCCCAAGCCGCATCACGCGGCGGGTTGGTCGTAGGTGGGTTCGTGTGAATCGTCATCACCTGCGCACCATCGACCACCACCGTGCTGTCAACCGCCTTGTAGATTGGGACCACACGCTGTTCGTTGAATGTGATACCACGATCCCGGTACCACTGGCGGTGCGCCGTGACCGCTGCCTCGAACTGTGCCATCGAACCCGTGAGTGACGAAACTCGCACCACCGCAGTGACACCGGTGCAGCCCGGCAGTTTGCGCGCGACCGCCTGCGCGCGCGTGACACACGGAGTAGTCGCGAGGACGGCGGCCAGAACGAGCACGATGCGCAGTTTCATCAGTTCTCCTGGTGAGGTAAGCTAGAAAATCTACAGGTGCAAGAAAACAAGAGCTAGCATCTGTCAACTCAATCGATAACGTATCGCACAAGGAACTCTTAAGTAAGAGTCGCCTACTCGTCGAGAAGTCAGATCGTCTTTCGCCTCGTCGTCACCGAGAAACCCCATACGTCAGCGAGCACCGTATATCATGTCACAACTTGACCGTCCGCTGGTTCGCGTCCTCCTTGGTGCCGTCGTGCTCGGGCTGAGCGCCTGCCAAGAACCAATCACGGAGCCGATCGGCGTCGCCGAGATCGTGGTGAATGGTGGGAGTGGGAATCTCCGTCCAGGGCAATCGGTACAATTGTCAACCACGCTCAAATCGACGGAAGGACTGCTTCACCCACCCACCGGCCTCACGTGGTCAACGTCAGACCCTTCCATCGCAACTGTCTCCCCAGCGGGTCAAGTGACCGCGCTCCGACGGGGATACGCGACTATTTCGGCCTCTGCGTTTGGTGTCACCGGAACATCGACGGCGACGGTGATCGGCGTGCAGTCGGTTGCTTCTATCCCCGACTCCGTCTCGGTCATTGTCACGCAGTCCGTGCAGTTAACAGCGTCGGTCATCGCCGACTCCGCTGTCACAGTCGCAGTGTCGTGGAGCAGCTTGGACACCCTGCTCGCGACCGTCTCGTCCACTGGGCGGGTGACAGCGAAAGCATCACCCGGTACAGCGCGGATCGTGGTCTCGGCGGAAGACAAGCGCGACACGACAGTGGTGAGCGTGGTTCCGGTTCCAGTCCGTCGAATCCAGCTTCACGCTGATTCCGTCTGGATATTTCCGGAACAGTCGCTCGGTGTCACTGCCCAGGTACTCGACAGCCTCGGTGGGGTACTCGCCGGGCGGGCCGTGGTGTGGTCTGTCAGTGATACGGGGATTGCGCGTGTGTCTTCCACAGGGATGGTGACCGCGATTACGGCAGGGCGTACCACGCTCGTCGCGTCCTCAGAAGGCGTCGAGGGACGTATCCCGGTGATTGTGCGAACGCTGCCGAGGCGCATTGTGGTCAACCCGGATTCTACCGTGCTTCGGGTTGGGTCAGCTCAGCTCTTCACGGCAACGGCGCTCGATGACAGCAACCAGCCGATGAGCGGTGTCCCGTATATTTGGAAAAGCAGTGATACGCTCGTCGCTCGGGTTTTCCCGTCCGGCGTCGTGAATGCGAGACACCTTGGTCAGGCGACTGTCACCGCTTCCCTCGGTGCGGTGGTAGGAACGGCGCTGGTTCGAGTCACGCCGGTACCAGTGGCGACGATCGCCATCACAGGGGCAAACACCGTTGTGGTGAATGAGACGGTCCCGCTCGCCGCGACACTACAAGACAGTTCCGGGACGGCCCTCATCGGCCGCACGATCACCTGGACATCAGCAGATTCCACGATCCTGACCATCAACCAAGCAGGGCTGGTAACAGGCCGGCAACCCGGAAGCAGTATCGTTACGGCGACGAGCGAGGGGGTGTCTTCCACACTCCGAGTGCTCGTCACGTCCCAGCCGTCTGGTATGGCACTCACCTTGACGGGCCCTGCAAACACCGGAGGTTTCTATGTCCGGGTGAGTGGCGGTGGGCTCTTGTCGCCCGGTCAAGTTGAACAATCCTTCTGGACCTATGTGCCCTCACCAACGGGGACTGGGACTGCGTTCCTCGAATTGCCTCCGAGCCCCTCCGTTCCGTATTCCGTCAGGGCGATTTCGATCGATGCGCGCTCCATCACTTCTAGTGGGGGTCGACTCGTCGCCAATGGCATCACCGGTGTCGCGTCCACGTTGGGTGTCGGAGAGCAGCGACAGCTGGTGATGGATGTGCCGGCCGTTCACGTCACCATGGTTCAAGCGCCAACATCAGCAGGGGTGTTTGCGAGTACACGATTTGTCTGGGAAATCAAAGATCCGTCGCGTTCCCTGCTTGAAATGGCACACATTGACGCCGGCCTGTTGATCTGCTCAGCGCCGTTGAGTAGCACGGGCACTAGTGGTCAAGGCGGCTGCGACACGGCTCGAAACACTACCCCATTCATTAATAGCACAACCGGGGTGTATCAGTGGGTGCTCGATCTTCCCGGTCGCGTTTCATCAACGGTGTACTGGACGACCTTACTCGTCTGGCATCCAACGACTATCAATGGGGGAAGGCAGTTCGGCTTCTTTGCACCGAATGTCCTCAATGGGGACACTCAGGGACGGTTGGTCATCGGGACGGGTGGGTGATCTGCGACGCCCCAGGCAGGGGGCCGGAGGCATTGTGAATCGAGAACTTAAGCCGTTTGAGTCGTGCCGCTTCGCACGACATGCATCCGAACTGGGGGGGACGAGTGATCGTCTCCCCTAGGTCGTTTCTGAATTGATGCGTCCCGCAGGGCAGGGGAGATAGATTCTCGATAACGCTCCCAACTCCGAAGTTCTAATGAACAATCCAATCATCGTCCGCACCCACATCCCCGGGGCCAAGCTCGGCCACGTCTTCGTGACGTACACCACCCCGGCCGACATCTGCCGGTGGAACGCCGCGTCCGATGACTGGCACACCACTTCAGCCGTCCTTGAACTGCGGCCCGGCGGGCGATTCTGCTACCGGATGGAAGCGCGTGATGGGTCGATGGGCTTCGATTTTGAGGGGACGGTGGAGATCGTAACACCCCCGCGTCGTCTGACGTATCGGATCGGTGATGGGCGCGCGGTCGTTGTGACCTTCACCGAGGCGTCGGGCGGCGTCGACGTGGAGGTACGATTCGAAGCCGAACAGGCGCACACACGGGAGCTGCAGGCGCAGGGATGGCAGGCTATCCTCGACCGGTTTGCCGTCGTCGCCGCGGAGCACGATCTCGCATGACTCAACCGGTGAAGGGCCCCGCCTTCTATTTTCCGTCAATCGAGAAGACGTACGGCAAGTCGGTTGACGCCTGGATGAAGATCCTCAAGGCGGCCAAGATCGAGAAGCATATGGAGATGGTCGCGTTCCTGAAGCGTGAGCATCGCGTTGGCCACGGCCACGCAAATGCTCTCGTGGCGCATTTTCGGGCGCATTCGTGACGTCCGCCGCAGTCACTCGCGTGACGCGAGGGCCGATGATCAGGCTCGAGGTCATCGGGGCAGATGCCTCCGCATCACACATCGAGACGGCGCGCGTCCTGATGCGCGAGTACGCCACACTCCCGCACGTCTGCGGTCGGTGGAACACCATCGACGCGGACATCGCCGCGCTCCCCGAGCCGTTCACGGCCCCACAGGGCGCGTTGCTGATCGCTTGGCAGGACGACGAGCCGCTTGGGTGTGTCGGCCTCAGTGCGCTCGAGCCGTCGATCGGTGAGGTGAAGCGGATGTATGTGCGACCCGCCTCGCGCCGGCTCGGCGTCGGCGCGGCGCTCCTCGAGGCGCTCCTCGACCAGGCTCGCCACATCGGCTATCGGCACGTTCGGCTCGACACCGCGCCGGAACTGACGCCCGCCATCGCCCTGTACGAACGATTCGGGTTCCGGCCAATCGCGTCGTACCGCGAGAGCCAGTGCCACGCCGCCCTCTATTTCGAGCGGGCGGTGTAGCGGGGATGCGTCCTCGCTACCCGAACAACCCGCGCGCATCCATCAGAATCAGTACGCAGCCCACGAGCAGAATCGCCGACGGCACCCGCTTGGCCATCGGGTTAGCGACCCGCCAATGCGACCACTGCGCCCCGACCATCAGGGCGGCCATCCCCAGGGTGGCGCCCGGTACGACCGTAGGCGACCAGAATCCCACGATCAATAGGGTGGCAATCACCAGCTTTACGACCCCGACGGCGTTCCGGAATACGAGCGGGTAGCCGAAGCGCTCGAAGTCGCTGGTGATGGTGTCGAAGCGGAAGATCCACACGTAGAAGACCGAGAGGGCGACGGCGAGCTGTACGAGGATCGCGAGCGTGTGCACGAGTGGCTCCGGGACAAGGGTCCGGAGCGCCTGACGCCCCGTGTTTAACCAACTCGGGCGGGCAGGTCTGTGTTCCACGGGATAAGTTGCGGCATGCCATCCGGTGGCCTCCGTCACCCTGACCCCAAGCGGTACGCCTGGCTCCTCGCCCTCGCGATCCCGCTCTCCCCGTTCGTCGCGGCGCTGCTCGCCCGGGTGACGGGATCGACGGTCGCGTGGTACCTCGGGCCGATCGTCAGCTTCCTCGTGCTCCCCCTGCTCGACCTGTGGCTTGGCACCGATGCGACGAATCCTTCGGACCGCGTCATCGCGCAGCTCGAGGATGACCGCTACTACCGCTGGTGCACGATGGCGTTTCTCCCGCTGCAGTACGCCGGCTTGGTCTTCGCCTGTGCGCTGTGGGCCTCCGGGAGCCTCTCCGTGGCCGACGCGCTCGGGCTCGCGCTGACAGTCGGTGTCGTCGCAGGATTCGCGATCAATGCGGCGCACGAACTTGGGCACAAGCACGATGCCGTCGAGCGCTGGTGCAGTCGCCTCGCCCTCGCGCAGAGCGCCTATGGGCACTTTTACATCGAGCACAATCGCGGGCATCACGTGCACGTGGCGACTCCCGTCGACCCGGCGAGCGCGCGCTACGGCGAGAGCTTCTACGCCTTCTGGCCGCGCACGATGATCGGGTCGTTGCGCTCTGCACTCGCGATCGAGCGCACGCGCCTCGGGAGGCTCGGACGAGGCCAATGGACGCTCGCGAATGAGGTGGTGCAGGGCTGGGCATTGACGGCGATCCTCGCGGGCGGACTCCTGCTCGCCTTCGGTCCGACGGTCGCGCCCTGGCTGGCGCTGCAGGCGGTGGTCGGGTTCACCCTGCTCGAGGCGGTCAACTACCTCGAGCATTACGGGCTCCTCCGCGAACGACGCCCGGATGGGCGCTACGAACGCTGCCGGCACGTGCACAGCTGGGACAGCGACCATCTCGCGTCGAACATCTTCCTCTTCCATCTGCAGCGCCACAGCGACCATCACACGCACCCCGCACGTCGGTACCAGGCGCTGCGACACGTGACGGAGGCACCGCGCCTGCCGCAGGGCTACGCGGCGATGGTCCTGTTGGCCTTCGTCCCGCCGATCTGGCGCCGTGTGATGGATCCGCGTCTGTTGGCACATTACGGCGGGGATGCTTCCCTGACAAACCGTGGAATAGTCACCACCGCTAACCCGTAGGACGCCACCTCACTCCAGGAGCGCATCGACGATGCCGCCGATCACCCGCCGAGATTTCACCTCGATGACCGCCCTTGGGATCGCGGGCTCGATGCTCGACCTCCACCCCACCGATGGGCCAATGCACGGCTGGGCCGGCTACGACGCGGCGATCGTCATCGACAACCTCGCGACGCCTGGACCGTTCAATGTGCCCGACAGCACGGCGGTCCCTTACACGCCCGCGATGGTCGCGAACGCGAAGGCGTCAGGGATCACCGCCGTGAACGTGACGTTGAGCGGTGGCGGCAACACCGGGAGCGCCGCCTTCGAGTCGACGATTCGCAACCTCGCGTTCCTCGAGCGCGAGCTCGATGCACATCCGGACGCCTTCGCACGCATCCGGACGGTCGCCGACATCCGGAAGGCGAAGGCGGAACGCCGAGTCGGGCTCATCGCCGGGTTCCAGGACACCACGATGCTCGAGGGGGATATTCGTCGCGTCGATCTCTTCCACGGGCTCGGCGTCCGCATCGTCCAACTGACGTACAACGTCCGTAACCTCGTCGGGGACGGCTGTCTCGAGCCCGGCAATGCCGGCCTCAGCGCCTTCGGCCGCGACGTCGTGACACGGATGACCACGCTCGGCATCCTCGTCGACGTCAGTCACTGCGGACGTCGCACCACCGATGACGCGATCGCGCATGCGACGCGCCCGATCGCCGCCACGCACACCTCGTGCGCCGCACTCGCGGACGTCCCTCGCGCGAAGACCGATGACCAGCTGCGGCGCCTCTCCGCGAAGGGCGGGGTCGCGGGCATCTACATGATGCCGTTCCTCCAGATGAGCGGACAGCCGAATGGTGAGGACTTCATCCGCCATATCGAGCACGCGGTCAATGTGATGGGGGAGGACCACGTCGGGGTCGGCTCCGACAACTCCATCACGCCACTCGATTTGAGCCCACAGTTCCGTGCCCTGCACGCGGACTTCGTGAAGCAGCGTCGCGCGCAGGGGATCTCGGCGCCCGGCGAGGACGAACAGGTCTTCAACCACGTGCCCGACCTCGACTCGCCGCGCCGGATGGAGCGGATCGCAGACCGGCTCGCGGCCCGCGGTCACACCAGCGCCCGCATCGAGAAGATCATCGGCGGGAATTGGCTCCGCCTCTTCGGGGAGACGTGGCGGTGATGTCGCGTCGGGGGTAATCGCTCCGGTTGCGTGAGCCGTCGCACCTCCGCACTGGCCGCTGGCCTCGTGGCGCGTAGGTTCAGCGGTATGAACCGACTCGCCGCCTTCCTCCTCCTCGCCCCGTGGTGCCTGCAGGCGCAGGCCCAACCCGTCCCGGTCACCGATGCCATCCCGGGCTGGAAATGGACGATGGACAGCATCACGACCACCGTGAACGCCGTCCGTGCGGGCCGCAATCTGAACCCGCGTCAGTGGCCGGGGGGCAAAAAGGTCGCCGTCCTGCTCTCGTTCGACGTCGACAACGAGACGGTCACCATCCGCTACGGCGAGACCTCGGTCGGTGCGCTCTCGATGGGGCAGTATGGGGCGCGGGTCGGGCTCGAGCGCGTGGTCCGGCTCCTCGATGCCCGTCGGATCCCCGCGAGCTTCTTCATCCCCTCGGTGAGTCTGGCACTCCATCCGGAGATGGGTCCGCTGATCGCCCGGAGCGGCCGTCACGAGTTCGCGGTACACGGGTGGGTCCACGAGATGAACGCGACGCTGCCCGATTCAGTGGAACGTGCCCTGTTGAAGCGGGCGGTCGACGACTTGACGCGGATGACGGGCACAAAGCCGGTCGGGTATCGCGCGCCGTCCTGGAATTTCTCGCCGAACACGCTCTCCATCCTGCGCGATATGGGGTTCCGCTACGAGAGCTCTTTGATGGCGGATGAGCGTCCGTATGAACTCGAGCAGCGCGGTGAGCGGACGGGGATCGTCGAGCTGCCGGTGGAGTGGATCCTCGACGACGCACCGCTCTTCGACCCACGCGGCGAACGCTACAGCCCGCCGCGCGAGGTGGCGCAGGTCTGGATGCTTCGCTTCACGTTCTCGCACTGGTCATCTCTCAACAGTTCAGGTGCATAACATTGTTCAGCAGGTGCATCGCCGCTGTCGTTTGAAAGCAAATGTTCACGCTTGGCGCAAGTATTTCACTTCGTCGCTTTTGGAGAATGGTTTCGACGTCATCACTACAAGCAAATTCACCCGCCATCGCAGCATCAACACACTGAGTGTCTACTATGACAGGGTGAATCTCGCTGCGCGCCTGGATGACTTTCAGAATGTTTTCTCATTTTAAGATATCTCTTATTTCCACGTGGTGACACACGACCTGGTTCTGAAGGAACTCGCATAAGTCTTTATTCTTCGCGGGGTGATTGTCACTTCACCGCCTTTCAGGTTCCTGCGATTGTGAGACAATAGCGCCTATTCGCATTCGATATACTAGCGTGAGACTACCACCTCACGCTGGCGTGTTCGGTTAGTGCGCATTTTCTGCTACATTCAGTCTGCAACCCAACCACCTTTGCATTCGGAAAGAGAAAGGGGTGCTGCGCCGGCGCAGCACCCCTTTTTCGTGGTAGCAGCAATCACATTATAACATTCCTAAGCTGCCTTCTCTTAGCTTTCTTATTCTATCTCAAGCAGGCGCTTACAACTCGCTCCATTGCTTTTACATCTAATGTGAGCGCAATGCTTGATCCACGTCTGATGCTCCCGCCGCTCACACCGGGCGGGCCGCCGAGCGGGATCCCACGGCGGCTCAACCTCACGGTGGCGGAGAAGGCCGGGTTGGTGGCGTTCCTGCGGACGCTGACCGACGACGCGCTCGCGGCGGATCTGCGGTTCAGCGACCCGTTCCGGCGGTGAGCGCGCTGTGCGGAGGGCGTGTCTTCACGCCCTCCGCCGCACCGTCACTGCACGCACTGCCCCTTCGGATCGGGCGTCGGCTTGTCGACCACCGGGCGCGCCGGCAGGTCCGCCACCGCTCGCGCGAGATCGTAGGCGTAACGTGAGACCTTTGACAGCTTCGCGAAGTCGATGAACTCGACCTCGTCGGTGACCTGGTGATAGTCCGCGTGCCCGCCGGTGCTCATGAAGACGATCGGGATGCCGTAGCGCGCGTACATATAGTGATCCGAGCGGCAGTAGTACTGCTCCGGGTGGCCCGCCACGTCGTACTGGTAGTCAAACGCCCACCCGTACCCCTTCTCGCGGCTCACCTGCTCGACGAGGTCGCCCAGCTGTGTGGAGAGGCGGCGTGACCCGATGAGCTGCGCGTAGTTGGGACCGCCGCCGGGCTCCTCGCCCGGCCCACCGCGACCGATCATATCGAAATTGAGATTCGCGACGATGCTGTCGCGGGTGACCGTCGGATGGTCGGTGTACCACTCCGACCCGAAGAGGCCGAGTTCTTCACCGGCGTGCCAGACGAAGAGCATCGAGCGCTTCGGCTTCGTGCGCGCGGTCGCGAAGGCGCGCGCGACCTCGAGGACGCCCATCGACCCGGAGCCGTCATCATCGGCGCCGTTGAAGATGGAATCGCGCCGCGGGGTCGGATGGATGCGCCGGATGGAATCCATATTCACGCGGATCGAAGCGAAGATCTCCGGCGTGATCTCCCCCTTGTTGGCGAGCTGCTTGGTGCGCAACTCGAGGTTGAAGGCGCGGAGCGAGTCACGGTCGACCGGCTCGCCGACCCCGACGTGATCGCTGTGCGCGCCGATCGCGACGTACTGGCCGCGTCGCGCCCGGTCGCTTCCGGTGAGCTTCGCGACGACGTTCCAGCTCTCGGCCGGCACATTCCGGAAGCCGAAGTTCCCGCGGATCCCGGCAGCCGTCTGGCCGGGCGTCGCGGCTGTCAGACTCGCGACACCGAGGAGCTTGGCCGCGTGCGCGCGGGAGAGATGCAGGTATGCCGGGAGCTCTGGGCCCTGTTCCGCCTCGCCGGCGTCGAGTGACATCCCCGAGGCGGTCAGCTGGGCGATCAGCTGGGGATCGAGGAGGTCGAAGTTGGCGATGACGATCCCCGCGGCGGGGAAGAAGCGACGGATCGCCTCGAGGCGGACGACGGAGCTGTTCTCCTCCGTCACGCCGATGACCACCGTCTTCCCGGCGACGGCGGCGCCGCCCTCGAGGAGGGTCGGCGTACCCCAGAGGCCGGCATAGACCACCGGGGCGCCGTCGATGCTGCGTGGCCGGCCGCCGTTATCACGCGGGAGGTAGTCGGTGAACGGTCGCAGGGACTCGCCGGCGACGGTGAGCGTGGCGCGCGTGGTGTCGAGGCTCCGGGTTGCGAGCGGGACGCGCTGCAGGAAGGTGCCGTTCTCCCCGGCGGGCTCGAGCCCCATCGCCGTCAGCTCCCGGACGATGTAGTCGAGCGCCTTGCGGTGTTCTGGGGTACCGGTGAGGCGACCGCGCATCGAGTCGGCGGTGTAGGCCTCGAGCCGGGTGCGGAGTGCGGCGGGTGTCATCGGGGCCGCGGTCGGCACTCCGGCGCGGCCCTGGGCGCCGAGGGGACCACCGAGTGGGGCCGCGGCGATGGTGAGCGCGACGAGCGCGACGACAGACGGGACGGAGCGATGGAACGAGACGGGCATCACGGCCTCTGGGAAGTGAGCATGCTGGCGGAAGATATCCCCCGCGCGCAGGATTCCTCCATCGTACGCTCACCCCCCGCCCGAGGTTTCTCCCGATGACGGCACATCCCCCATCCCTTCGGAGCCGTCTCCTCGCCGAGTGCCTCGGCACGGCGCTCCTCGTCACCTTCGGCTGTGGCGCGGTGATGGTCGATGGCCTCCGCGAGGGCGCGCTCGGCCTCCTTGGGATCGCCATCACCTGGGCCTCGCTCGTCGCGATCCTCGTTTACACCTTCGGGCACGTCTCCGGCACACAGATCAACCCGGCGGTGACCCTCGCCCTCTGGTCCACGGGGCGTCTGCCGTCGCGCGAGGTGGCGCCGCATCTCATCGCGCAGATCCTCGGAGCCAGCGCTGGGAGCGCGCTCACCATCTGGCTGTTGGGCCGCGACGCCGGGGTCGCGATGACGATGCTCTCGGTCGACCCGATCCGCGGTTTCGTCGTCGAGTTTCTCGCCTCCTTCCTCGTGATGGCGACGGTGTTCGGCGCCGGCGTGGATGAACGGACGCCGCGCGGCTTCGCCGCGCTCGCGGTGGGGCTCACGGTCGGGCTCTGTGTGCTGGTGGCCGGGCCGCTGACAGGGGCCTCGATGAACCCCGCCCGGTCGTTCGGGCCGGCGTTGCTGGCCGGGGATTGGACGAACCACTGGGTCTACTGGGTGGCGCCGATCGCCGGGATGCGGGCGGCGGCGTTCGTGCTGCCGCGGCTCGGGGTGACGTCAACCAAGACGGCCGAAGACGCGTAGGTTAGGGGCCTATGCCCCTGATCTCTTTCGCTCTCGCACTGGTCCTCGCGCTCGGCGGGACCCCCCTCACCGCCCAAGCGCCCTCGTATCCCACCGCGTGGGATCCGGCGCTCCTCAACCGCCCCGACGTGAAGGCCGCGCTCGGCCACCTCGAGCGGGAGTTTCCGCAGCAGGTCGAGGAATGGATCCGCATCGCGCAGATGGTGGGGAAGTCGACGCAGGAGCAGGCGCGCGGCGCCTACGTGAAGGCGGAGATGACGCGGGCGGGGCTGCAGGTCCGCGTCGACTCCGTGGGGAACGTCACCGGGGTCCGGAAGGGCACCGGCGGTGGCCCGACAATCGTCTTCGCGGCGCATATGGACATCGTGCACGCCGTCGAGACGAACCTCGCCGTGCGGCGCGACGGCGACACGCTCCGCGCCCCCGGGATCTTCGACAACAGCTCCTCCGTGGCGAATATGCTCGCCGCCATCCGCGCACTCAACGCCGCGAAGGTGGTCACCAAGGGGGACCTCGTCTTCGTCGCGACGGTGCAGGAAGAGCTTGGGCTGCGCGGGATGCAGTACTGGTTCGATCACAATCCCAAGCCTGACCTCCTGATCGCGATGGACGGCGGGCTCGGCCCAGTGAGCTATGGCGCGCTCGGCATCTACTGGACGCGCTATCGGTACACGTCGGACGGATCCCACACGTTGCAGTCGCGCGGGAAGCCAACCCCAGTACTCGCGATGGCCGACGCGGTGCAGCGCATCTATCAACTGCAGCCCCCCGCGCTCCCGAACGGCGCGGTCATCAATGTGGGGCAGGTGCACGGCGGCGTGATCTTCAACGGGATCCCGCAGGACCTCTACTTCACGGTCGACCTCCGCTCGTCCGATCCGGTGCTCCTCGATTCCCTCGATCGGCAGATCGGACGGATCGCGCAGGAAGCGGCGGACCGGGCGCGCGTCGGCCTCACAGTCGAGATCGAGCAAAAGAACCGCGCCGGCGGGACGGAGCGGATGCTCGCCGACGCGCGGCGGCACCCGCTCGTGCAGACGGCGATTGACATCCAGCAGCAACTCGGGGTGCGCTTCGGGATGCCCGGTGCCCAGCAGGCACTGGCTACCGGGAGCACGGATGCGAACATCGGCGTGGTGGCGGGGGTGCCGAGCATCGCCATCGGACGCTCGTATGGCGGAGACCAGCACACCCTGAGTGAGTGGGCGCATTGGCCAAGCGCGCTGCAGGGGACGAAGCTGACGCTGCTGCTGGCGACGACGTTCGGCGATGGGATCCGCCCTGTGCGCGCGTTCGTGCCGTGAGGGGCGCCCTCTTCTTCCTCTTGCTCGCGTCACCGGTGCTGGGCCAGGGCAGCGGGCAGGACGCCGCCCCTGCGGGCCCCGCGGCGCTATCGGCGTATGTGAACCCCGAGCTCGCACCCCGGCCCTCGATGCATCCGACCAAGGTGACGCGTCCGCCGACGATTGATGCTGTGCTCGATGAGGCGGAGTGGGCGCGCGCCGAGGTGCTGACGGACTTCCGGCAGCAGCTGCCGAACACCGGGGGATGCCCGACCTTCAAGACGGTGGTGCGCGTCCTCTATGACGACGATCACCTGTATGTGGCGGCCGAGAACTTCGACCCGGAGCCGTCACGCGCCATCAGCGCGGGGCTCGAGCGGGACTTTCAGACGCCGGACAGCGACATCTTCGGGCTCGCGCTCGACACGTTCCACGACCGTCGCAACGCCTTCATGTTCGCGATCAACCCGATGGGGGGGATCCGCGACGAGCAGGTGTTCAACGACTCCCGCACGGTGGTCGAGGCGTGGGAGGGGATCATCACGCTCCGCACGCGGATGACCGATTCGTCGTGGATCGCCGAGCTCTCGATCCCGATGCGCACGCTGCGATTCGACGGCGCGCTCCCGGTGCAGGATTGGGGGGTGAACTTCATCCGTCGTGTGCGTCGGGTGAACGAGACGTCGTATTGGGCGCCGCTGGAGCGGCAGTACCGGTTGCATCGGATGTCGAAGGCGGGGACGATGGCGGGGCTCGAGGGGATCCGGCCGGGTCGGAACCTTCAGCTGAAGCCGTACCTCGTCGGCAATGACTCGCGCGGCGCACAGGTGCCGGCGAGTGCACTCGGCACCGCACAGGATGCCGGGCTCGACCTGAAGTACGGTCTCACCCCGTCGATGACGCTCGATCTCACCTACAACACTGACTTCTCGCAGGTGGAGGTGGACCAGGAACAGGTGAACCTCACCCGCTTCTCCCTCTTCTTCCCGGAGCGGCGCGAGTTCTTCATCGAGAACGCGGGCTCCTTCATGTTCGGGGACAGCGAGGAGCGGAACTATCGGATGGGGGCGGGGCCGCGCGACTTCACCTTCTTCAACTCACGGCAGATCGGCCTCACGGCGGACGGCCGCCCGATCCCGATCGTCGGCGGTGGGCGGGTCTCCGGGCGTGCCGGCGCGTGGGAGCTCGGGCTGCTCGATATGCAGACGCAGGCCTCGTCCGCGCTGCCCGCCGAGAACTTCAGCGTGATGCGTGTGAAGCGGCAGGTCTCGGACGCCTCGGATGTTGGCGTGCTGGTCCAGCGTCGTGCGGCGACCGATGGCTCGGGGGATGAGAACCTGAGCTACGGGTTCGACGCGAACCTGCGGCCGAGCAGCGCGCTGATCCTGAATTCGTATTTCGCGGCGAGTGACGGCCCTGGGGCTGGCTCCGACGGGTACACGGCGCGCCTCTCGGCGGCGTACCGCGACGCCTTCTGGAACACCGGCGCGATGTGGAAGCGCGTCTCCGAGGACTTCGACCCCGGGATCGGGTTCGTCCGCCGGGCCGATATGAACCAGTACTACGCTACCCTCGGTGTGCACGCGCGGCCGAAGTGGCGCGGGATCCAGGAGATCGCCCCATACGTGGAGCTCGACCACATCGCCGACCTGCGCGGGGCGCTCGCGACACGGACGGTGCAGGCGGGGCTCGACCTCCTCTTCCAGCCCGACGGTAACGTGAAAATGGAGGTGCAGGACCAGTTCGACCGGCTCGACGCGCCGTTCACGGTGGTGCCGGGATACGCGGTTCCGACCGGGAGCTATTCGTGGCGTGAGGCGGAGGTGAGTTACACGACGGGTCGCGCGCGGCGCCTGTACGGCACTGCGTCGTACGCGACTGGTGGGTTCTACGATGGCACGCGGCGGGCGGCGGGGACGACGGTGACGTGGCGTCCCCGGTACGATCTCCTGCTCGAGCTCAACTACACGCGCAACGACCTCTCGCTCGCGAGCGGCGATGTGCTCGCCGACATCGGCCGGGTGCGGGTGCGCTATGCGTGGTCGACGAAACTCTTCGGGAGCGCGTTCGTGCAGTACAACGCGCAGTCGGCGACGTGGGTGACGAATGCGCGGCTCAACTACCGGTATGCGCCCCTAAGCGACGTCTTCCTCGTCTACACCGATCGGCGCAATGCTGAGACCGGCATCCTCGGCGAGCGGACGCTCGCGCTCAAGTTCACCCGGATGTTGGCGTTCTGAGTCGTCCGAGCGCGACGGTAAGTTCACTCGTAGCGTGCGATGCCTTCGGCCCGCGTACTACCAAGTGCTGAGACGATTTCGTCAAAAGACAGCTGTCCACTGAGCTCACGCGCACCAATTTGCCCACTGAGTAGCCGAAAAAAGAACGCAGTGAGTGTTTCCGGCGTGATCGGCACAGGCGATCCGTCAGGGCCGGCCCCGAGCTCGTAGGTTCGGATGATCTGGCTGCCGAGACTCCCGGCCGTGAGGAGGAAGTGGTTCTGCAGGGCGTCGAGGTCGAGCAGGTCGGCGGTGAGCACCTTGGCGGCGATCGAGTAGCTGCGCACCACCTGCGCATTCCCGGCCTCGTCCACCAGGTCGGTCCGCTGCTCCTCGCGGTCCACGTGCATCCGCACCCACCCCGTGTTCTCGCGCTCGGGCGTGCCACGCATGAGCGCCGCGAGGTCGGCGAGGGCGAAGTTGCGCACGCGGGTGCCGGGCAGCGCCGAGATCGGCTCCACGGAGAAGCCGGCCGGCAACAGCAGGATGAGCTCCTGCGCGAGCCGGACGGCGGGGGCGTGGAAGGTGCCGACCACGCAGTTGGTCATCGCGAGCGACTTGGACGCGAAGACGCCGCCGAGCACGACGCAGTCCTCGAGGGTGACGTCGTCGCCGAAGACGTTGGCGGCGACGAACGCGTGCTTGAGCGTGACGTTGGCGGCGTTGATGTCGGCGCCGAAGATCACGCCGCCGGTCGTCGGGAGGCAGGAGACGGTGCCGGCGGTGCCGACGGCCTTCTCGAAGCGCACGAGCTCGTTGCAGTCGCTCTGGACGTGGATCTCGCGCTGCGCGTAGACCGCACCCTGCACGGTGAGCGGGCCGCCGGAGACGAGCAGGCCGCGGGCGAAGAGTGCGCCCTCCACGACGGCCTCGCCGTCCACGCGGACATCACGGTCCATCTCGGCGTACGAGCGGGGGAGGAGGGGCCCCTTCACCACGTTGTTGCGCAGGACGACCTGCGGGCCATCGAACCTGAGTTCCTGGAGCGAGGTCATGCGGGGCCTCCGGCGGGGGCGGTGACGGATTGGGCGGCGAGCAGGGTGCGCGCGACGCGCAGCTGGCGTTCGGAGAGACCGGCGGCGGCGAGGCGATCCTCGGCGCGGGCACGGATGGCGGTCCAGTCGGCCGGCGCGGGGGCGGTCCACGTGCCGGCGGCGTCGAGCAGACGGTCGGCGGCCTGCCGGATCGCGGGCGCGGCCGTCGTCGCGGCGAGTGCGGGCGGGAGCTCCACGCGCCGCGCGGCCGCGCCGGCGTCCGTCTCGGCGACGAGCACGGGGACGGCGACGGTGACGCGCCCCTCGGGACGGGCGCCGGCCCGGACACTCTCGCCGATGCCGCCGCGCAGGGCGTCGCCGGCGGCGATGAGACGCCGCGCCGAGCCGATCAGGTCGCGTGCGCGCACGCGGAAGGTGTGGCCGACGAGGGCGGCGCGCGACGCCGCCTCCTCCTGCGCGCCCACGGTGGACTGCAGCGCCGGGCGCGCACGCTCGCCCAGCGGCACGCGCGCCGACGTCTCGTCCTGGAGCGCGAACGCGACATCGTCGAGCCGTCGCACCCGCAGCCGGAGTTCGGCGTCGAGGTCGGAGAAGAGCTTGGTGTAGCGCGCCTGGATGCGCTTGAAGTCGAGGAGCATCTGTGCGCGCAGCGCATCGCACCGTTCCGAGAAGGCCTGTAGCTCGGCGAGCCGTGCGGCCATGACGGTGGAGAGCTCCACCATCTGCTGCTCGATCTCGCTGCTCACGAGCCGGCGGAAGCCGGTGGTGAGGGCGGCTCCCACCTCCGCGGCGCTCGCCTGCTTGCTGGCGATCTGCGCCGCCTCGGTGGCGACGACGCTCCCGGTGACGGCGTCAACGTGGTGCCCGAGGGACTTGACCTCGCCCTGGAACGGGTCGTCGACGATCGCGATGTTGACGTTGACCGTCTCGCTCCAGCTCACGGTCCCGCCCTTCTCGCTGGCGGGATACGACACCGACCCCGAGATGACGGTGGAGAAGCTGCGATAGTAGGTCACGACGCGCGCTCCTCGGCGGCCACCTGCCACTGCTGCGCCTTCAGGAGGCCGTCGAGCATGGTCCGCACGCGCGGCGACAGGTCGAGGCGCGCGGCGCGCTCGGCGGCGCGCGCGAGCACGCGGGCGCGCTCCTCGGTGGCAACGGGGGCACCGGGCGTCGCCGCGAGGCGATCGCGGATCGCCGCCAGGCGCTCGCCGTTGCCGTCGATGGGCCGGGGGGCCGCGAGCTGGAGCCCTGCGAGCGGCCCCGAGTCCACGTCGGCGTAGCGCACCGGCACATACACCACCTGCCGCGCGGCGATGCCACCGGGGCGGACCACGTCGCGGACCTGACGCCGGAGATGCTCGCCCTTCTCGATGATCGCGCTGGAGGCGCCGATCATCGCGCGCGACGAGGCGCGGGTGCGGGCCATCGACACGGCCTGGCTGAGCGCGAGGCTCTCGCCCTGATGCGTGATGGGGAGCACCCCCATCGCGGCCATGCGGTCGGTGAGGCGCCGCGACTGGGCGCCGGCCGCGTCGAAGACGCCGCGGTCGAGCTCGGCGACGCGCTGCGCCATGGTCTGGTCGAGCGCGAGGAAGAGCTGGGTGTAGCGCGCCTTGATCCGATGGAAGTCCGACTCCATCTGACCCTGCAGGCGGGTGAGGAACTCCCCCAGCTGCGCGAGCTGCGCGAGCTTGGAGTCCACGATCGCCTTGGCGCGCGCGCTCTTCTGCGAGAGCTGCGAGACGATGAGCGTGTGGAACCCGCCGTCGATGGCGCGGCAGACCGAGGCGGAGGCCGCCTGCTCGGCCGCGATAGTCGCGGCCTGCATGGCGATCACCGCGGCGGTGGTGGCATCGACGTGGGCCCGCACCCGTTCGATGCTGTCGGCCATCGGCTGCGTGTCAACGATGCAATCAATGGAAGCCATGGGCGGTCCTCAGGCGGCGGGCGGAGCGGCGGGGGTCCCCGCCGGGGCCAGGCTCTCGCGCGCGAACGCCTCCAGGTCGAACCGCAGCGTGTCCTGCACCATCGGATCGAGCTGAGGGGCGGGCGGGAGCTCCGCCGTGGAGGCGAAGAGCGGATTCACCGAGAGGAGCGGGCGCCGCCGCTCCTCGAGCGCGTCGACCGTGTGCATCGCCTCGGCGAAGCGGCGCGCCGGGCCGTCGCGCAACGACGCGTCGTAGTACTCGATGAAGCCGAACTCGCGCGCCCGCTCGGTGATCTCCTCCTTGAGCCGCTCCGCGAAGTCGTTGAACTCCGCCTGCTGCCGCGTGAACGACTCCATCTTGGCGCGATACGCCACGAGCGAGGCGGCGTCGATGCCGTCCGCCGAGACCTCCGCCGACCCCTCGCCCGAGCGCATCGACTGGCGCGTCTTCTCGAACGCTTCGTACTGGTTGTACGACGCGATGAACTCGGTGAGGCTCCCCTGCATCAGGTTGATGAGGTTGCTCCCCTCGGCACGGTTGCGGCCGTAGAAGTCGTCGGTGTCGCGGTGCCACTGGTTGAGGTAGTCGAGCTTCTGGTCCTTGATGTTCTCGTAGATCCGGAGGCGCTCCAGACGCGTCTCCTGCATGAGCTGCTCGACGATGGGCGCGAGCACCTCCTCGTGGATCTGGTGCACGCCGAAGGGGAAGCTCGTGCGGCGGCCGTCCTCGGCCACCCAGTTGCCTGAGAGCACGTCGTAGCGCACGCGCGAACTCTGCTTGAGCGCGAAGGGACGGTAGCCCTGGACCGACGCCTGGTAGTCGAAGCTCTCGCCGCGGATGCGCTCGATCTCCTCGGCCTCGAGCTGCGGCGAGTAGTGGTTGTACGACGCCTTGAGCGTGGCGAAGAGCCCGCGGTTGCCGTATTCAGCGAGCGTGGTGGTGGAGGCGATCTTGGACTTGGTGATCACCTGCACCGTGGCGGCCAGGCGGTGCATCAGCGTCCGGAGGAACTCCTCGAACTGCGCCGTCTCGCCCTCCATCGCCCGCCGCTGCGCGTTGAGCGCGGTGAAGGCGGCGATCCCCGCGTCGTGCGCGTCGGTGGGGAAGACGTCCAGTCGCGCCCCCGCCGCCGGCTCGGTGGTGCCGTGCTCGTCGAGCGCGCGCGCGAGCGGACCCGCCGGATCGAGCACCGGGAGCGCGACCGTCTCCGTGCGCAGGTCGTTCAGCAGGTAGGTCGCGTCGCGCATGCTGCGGTCCATCGTGCCCAGGTAGTCGTAGAGCGGCACGTTCTGGATGGAGCGCGAGAGGTCGGAGGTGTCCACGTCCTCCACCGCCTGCGAGCCCTCGACGATCGGCAGCGCCCCCACCATCCCCTCCAGCGCGGAGATGCTCGAGACGAACATCGACGGGTCCTTCACGCTGTTGAGGCTGAACTGGCGCTCGGCGGTGCTCCCCGAGTGGTCCACGATGAAGTGCCCGCCCTCGAGCGGGACCTGCGAGGCGACGGGGACCCACGCCACGCCGAGGCGTCGGACCTTGTAGTCACGCCGCAGGTCCGTGTGCTCCTGCTTGAAGACCTTCCTGTAGCGCCAGTTGGTCCTGGCGACCTCCGCCGCCGCCTGCGCCGCCTGCCGCGCGTTCCAGGCCCAGATGGCCGCGCCCACGCCCAGCGCGCCGATGGCGGGGACCGAGAAGAAGGCGACCACGACCAGCAGGACGCCGGCGATGAACCCGACCTTCGCCTGCTGCTCCTTCTCCGTCTGCGTGCGCTCGGCCTGCGTGGCCTGCTCCTCGCGCACCCGCATCTCCTGCTCGAGGCGTTCCTCCTCGGCGACGATCCGTCGGGCGGCGTCGGCGAGGTGATCGACGAGGACCCGTGCCTGATCGTCGTGGATGTCGAGCGAATCGGGCAGGACCTTGGGGCTCATGGCAGGAACTCCGCGTGATCACCGGTGTGACGGAGCGCCTCGCGCTCCCGGATGGCGTCCTCGACGCGCTGCATCGCCTCGGCGGTGGGCAGGGCGATGAACTGCTCGACGGAGGCGCGGAGCGCGGTCTCGAGGGCAGGCGCCCCCGGCGCCACCACGGGCCGCAGGTATCGGATGTCCTCCACCGCGCGCTCCCACCGCGCCTCCATCGCCGGCTGGTCGGCGAGCCGCAGCCGGACCGCCGGCGCCTGCTGCTCGAGCCAGCCGTGGAGCGCGTCCATCCGCTGCAGGTGCGGGGCCTCGTCGCCCTGCACCACCGCCGCGTGCGCATCGACCCGCCGTCCCACCTGCGCGGAGAGGGCAAGGAGTCCGAGCGCGACGAGCTGGACCGCAAGGGACCACTGGAACGGCCAGCCCAAGCGCCAGGCCGCGACTAGGCCGCCGAGCGCGATCGTGGTGTAGAGCGCGTCGACCACGATGGAGATGCCGAGCGAGCCGATGCGGCGGGCGATCGCGCCGGTGGGGCGCCCGATGAGGCCGAAGATGTTCGCGTTGACCACCAGCACGGTGAGGAGTACGGCCACCGTGAGCCAGTCGGACGGCGTGAGTTGCATCAGGACCCCGCGCGTTGGCCGCAGTTGGGACAGAAGGCGACCCCCGGCTTCATGGGGGTGTTGCATCGCTTGCACGCATCCGACGCGGCCGGCATTGCGGCGGATGCGCGGAGGTTCGTGCCGCAGCTCACGCAGCGGCTCGCACCCTCGCGGTTGTCCGCCTGGCAGGTGGGGCAGGGGGAGTAGACGTCGCCGCAGTGCGGGCAGAAGCGCGAGCTATTGGCGTACTTCCGCGAGCAGTTGGAGCAGAAGACCTCACGCACCGGCGCACCGCCGCCGGCCGCCATGCCGGCCGGCGGCATCCCCGCGCCCGGAGGCGCCGTCTGCCCGCCCGGCGGGGTGGGCGGCTGCAGCAGGCCGGGTCCGAGGTTGCCCCCGAGTCCGCCGGTGATCATGAGCGCGCCGAGGATGCCGCTGTCGCCCGGCCTGGTGAGCGCCTCGCGCGCCACCTCGAAAGCCTGCCCCTGCTGCCAGGTGTAGCCGCCGATGGTCTGCGCGCTCTGTCGCGCCATCGCCTCGAGGATGTGCTTGCCGTCGGGCGTGCGCGCATCGATGTCCACCTGCGTTACGTAGAGCGCGACGAGCCGGAGGCCGTAGTCCTCCCAGAACGGTGCCATCCCATGCGTGAGCGCAGTGGAGAATCGCTCGAGGTACGCGCCGATGGTCTTGACGCCGATCCGCTCCGACTGCATCGCCTGCAGAAGGAGACTCTTGGTCCTGGAGACGAGCGCGCCGCGGAAGTGGTCTGTGAGCATCGCTTCCGTGTACTCGGTGGCCGTGCCCACCAGCTTCACCAGAAAGCGCTCCGCATCCTCCACCTTGAGGCCGTACCGTCCCTCGGCCATGAGCGGGACCATCGTCTGATAATCCGGGTCGTGGTACCGCATATTGTCCGTCGCCCACTCGAGATCGAGGGGCATGACGCGATTGACGTACCAGACCTCGGCGGTGAAGGGGTTGCGGCCACCGAAGGGGATGCCGAAGAGACTGCGAAGGAGCGGCAGGTTCTCGGTGTTTAGCGTGTGCTTGCCGGGGCCGAAGCGGCCGACGATGCGCCCCTTGCTGAAGAGCACCGCCTCCTGCGATTCGGCAACAATCAGCTGGGTGTAGGTGCTGAGGTTCGTCTCAGGGAAGCGCCAAGCGTAGATGGGCTTGGCTCCGGGATTCCACTGGACAACGTCAATGAGCGCCATATGTGGTACTCTCCCCAGAAATGAGGGTGCCGCTGCCGTTGATAATTACAGCTTCACAATTAGATAAAACTCGGCAAAGCGTTGACGGCAAGGGCGGTATTCAAAGTCTCCAATCGGGCGAGAATTACCGCTGGAGGGCGAACACGAACGGCTGCTGCACCAACTGCTTCACCTTCCGCCCGCCGACCTCGGCGGGCATGAACCGCATCGCGGGCAGGGCCGCCCAGAGCGACGCCGCGAACAGCTCGTGCGACGTGCGGATCACCTTGTACGAGCTGATGTCGACGCGCCCGCTGGTGTCCACGACAAACTGGGCGAGGACCTCGCCCTCGACGCCGGCCGAGCGGAGGATGTCGGGGTACCGTGGCGCCCCCGACCCCGGGATTGGCGCGACCGGCTTCTCGACCTGGAAGTCGAAGTAGGCCTGGTCCGCGTTCGGGGCGCCGCCGCTCCCTACCACGCCAGAGTTCACGCCGCCAGCGACATCGCGGCCGGGGACGTCTGCCTCATTGGTGACCTTCGCGGTTGAGCCACCCACCGGGTTTACGTCCGGAATATCGACCGGCGCCGTGGTTCTTTGGACTGTGATATCGCCCTCAGCGGTAGAAATCCGCCACACGTCTGCACTGGGCACATAAGCAGCGTAGAACACGGCGGACTGTCGCTGCAATTGACCATCTTCGCCGGTGATGACGACACTGCACTCTGCCCCGATTGCTCTTTCCATAGTGCCCGGTACAAATCCATTGGCGCCGCACTCGACGTTATACGAAGGTGTTTCATCGACAAGCCCCTGTAAAGAGACAACGAGAGAATTGCCTTTGGTTGTGCCGGCTTGCAACACTACATGACGCCGATGGGTCCTACCGTCGATATCGCTCCAGTTGGAATCTGAGATAAACTGACCAATCCAAGGATTCTCGACCATAACGGGAACATTTAGAAATGCAGAATCCGCTGCTCTCGCCGTTGCATCAGCTATCCGGTGCGCCTCAACAACCGACAAAGCAGTTGAGGGGGAAAGGAAGGCACTCAACCTCTGTCGCACGCGTCGATCAGCAAAAAGAAGCGAGACAAACAGAAGTATCACGAAGCCAATCTGACCCTTCCTGAGCGGCATATCCACACCTCAAAAGCGACGAGTTGACACGGGCCATTCGCGGTAACGCACTCTTTCGGCTAGAAAAATAGCTGACGACTCGATGTCCGCCGGAGCTCGAGCGCGACGAGGACACCGAGTACGGTGATCGAGACGGCGGAGATGGCGCACCAAGGGCAGAAGGTGCGCAGCACGATCCACTCTGCGTACTTGAGTCGGACGGTGAAGAGGATCGCCGGGTAGACGAGCGCGGCGAGCGCGAGGGCAGGTCCGCGGGCGTCGACGCGGGTCTCGTGCAGCCCCCAGAGCGCGACCGCGAGGATGAGCGTGTAGCCGACTGCGCCGATCAGAGCGACATCGATGCCGAGGAACCAGCTCCAGCTGCTGAACTGCACCACCGCGCACCCGCCGGCTCCGCCGCAGCTTAGCTCGCCGGCGAGGCCGAGCTTCCAGAGATGCAGATAGGTCGCGACGAGCGCGTTGACGAGCGCGATGAGGGCGGTAGCCTGCCGGAGCCGCATAGCGGTGGGGTTCCCGAGGCCCGCGCTAGAACCAGAAGTCCTCGAGGCGCGGGTTGACGATGGTGTTGTAGATCGACCCGAAGGTGAAGTTCAGGCCGACGCTCCCGGTCAGGCGGAAGGCCGTCGCGAGCGCACGCTGCCGGGTGAGGACCTCGTCCTCAGAGGCACCGCCCCTTGGAAGATAGAGCTGGTCGTTCACCTTTGCCGCCTCGCCGCGCAGCTCAAGGGAGAGTCCGCGGGAGAGGCGGATGTTGGTGCGGCCGTTGAAGGCGAGGCTGAAGCGGTTGTCCGCCATCAGGAAGCGGTTGTACCGGAGGGCGGCGTCGATGGAGCCCCACGGCTGCCGCGATTCGCCGGCGAGCATCACCCGGGCAAGCGGTCGTGTCTCCGCCGTCTCGCCGTAAATCGTCGCTTCGATATACTCGTAGCGCCGGAGACCGAGCCCTGTGGCGAGGACGAGCTGGCGACTCGTCGCCTCGGCCCACGGGAAGAGGTTGTACTCCGCGGAGATGTCGGCGAGCTGATACAGATCGATGTTGCGGAACTCCGAGTAGCCGCCGCCGAGTCCACTTCCGATCGACCAGTGGTCGGTGATGCTCCGGACCACCCGGGCGATCGCGTCGCCGTTGCGGCGGATATACTCCCGCGACGTGGTATCCGTGACCTTAAAGCGGTTGTACCGGTACTCGTTCTGGAAGTAGAAGATGACCTTCCAGTCCTCGGTGATGCGCGAGGCGGTGATATTGCCGGTGACTTCGTAATTGCTCGCCCGGCTCTCCGCGCCGCCGCCGCCGTTGAGGCGTGTGCGGTAGACCCAGAGGTTCCACGGGTCCTGCACCTCGGTCATCTTCGGTGCCGCCGGCGCGTTCGCGGGCGCGGTGTAGGTGACCGCGAAGCGTTCTTGCCCCGGGAGTCGTGTGACGTACGAGATGAGCCCAAGCTTGAAGAGCCGGGCGAGCTCGCGTCGTCGCACGTCGTCGGTGGTGTTCGGGGGGAGTGTGGTTACGAGCGTGTCTGCGCGGCCCTCGAAGCGCCGATGCCCGTACAGCGTGACAGTGTATTCGCCGCCGCCGGAGGCGGTGCCGAGCCGTGTCACGAGGAGATGCGCGTCGGCGTCGAGGCGGTCCTGCGTCCAGAGGACGAACGGAAGCTCGGTGATGAAGAAGTTCCGGTCGCAGCCGAAGGTCTGGCAGTCGAGGAAGACGCGGACCCGGGTGTCGACGACGCCCTGGGCCTCGCTCGTGCGGAGGGACGGGGACAGGAGGAGCAGGACCGCGGCCAGGACGGCGCGGCGCAGGAGGCGGGGCATATGGGTCACGGAAGGGTTACGCGCGGCGGTCGCGGGACGCTGGCCGCTCGTGAAAGCTAAGTGGCTGGGCGATGCCGCCGGCGGATCGGCGGGCCGACCCGCGCGCAGCGGTCCGAGTCAGCGATGTCGCCGGAGCCCGAGCGCGAGCAGGCGTTGCAGCAGCTCGGGATACGGGATCCCGGCGTGCGCGGCGGATTCGGCGAACTCCTCACCGCGGGCGATGTCGGGATTGGGGTTCGCCTCGAGGAACCAGGCGCGCCCCTCGGCGTCGAGCCGGAAGTCGAGCCGGGCATAGCCGCTCAGCTCGAGGATGCGATAGATGCGCTTGGCGTCGCGGAGGAGTCGGTCGGTGACCTCCGCTGGCAGGTCGGTCGCAGGGCGGATCGCCACCGCGTGCCGGGACTGGTACGCGGGGTCGTGCTTGAGGCGCTCTGTCGCGATCAGCGGCTCGCCGGGCGTCGTGGGGCGCGCGGTGAGCTCCCACGGCGCGAAGGTGCGGAGCCGGTCGTCGCCGAGGAGGCTCACGTAGAGCTCCCGGCCATCCACGAAACGCTCCACGATGGCGTCGGTGCGGACCCGCTCGTGGATGAATCGCACCCGCGCCGCCAACTCATCGTCACCCGCCACGATGGACGCCTTCGAGATCCCGATCGAGGCGTCGGCGGTGAGCGATTTCACGATGAGCGGGAAGGTGAGATCACGCGGCCGCCGCGCGCGCCGGCCGCGCGGGACGACGGCGAACTCCGGCACCCGCAGGCGATGATAGGTGAGGAGCTTCTTCGCGAGCGCCTTCCCGCGCGCGAGCACGAGGCCGCGCGGATTGCAGCCGGTGTACGGCACCTGTAGCAGCTCGAGGAGGCTGACGACGTTGTGGTCGTACATCGTCTCCCCGTGAAACTCCTCGAGGAGATTGAAGACGATGTCGGGGGCGAAGCTCTCGACGGCTTCGCGGATCGGTCCAAGGTCCCATTGCACCCCGAGGACGCGCACCTCGTGGCCGAGGGCGCGCAGGCCGTCGCGCACGTCGGCTTCGGTCTTGATCTCGAAGCCGGCACGCGAGTCCCGTGCGACGGCGCCGTCGGGAGGGACGAGGTCGGGGTGCGTGAGGAGCAGGACGCGGAGGCGTTTCATCGACGTCTCCGGCGCGCGGGGTACCTCACCCCCGAACCGCCCGCACGACCGCCTCCGCCGTGATGCCGTACTCCCGATAAAGCGTCGGGGCCGGCGCGCTCGCGCCGAAGGTCGAGATCCCGATGATCGTCCCGGTCTCGCCGACCCAGCGGTGCCAGCTCATCGGGTGCGCGGCCTCGATCGCCACGCGCCGGACCCCGGTGGGGAGCACCGATGTCTGGTATGCTGCGTCCTGTGCCGCGAAGAGCTCCATCGAGCACATCGAGACGACGCGCGTGGCGATGCCGCCCGCGGCGAGTTCGGTCTGTGCCTGCAGCGCGATCTCGACTTCCGAGCCGCTCGCGAGGATCACCGCCGCCGGCGTCGTGCCCGCCGGAGCATCCTTGAGCACGTAGGCGCCCTTGGTGGCGTCGATCGCCGGTGCGTGCGTCGTGCGGTCGATGCAGGCGAGCTTCTGCCGGGTGAGGATGATCGCGCTCGGGCCGTCGCGGTGCATCAGCGCGATGCGCCACGCCTCGGCCACCTCGTTCGCGTCCGCGGGGCGGAGGACGAGGAGGTTCGGGATGCAGCGCAGCGAGGTCAGATGCTCGATCGGCTGGTGCGTCGGGCCGTCCTCGCCGAGGCCGATGGAGTCGTGCGTGAAGACGTAGATCACGCGCTGTTTCATCAGGGCGGCGAGCCGGATCGCCGGGCGCATATAGTCGGCGAAGACGAGGAAGGTGCCGCCGTACGGGATCACGCCGCCGTGCAACGCCATCCCGTTCATGATCGCGCCCATCCCGTGCTCGCGGATGCCGTAGCGGAAGTTCCGCCCGGTGCGGTCCTCGGCCGAGAAGATCGACCCACCCTTCACGTCGGTGAGGTTGGAGCCGGTGAGGTCGGCGGAGCCCCCGAGCAGTTCGGGGAGCGCCGGGGCGACCGCGTTGAGCACCGTGCCGCTCGCCGCGCGGCTCGCGACGTTCCCGCTCGTCGCGTCGAACTTCGGCAGCGTCTTCTCCCACCCGGTGGGGAGGTCGCCGTGCCAGCGACGGCCGAGTTCCTTGGCCGCGACGGGCTGCGCCTTGGTGAAGGCCATGAAGCGGTCCATCCACGCCTTCTGCAGCGCGACGCCTCGCGCCTTCGTCTCGCGCCAATGCGCGAGCGCCTCCTCCGGCACGTGAAAGGGCTCGGTGCTCGGCCAGCCGTACGCCTGCTTGGTGAGAAGGATCTCGTCCTTCCCGAGGGGCTCGCCGTGGGCCTTCGCCGTGTCGGCGCGGTTGGGGGAGCCATAGCCGATAATCGTCTTGGTGCAGATGAGCGTCGGACGCGTGGTGTCGGCCTTGGCCTCGGCGATCACGCGGTCGATCGCGTCCTGATCGTTCACATCGGCGAGATGGAGCACCTGCCACCCGTAGGCGGCAAAGCGCGCGGCGACGTCGTCACGAGAGGCGAGGGAGACGCGGCCGTCGATGGTGATGTCGTTGTCGTCCCAGAAGCCGATGAGCTTGCTGAGGCGCTGGTGGCCCGCGTAGGAGGCGGCCTCGTGCGAGATCCCCTCCATCAGGCAGCCGTCGCCGGCGATGAACCAGGTGTAGTGGTCGATCGGCGTGTGCCCGTCGCGGTTGAAGGTCGCGGCGAGCTGCGCTTCCGCGACCGCCATCCCGACCGCGTTGCCGATCCCTTGCCCGAGCGGCCCCGTGGTGGTCTCGACGCCGGCGGTGTGCCCGACCTCGGGATGCCCCGGCGTCTTGGAGCCCCACTGCCGGAACGCCTTGAGGTCGTCGAGGGTGAGGTCGTAGCCGCTGAGGAAGAGCGTCGAGTAGAGGAGCATCGACGCGTGGCCGGCGGAGAGGACGACGCGGTCGCGGTCGGGCCAGTGCGGGTCGGCCGGGTTGTGCTTCACGTGCCGCGTGTAGAGGGCGTACGCGAGCGGCGCGAGCGCCATCGGCGTGCCGGGATGGCCGGACTCCGCCTGCTGCACCGCATCCATCGAGAGGGTGCGGACGGTGTTGATCGCGAGCGTGACGCTGGAGGCTGAAGGCATAAGGCGGGAAGCGATGGAGAAGGCGCGCGGGAGAGGGGCGGGTGCGGCGGTCAGGCCGTGGTGGCGCTTCGGCGGGCGAGCAACCGCTCTGCGATGAGCGTCACCACCGCCATGATCGTTTCCTGCGGGTTGACGCCGGGCGCGGTCGGGAGGAGGGAGCCGTCCGCGACGAAGACGCCGGGGGCGTCCCAGACCTCTCCGTGCGGATCGACGCCGCTGGTGCGGCGGTCGGCGCCGAGGCGGGCGGTGCCGTTCACGTGGGCGGAGAAGAGCGCCAGCTGGTTGGCGCCCATCGGTCGGCCACGCAGTCGGTCGACCTCGCCCGCGTGCCGGAGCGTGATCGACGGCGATTGCCCGGAGTGGACCTCGCGGGCGCCGGCGGCGAAGTGGAGCCGCGCCGCCCCGACCATCCCCGTCTCGAGGTGTCGCGCGTCGGCGTCGCTGAGCGCATAGCGGATGGAGAGCGAGCCGTCGCGACGCACGCGCACATCACCGTCCGACTGCCCGCGCCGCGCGCCATCGCGCGCGAGGATCACGAGCGCGGCGAGCTGGTTGAAGCCGAGCATCATCTCGCGATGGGCGGCCCCGAAGCCGGGCGCGGCCGGCGCGCCGATGCCGGGATGCAGCGGCGGCGACTCGATCCAGACACCGTAGCCGTGCGCGTCGAGGCGATGGAACTCGTCGCACATCGTGGTCATCGGGATCCCGCCCGCGCCGTAGATCTCGCGGTCGTACACTCCGAAGATCCCGGTGGTCGGGTGCAGGCGCAGGAAGCGTCCCGTGCCGCCGCCGCCCATCCGTGAGCGCTGCAGCAGCGCCGGCGTCTCGATCGCGCCCCCGGCCACGATCACGATCGGGGCGATGGCGGTGCCGGCGCGGCCCGTGGTGGTCTCGGTGAAGTGGACGCGCTTGGTCGGGAAGCGGCCGCCGCGTTCCGTGAGCTCGATCCGCGCGACGCGCGCGTGCGGGAGGAGCCGTGCGCCCGCGGCGTGTGCCCGCGGGAGGAAGGTCTGCAGCCCGCCCTGCTTGGCGCCGGTGCGACACCCGGCGCCGCAGAAGCCGGTGCGCACGCAGTCCTTGGCGTTAATCGCGACGGCGCGCGCCGACCAGCCGAGCGCCGCCGCCCCGTCGAGGATGACGCGGTTCGCCGGGGAGTGCGCGTCGTCGGGGACGACGCGCGCGTGCACCTCGGACTCGATCCGGTCGAAGTAGGGCGCCAGTTCCGCGGCCCCCATCCCCTCGGTGCCGTGGTCGGTGCGCCACTCCTCGAGCACCCAGTCCGGGGTGCGGAGCATCACCATCCAGTTGATGTTCGTCCCGCCCCCGACGCCGACCCCCTGGACGATCGAGAGACCGACGTCGTCGGTGGTGCGCTGCGCGCCCTCCGCGTAGAGGTCGCGGAGCGCGTCCGCGTCGTGTTCGGCGAAGTCGCGGCCGTCACGGAGCGCTCCGGCCTCGAGGATGAGCACATCGAGTCCCGCCTCGGCGAGCCGCGCCGCCATCACCGCGCCTCCGGCTCCCGTGCCGATCACGATCGCGTCGGCGCGGAGGACGCTGCCGTCGAGCGCGAGCGGGGCGATGGTGGTACGGAAGGGCGGGGGATGATGCGCGCTCGCGGGGTCGGCGGCGCGGCGCACCGGTTCGGCGTCAGTGGGGTGGCCGTCGAGCGCGCCCTCCCATCCCACCGCCGGCTGGCGGAGGTGGTACGGCCCGCGGTACCCGATCTCGCCCTGTGCCTCGGGGGTGAGGTACTCGGTGAGGATCACGAGGCGCCGGACCGCCTGCGCGATACTCCGGAACGCCGCGACGGAGGAACCGAGCCAGCGCGTGAGATGGTGGTCCTGGTCGGCGTCGCGCTGGTCGACGAAGGGGCGCGGGAGGAGGCCGACCGTGAGGGCGCTCGCCCGCGCGCCGAGGATGGTGAGGGCGAGGGCGACCTCGCCGCGCTGCCGCGGCGCGAGGGTGGCGATCCGGGCGACGAGCGCCTCGACGAGCCGTGCGCCGCGTGCGGCGTCCTCGAAGGCGTGTGGGACGATGCGACGCGCGGCGGCGGCGAGGGTCCGGCGCTGTGCGTCGGTCAGGGCGGCCACGGGCGTCGAAGGCACACGGGAAAGAAAGCCGTCCCCGTCGACGGCGTCCACCACGGGGGGCATACTTCGTAGTGATGACCTCCGGGCCCTCCCCTCTCTCCCCTTCGGACCTCGCCGGCGCCGGTGTCGCGATCTGGCGGACCGCCGGCCTCCGTCACGTCGCGGCCGACGCCGCGCTCGATCTCCTCGTGATGGCCGGCCTGGCCGCGACCCGATGACCGATCCGCTCCGCTCTCATCTCGACGACCCTGAGCTGCTGCGCCGGGCCGTCGCGCTCTTGCGGGTCGCCGTCTATGTGGCCTCGCCGCGCGGTGATATCCTCGACGCGAATCCCGCCTTCCTCCGGTTGCTCGGTGTCCGTCGTCTCGACGACCTATGCACGTATGGCGTGCACGAGATGATTGTCGACCCCGAGGTCTTCCACGCTGAACGTGAGGCGGTGGACCGCGACGGCGCGGTGAGCAACTGGGAGCTCCATCTCGTCCGTCCGGACGGTGGCCTCCTGACCGTGCTCGAGAGCTGCCATCGCCTGGTTGGGGCCGACGGGGAGGTCCGGTATCTCGGCACGATGGTCGACATCACCGCGCGCAAGGCGCAGGAGGAGCTGCTCCGCGCCGACAGCCTGCGGGACCCTCTCACCGGCTGCTTCAACCGGCGGCATCTCGCCGCGCTCGGTGAGGCGTGCGAGGCGGCGGAGACGACGTGGGGCTGCATCTATGTCGACGTCGATCGCTTCAAGCAGTACAACGAGCGGCACGGCCATCAGATGGGGGACAACGTGCTCATCCGGATGAGCCGCTTCCTGATGCGGCAGGTCCGCGCCGAGGAGCCGGTGTTCCGCGTGGGGGGCGACGAGTTCATCGTGCTGCTGCGCGGCGCCACGCGCGAGCAGACCGAGCGGGTCGCGATGCGTCTCCGCGACGTCGCGCTCCGCACCGCACCGGTTCCCTTCTCGCTCGGCTGGGCCGCGAGGGAAGGAGCGGAGACCGTCGCCCAGACCATCAACCGCGCCGATCGCCAGCTCCTCGCGGTGAAGGTGGAGTCGCGTGGCGCCGAGCGCGGTTCAGCGTCCCTGCCCGAGATGCCGTAGAATCAATCGGTCGTTCGTCCTTCCCCCTTCAGGAGATTTGTTTCGTGTCTCATCGTCTTCCCTCCGCCGTCCGCCTGCGCGGCCTTTGGTGCGCGCTCGCCCTCGGCGCCGTCGCGCTCGAGGCGCAGGTGCCCTCCGCGGCGCTCACCGCCGTGCGCTGGCGTGAACTCGGCCCCGCGCGCGGCGGTCGGTCCGTCGCCGTTGCCGGTTCCACCAACCGTCCCCTTGAGTACTGGATGGGTACCACCGGTGGCGGCGTCTGGAAGACCACCGATGGCGGCGTGAACTGGCAGCCGATGACCGACCGGTATTTCGGCGGCACGATCGGTGCGATTGGCGTCGCGGAGTCGAATCCCGACGTGGTGTACGTGGGCGGTGGTGAGACCGACATCCGCGGCAACACCTCGCACGGCGACGGCCTCTGGAAGACGACCGATGGCGGCCGCACCTGGACCCTGATGGGGCTGGCGGAGACGCGGCACATCGGGCGCGTGCGGGTGCATCCGACGAACCCTGACGTCGTCTACGTCGGCGCGCTTGGCCACGCCTTCGGTAACAACCCGGAGCGCGGCGTCTTCAAGACCGAGGATGGCGGGAAGAGCTGGAAGAAGATCCTGTATCGGAATGATTCGACGGGTGTCTGGGACCTGATCATGGACCCGAGCGACCCGAACACGCTCTACGCGACCTTCTGGCACGCGTATCGGCGGCCGTGGATGCTGAACTCCGGCGGCCCCGGGAGCGGCATCATGAAGACCACCGACGGCGGCGTCACCTGGCGTGAGCTCACGAACAACCCCGGCCTGCCGAAGGGCGTGCTCGGGAAGATCGGGATCGCCGTCTCGCCGGCGAACCCGCGTCGCGTCTGGGCGCAGATCGAGGCCGATTCCGGCGGCACGTACCGGTCTGACGATGGCGGCGCGACCTGGCAGTTCCTCAACGGCGACCGCAACCTGCGCCAGCGCGCCTGGTACTACTCGCGCCTTGTCGCCGACCCGAAGGACACGAACGTCGTCTACGGCCTCAATGTGTCGTTCTTCCGCTCGACCGACGGCGGGAAGACGTGGCGCCAGCAGATCAGCGTGCCGCACGGCGACAACCACGATATGTGGATCGCGCCGAACGATCCACTCCGGATGATCGAGGGGAACGACGGCGGCGCGAACGTCTCGTTCAACGGCGGGCAGACGTGGAGCGAGCAGGACTTCGCGACCGCGCAGTTCTATCACGTCTCCACGACGAACCACTTCCCGTACAAAGTCTGCGGCGCGCAGCAGGACAACTCGACGCTTTGCGGTCCGAGCCGGCAGGCAGGCGGCATCTCGATCGGTGACTGGGACGATGCGGGGGGTGGTGAGTCGGGGTATGTGACCGCCGATCCGACGAACCCGGACATCGTCTACGCCGGGAGCTACTCCGGGTATCTCACGCGCAAGGATATGCGCACTGGGCTCGAGCGGAACATCAACGCGTGGCCCGACAATCCGATGGGATGGTCGTCGGAGGACATCAAGTACAAGTTCCAGTGGACCTTCCCGATCGTGATCTCGATGCACGATCCCAAGGTCCTCTTCGCTGGCGGCTCGAGCCTCTTCCGCTCGACGAATCAGGGGCAGTCGTTCGAGATCATCTCTCCACCGCTCGCCCGCAACGATCCGCGCACGCTTGGCGCCTCCGGCGGCCCGATCACCAAGGACCAGACGGGCGTCGAGACCTACGGCACGATCTTCACGCTCGCCGAGTCGTTCCAGAGCCCGAATGTGCTCTGGGTCGGCACGGACGACGGCTTTGTGCAGCTCTCGCGTGATGGCGGGCGGACGTGGAAGAACGTCACCCCGCCGGGCATCGGTGACTTCACGCGCATCTCGCTCATCGAGGCGTCGCACTACGCGGAGGGGACGGCGTACCTCGCGGCGAACCGCTTTCAGCTCGACGACTTCCAGCCCCTCCTCTACAAGACGACCGACTTCGGTGCGACGTGGACGAAGATCGTCGCCGGGATCCCGGCCGATCAGTTCACGCGCGTGATCCGCGAGGACCCGGTCCGTCGTGGGCTCCTCTACGCGGGGACCGAGCGCGGGGCCTACGTCTCGTTCGATGATGGCGCGTCGTGGCAGCCGCTGCAGGGGAACCTGCCGCCGGTGCCGGTGCACGATCTCGTCGTGAAGGAAGGGGATCTCGTGGCTGGCACGCACGGCCGCAGCTTCTGGATCCTCGACGATCTCTCGGCGCTCCGGCAGGTCACGGCTGAGGCGCTCGCGAAGCCGGCGCATCTCTTCGCGCCGCGTGACGCGTATCGGATCGAGTGGGGCGGCGGCTTCGGCGGCGGTGGGATGCGCGGCCCGGGCGCCGGCGCGTCGAACCCGGGCCAGAACCCGCCGACCGGTGTCATCGTGCGCTATCACCTCGCCACCGCGGGTCAGGGGGTGAAGCTCGAGTTCCTCGCGCCCGATGGCAGCGTGATCAAGGCGTATGAGTCGGCGGATTCCGCGACGCTCGCGGCCGAGCGGGCCGCGGCGGCGAATGCACCGGCCGGCGGTCGGTTCGGGGGCGGCGGGGCGCAGCGGCCCGCGAACGCGGCGGGGATGAACAGCTTCGCGTGGGATATGCGCTACCCCGACGCGAGCACCTTCCGCGGGATGATCCTCTGGGCGGGGGGCACGCGTGGCCCGATCGCGCCGGCCGGGACGTACACCGTGCGGATGACCGTCGCGGGGCAGGCGCCGCAGACGGCGACGTTCAAGCTCCTGAACGATCCGCGCTCGGAGGCGACCGATGCGGACCTCGTGGCGCAGTTCGAGTTCCTGATGAAAGTGCGCGACAAGACCAGCGAGGCGAACGACGCCGTGAAGCAGGTGCGCTGGGTGCGCGGCGAGATGCAGGACCGCCTCACCGCCGCGCCGCGGCTCCGGCGGATGGCGACCGACCTCGACTCCGCGATGTCGCGCATCGAGCGTGAGGTGTACCAGGTGAAGAATCAGAGCGGGCAGGATCCGCTCAACTATCCGGTGCGCCTCAACAACCGCATCGCGGGGCTCTCGGGCGTGGCCTCGTCCGGTCCCTACCGGCCGACGGCGCAGGCGGAGCAGGTGCTGACCGAGCTTTCCACCGCGCTCGGCGTGCAGCTCACGCGGCTCCAGCGCGTCTTCGACACCGACCTAAAGAAGTTCAACGATGAGCTCCGGAAGCTTGGGCTCGAGCCGATCGTGCCGAAGGCGGAGGAGAAGCCCGTCACGCGGCCGACGGTGACGATGGACGACGACACGATGGACGAGGTCGTCCCGCGGTGACGGATGCCGGAGTCCCGGCCGGGTCGGGGGGCGCGATGAGCGCCCCCCTTCTCGTGCGCGACGCGACGCCAGCCGACTCGGCCACCGTGCTCGCGATGAACAACGCCGCGACGCCGAACGTGAACGCGCTCACGGCGACGGAGTGGGCGTGGCTCGTGGCGCACGCGACGTACTATCGAGTGGCGGTGGACGCCGAGGGGATTGCGGGGTTCATCCTCTGCGTGCCGGCGGGGCTCGACTACTGGAGCCTCAACTACGCCTGGTTCACGGCGCGACTCCCGGACTTCCTCTATCTGGATCGTGTGGTGGTGGCGGAGTGCGCACGGAACCGCGGGGTGGGGACCGCGCTCTACTTCGACCTGCACGCGACCGTCGCCGGTCGTTGGCCCTGCGTCACGCTCGAGGTGAATCTCCGGCCGCCGAACCCCGGCTCCCAGCGCTTCCACGAGCGACTCGGGTATCGGCCGATGGGCGTGCGGGAGTCTGAGGACGGGGCGTACGCGGTGCAGATGTACGAGCGCGCGGTGTGAACGCTCGAGGCCATCCGCTCCACGACGGAGCGGATGGCCTCGATGTCGATCGTATCACCGCACCACGGTCACCCCGCGATCGGCGGCACTGTGCTCGGGTCCACCGCCATCCCCATCGCGTGGATCCCCTTGTCCACGTACAGTGTGACTCCGGTGACCGCCGAGGCGAGCGGGGAGCAGAGGAAGGCCGTCGCCGTGCCGACCTCGATCGCCTCGAGCCGTTCCTTGAGCGGGGCGTTCCCCTCGCAGTACTTCACCATATCGTCGATGATGCCGATGGCACTTGCCGCGCGCGACGCATACGGGCCAGCGGAGATGGTGTTCACGCGGATGCCGTACTTCCGGCCCGCCTCATAGGCGAGGACGCGCGTGTCGCTCTCGAGTGCGGCCTTGGCCGATGACATCCCGCCGCCGTAGCCCGGGATCGCGCGCTCGCTCGCGAGGTAGGTGAGCGAGGCGACGCTCCCGCCCGCGCGCATCAGCGGCCCGAACTCGCGCAGCATCGCCACGAGAGAGTAGGCGCTCGCGCCGACGGCCGCGAGGTAGCCGGCGCGGCTCGTCTCGAGGAGCGGCTTCTTCACCTCGGGGCCATTTGCAAGGGAATGGACGAGGATGTCGATCGACCCCTCGCCGAAGTCCTCGCGCGCGCGTACGGCGAGCCCGGCGATCGAGAAGTCGCCCACGTCCTTGTAGCGCTTGCTCTCGCGCACGTCGGCTGGCGCGTCCTCGAGCCGGTCGTACACGGCGTCGAGCGGGTAGATCTTCTCGAAGCTGAGCAGCGAGCCGTCGCCGAGGGTGCGCGAGGCGTCGAGCTTCCCGCGCTCGAGAAGGTTCAGGAAGATGTTGAGCGCCGGCGGCCAGGTAGCGACGCAGACCGTCGCGCCCGCCTCGATGAGGCACTTGGCGATGGCCCAGCCGAAGCCGTTGTCGTCGGCGACGCCGGCGACGAGGGCGCGCTTCCCGCGGAGGTCGATTGGCAACATGCCGTGATATCGCCGGGGCCGTGCGCCGGGGCAAGGGGGCGGCCCGTGCCTCCGGATGCTGCCGTCAGGGGTGCGCGGCGCGCGCGAGGCGGTCGCGAATCCCGTCCCACGCTGGATCCATCGGCACCTGCTCGACCAGCACGGTCCCGCAGCCCGCGTCGTCCACCGCGTGCAAGGCGGCGTAGAGCTCCGCCGCATACGCGAGCGGCGACGCGTCGAGATGGAGATGCACGTGGAGGTCCGCCGCCGCGGCGCGGCCGGCCTCGCTCCAAGTGATCGCCGCGGGACGATTCGCTCCAGCCGAGACAGGTTCCGCTTCGCGGGTCGCGGGTGCCTCGGTGCCGCGCTGTCGCTCGGTGGCCACCGCGCGTGCCAGCGCATCGGCGTCGAGTAACCGCACCATCGCCCGCGGCGCATAATGCCGCGCGATCATCCCGGGTGCGGCGCGTGGCGCCTCGGCATCCGTCACCGGCGCGGGATCCTGCAACGGGCCCACCACCACCTCGAGCTCGGCGCGCGTGATGGTCCCGGGCCGCAGCAGCGTCGGCGGTGTCGTCGTGCAGTCCACCACGGTGCTCTCGATCCCGACCGGCGTCCGCCCTCCGTCGAGAATCATCGCGACCCGATCCCCGAGCGATCGCGCCACCTGCGCCCCCGTCACGGGGGAGAGTTCGGTGAAGCGGTTCGCGCTCGGCGCGGCGATCGGAAGCCCGACCGCGGCCAACAGCGCGCGCGCGACGGGATGTGCGGGGATCCGGATCGCCACGCTCGCGCGTCCCGCGGTCACTTCGTCTGGCACCATCGCACGCTTGGGGAGCACCAACGTCAGCGGCCCGGGCCACCACCGTGCCGCGAGCCGATCGGCGACCTCGGGCCACGCCGTCACCAACGTCTTCGCCGTCGCGACGTCGGGAACGTGCACGATCAGCGGATTGAAGGCGGGACGTCCTTTCGCGGAGAAGATGCGCCGGACCGCCGCGGCATCGAGCGCGTGCGCGCCGAGCCCGTAGACGGTCTCCGTGGGAAAGGCGACGAGCCCGCCACCGCGGAGGAGCGCCGCGGCCTCCTGCAGCAGTGCCTCATCCGGATGCGCGGGGTCGATCGGGCGGAGCACGCCGTGCGTCGGCGCGGACGCGTTCATCTCGTCGGTCAACGTACCGTGCCGGTCGTGAACACTGATCCCGGTGCGCTCGCGACGCGCGCACAGGCAGCGAGCACCGCCCCACCGATGAAGAGTGCGGTCTCGTCGGGATCGAAGCGAGGCGTGTGCACGCCCGCCGCGCTCCGGCCCTCGCCGAGGGTGCCGATGCGGAGGAAGCACCCCGGCATCCGTTCCGTGTAGAAGGCGAAGTCCTCGCCTCCCATATTCGCGGTCGGCAGAGCGGTCAGCGCGGACTCCCCCATCACCTCGCGCACCGCGGCGCGTGCGCAGGCGGCGGCCACCGGCGCATTGAGGAGCGGTGGGGTCCCCTCGCTTAGCGTGCACTCCGCCCGCACCCCGTGGAGCGCGGCGACCGACTCGGCCACCGCCCGCACGCCGTCGCAGAGGAGGGTGCGTGCGGCGGGCGTCGTCGCGCGGATGGTGCCGGCCACACGCGCACGCTCCGGGATCACATTCGCTGCGCTCCCGGCCTCGGCGATTGTCACGGAGACCACGCCGGGGAGTCCGGGATCGAGACGGCGCGAGACGAGGGTCTGCACCTCCATCACGAAGGCCGCGAGCGCGACGATCGGATCGCGCGCATCCTGTGGACGGGCCCCGTGCCCACCGCGGCCGTGGAAGACGACTTCGAAGGTGTCGGTGCTCGCCGCGATCGCGCCGTCCGTCGCGACGACCTCGCCGACGGGAAACCGCCAGTCGACGTGCCCGCCGAAGATCGCGCGGACGCCATCGAGGGCGCCGCTGGCGAGCATGCGCGCCGCCCCTTCGCCGACCTCCTCCGCCGGCTGCAACACGAGGTGGACCGTCCCCGGCGCCGGCGCCTTCGCGAGAAGGATCCCCGCGGCGACGGTCCACGCGGCGTGCAGATCGTGGCCGCAGGCGTGCATCACCCCGGGGTGCGTTGAGGCGAAGGGGAGTCCCGTCTCCTCGGCGATGGGGAGCGCGTCGATGTCACCGCGGAGCGCGATGATCGGCGCGGTGGGATCGGTGCCGGGAATGGTGGCGACGAGCCCCGTCCCCGCGACCTCGCGGATCGCCGTGATCCCTGCGGCCTCGAGCGCGGCGCGGAGGGTGCGCTGCGTGCCGTGCTCCTGCCACGAGAGTTCGGGCGCGACGTGCAGCGCGCGCCGAAGTGCGAGTACCTGTGCGCGCTCCTCCGCTGTGAACTGAGCGAGGGCGCCTGACACCGCGGTCGCGCGTCCCGTCACCGTATCGGCAGCGGCTCCCTCGCTCACGCGCGCAGCTCTTCGGTGCGCACGGTCAACGCCTCGATGCGCGCGCGGTCCACCTCGACGCCGATTCCCGGGCGGTCGAGCGGGACCCGCACCATCCCGTGCGCATCCATCGTCCATTCCGGCGTCACCACATCCTGCGCCCAATACCGGGCGCTGGGCGAGAGATCGCCCGGGAGCGTGAAGTTCGGGAGCGAGGCGAGCGCGACATTGTACGCACGGCCGATCCCGCTCTCGAGCATCCCGCCGCACCAAACGGGGAGCCTTTCCGCCTGGCAGAAGTCGTGGATCGCGAGTGAAGGCCCGAAGCCCCCGACGCGGCCCGGCTTGATGTTGATGATCCGGCCCGCCTGCAGCGTGACCATATCCTGTGCGCGGTCGAGCGAGATGATCGACTCGTCGAGGCAGAGCGGGGTGCGGAGCCGACGCTGGAGCGTCGCGTGGCGCACGAGGTCGTCGTGCGCGAGTGGCTGTTCGATCATCATCAGATTGAGGTCGTCGAGGGCTGCGAGATGGTCGGCGTCGGCGAGGGTGTAGGCGTTGTTGGCATCCGCCATCAGATGCGCGTCGGGCCCGACCGCCTCGCGGACGGCACGCACCCACGCGACATCCTTCCCGGGCGCGATCTTGATCTTGACCTTCTGGTAGCCTGCCGCGACCGACTCGCGGGCCTTCTCGATGAGGCGCTCGACCGTCGGTTGGATCCCGAGCGAGATCCCCGTGGCGATCCGCTCGCGCGTACCGCCGATGAGCCGCGCGAGCGGGAGCCCCGCCTGCGTCGCGGCGAGCCCCCACATCCCCATCTCGAGCGCGGCCTTCGCCATCTGGTGGCCGCGGACATCCTCATCCAAGCGCGCGAAGACATCACCCGGCGCGGCGATGGGCTGCCCGAGGAGGCGTGGCGCCAGGACGCGCACGATCGTGGGCCACGCGGTGTCGAGCGTCTCCGGGGAGTAGTTCGGGAGATCATCCACGACGCACTCGCTCCAGACGGATGCGCCGTCGGCGTTGGTGAGCTCGCAGAGGAGGATCCGACGGTCGCGCATCTCCCCGGAGGAGATGCGGAAGGGTTCCTTGAGGGGGAGACGGATCTCCCGCAGGACGAGTCGGTCGAGTCGCATCACGCCTCCCGGCGCGAGAGCAGATAGGTCCCGCCGTCCGCATCACGGACGAATCCACGGACGGTGTAGCCGTGCGCCAAGTAGTGCGTGAAGGCGCGCCGCGTGGCGAAGCGCCATGCCCGCGCCGCGGCGAGGTCGGTCGCGGCGAGCGCCGAGATGTCACGCGGGATGCGGACCCCCACCATCGGCGCCTCCACGAGCGGCCCTTCGCTCGCGTCCGCGGTCACCGCGAGCGGGAGCGATGCCGGGAGCGCGTCGCAGGGCGCGGCGGCGTGTGCGGGATCCACTGCCCACGCGACGACGAACCGATCGGTGGGCATATCGCCCTGCAGCGGCGAGTTGGTCGCGTCGCCATACATCGCCGGCACGTACTCGTCGGCGCGCGCCCCCATCCGGTTCAGGTTGAGGTGCGCGTTCTTCGCGACGAGCGGATCGTATGTCCAATAGATGGTCGCGACCCCGAGCTCGGCGCAGCGCGCGCGCTGGTAGGCTTTGAGCGCCTCACCGAGGTGCCGGCCCTGTTGCTCGGGCCGCACGGCGAGCATATCGGACCAGTGGATCAAGGTCTCGTCCTTCACCCCGGTGACCCCGAAGACGAACCCCTGCAGCATCCCGGCGTCATCGAAGGCGCCGGCGACCACGCCCCCCGTCTTGAGGGCGACGAGGAGCATCGCGGCGGGAATCTTCTCGGTGAACCCGCGGCCCCAGGTGAGCTCCTGCAGTTCGACGCAGGCGGCGCGGTCGGCGTGGGAGGTCAGGTCACGGATCTGCACGAGGGTTAAACTACGGCCGATGACACGCCTCCGTGTATGGGGCGGCGCCCGCCGCCGGAGCCGCCAGATTCCCCACGCCACCCGCGCCCTCATGGCGGGCCTCGCGTTCGTCGCGATCGGGGAGACGGCTGTGGCCCAGCCCCTCGACATCCGTGTCCGTGAGGTGGTCCGAAGCGACGCCTGGCAGGCGAACGCCACCCTCGGCGCGCTCAGCGATGCCGGCAACACCTGGGGGGCGCCGGGGGTGATCGTGCTGAGCACCGGGCTCTGGATCGGCGGTCGGCTGGCCCACGACCCGCGGATGGCGACGATCGGCTTCCGCGCCTTCGAAGCCATCGGGGTCTCCGGGGTCATCACCGGGACCATCAAAGGAATCGTCGGTCGGGCCCGCCCGCGGATCAGTCCCACCGACGCCGGCGACGTGCAATGGATGCGCGGTGCGCGTGACGGGAACGACTATCAGGCCTTCCCATCTGGACATACGACTGCTGCGTTCGCCTTCGCCGCCGCGGTGACGGCCGAGACGCGTCGGCTCGCACCGGAGCGCGCGCGGGCGGTGGGGCTCACGACCTACGGGCTGGCGAGTGTGACCGCCTTCGCACGGATGTACAGCGACGCGCATTGGCTCACCGACGTGATCGCGGGTGCCGCGGTCGGCATCGTCACCGGCCAGGCCGCGTCGCGTTGGCACGCGAAGCGTCCCGGCCACGCGATCGATCGCCTCTTCCTCGGCGGCGACGTCGCGCCGCTCCTCCGGTCGACGCCCACCGGGCAGACGGTCCTCGGCGCCACGGTCACGTGGCCGTAGCGGGCATCTTCGTCGTCATCGAGCTCGAGGGGGCGCTGGCCGAGCGGATCCACGCGCTCCAGCTCGCGTTCGATCCGAAGATGGCGCGTCATCTGCCGCCGCACATCACGCTCATCGGGTCGTCGGGCGTCGGGCCCATCCGCGCGGATACGCCGGTCGATGCCCTGCGGACGGCCATACTGCCGATCGCCGCGAGCACCGCGCCGATCACGCTACGCTTCGGTGCGCCCGAGCGGTTCGTGCAGCGGGAGATCGTCTCGCTCCCGCTCGATCCACACGGCCCGCTCCGCACGTTGCACGAACGATTGGCCACGAGCGGACTCGCGTGCACCCCGGCGCGATACCCGTTCACGCCGCACTGCACGCTCACGATGTACCCCACGCTCACCTCGGAGCGATTGAAGGCAGCGCTGTCGGTGCGCGAGCCCGACCCGTTCACCGTGCGGCGGCTGCGCGTGTATCTGACGCGTGAACCCCAACCGGCGCGCCATCTCTTCGACGCGCCGCTCGGTGGCACACCGGAGGTCGTGTGATGTTCGTCCGTCGGGTGATGTCCCAACAGATCGCGACTCGGCCCCGGTTCACGTCACGCCGATTCTCGCGTCTCGCGCTGCTCGTGATCGCGAGCCTCTGGTCGCATACGCTCGCCGCGCAGGTGCGCCTCCTGCGCGCCTCCGACAACGACACGCTTCCGGCGAAGCCCGCCACCGCGCGACTCGTCTACGGCACCGACTCGCTGCAATTCGGCGATCTTCGCCTCCCCGACGGCCCCGGGCCATTCCCCGTCGCGATCGTGATCCACGGTGGGTGCTGGGTCTCACGGTTCGCGACGCTGCGCAACAGCACCGCGTTCAGCGACGCGCTACGCGACGCGGGGATCGCCACCTGGAACATCGAGTACCGACGCGCGGACAGTCCGGGCGGCGGGTGGCCGAACACTTTCCTCGATGTCGCGCGCGCCACGGACCAGCTGCGGGCGATGGCCCGCACCTATCCGCTCGATCTCTCGCGCGTCGTCGCCATCGGACACTCCGCCGGCGGACACCTCGCGATGTGGCTTGCGGCCGCGGATCGTGTGCCGTCGGGGAGTCCGATCGCCCGTCGCGATCCGCTCCCGCTCACCGGCGCCGTCGCGCTCGCCGGCATCGCGGACCTCGCCGAGTTCCGCACCTATTCGCGCTTCTCCTGCGGCGATGTCGTCGATGGCCTGATGGGCGGGTCGCCGGAGCAGGTGCCCGAGCGGTACGCGGCGGGCGCGCCGCGCCAGCTCTTTCCATTGCGCGTACCGCACGTGCAGATCGTCGGAACGGAGGACCGGGTGATGCCGATGGCGGCGCGCGAGGCGCACCGGGCCGTCGCGACGGCGGCGGGGAGTCCGTTCAGCCTGGTCGTGATCGATGGGGCGGGGCACCACGAGCTCCTCTCGCCGCGGAGCGCCGCGTGGCCGGTGATCCTGACCGAGGTGCGGCGCCTGCTCACCCCGGCGGCGGCGACTCCCGGTCGATGACGCGGAGCGTCGCGAGCCAGCCGCGGAGCGTCCCGAAGTAGGTCGCGGAGTCAGCGGCGAAGGCGCGGTCGTGCCCGCCCGTCAGCGTCGCGAAGCTCTTCGGCGCCCCGAACGCCGCGAAAAGCTGCTGCCCCATCGCGAAGGGGATCGCGCCGTCGTCCTCCGCGTGCAGCAAGAGCTTCGGCATTGCGATGCTGTCGGCGCGGTCGAGACTCGCGAAGCGTTCGCGCGCGAGCCAGCGGATGGGGAGCCAGGGATAGCGGCCCGCGCCGACGTCCGGGATCGAGGTGAAGGCGCCTTCGAGGACAAGTCCCGCCGCGCCGACACGCGCGGCGAGATGCGTGGCGACGCCCGAGCCGAGCGAGTGACCGAAGATCACGATGTGCGACGGGTCGATGCCGCGCACCGTCGTGAGCCAGTCGAAGGTCGCGCGCGCGTCGCGATAGAGCCCCGCTTCGGTGAGCGTCCCGTCATCGCTCGCGCCGTAGCCGCGATAGTCGACGAGGACGAGTCCGACGCCGAGCGCGCGCATCGGCCGGATCCACGCCTGCCGGAGCGGGACGGAGATGTTCGCCGCATTCCCGTGGAGGAAGAGGACCCAGAGGGGGGCATCTTCCGTCGGCATCTCCTGCTCGGCGGCGCTCGGCGGCGGGATCACCCACGCGGAGAGCGACAGCGAGTCGGGGGTCGGGATCCGCACCGCCTCGACCGGGAGGTCCGCGGCCGGTGCGACCATCGTGCGGCCACCATACTGATCGGGGTGGAAGACGAACGAGGTCTCATTCGCCCGCATATAGAGCGCGGCGCCGACATAGCCGCCGATCGCGATGACGAGTGGGAGCGCGATCAGCCAGCGGCGGCGGCGGACGGCGGTGGCCACACTCGTCGCTGGCTCCGCACCCGAGGTCGCACGAGTCTTGCCGATCCCGTTCACCGCAGCGCCTTCTGGATTGCGGCCTCGATATCCTGCTCGCCGCCGAGTCCGGTGTAAACGACCTTGCCGGTACGGTCGGTGACGACGACGTAGCTCGTCGCGGGGACGTCGTAGTCGCCCACGGCGTCACCGAGTCGGTCATAGAAGTGCGTGAAGCCGGTGAGGTGTTCGCCCACGTAGCGGCGCACGCGCTCCGGCGACTGGTTCACGCTGACCGCCACGCCGACGAAGGCGACGCGGGCGGCGTACTTCCGTTGTGCGGCCTGCATCCGCGGTTCGAGCTCGCGGCAGTTGCCGCACCAGGTCGCCCAGAACTCGATGACGGCAGGCTTGCCGGCGATCGCGGTACCGAGTCGCGCGGGACGTCCGTCGAGCGTCTCCAGCGCGACATCGGGCGCGGCGGCACCGACCTCGATGCCGAGTTGCGCCTGTGCGGTGCGTGGCAGGAGGAGGAGGCCGGCCGTCACGACCGCGAAGGCGATGGCGCGCTGGATGCGGCGGTGGGCGGCAGGGATGACGGCGAGAGCGCGCATAAATCGGAGTCGACTAGAAGAGGAGTTTGCCCATCTCGATCAGGTAGTACTCGGCGACCCCGAGCATCGCGAGCGCGAAGAACCGCTTCACCCAGAGCATCCACGCGCCGGCGCGCGGCAGGCGCGCGACCGCGCCGCTCGAGAGCCCGACGAGCACGAGGAGCGTGCACATCCCGAACGAGAAGGCGAGGAGGTAGACGAAGCCGAGGAGGCCGCTTCCCGTGCGCGTCACCCAGGTGAGGACGGCCGCCATCACGGGGGCCCCGCACGGCGCGGCGACGAGCCCCGACATCGCGCCCATCACGAGGGCGCCGCCGATGCGGCCACCCATGCCGGCGGTGGCGGCACGTCCCGCGATCGCCGCCGGCAGACGGATCGGGATCACGTCGAGCATCGCGAGCGCGGAGAGGAGCAGCAGGTTCGCCATCGCGAAGTAGAGCCACGGGTTCGTGCTCACCGTGCCGAACATCGTCCCCGTGAGCCCTGCGACGACGCCGAGGAGGGCGTAGACCGTCGCAAGCCCGATCACGTAGCTGAGTGTGAGGAGGAGCGTCCGTCCCATCGGGGGTCGCGTGCCGTCCGCGGTGGCCCCGCCGACGATCGCCGCGGTGATCGGGATCATCGGGTAGATGCAGGGTGTCAGCGAGGTCAGGACGCCGGCCAGATAGAGGAACGGCAGCGCCGAGAGCGGGCTTTCGGAGAGGCGCTGGGCGAGGTCCATAGGGGAAAGATGGGCGGAGGGCGGAGATGAGAGGGAGTGGTGGTGGTCGAGGGACGCCGCTGGGTGCTAGCCGCGACCGGTGGTGTTCCGCACATTCCCGCGCGGCGGTCAGGCCTGATCCTTGGTCCCTACCCCTGACCCCTGAGCCCTGACCCCTCATCCCTGGAAGAGGAATGCCCCTCCGCCCCCGCTTCGTTCCCCTCGCGGCGCTCCTGCTCGCCGCCCCCCTCCTCGCCCAGCGCGCCCCAGCGGCGGGTGCGTCAGCCCGTTCGGACACCGCCACGGCGATCGTCACCCGGCAGTACGGCGACCTCGCCGCCGGCCCGTACAAGCGGCTCGTGATCCGGAACGCGATGGTCGTCCCCGGCCACGGCGGCCCGACCGCCGGTCCCTACGACATCGTGATCGTCGGGAACACCATCGCCGAGATGATCCCCTTCGATCCCGTCGCGGCCGAGCGGCGCGGCGCCGGGTCGCGCCCGACCGGCGACCGCGTGATCGACGCCACCGGGATGACCGTGATGCCGGGGATGATTGACCTGCACACGCATATCCGAACCCAGCCGATGGAGCTGGATTACGTCTACTATCTGAAGCTCGCGCACGGCACGACGACGATGGTCAACGCCGCCGACCGTGGCGTCGACTCGGCGCTCACGCAGGCGCGCCTCTCGTCGCGGAATGAGATCCTTGCGCCGCGGATGTTCCCGCTCGTCGGGTGGGGGGCGACGACGCGTTTCTCGCGGCTCGAGCTCGATGATCCCGCCAAGGCGCCCGAGGTGGCGCGCCAGATGGCGGCCAACGGGATCCGCGTCATCTCGATGGACAGCAACGGCTGGAGCCGCGCGATCATCAAGGCGATCGCCGACGCCGCGCGTGTGAACGGGATGATCACCTCGTTCCATATCCCGCCGTCGACCGTCGCTGTGGCTGACGCCGCCGATGTCGCCTGCCTCGGCGTGACGATGATCGAGCATCACTACGGGTACGCCGAGTCGGCGCTCGACCGCACGACGCAGAACTTCGAGCGGACGTACGAGTTCGGGAACGAGAACCACCGCTTCCGCGCCGCGGGGCGGGTGTGGACCGAGACCAACCGCGACCGGCTGCTGAACCAGATCGCCGACTCGCTCGTGAAGTGCGGCGCGACGATGCTCCCCACGCGGGTGGTGTACGAGGCCAACCGCGACGTGATCCGCGCCACCAGCCTTCCGTGGCACGAGAAGTACACGCACCAGGCGCTGCTCAACTGGAACTACCCGAACCCGGCGTTCCACGGTGCGTTCCATTATGACTGGACCTCGGATGACGAGGCGTACTGGGCCTCGGCGTACGAGCTCTGGGGGAAGCTGATCTTTGAGCATAACCGTCGTGGCGGGCGCGTCGCCTATGGCACCGATGACAATTACATCTGGGCGACGCCGGGGTTCAGCAGCGTCCGTGAGCTGCAGCTCCTGCGTGAGACGGGGATGCACAGCCTCGAGGTGCTGCGCGCCGCGACCAAGACGAGCGCCGAGGTGCTGGGGGAGGCAAAGCTCGGGCTCGTGCGCCCGGGCTATCTCGCCGATCTCGTGCTGGTGGACGGCAATCCGGCGAACAACCTGAAGTTCATGTACAGCTTCGGCGATCTCACGGTGGACGCGCAGGGCCGGATGTACCGGACGCGCGGCATCGTGCACACCATCAAGGACGGCGTGGTGATGGAGAACGCCAACCTGATGCGCGAGGTCGAGCGGATGGTGCGGCAGTCGAAGCAGGGGGTGTCGCCGTCCAACGTGATCACGGCGCCGTTCCTGCCGGCGCGGCCGTAGGGAGGCGCGCCGCGGCCCGCCCGGGTTGATGGACCGGCCCCGGCGAGCGAGGGTCAATCGTTAGATTGGAGGGCGGGGTCGGCGAGGTGCCGATCCCGCTCTGACCTTTTCGGGGCATCGACCGTGGCCGGACCGCAATTTATCTACGTCATGAAGGGGCTGAAGAAGGTCATCCCCCCTTCCCGCATCGTCCTCGACGACATCTGGCTTTCCTTCTACCCCGGGGCCAAGATCGGCGTCCTCGGCCCCAACGGCGCCGGTAAGTCGTCGCTCCTGAAGATCATGGCGGGCGTCGACCAGGACTTTCAGGGCGAGGCCTGGGCGCATAAGGGAACCAAGATCGGCTATCTGCCGCAGGAGCCCCAGCTCGACGAGTCGCTCGATGTGCGTGGCAATGTCGAGCTCGGCGTCAAGGCGCAGCGTGACCTCCTCGTGAAGTTCGAACAGATCTCGGCGAAGTTCGCCGAGCCGATGAGCGATGACGAGATGAACGCGCTCATCGAGGAACAGGGAAAGGTGCAGGAGCGTATCGACGCGCTCGACCTCTGGAACCTCGACAACAAGATCGAGGTCGCGATGGACGCGCTCCGGCTCCCGCCGGGCGACGCGGGCGTCACGACCCTCTCCGGCGGCGAGAAGCGGCGCGTGGCGCTCTGCCGCCTCCTCCTCGAGGAGCCGGACATGCTCCTCCTCGATGAGCCGACGAACCATCTCGACGCCGAGTCGGTTGCGTGGCTCGAGAAGTTCCTCGAGACCTTCCCGGGGACCGTGGTGGCCATCACGCACGATCGCTACTTCCTTGACAACGTCGCCAAGTGGATCCTCGAGCTCGACCGCGGGCGCGGTGTGCCGTACGAGGGGAACTACTCCGGCTGGCTCGACCAGAAGAAGACCCGGCTTGCGCAGGAGGAGAAGGTCGCCTCGGCGCGCCAGCGCTCGCTCGAGCGCGAGCTCGAATGGGTGCGGATGGCGCCGCGCGCGCGGCAGGCCAAGAGCAAGGCGCGCCTGCAGGCGTACGAGGAGCTGGCGAGCGAGGCGCAGCAGGAGCGGGTCGCGCAGAACGAGATCATCATCCCGCCCGCCCCGCGGCTCGGGAACGACGTCGTCATCGCGAAGGGGCTCACGAAGGGCTTCGGCGACCGCCTATTGATCGACAAGCTCGACTTCTCGCTCCCGCGCGGTGGCATCGTCGGCATCATCGGGCCGAACGGCGCGGGCAAGACCACGCTCTTCCGGATGATCTCCGGCGCGGAGAAGCCCGACGGCGGTTCGCTGACCGTCGGCGAGACGGTGCAGCTGGCCTACGCGGACCAGACGCGCACCCTCGACGGGAACAAGACCGTCTGGGAGGAGATCTCCGGCGGCAATGAGCTCGTGACCGTCGGCAAGAAGGAGCTCAACAGCCGCGCCTATCTCTCGAGCTTCAACTTCAAGGGCACCGACCAGCAGAAGAAGGTCGGCATCCTCTCCGGCGGTGAGCGCAACCGGCTCCACCTCGCCAAGACGCTGATGAGCGGCGGCAACCTGCTCCTTCTCGACGAGCCGACGAACGACCTCGACGTCGACACCCTGCGCGCGCTGGAAGTGGCCCTGCTCGACTACTCGGGCTGCGCCGTCGTGATCTCCCACGATCGCTGGTTCCTCGACCGTGTGGCGACGCATATCCTCGCGTTCGAGGGGAACTCGGAGGTCGTCTGGTTCGAGGGGAACTATCAGGCGTACATCGAGGACCTGCGGAAGCGGAAGGGCGCGGACGCGGACCAGCCGCACCGGATCAAGTTCAAGCCGCTTACGCGCTGACGCGCTCGCGTTGGTGCGGGCCTCGGTATCGTCACTCCTCTGCTAACGGAATCCCAATGGACCGGATGCGTCGTCATTCATGGAGTTGCTCGGTGCGGTGCATGCGGCAGGTGACGCTCGCCCTGATCGGATGGGGCATCGTCGGCTGCGCGGCGCCTGAGCGAACCACTGCGCCAGTGGCGGTGGACACGTTGCCCACTCCTGTGGCACCGGTCCTCGTGCGCGTGTGGTCGGATCCGGCCTCGTGGCCCGGCGACCGCGTCCCCGTGGCAGGCGACCTCGTGGTCATCCCCGCTGGAACGCGGATGCGCCTCGATGTGTCCCCCCCATCGTTGGCAGGCCTCGACATCCAAGGCGAGATGGAAGCGGATACCACCCGTGACTTTGACCTCGTCGTCGGATGGATTCGCGTCGCGGGGGCGTTGCGCATCGGGACTGAGGCGCAGCCGTATACCCGCCGAGCCCGTATCACGCTGACCGGTTCAAGCAACACGGAGGCGATCACCGGTATGGGCACGCGAGTCATCGGTGTTCTCCCTCAAGGTCGCTTGCTGCTTCAAGGCCCGACGCGCCGGTCATGGACGCGCCTGGCGACCACGGTCGCTGCTGGCGCCACCACGATCACGGTGAGTCAGGACATCGATTGGCGGGTTGGGGACCGAATCGTCATCGCGCCGTCGGGCTTCGATCCGCTCCAAGCGGAAGACCGTCGTATCACGGCGGTCGAGGGGCGCATCGTCACCCTCGATCAGCCCCTGCGATTTCCGCACTTTGGCCAGGTGCAAGAGATCGCAGGACGGATCGTCGACGAACGCGCTGAAGTGGGATTGCTCTCTCGGAACATCACGATTCAAGGGGCGGGGACGCTGGTCGACGGGGTCCCGACCTCGTCGGACGGACAGGGTGGTCACATTATGATCCTCGCCGGCGCAACCGCGATGGTGGCCGGCGTCGAGCTCGTGAATATGGGGCAGCGTGGTCGACTGGGTCATTATCCCATCCATTGGCATCTCGCCGGCTCGGCGTCCGGGCAGTACATCCGAAACAGCGTGATCTGGCGGAGCCACAATCGCTGCGTCACGGTGCACGGCACGCGAGATCTCTGGGTCGATGGCAATGTCTGCTACGACCATCTAGGCCACGGCTACTTCCTCGAAGAGGGCGCCGAGACGGGGAACCGTCTCTTCGGCAACCTTGGCGTCCTCTCGCGGCGCCCCGCGTCGGCCGATCGACTCCTGCCGACCGACGAGCGACCGGCAACGTTCTGGGTGACGAATCCGAACAACAGTCTGGTGGGCAACGTCGCCGCCGGCTCCGAAGGATTCGGCTTTTGGTATGCGCTGCCCGACGCCCCCCTCGGTCCGTCGATCGGACAGCCGGACCGCCCGAATCGGACGCCGCTCCTGGAGTTCAGCAGTAACGTGGCCCATTCGAACCATCAGACCGGACTCCACGTCGATGATGCGCCACAGGCCAATGGGACCACCACGGCCACGATGTACAATCCATCGCTCGTTCCGGGGCAGGCCGGGTCCCCCCTTGTTCCTGCCAGATTCACCGGCTTCCTCGCGTACAAGAACGGCAATCGCGGCGTCTGGCTGCGTGGAAACCAACACTATCTGGAGAATGCGGTTCTCGCGGACAACCATATCGGAGCGACGTTCGCGAGTGTCGAGAGTTATCTCACCGGTTCACTCCTCGTCGGCGCGACAGCGAATACCATTGGCGCACGAGATCTGTACCGCGGCTTCGAATACTACGATGGCCCCGTCGGTGCTCGGGATGTGACGTTCGTCGGCTTCAACGGCCGAGGCCAGATCCCGTGGAGTGCCCTGGGCTTCAACCGGCACAATGCCTTCTCCCTCAGCACGGCGAGCGCATCGCGAGATCTCGTCTTCATCGAATCCACCCCGCTGTACATCGAGTCACCGGATCCGGTCAAAGACGGGGACAAGTCAGCGGTCTTCCAGGATGCGACCGGGTCGGTCACCGGTCTGCCCGGCCGGTGGGTGACGGCCAACACGCCGTTTCTCACGACGTCGGCGTGCACGCTGCAATCGGCGTGGAACGCGCGTATCTGTCCAGGCCCGTACCTCAAGATGATCATCGAGGGTGCCGGTGCGGTCACCGCGATCGCGCCGGTCGACGCCGTGCGTGATGGCGAGGCGACCGAACGCTTCGTCGGCGATGGTACGTCCACAAGTCGGATCGTGGTCTCCGCGATGCCGGGTAGTCAGTACGACCTGTCCTTGGGACAGCGGCCAACCGGTCTCTCGATCCGTTTGGCGGAGGGACGATCCGGGGAATGGGTCTTCCTGTCGATCGCTGCCGCGATGCCACCGACCACCGTCGCGAGTGGGACGGCGATGCTGTTCAGGGTCGCCACGGCGGCGGATGTGGCGGCGGGGAACGGGACGACCTACGCGTACGATCCCGTGCTGGGACGCATCTACGTCAAGGTGATGGTGATGAATGTCGCCCAGTTCGTGCAGGGGACGGTCGGGATCCTCTTCGCTCCGTGAGCGTGACGGCCGTCAGTTCCGGCGGGCGCCTTGTGTGATCCAGCGACGGAGATTCGCCGCGTCGATCGAGTCGAGTGGGGCACCGCCCAGTGGCATCCGAGAACCGATGTTCTGTGTACCGTCGATGCGGCGCATCAGGTAGCTCTGGGTCGCATCAAAGGGCATCACGAGGATTGCCGCTTCGGCTCGGGCAGGGACACGGACCAGCGCATCATATGCGAGGCCCGGAGTGAGTGGCATCGTCGATGCGGCGCCGTGGCATCCACTCAGCGAGCACCCTCGACGATCGAAGATCTCCTGCACATCCGTCGCGAACGACGGTGTGTCCCGGAGACCCCGGACCCACGGGATGTCCGGTGGCTCCACGGGTGCGGCGGCTTCGGTGCAGGCGGTCAGCAGGAACCCGAGTGATCCCAGCGCGGCCATCGCCGTACGTTCCCAGTGACGTCTCATGGTGCCCCCACCAACCGCGCGATCGCCCGCTGCCCCGCCTCGCCCACGTCCAGACTGTGCTGGTTCACGTAGAGCGCGATGTGCTGGTCGCAGACGGCGTCGCTCATCTCCTGCGCGTGCGCGCGCACATAGGCGCGGCTCGCTTCCGGGTGTTCGAACGCATACTGCACCGACGCGCGGATGGCGGACTCCGCCGCCGCCACGGTCGCCGCATCCAGATCGTTTCGGGCGCAGATCCCCGCGAGGGGCACCGGGAGCCTGGTGTCGCGCTCCCACCAATCGCCGAGGTCGATCACCTGCGTGAGCCCGTGCTCGGCGTAGGTGAATCGGCTCTCGTGGATGATCAGTCCCGCCGCGACCTCGCCGTCGGCGACGGCACGAAGGATCCGGTCGTACCGCATCTCGACGATTGCGCCGAGTGCTGGAGCGGCGAGCCCGAGGAGCCGGAAGGCCGTCGTCTCGCGCCCCGGGATGGCGATCGGACCGCGCGCCGCCTCCGCGAGCGACATCGCCGAGCGTGCGACCACGAGCGGACCGACGCCGTGCCCGAGCGCGGCCCCGCTCCGCAGCATCCGGTAGCGGTCCCCGACCCCCGCGAAGGCGCCCACGCTCAGTTTCGTGAGATCGAACTCCCCCGTGTGCGCCCGTCGGTTGAGCTCCTCGATGTCGAGCAGTACCGGCCGCACCCGGAACGGCGCGTCGACGAGCCCGTGTGCGAGCCCGTGGAACGCGAAGGTGTCGTTCGGGCAGGGGGAGTAGCCGAACGTCAGCTCACGCATCGACGGAGCTCCGCGACGAGCGGTGGCGTGGCTTCGGTGATGGCGGCGAAGGCGGCGTCGAAGGCCCAGCGCGCGCGATCCGTCTCCTCGATGGCATTGGAGATGGCACGCACCTCGAGGGCGGGCACCCCGGCGAGCGCGGCCGCGCGGAGCACGGCGAATCCTTCCATCGCCTCCACCTCGACGTCCGCCGTCGCATCACCGACGGTACCGCCGAGGGTGCCGCCGACCCGCGCGCTCGTGCCGATCGCCCGGCGCACCGCGTCGGGGCACGCGCGCTGCGCGGCCGTGAGCAGCGCGGCATCAGGTGTGAGCACGCTCGGCGCCCACGCTGCGGGGATCGCGAGGTCGGTGTAGTGGGCCGCGATCCCGATCACGAGGGCCGGCGGGACGAGCCCGCTCGCACGGCGCGCCCCCGCGATCCCGACGTGCAGCACGAGCGCAGGGCGCACGGTCGCGATCGCGGCCGCGGTGGCTGCCGCCGCCTCCACGGGCCCCACGCCGCAGCAGAGCGTCCGCCACCCATCGGCGGGGGCGAGCTCGCGCGCGGTGGCGGCGACGACGAGGACGTCGACCATTCCGGTCATCGACTCAGTGCATCATCCCGCCACGCGCCACCATCAGGTGGTGGCGCGTGTGGTGCTCACCCACGGTGAGCAGCCCGATGAAGCCGAGGCCGCGGATCCGTGCGACAGCGGCGGCATCGTCGGCGTTCGTGGCGCGCACGGTGACGCGCACACCCTCCGGGGTGTCGGCGGTCGTCCAGGTGACGCCGGTGACCATATGCCCGTGCTCGCGCGCCATCCGACGAATCGCCTCGCGTGTGCGTCCCACCCCGCTGACGGTGAAGACCGCCCCGCCCGTGATCGTCGAAGCGCGCACGGTGCTACGGAGCGTCACCTGCTCCATATCGATGAGATGCTGTCGCAGCGCCTCGAGGTTCACCTTCGACCAGTCCGTCGTGCGGTCGGCCTCGAGGAGCCGCACGATCTCCGCGATCGCGGCGAAGGCGGATTGTCCCGTCTCGGTCGCGGTCGCCGGGGCGGCAGTCGCCGTCGGCGGCTCGTGATGCATCGTGCTCCCGTGCTCGTGCGTCTGCGCGTGGAGCGTCGAGGCGAGCACGAAGGGAAGCAGGGCGACGAAGGGGCGGGGCATAGGCGTCGGGTAGCCAGATGGTGGAGGGTCGCCGGCCGCACGGCGGGACCCGATCCGCGAAAGATAGGGACCGCCGCCGTCGGGGGACTCCCTGACGGAAGGCCCCTGAGCCGAGGGCGGGCGCCGGATGACTGTGTGGGCCACCGTGGCGCGACATCGTCCCGCCATGCGCTTTGCTCCGCTCTCCAAGGTCTCGTGGTCCGTCGGCGCCGTCGTCGTCCTGAGCCTCGCCACGACCGCGCCGGTCGCGGCCCAGCGCCTCGAGGGGGCCGTCACCGCCACGGTCGCGAGCGGCGATTACCTCTTCACGCGCGGCGTGACGAGCTACGCGCTCGTCGGCGGTCTCACGTTGGCCGCCACCCGGTGGCGTCTCGGGCTCGAGGTGCCGCTCGTTCGGCAGGACGCGACGGCGGTGGCGTGGGTGGCGGGGATGCCGATTCCGGTGGGTGGACCCGACGCGTCGCAGCTGCGCGACCGGGTCGGTGAAGCGGACATCGCGCTCGCTCCCGAGGCGTATCGCACCACCCTCGCCGACCCGACCTTCACCGTGGGGACCGACCTCGCGCTCACCGATGACGGCAGCGTGCGCATCGGGGTGGTCGGCGCGGTGAAGGTGCCCGCGGCCGGTGTCGAGACCGGTGTCGGCACCGGCGCCACGGATGTGGGGCTCGCGGGGCACTGGTCGGCGATGGGGAACCGCTCCTTCGCGGTCGCCGACTTCGGGTATTGGTGGGTGGGTGATCTCCCCGACCTCGCCCTCGACGATCTCATCACTGGGCGCTTCACGATGGGGCGCAGCTTCGGCGAGATGGGACTTTTCTCCGCGATGCTGCGGTGGGAGGCGGCGACGGCGGTGATCCCGCAGGTCGATCCCCGCTACAGCGTGGGGGCGGGGCTCGGCGTCGCCGTCGCGCGGGAGGAGAGTCTCACCCTCGCGGTGGACCGCGGGACGAGCGAGACCGCCCCCGATTGGCGCGTGACGGTGCGCTGGCGGCACGGGGTGCCGGCGGGAGGGTGGGGGCGCTAGTCGCGTCCCCGGCACGGGAGCGCTACGATTGGCCGTCGGTGGATCGACGTCCTCTCGGAGCCTCCCGTTGCCTTCCCCTCGCTGGATCCGCACCGCATCCCTCATCTTGCTCGCGCCGGTGGCCGTGCTGCCGGCGCAGGCGACGCTGCGGGGCGTGGTGCACGATTCGTTGCTCACGCATCGTCCGCTGGCGGGCGCCACGGTCGTCGTCCACGGCACCGATCGCACCGCGCTCACCGATCGCCGCGGGCGCTTCACCATCCCGGACCTCCCGCTCGGATCGCACGTCGTCGGTTTCTTCCACCCGAGCTTTGATTCACTCGATCTCGCGGCGCCTGGCCAGCGCGTGGAGCTCGCCGCCGGTCGGTCGCCGCTGGTCCATCTCGCGACGCCGTCCATCCGCGGCGCGAGCCTGCTCCTCTGTCGCAGACCGCCGGAGCCGTCGACGCTGGTCCTGACCGGCACCGTCCGTGCGGCGGCGGGGGATGCACCACTCGCGCGCGCCGTGGTCGAGGTGCGCTGGTTCGAACTCGCGCTCGGTGGAGCACGGGCGCGCGAGACGATGTTCGTCGCGACCGACACCACCGCGGCCGACGGCCGGTACCAGCTCTGCGGCGTACCGACGGACATCGCGCTCACGATGGTGGCGACCGCGGCTGGGCAGACGACCGGACCGGTCGCCCTCGCCTTCGATTCCGTCGGCGTCGCCCGCCGCGATCTTCGCGTGAGCCTCACCGATCCGTCCGCCGCGTCGCTGCCGGTCGATTCGACCGAGGCGCCGCGCCCTGCCGGCCGAGGGCGGCTGCTCGTCGTCGTGCGTGACCCGTCGGGGACCTCGGTCAGTCGTGCGATCGTCGGACTCCGCGGGACCGATCACGCGGACACCACTGATGGTACCGGCCGCGCGATGATCGCCGACCTTCCGTCAGGGACGCAGACCGTCGCGGTCCGGGCCCTCGGCCGGCAGCCGCAGGAGGTGGTGGTCGACATCGCCCCCGATGCGGCGACGCCGCTCACGATCACCCTCGACCGCTTCGTCACGCTCCTCCCGGCCGTCGCGGTCGTCGGGCAGGCGCCCGATGCCCGCCTCTCAGGGATCCAGCGCCGCGTGCGCGCGGGCAACGGGTACGTCATCGCAGGCGACGAGGTGCGGGCGCTCGCCTTCTCCTCGATCGGCTGGGCGCGGATCCCGGGGGTCACCCTCTCGTCAGGACGTGCCGCCTCCGGACCATTGATCGTGCAGGACGATCCGGTGCCGATGATGCGTGGGTTCTCCGGTGAGCGCTGCCGTGCCGATGTCTGGGTCGATGGCATCCGGTTCTCCACGCTCTCGGGGTGGGAGCTTCGCGGGATGCTGCTCAACGCCCGGACGGTTGAGGTGTACGCGTCGGCGTCCCGCGTCCCCGTGGAGTTCACCACCGTCAGCGCGAGCCCCTGCGGGGCCGTGCTCATCTGGTCCTGAGGCCGATGCGATTTCCCCTCCTCTTCGCGCTCGTCATCCTCGCCGCCGCGCTCCCCGCCCAGCAGACCGCCGTCGTGATGCTCGGCACCGGCACCCCGAACGCCGACCCTGACCGCAGCGGCCCCGCCGTCGCGGTCGTGCGCGATGGCCGCTCGTATCTCGTCGATGCGGGACCGGGCGTCGTGCGCCGCGCCGCCGCCGCGGCGCAGGTGCACGGGGACACGGCCCTCCTCCCGCGGAACCTCCGGGTCCTCTTCCTCACGCACCTCCACTCCGATCACACCGTCGGGCTCCCCGATCTGATCCTCTCCGCCTGGACCCTCGAGCGTGACGTGCCGCTCGAGGTCTATGGCCCGCCGGGGACGCAGGCGATGGTCGACCACCTCCTCGCCGCGTATGCCGCGGACATCCGGAACCGCGTCGACGGCCTCGAGCCCGCGAACGACGTCGGCTATCAGGTGCGCGTGCACGAGATCGCGCCGGGCCAGGTGCGCGCCGACGGGAACCTCACCGTCACCGCCTTCGCGGTCCCCCACGGCGATTGGGAGGTGGCCCTCGGCTATCGGTTCGACGCACCCGACCGTGCCATCGTCATCTCCGGCGACACCCGCGCGAGTGAGGCGGTCGTCGCCGCCTGCAGTGGCTGCGACCTCCTCGTCCACGAGGTCTACTCGGCCGATCGCTTCCGCACGCGCCCCCCTGAATGGCAGGCGTACCACGCGCGGGCCCACACCTCGACGACCGAACTCGCCGCCGTGGCCACCCGGGCCGCCCCCCGTGCGCTCGTCCTCTATCATCAGCTCTACTGGGGCACCGACGACGAGGGACTCCTCGCCGAACTGCGCGCGGCGGGGTATCGCCGGCCCGTCGTCTCCGCCCGCGACCTCGGCCGCTACTGACACGACGCGTCGGCCGTTGGCCGTGATCACCCCGCGGCTCGTATGATGTGGTATGATCCTGGAGCGCACGCTCGCTGAGCTAATCCGCTCCATCCGGCCGCCCACCGCGCCCCCCACGGAACCCTGATGCCTCTCTACCGACCCGGCCTCGTCGCCCTCGCGCTCCTCGTCCTCGCCCCGATGCTCGCGGCGCAGGAGACCCCCACGCAGCGCGCCGCCGCGGCCGATGTGGTCCGTCGCCTCGGTGAGCTTCGCACCACCATCGACGCTGCCGGCCTCGCCCGTCGCCTGACCACCGCCCGCAGCGCCACGCGCGACGCCGTGGTCGAGCGCGCACGACAGCTCTGGGCGTCGGAGCTGCAGGCGATGGCCGACGACATCACCCGGCACCCGGAGATCGGCTTCCAGGAGCGGCGTTCGGTCGACGTGCTCGTGGCCTGGCTGCGCGCGCACGACTTCGACGTCACTGTCGGCGTGGCCGACCTCCCCACCGCCTTCACGGCCACCTATCGCAAGGGCACGCCGGGCCCGAATCTTGGCGTCATCGTCGAGTATGACGCGCTCCGCGGGACGGTGCGCGATTATCACGGCGACCAGCACAGCGCGCAGGGGCCGATCGGGCTCGCCGCCGCCGTCGCCGTCGCCGAGTTCCTCACGCGCACGAACACCCCGGGCACGGTGACCGTCATCGGGACGCCCGCCGAGGAGATGATGCCGCCGCCGTCGAAGACGGTGATGCACGAGCGCGGGGTCTTCACCGGCCTCGACATCGCCGTGCGCTCGCACTCGAGCACCGACACGCAGCGTCCCGCGCCCGGCTTCGGCTCCTGTTGCCTCAACATCGACGGCGTGAAGTACGTCTTCACCGGCGCCCCCGCGCATCAGATGATGCCCTGGGAGGGGCGGGACGCGCTCACCGCGGTGGTGCGCTTCTTCACGAACGTCGACGGGATCCGCAAGAACATCCGCCCCGAGGCCCGCATCCAGGGGATCATCAGCGAGGGCGGAAAGGCCCCGAACGTCGTCCCCGACCGCGCCGTCGCCGACTTCTACATCCGGTATCCTGACGAGGTCTACCTCGCGCAGGTGCGGCAGATGGTGGACGACGCCGCGCGCGCGGCCGCGCTCGCCACGGGGACGCGGGTGAGCATCGAGCCGTACGGGAGCATGCGGGACGGCATCTCGGTCGGTGCGCTCAACGAGGTCGCGTTCGCGTACGTGCGGAAGTACGGCGCCACGCGCGTGAAGGAGGAGCCGCAGAAGCCGCAGGGCTGGGAGGAGACGGGCTCCGTCTCACGCGACATCCCCGGCGTCGGATTCAGCGCATACACCTCGAGCGGCGGCTTCCACACGTACGAGATGGAAGCTGACGCGCTGAACGAGATCGGGCACACCGGCTTCCGGATCGACGCGATGGCGATGGCCGCGCTCCTGCACGACTTCGCCACCGACGCGGGGTTCCGCACGAAGGTGCGCGAGGAGTTCGCGGCGACGAAGGGGCTCTTCGGCGATTACCTCACCGCGCTCCGTCCGGCGTACCCGGTGCCGGTGATCCGCTAGCGAACGGTCCGTGCGCGGTCCGTTCGCGCTCGGTACGCCACCCGTGCGCTGACCGCCCGGTCAGCGCACCTGCGCGCCGACGCACACCATCGTCAGCGTCGGCCGCACGCGGCCGAGGAGCCACGCCGTCGCGAGCGCCCGCCAGCCGCCCCGCGCAGGCTGACGCCACCACCTGCCGTGCGCGCGCTGGGCGTGAGCACGGAACCCGTCGAGGATCGGCCCGCCGCATTCCATCACCGTCACCGCCGCGTACCCGGCGGCGGTCATCGCGTCGGGGATGTCGTCGAGCGCCCAGAGATTCGCCGCAGGGATGCCGGCCCGCGCGGCACCCCACCGCAGCGCACGGGGCGCCGCCGACGCGGCGTCGGTCCGCGGAGGCATCGTCGCCGGCGGTGACACCGCCGCGTCCCTGACCGCGAGATCACTGAATCCGATCCGCGTCCCCGACGAGGCGCTCTCCGCGATCCGCGCGAGCCACGCACCGCGGCTCTGGAAGTGATACGCGGCGTCGACGCAGACGATCGCCGTCGCGTCGGGGACGTGCGCGGCGAGGTCGAATGTCTCCGCGGTGGCCGTGACGACCGTGATGCGGTCGGCGAGGCCCCACGCGGCGATCCGGGCCCGGACCGCCGCGCTCACCGCCGGATCGGGCTCCACGCCGACCACACGCGCCACGCCGAACGCCGTCACCCAGTGCGCGAGCGAATCGCCGTACCCGCACGCCACGTCGACCACCACATCTCCCGCGCGGAGCGGCGCCGCCTCGCCGACACGGGTCGCGAGCGCGCGCGCGGCGATGGCGTAGTCTTGGACGTCAGTCTCCCACCACCCGAGGTTCGTCCAGCACGTCGCCGCCGTGGCGTTCAGCAGCGCGGGGTCGACCACGGGACGCGGCGGCTGGTGCACCTCAGCGCCCCGTCAGGACCCAGTTGATGGTCAACGTGTGGTTCACCTCGTTCGCCGGGCGCGCGGGGAGCGCGTTCCAGAGCTGCATATAGCCGACGTCGAGCCGCTGTCCCTCCCGGAGTGGGATCCCCACGCCAGCCATCGCGCGGTTCTGTGTCAGTCGACCCGAGGCGCCACCATGCCCGACCGGCATCAGCAGCTCCTCCTGGAGATAGCCGAGGATCGGCGCGCCGGTCGCGCGTCGGACGAGGGGGGTCTGCGCGCGCACCATATACCGTGCCCGCTGCTGATACCCGAACGCTCCCGTCGCGCCGTCCACGACGTTCGCGAGCCAGCGCTGCTCCCAGCGGTAGCGATGCGTCACCGCGACCGGCCCCACCGCGTGCGAGAGGACGAGTTGCTGCCAGAGGCGATGCTCCCGCAGCGGGGTCGCCGTCGGCAGCTCACCATACGGCGCAGTCGCCACATACGCGTACCCCGCCCCAGCGCGCAGCCCCGGCGCCAACGTCACGAGGATCCCGGGCCGGAGCAGCACCTGCTGCGGTTCGTCGCCGAGCCCCATCCGGCGCCAATTACCGTCGAACCAGAGCGACATCCCCTCGCGGATCGGCGACTCGGCGGAGATGACGAGCCACGTCGCCCCCTGATGCGTCGTGGGCCAGCTCCCCTGCGCGTCAACGGCGGGCGCGCCGAGACTGACGAGACCGAGGAGACCGAGGAGGTGGAGCAGCGCGCGCGGGGTGCGGCGTGCCGGGTGTGCGCGGCGCGCCCGCTCGGTGCGCGTCGAAGAGGCCGGATGCATTGGCGACATCTCGGAATCATCGCGAGATTCCCGCGGATGCGCACCTCCCACCGCCCGTCTCTCGTGCCCGATCGTCTCGCCGGACATCGCGCGCTCCGCCGCCTCGTCCCGCTCGCCGCGCTCCTCGGCCTCGTCGCCTGCGACCCGGACGCGCAGGGTGCGACGCAGGTGAAGATGCACGACAACGCCTTCAACGCCCCGGTCGTCCGTATCCCCGACGGCGCCGGCGTCATCTTCACCAATGCCGGCCGCAACCCGCACAACATCGTTCCCGTCGATCCGGCGCGGTGGGGCACCGCGGTCACGCGGGCCGATGGCACCGCTGGTGTCGACACCGGTGCCGTGGCCTCGGGGGAGACGCAGGCACTCACCTTCGCGGGGCCCGGCGTCTACGCCTATTACTGCGCGTATCACGGCACCAAGGAAGGGCAGGGGATGGCCGGCGCCGTCGTCGTCGGCGACGCCGCCTACGACGGCGGGACGAAGGGGAAGCTCGCCGCGGTCGATGCCGCCACCGGCACCGTCCGTCGCGTCCCGCAGCAGCACGCCACGATCCAGGCCGCGGTCGATGCCGCGGTCCCCGGCGACCTCGTCCTCGTCGACACCGGCGTCTACCGCGAGGAGGTGCAGGTCACGACGCCCTCCCTCGTGATCCGCGGCACCGACCGGAACGCCGTCATCATCGACGGCGAGTTCGTCCGCCCGAACGGCGTCAACGTCCTCGCCGACGGCGTCGCAATCGAGAACCTCACCGCGCGCCACCACACCTTCAACGGCGTCTTCTGGACCGGCGTCACCGGCTACCGCGGTCGCTACCTCACCACCTACAACAACGGCGACTACGGGATCTACGCCTTCGACTCGAAGGACGGTCTTCTCGAGGACAGCTACGCAAGCGGCTCCCCCGATGCCGGGTTCTACATCGGCCAGTGCGATCCTTGCCGCGCCGTGATCCGCCGCGTGATCTCGGAGCACAACGCCCTCGGATACTCGGGCACCAACTCGAGCGGCGACCTCCACATCCTGAGCAGCGTCTGGCGCTTCAATCGCGGCGGCCTCGTCCCCAATTCACTCGACACCGAGCTCTACCCGCCGCAGCATCACACCACCATCCGCGGCAACCTCATCTACGCGAACAACAGCCGCACCGCGCCCGGCACCGGCCTCTCGCCCCTCGCGTGGGGGAATGGTGTGGTCATCGGCGGCGGGCGCGAGAACGTCGTCGAGGGGAACGTGATCCTCGACCACGCGGGCCACGGCGTGATGGTCGCGCCGCTCATCGACGCGCACTGGTGGCCCGCCGTCGGCAACCGCGTCCTCGACAACCGGATCATTGGCTCGGGTCGCGCCGACGTCTCCGTCGGTGGCCCCACGAGCACCGAGAACTGCGTCGGTCCCGCGACGGGCCCGATGACGACCGCGCCCCGCTTCCTCGCCTGCGAACTCCTCGGCGATTCCGTCGTGAAGCGCCGTGGCGACGAGAACGATCTCGTCCCCGCGCTCGCCCTCGCGCTGCGGATGTGGCGACTTCGTGCGCCCACCTATCCCGAGTGGCGCACGCAGCCCGTCCCTCCCCCGCAGCCGACGATGCCCGATCCCCTCGGAACGCCGGCGGTCCCCGCGGTGAACGTCTTCGCCGGAGTCGCCGACGACCTCGATCTCGCGCCGCTCCCCGCGATCACCGACTCCGTCGTCGCGGCCTATCGGGGGGACGTGTCCACCCACACCGGCGCACGGCCGGCGCTCGACCGATGGATGGCGACGGGGCAGGCGTGGATGCCACTCTCGCTCGCGCGGCTCGGGGCGGTCCTGATCCTCCTCGTCGCTTGGCACCTCCGCCTCCGGCGCGCCACGGGCGGCAGCGGGGATGTCCAGGCGGGACGCACCGCGCGGCGCGTCTGGCGTCTCGCCGCCGCCGCGGTCGTCGCTTGGGTCGGCCTCGCGGTCGCGGTGGCCGTCCGCTTCAGCGCGATGTAGCGCCGTGCCCACGCGGCGCGAGCTCATCTTCGGCGCAGCGGGTGCCGCCGGCGCGCTCGCGCTCGCCGCAGCCGCGCGCGGTACCCGCGATGCCTTCCGTGCCGCCAATGCCGGCCCACGCGGCGCCGACCCACTCGCGCACGGCCCCTATGGCCACGGCGTCGAGCCGCCGACGTCGCTCGGGCCCGCCGCCCTCGATGCCGCGACGATCCCGCCACCTCCCGTGCGTGGCCCCGTCACGCGCGATCTCACGATCACGCAGCGCCCCGTCGCCGTCGCGCAGGGCGCGACCCTCGACGCCTGGACCTTCGAGGGCACCATCCCCGGCCCGACGCTCCGCGTCACCGAAGGTGAGATGCTCACCCTGCGCGTGCGGAACCTCACCGGACATCCGCACAACCTCCACACGCACGGCGCGCACGCTCCCGAGAGCGATGGATGGGAACCGATTCCCCCGGCCGGGGAGCGCACCTACGTCCTGCAGCCACGCCCCGCGGGGATCTATCCGTACCACTGTGATCTCACTCCGGGCGCCCAGCATCTCGGGCGCGGCCTCTACGGCCTCCTGATCGTCGATCCCGCCGCGTGGCGCCCACCTGCCCAGGAGCGGGTCCTCCTCCTCGGCGGGTTCGACACCGACGGCGACGGACGCTCCGATGCCTTTGGCTGGAACGGCGTCGCCGGGTTCCACGCGCGCCACCCGATCAAGCTCGCGCGCGCGACCCCGGTGCGGCTCTACGTGGCGAACTTCGTCGTCGATGAACCCGTGGCGACCTTCCATCTCCACGCGCGCACCTTCGACGTCTTCCGCTCAGGGACGCGCGCCACGCCTGACGAGCACACCGACGTCGTCCCGCTCACCCTCGGCGAACGCGCGATCCTCGAGTGCACTTTTGACGCGCCGGGCCGCTATATGTTCCACCCGCATCAGGCGCGGTTGGCGGAGCGGGGCGCGATGGGATGGTTCGCGGTGGGGTGAGGGCCCGTCGCCCCCTTCATCTCTCGCACGAATGCAACCACCGCCGCTCGCCGCGCCGCCGGTGTGCCGTGCGCCCCGATTCGCTGCACCACGGCCGAGCCGGAGATCGCCCCCGCGACGCCCATCGCGCGCGCGGCGTGCACGTGCGTCGGCTGCGCGATGCCAAACCCGAGCAGCGCCGGTGCGGCGCCCTCCTTTTGAAGCGCGGAAATCACCGCCGTCGAGTCGGCCTGCAACGTGTCGTCCGCGCCGGTCACGCCCCCGCGCGACGTGACGTACACGTATCCCGCGCTCGACCGCGCCACCTCCTGTACGCGCGCCGCGTCGGCGCCCGGCGGAAGGATCCGCGCCAGCGCCACACCGCCCTTCGCGAACGCCTCCGCGAACCACGCCTGCTCGAGCGACGGCGCATCGGGGATCACGACCGAATCGACGCCCGCGGCCGCGCACTGCGTTACGAACGCCTCGACCCCCGCGTGCACGATGAGGTTCGCGTACACCAGTAACCCGATCGGCACCGTGGGATGCGCGTTACGCACGGCGCGCAGCAAAGGCCAGCAGGCGGAGATGCGCGTCCCGGCTTCGAGCGCGCGTGTCACGGCGGACTGCACCGCGGGCCCATCGGCGATGGGATCCGAGAACGGGAGCCCGAGCTCCAAGCCATCGGCCCCGGCCTCGACGGCCGCCGAGATGAGCGCGAGGTTCTCCTCCATCGACGGATCTCCCAGCACGAAGAACGGCACGAAGGCCAGCTCATCACGCTCGGCAAGCCGCGCGAACATCGCGGCGTAGCGCTCAGCGGGCATCGATGCCTCCAGCCGCCGCAACAACGTTTGCCGCGCCGCGCGCCGCCTCCTCCGCCTGATACCGCAGCACCGTCGCGAGATCCTTATCCCCGCGGCCAGAGAGATTCACGAGGATGTCGAGCGGTCGGTCCGACGTGCGTGCGAGCTTGAGTGCGCCCGCCACCGCGTGTGCCGACTCGACCGCGGGGATGATCCCCTCGCTCCGTGCGACGAGTGAGAACGCCGCCATCGCCTCCGCGTCGGTGCATCCCACATACTGCGCGCGGCCCGTCTCCTGCAGCTGCGCGTGCTCCGGTCCCACGCCGGGATAATCCAAACCGGCGGAGATCGAGTGCGACTCCTGCACCTGACCCTCGTCGTCCTGCAGGATCTGCGTGTAGCAGCCGTGCAGCACGCCGGGCCGGCCTCGCTGCAGCGTGGCACCGTGCCGCGCGGTGTGGAGTCCCTCACCCGCGGGCTCCACGCCGATCAGCCGCACCGCCGCATCCGCAATGAAATCGGTGAAGATGCCGATCGCGTTCGAGCCGCCACCGACACTCGCCACGACGGCATCCGGCAACCGACCGGTCGCCTCAAGGAACTGCGCCCGCGCCTCGCGGCCGATCACGCGCTGGAACTCGCGCACGATGAGCGGGAAGGGATGCGGGCCTGCCACCGTACCGAGCAGGTAATGCGTGGTCGCGTACGACGCGGACCAGTCGCGGAGCGCCTCGTTGATCGCGGCCTTGAGCGTCGCGCCCCCCTGCGTCACCGGCACGACCTCGGCGCCCATCAACCGCATCCGCTGCACGTTCGGCTGCTGTCGCTCGATATCCGCCGCACCCATATAAATGCGCGTGGGGATGCCGAGCACCGCCCCGGTGAGCGCGGTGGCCACCCCGTGCTGCCCGGCGCCGGTCTCCGCGATGAGCCGCGTCTTCCCGAGCCGCTGTGCGAGCAGCCCCTGGCCGAGCGCCTGATTGGTCTTGTGCGCGCCGCCGTGGAGCAGGTCCTCGCGCTTGAACCAGATCCGCGAGTCGGTCTCGCGGCCGAGCTGCCGGCACTGGTAGAGCGGCGTCTCACGTCCCGCATAGGTGCGAAGCAGCGTCTCGAGCTCTGCGACGAAGGTGGGATCGGCCTGCGCGTCCAAGAACGCGGCCTCGAGCGATTCGAGCGCGGGGACGAGAATCTCGGGAACGAAGCTGCCGCCGAAGCGGCCGTAGTAGGCGGAGCGGATCATTCGGAAGCACTCAAACGGATGGTCACATGCGGATGGTCGGGGGTGGCGAGCGCGTGGAAGAGCTGGGCGATGCGAACAGGGTCCTTCTGTCCGGGCGCGACCTCCACGCCCGAGTTGACGTCGAGCCCACCGACGCCGAGCGCGGCGGCCTCGCGGATGTTCTCGGGGGAGAGTCCGCCAGCGAGGATGAAGCGGTGACGCTCGGGGTGGTCGGCGAGCAGCTGCCAGTCGAAGCGCACGCCGGTACCGCCGTGTCGGCCAGCCACGAAGGTGTCGAGCAGCACACGGTCCGCGCCGGCGATGGGGAGCGTCGGGATGGCGTCCCGCACGCGCACGACCTTCCAGACCTCGACCGTCGATGGCAGCGCCGCGCGCACGGCGCGCACCTGCTCGGGCGACTCGTCTCCGCTCAACTGCACGGCGCTGAGCGCGAGCTCACGCGCCGCCTCGACCACCGTGTGCACCGGCGCATCGACAAAGACCCCGACCCAGTGCAACGGCGCAGCCGCACGAATCGTGGCCGCCTTCGCAAGCGTCACGCGACGCGGCGAGGCGTCGGCGAAGATCAGCCCGCCGTGTGTGGCGCCCGCGGCAAACGCGGCGGCGGCGTCCTCGGCGCGCGTGAGCCCGCAGATCTTCGTCAGCCCGAACCGCAGCCGACGCACGGCGAGCGGCACATCGGGCTCCGCCATCAGTGCGGAGCCCACGAGGAACGCATCGACCAGCGGCGCGAGGTCGCGCACATCGGCGTGCGTGCGGATCCCCGACTCGCAGACACGCACGCGGTCTGGTGGCACGAGGGGCGCGAGCCGCCGCGTGGTGTCGAGGTCCACGGCAAGCGTGCGCAGGTCGCGGTTGTTGATGCCGATGACCGGCGCGCCGAGTGTGATGGCACGCGCGAGCTCCGCCTCGGTGTGGACTTCGGTGAGCGTGGCGATCCCGGCCTCGCGCGCGGCGGCGGCGCAGGCGGCATAGGCCTCGTCATCGAGGACCGAGCATATCAGCAGGATGGCGTCCGCCCCTGCCGCGCGCGCCTCGTACACCTGGTACGGCTCGACCACGAAGTCCTTGCAGAGCACCGGCACGTCGACGGCGGCGCGCACGGCCCGTAGGTCGTCGAGACTCCCGCCGAAGAAGGGCGTGTCGCAGAGCACGGAGATGGCGGCTGCGAAAGGCGCATACGCCCGCGCGATCGTCGCGGGCGCGTGCCCCGTGCGGAGCACGCCTGCGGAGGGCGAGGCCCGCTTGTGCTCGAGGATGAACCCCGGCCCGGGACGACGGAGCGCGGCGGTGAAGTCGCGGTCCGACGGCTGGCAAGCGGTCCGCACCGCGTCGAGCGGCCGGAGCGCCTGCCGCTCGCGCAGGTCCGCGCGCGTGCGCGCGACGATCTCGTTCAGCATGCCTGCGACGAGCACGCGGCCCACCGCGCGAGCCGGTCCGCCGCGCGCCCGCTCGCGAGCACGTCGAGCGCGAGCGTCACCCCCTCGCGGAGCGTCCAGGCGCGATCCGTGATGAACGCGAGCGCACCGACGTTCGCGGCGATCGCGTCGCGATGCGCCGGCGCGCCGTTCCCCTCGAGCACGGCGCGCAGCAGCGCGGAATTGGTCGTCGCATCGCCGCCGGCGAGCGCGTCGAGCGGATACCGCGCGAGGCCCAGCGCCTCCGGCGTGATCTCAAGCCTCTCGACCCGCCCGTCGCGCAGCAGCGCGGCCTGCGTCGGGCCGTGCAGCGCGATCTCATCGAGTCCGTCGCCGTGGACGACGAGCGCCACGGTGCTCCCGAGCCGACCGAGCGTTTCGGCGAGTGGCGCGCAGAGCGCGGGGTCATAGACGCCGACGAGCTGGTGCGTCGGGCGGGCCGGGTTCACGAGCGGGCCGAGCAGGTTGAAGATCGTGCGCGTCCCGAGGGCGCGGCGGACCGGCGCGGCGTGCCGCATCCCCGGATGATGTTCCGGCGCGAAGAGGAAGCAGATCCCGACCGCATCCAAGCAGCGACGCGCCTGCTCGGGGGTGGCGCTGAGTCGCACGCCGAGCGCCTCGAGCACGTCGGCGGAGCCGGAACGCGAGGAGACCGCGCGGTTGCCGTGCTTGGCAACGGGGATGCCAAGTTCGGCGGCGACGATCGCGGCGGCGGTGGAGATGTTGATGCTGCGGGCCCCGTCGCCGCCGGTGCCGCAGGTATCGGTGAAGAGGTAGTCGGGCCGCGGGAAGGGGGCGGCGGCGGCGCGGAGGGCGGCGGCCGCTCCGGCGATCTCCGCTGGCGTCTCCCCGCGCACCTTGAGTGCGGCGAGTACGGCGGCGAGCATCGGGCCGGGCACCGTGCCGGCCACGATGGACTCGAAGAGCGCTTCGGATTCGTCGGCGTCGAGCGGACGCTCGAGCGCGGTGGTGGTGGGGGCGGTCAGGACGGCGGGCATCGTGGGGCTCCGAGGAGAGGGAACCCGCCGTGGGAGAGGCGCCAGCAAACGAAACAGCCCACGGCGGTGAACGCAGTGGGCTGTGGTGCGGTGCGACGGTCGTCGATGACCTAGACGCGGAGAGCCCGGCTACGAGAGGAGTCGCGCCAGGGACGCCAGCAGGAAATCGACAGACGGTTCGTCATTGGAGGGGGTAGGATAGTGCGACCGGCCCCGGGCCACAAGCCCGGGGCCGGTCGAGGCCCACGGTCATCCGGCGCAGACGCCGGTACACGCCGCGCCAGCGCCCGGCCACGCTCTCACATCACGACCTTCGGCCGCGGCGTCTTGCTGATCAGCCCCGGCACCCCGGCGCGCTCGAGCAGCTGGTTGAACGCCTCCACCTCCGTCGTCTCGAACGTCGTGACGCGCGCCTTGAGCGTCGCCCACTCCCGCTCGAGCTCCACGAGCCGCTCCCGCACCGGCTGCGTCACGCCGGGATGCCCCTCGAGCTGGCCGAGGAGGAAGCCGAACTGCCCGTTGATCCCGTTCGCGTAGTTGATGATGTCCTGCCCGTTGCCGGCCTTCGTCGTCATCGCCGGGTCGAGCGTGTCGGCTTTCGCCGTCAGACGTCGCCCCGCGAGCCCGATGGAATCAGCCATCGGAATGTCGCGCGTCCGCGAGACGATCCCCGTCACCTGCGTCTTCACGTCGCGCACCCGGAGCACGGCGTCGTTGATCTCCGTGATCCGCGCCACCAGCGCGTTCGCGAGGCTGTCCCGCTCGGCCACGATCGCCGCCGGGATCGGCTCGAGCCGCGGGTCGGCGGTGACGTCGAACGCCTGCGACTGCGTCACCGCACCGACCGTGAGCCGCACCGTGTAGCGACCCGGCACCACCTTCGCGCCGCCGCCGGAGGGCGCACCGAAGAGCACGACCCCCTGGAGCGAGGTCGGCGCGTCACGCCGCAGGTCCCAGGTGAAGGTGTTGAGCCCCGCCTTCGCGGTGAGGCGCGCCGGTCCCGTCCCCTTGGTCGAGTAGGTGCGCAGCACCGTGCCGCGCGCGTCGAGGAAGGCGAGCGACACCGTCGTCGCCGAATCGGGCGCGCTCGCGAGGCGATAGTGCACCGTCGCGCCGGACGCTGGGTTCCGCCCCACGCTCCCCGCGCCACCGCCCCCCCACCCGCCGCCGAAGTCGGCGAGCGTCGTGGCGCGCGGGGTGAAGAGATGCGCCGGCGCCTTCGCGATCTCCGGCGTCATCTGCCGGAGCGGCGAGAGGTCATCGAGGATCCAGAACGACCGCCCCTCGGTCGAGGCGATGAGATCCCCGTGCCGCACCTCGAGGTCGGTCACCGGCGTCACCGGCATCCCACCGAGGGGCTGCCAGCGCGCACCGTCGTCGACGGAGAACCACGCCCCCGTCTCCGTGCCCGCGTAGAGCAGCCCGCGCCGCGTCGGGTCCTCGCGCACCACGCGCACCGGCTCGCCGGCGCGCAGCCCCGTCACGCGGAGCGTCCACGTCTTCCCGTAGTCGGTCGACTTGTACAGGAGCGGCGTCGGATCCCCCACGCGGTCGCGCCGGAAGGCGATCCACACCGTCGCCGGATCGAACGGCGAGACCTCGATCTCGTTGACGAGCCCATCGCCCGCGTCGGACGGCGTCACGTTCGTCCACGTCGCGCCCCCGTCCCGCGTGAGCTGCACGAGCCCGTCATCGGTCCCCACGTAGAGCGTCCGCGCGTCGTGCATCGACTCGTGGATCACGACGATCGTGCCGTACACCTCGCCGCCGGCCCCTTCGTTGGTGATCGGCCCGCCCCCCCATCCCTGCCGCGCCGGATCGTCACGCGTGAGGTCCTTCGCGCCGGCGAGCGGCGCCCAGGTGGTCCCGCGGTCGGTCGTGCGGAAGAGGACGTTCCCACCGTGATAGATCACGTTCGCATCGTGCTGTGAAACGAGGATCGGTGCCGTCCAGTTGAAGCGGTAGCGCGTCGAGTCGGTACGCTCGGTCAGGTTCATCTCGGGCCACGGCATGATCGCGCGCGACGTCCAGGTGCGCTGGTCGAGCTCGTCGATGATCCCCTGGTAGCAGCCGCCGTAGATGAAGCGCGGGTCCCGCGCGCTCACGCCGATGTTCGCGCTCTCGCAGCCGGCGCCATCCCACCAATCGCGCACGGAGACACTCCCCGCCACGCCGCGGCTGCGGATCACCACCGACGAGTTGTCCTGCTGCCCGCTGTACAGTTTGTACGGGAAGTCATCATCGACGGTCACGTGGTAGAACTGCGCCGTCGGCTGGTTGTCCTGTGAGCTCCAGCTCGCGCCGCCGTCGAGCGAGATCGCCGCTCCGCCGTCGTTCGCGTTGATCAGATAGCTCGGGTTGGTCGGGTTGATCCAGAGCTGATGGTTGTCGCCGTGCGTCGCGCGCACCGTTGTGAAGGTCGCGCCGCCGTCGATCGAGCGCATCATCGGCGCGTTCATTACCCACACCACGTCGGCGTTCTGCGGGTCGGCCGTCACGTTCATGTAGTACCACGACCGCGTCTGGATCAGCCGGTCCCCCGACATCTTCCGCCAACTCTTCCCCGCATCATCGGAGCGATACAGTCCGCCGTTCGGCTCCGCCTCGACGATCGCATACAGGCGGTCCGGGTTCGCCGGTGAGACCGCTACGCCGATCTTCCCCATCAGGGCGGGAAGCCCCTGCGTGAGCCGCGTCCACGTACTGCCGCCGTCGAGCGACTTCCAGATCCCGCTCCCCGCGCCCCCGCTGCGCACATACCACGGCGTCCGCTGATGGTCCCAGAAGGCGGCGTAGAGGATCCGTGGGTTGCTCGGGTCCATCGAGAGGTCGCTCGCGCCGCTCGCCGCGTTCGTCCCTGCGAGCACCAATGTCCACGTCGCGCCGCCGTCGGTGGTGCGGTAGATCCCGCGCTCCGCCGTCCCCTTCCAGCGGTCCCCCTGCGCGGCCACATAGACCACGTCGGGGTTCGACGGGTGGATGCGCACCGCCGAGATCTGTCGCGTGGCGGTGAGGCCGACGTTCATCCAGGTGCGCCCCTGATCGGTCGACTTGTAGACCCCGTCGCCGTACGTCGACGACTGCCCGCGGATCGCGTGCTCACCGGTGCCTACATAGAGCACGTTCGCGTCAGAGGGGGCGACGGCGATCGCACCGATCGAGCTCGTCTTCAGCTGCCCGTCGGAGATGTTCTTCCAGGAGATACCGGCGTCGTCGGTGCGCCAGAGGCCGCCGCCGGTGTAGCCGGCGAAGTACGTCAGCGGCTTGCTCGGGATCCCCGCGACTGCGTTGGCGCGCCCGCCGCGCGAGGGGCCGATGTTCCGCCAGCTGAGCCCGGCGACCTCGCGGTAGGTGGAGTCGGGGCGGGGGGCCGCGGCGGTGCCGCGGGGCTGCGCCGACGCGAGCGCCGGCGCGAGCAGGAGGAGGGCGGGGAGGAGACGTCGCATGAACGAACCTGGCGCTGGGGGGTGGTGGGAATCGGAATCGTGCTCCAACATATCGCCGAATCTCGAACCCCACGATGATGCGCCGCCTCGCTCGAACCGCCCTCCTCCTCGCCGGCTCCGCCGCCCTCCTCCACGGACACGAGGCCCGCAAGCCGTCCCTCGTGGTCTTCCTCACCGTCGACCAACTCGGCAGCGACTACCTCGCCCGCTACGGCGGGAACCTCACCGGCGGGCTCAAGCGCCTCAGGGACGAAGGCGCCACGTGGCTCTATGGGGTACACGATCACGCCATCACAGAGACAGCACCGGGACATGCGGCCACGATGTCAGGCCGATTCCCCGTGCACACCGGCATCGCCAGCAACTCCCAGGGGGTCAATACCCGCGAAGCCCCCCTCATCGATTCCGACGACAGCGGCGCCTCGCCCTTCCGGTTCCGCGGCACCGTCCTCCTCGATTGGATGCTCGCGGCGAACCCCGCCACCCGCTCCCTCTCCGTCTCCCGCAAGGACCGCGGCGCGATCCTCCCCGTCGGCACGGTGAAGACCCACGTCTATTGGTTCGCCTCCAACGGACGCTTCACCACCTCGCGCTACTACCGCGACACCCTCCCCACCTGGGTCGCGCGCTTCAACGCCCGCAACATCCCGCAGCGCTACGCGGGACAGGAGTGGATGCCGCTCCTCCCGGCCGATCGCTACGCCGAACCCGATAGCGTCAGCTTCGAGGCCGACGGCGAGTACACCTTCCCGCATCGCCTCACGAACGACACCGCTCGCGCCGGCCGCGACATCCGCGACTGGCCCTGGATGGACTCCCTCACCCTCGCCTTCGCCCTCGAAGGCACACGCGCCCTGCAGCTCGGCGCCGACGCCAACCGCACCGATCTCCTCGCCATCTCCCTCTCCACCACGGACGCCGTCGGGCATCGCTATGGCCCCGACTCCAAGGAGATCCACGACCAGATCCTGCGCCTCGACCGCTACCTCGGACAGTTCCTCGATTCCCTCCTCGCGCTGCGCGGTCGCGATCGCGTCCTCATCGCCCTCACCGCCGATCACGGCGTGCAGCCGATCCCCGAACTCCGTTCGGCGTGGTATCCGAACCACGACGCGCAGCGCGTCGATCCCGCCCCCGCGTGGCGCGTGGTGCGTGCGGCGCTCCGGCGCGCCGGCGTCGATTCCAACGCCGTCGACAGCGATGATGGCTTCCGCGTCGTCGACGCCGAGGCGTTCCGCCGCGCCAACGTCGATCCCGATGCCATCGCGCGGCTCTGGGTGGCCGAGTTGCGGACGATGAATGGCGTCGCCGCTGCCGATCTCATCACCGACCTCGCGCGCGCCGATACCACCACGAACGTCCTCGCGCGCCGGTGGCTCCATCAGTTCGCCCCCGACGGCCCCATCCGCGCCGTCGTCTCGCTCGAACCCTTCGCGTACTGGAAGACGACCACCTACGCGACGCACGGCTCCCCGAACGAGGCCGATGCGCGCGTCCCCGTCCTCTTCTGGGGCAGCGGCATCGCCGCGGGACGACGCGCCGGCGAGGCGCGCGTCGTCGATATGGCCCCGACGATCGCGCAGCGGCTTGGCATCCGTCCCCTCGAACGCCTCGACGGCGTCCCCCTCACCCTGCATCCCTGACCCCTCCTCCGATGGCGAAGGCGCCCACACCTCTCGAACAGCGCACCCTCGGTCGCACGGGTGGCGCGATGACCATCCTCGGCCTCGGCACGCGCCGCCTCGCAGCGGCGGGCCAACAGGGCGCGATCCGCCTCGTGCGCGAGGCGATCGACGCGGGTGTCAACGTCCTCGAGGTCGCGCCGGAGTACGGCGACGGCCGCACCGAACGCTGGATCGGCCTCGCCCTCCGCGACGGCTACCGCGACCGCGTGCAGCTTATCTGGCAGTGCTGCGCCCATCTCCGCGACTACAAGACCGCGATGGCGCAGTTCGATGCGACGCTCGGACATCTCCGCACCGATCGCGTCGAGATGTGGTCCTTCTATGAGGTCATCTACGACAACGACCCGGATTGGATCTACGAGCACGGCGGACTCGACGCCGCGCAGGAGGCGCGCGAGCAGCGCCGCGTCCGCTGGATCGCCTTCCACGGCGAGAAGTCCCCGCACATCGCGCTCAAGCTCCTCCAGCGCGGCTTCGCCTGGGACGCCGTCCTGATGCCGCTCAATCCCTTCGATGCGTCGTTCCGCTCCTTCGAGAAACAGGTGCTCCCTGAAGTGATCCGCCGCGGCGGCGCGGTCATCGGCACCAAGCCCCTCGCTGGTGGCACCATCCCCGCCGGCAAGGTCGTGAAGGTCGATGACGCCTTCCGGTACGCCTGGTCCCTTCCCGTGACGAGCGTGCTCGTTGGCTGTGATTCGAGCCCAATCCTCAAGAAGACCCTCAAGGCCGCCACCGACTTCACCCTCTTCCACGCCGGCGAGATGGATGCGATGCGCCAGAAGGCGCGTGCGACCGCCGGCGACGGCCGGTGCGAACGCTACAAGACCACACAGGACTTCGACGGTGCGCCCGGACGCATCGCCCACGGCTTCACCGCGCCCTGACCTTACGATCCCAGCACCACTCCCTCACCGTGACCCCATGACCCTCTTCGTCCGTCGTCCCATCGCGCGCGCCACCGCGCTCGTGCTCCTCCTCGCTCCGGCCCTCGGCGCGCAGACCCTCACCGGCTACACGCCCGCCCGCGCCGCCGCGCAGCGGAGCGCTGAGCAGGCCGCGATCCGCCGCCCCGACACCGCGCGCGTCGGCGTCACGGCGCGCGCGCTCGCCGACCGCCCGCATATCGCCGGCACCGCCGCGCAGGCGCGCACACGCGACCTCGTGATCGACGCGATGAAGGCCGCCGGCCTCGAGACCGAGGTGCGCGAGTACAAGGTCTGGCTCCCGCACACCGTCGAGTACGGCGTCTGGCGCGTCTCGCCGGATCCCAAGCGTCTCGAACTCCGCGAAGGGGAGATCCCCGAGGATCCCACCACCCTCGCGCACCCCGAGTATCCCACCGTCAACGGCTACTCCGGCACCGGTGACGTCACCGGCGAGGTCGTCTTCGTCAACTACGGACTCATCGAGGATTACGCCGTCCTCGACTCCCTCGGTGTCTCGGTGAAGGGAAAGGTCGCGATCGCGCGCTACGGCCGGAGCTTCCGCGGCATCAAGGCGCGCGAGGCCGAGCGGCACGGCGCCGTTGCGCTGCTGATGTACAGCGATCCCGCTGACGACGGCTATGTGCAGGGCGATGTCTATCCGGAGGGACCGTTCCGCAACGATCGCGGCGTGCAGCGCGGGAGTGTGATGAACGGCGCCGGCGATCCGAGCACCCCCGGCTATCCCTCGCGCGCGAATGCGCCGCGCATCCCGCTCGACTCGATGCCCGTGCCGCGCATCCCGGTGCTCCCGCTCTCGTACGGCAACGCGATCGAGCTGCTGAAAGACGTGCGCGGCACCGATGTCCCGCGCGGCTGGCAGGGCGGCCTCGCCTTCCGCTACCACGTCGGGCCGGGCCCCGTGCAGGCGCGGGTACAGGTGTTCAGTGATTCCGCGACCGCGGCGTACAAGTCTATCTGGAACACCTTCGGCATCGTGCGCGGCACCGAGTTCCCCGACGAGATCGTCGTCATCGGTGGCCACCGCGATGCGTGGAGCCCGGGCGCCGTCGACAACGTCTCCGGCACCACGAGCATCGTCGAGGCCGCGCGGGCGGTCGCGGAGCAGATGAAGACCGGCTGGCGCCCCCGTCGCACGCTGATGTTCGCGACGTGGGATGCGGAGGAGTGGGGGCTCGTCGGGTCCACCGAGTATGTGGAGGATGATTCGCTCCGGCTGATGCGCGGCGGCGTCGCCTATTTCAATCAGGACGTCAGCGCGAGCGGCCCGAGCTTCGGGGGCGGCGGTTCACCCACGCTCCGCGGGATGCTCCGGGAGGTCGCGCGCACCATCCCTGACCCGAGCGGGGCGGGGAGCGTCTACGATGTCTGGCGCACGCGCGCCGGCGTCCGCGCGGGCGAGGAGCCCGCGATGGGCGATCCCGGCGGTGGCTCCGACTTCGCCGGCTTCTACAACCACCTTGGCATCCCGCACGCCGACTGGGGCTTCGGTGGTGGGAACGGGATCTATCACTCGAACTACGACTCCTACACGTTCATGGAGCGGTTCGGTGATCCCGGGTATCGATATCACACCGCCGCCGCCCGCATCGGGACCGCGATGATGATGCGCATCGCGAACGCCGACATCCTCCCGTACGACTATGTCGAGTTCGCGCGCACGATGCGCCGCTACCTCCCGCCGATCGACGCCAACCTCCGCGCCCGCGGCTGGGCCGGCTCGAGCGCGCCGCTCGCCGCGGCGATCGACCGGATGGAGGCTGCCGCGCAGGCCTTCAACACCGCGCGCGACGCCGCCCTCGCCGCCAACCTCCCCGCCGCGCGCCAGCGCGCCACCAACCAGGCGCTGCTGCAGGTGGAGCGTGCGATGACGCGGCCGCAGGGGCTCCGCACGCGCCCCTGGTATCGCAACCTCATCTATGTGGCCGACGTCGACAACGGCTACAGCACGATGGTCTTCCCGTCGGTGAACGAGGCCATCCGCTACGGCGATGCGGCGTCGTTCGGGGCGGAGCTGGCGGATCTGGTGGGGCGGTTCGATGCGGCGACGGGAGCGCTGCGGGCCGCCGAAGCGGCGGTGCGGGGGCGCTGACGCCTCAGTACCGACTCACACTCCGATCCACCACCACACTCCACCGATCGATACCGCCGGTCAGATTGATCACCCGGCCGAACCCCGCGCTCCGCAGGTACTCCGCCACCATCGCGCTCCGCATTCCGTGATGGCAGAGCACCACGATGTCGCGGTCGCGCGGGAGCTCGCTGTGGCGGCGCGGTACCTCCGCCATCGGGATGTGCGTGCTCCCCTCGAGGGCGGCGATCTCGACCTCCCATCCTTCGCGCACGTCGAGGACGACGAGCGGGTCTCCCTTGGCGAGGCGTACCGAGAGCGCTTCCGGGTCGATCGCCCGCGGCGTCTCCGCAGCTGAGCCGCCGTCGGTCGCGTCGCGCGTCGTGTCGCGCGGCTCGCCCGTCACGCGCGGCTCCCCCGTCGTCGGCACCCCACAGAACGCCTCGTAATCGTCGAGCAGCTCCGTCCGCGCCCTCGTCGCGCACCAGACGCACCCCGCATCCCGCGCGATCGCGACCTCGTGCATCCGCGCGCCAAGCGCGTCCACGAGCAACAGGCGCCCGATGAGCGGGTCGCCGATGCGGAGGAGCAGCTTGATCGCTTCCGTCGCCTGCAGCGCGCCGAGCGTGCCCGGAAGCACGCCGAGCACGCCGCCGCTGGCGCAGTCGGCGACGCTCCCCGGTGCCGGTGGTTCCGGGTGGACGCAGCGGTAGCAGGGGCCGTCGGTCGTCGCGTACACGCTGAGCCGTCCCTCGAAGCGGTGCACGCTCGCCTGCACGAGCGGCTTCCGCTCGAGGACGCAGGCGTCGTTCAGGAGGTAGCGCGTCGCGAAGGCGTCGGTGCAGTCGAGGACCACGTCGTAGTCGGCGACGATCCCGCGCGCGTTCGCGCGGGTGAGCGCCGTCTGCCAGGTGTCAATCCGCACCTCGGGGTTCAGCGCCTCGAGTCGGGCGCGCGCGGCCGCCGTCTTCGGCGCGTCGATACTCGCCGTGTCGAAGAGCACCTGCCGCTGGAGGTTGTGCAGCGCGACGGTGTCGTGGTCGACGAGTCCCAACGTCCCCACACCTGCGGCGGCGAGATACAGCGCGGCGGGGGATCCGAGCCCCCCCACGCCGACGATCAGGACCCGCGCGCGCCCGAGCGCGGCCTGCCCCTCGGGCCCCACCTGCGGCAGCACCAGATGCCGCGCGTATCGGCTCGTCATATGCGCCTGAACTCCTGCGCCGGTCTGCCTCGCCCCTCACTCCGCCACGCGTCGGTCGCCTCCACCAACCCTGCCGCCGCGAGTGTGCGCCGGAAGCTCGCCTTGTGGAGCCGCTTCTCCAGCAGGAGTTCGTACGTCGCCTGCAGCGCTGCGAGGGTGAAGCGCTCTGGCAGCAGGTGGAACGCGATTCCGTCGCGTTCCATCCGGTCGCGCAGCGCGCGCACCGCGGTCGTCATCGCCGTCCGCTGGCGCGCGGGCAGCCCGCGCACCGCGTCGATCGCCACCCAGCGCGCCCCCGTCGGCGCGTCGATCCCCTCGCGCACCACCGCCACATACGTCACCGTCACCGCCGCGCGGGACGGATGCGCCGACCCGTCGCCGAGCGCGCCCACTTGGGCGAGCCACGCCGGGGCGCGACCGAGCGTCTGCTTCGCGAGGCGGGCCGCGGTCGCGTCGAGCGTCTTCCCCTTCGGGAGGGCGACCCAGGGGCACGTCCCCCCGGTGCGCACGAGGACGGCCAGCGCGCCGTCGAGGCGCGTCAGACAGACGAGGTCGATCGCCGTCAGTGGGCGATCGTCCCCTGCTTCGACGTATCCACCTCGTCGAGCTGGCCCGCACGGAAGAGGAAGGCGTCCATGTTCTTGGTGAGGAACTGGCGCGCCTGCGGGTCCATCACGTTCAGGCCGTAGTGGTTGATCAGCATCGTCTGCTGCTTCAGCCACTGCGCCCAGCAGTCAGGGCAGGTCCCCTCGAGGATCCGCGCGCCGATCGCGCCGGGGAAGGGAGACTTCTCGAAGCCGGCCTTGGATTGGCCGCAGCGGAGGCAGGTGATGTCGGGCATAGGGGGAATCTACTCGGGGAAAGGGAGGAAGGCTCGATGCTGAAAGCTGAAAGCTTCAAGCATTCAGCCTCCAGCGACTACACACCCGGGCTATTGCCGATCGCCCAACCCGCCCAACCTCGGAAGTCGAAGTGCCACCACTCCGCCTCGTACACTGTGAACCCCTCGGCCTCCATCGCCCGCCGCAGCCGCGCCCGGTTCGCCCGCTCGACCTCGGTGCCCCCTGCGAAGTCCGGGTACGCTCGCTCCGTGAACTCGTCGTACCCGCTCGGCATCGGGAGCGGCGCCCCCGTCCGGAGGTCGTAGAGCGTCAGGTCCACCGCGGCGCCGCGGTTGTGCCGTGAGCCACGGCTCGGGTCCGCGACGAAGACCCGCTGCGAGTCGGGCGTCGCCTCCCAGAACATCTTCGTCACGTACCAGGGCCGGTACGCATCGAACACGAGGAGCCCCAGCCCCTCCGCCGCGAGCGCGCGTTGCACCCGCCCCAACGCCTCCGCTGCCGGCCGCTGGAGCCGCGCCGTCGCGCGCTCATACATCGCCACACCCATAAAGTTGTCCGCCGTCGCGTAGCGGATGTCGAGCCGGATCCGCGCATCGACCGCCGTGAGATCGACGAGATCGTGCGCTGCTTTCCCCGTCTCCACCGGCGGCGTCGCCGCCAACGCCTCGGCACGGAACTCGGCGATCGGCCGGCGCGGCGTGATGCGGAAGGGAGTGGCCTGCGCGCCGAGACTCCCGGCGCCGAGCAGCAGGAGGAGCGAGAGGGTCGAGCGGAGAGGGAGGAGCCTCACGGAGCCACCTGACCCCTGACCCCTCTCACCTGTCTCACTGTAGTCCAGCGATATACCTCGCCACCCGTCCGCATTTCGTGCACGTCAACGTCACGTGCGTCCGTGGCGCCGGCGGCATCTTCGGCGGCGACCGGTCGATTGCCCCCGTGCACGACGGACAACTCAAAGGCGCGCCTTGCCGGTCGTTCGCGACCAGGTACAGCGCTTGGGCCGGGTTGTATGAGTTGGGCCGTGGCTTCCGCATCCGGGGGTCCTTGTGCGACGTCGATGGCCAGCTGCGCACCACCGAAAGCTAACGGAATCAAAGTGGTCGGGATTTTCCGCAACGCCAACAGGGAAACGCTGACGCGCCTACCCCACTAACGCCCCGGAGGTTCCCCGCACCCCGCGGTCCTACGCGTGTCCACAATCGAGAAGATCCGCCATCGCCCCGCCCCCTGCAGCAGCTGGAAGGCGTCCACCCCGCAGTGCGAGAAGCGCGGCCCCACGAAGAACCAGTACTCCACCCAGACCGTCGCCAACGGCCCGTCGATCTGGATCGTCGGCGCGCCGATCCGCTCGTCGAGGAGCACCCCCTGCGGCGCGCGCGCGATCGACGTCACCCATCCATCCACCCGGTCGAACACGACCGCCGTATCCCGAAGCGATTGCATCGACGCGTTCGGCACGAAGAGCGATCGGATCACCGCCGTGTCCCGTGCGCGCATCGCGTCGAAGAGCTGCACCACGACGGCGTGGATCCGCGCGGAGTCGGTCGAGGGACCGCTGACGCCCTGCGCGGCGGCGGTGCGGGGGAGCAGCGAGAACGCGACGAAGACGCTCGCGAGGCGGGCGAGGCGCATCATCGACATCCTCACAGCACCGGCAGCGCGCGGATCCGCTGCTGCCACTCCTTCGGCCCCTCCTCGTGCACGTTCCGGCCCGACGCGTCCACCGCCACCGTCACCGGCATCTCCTCCACCTCGAACTCGTAGATCGCCTCCATCCCGAGATCGGCGAACGCCACCACGCGCGACTTCCGGATCGCCTTCGAGACGAGATACGCCGCGCCCCCCACCGCCATCAGATACGCGGCGCGATGCTTCCGGATCGCCTCGAGCCCCGTCGGCCCCCGCTCTGCCTTCCCGACCATCGCGATGAGCCCGGTCTTGTCGAGCATCATCTCGGTGAACTTGTCCATCCGCGTCGCCGTCGTCGGGCCCGCGGGCCCCACCGCCTCATCGCGCACGGGATCGACCGGACCCACGTAATAGATCACACGGTTCGTGAAGTCGACGCCCTCGGGCAACGGCTCCCCCTTCGCGAAGCAATCCGCGATCCGCTTGTGTGCCGCGTCGCGCCCGGTGAGCATCCGGCCACTCAACAGCAGCCGGTCGCCGGCCGTCCACGATTCCACCTCCGCGCGCGTCAACGTGTCGAGGTTCACCCGCGTCGCGTTCGCGTCGGGGCGCCACGTCACCGCGGGCCAATCCTCGAGCCGCGGGATCGGGAGCTGCGCCACCCCGCTCCCGTCGAGTGTGAAGTGCGCGTGGCGCGTCGCCGCACAGTTGGGGATCATCGCGATCGGCTTCGACGCCGCGTGCGTCGGAAAATCCCAGATCTTCACGTCGAGCACCGTCGAGAGCCCACCGAGCCCCTGCGCGCCGATCCCGAGCGCGTTGATCTTGTCGTGCAACTCGATCCGCAACTCCTCGATCCTGCTCTGCGGTCCGCGCGCCTTGAGCTGCGCCATATCGATGTGCTCCATCAACGACTCCTTCGCGAGCAACATCGCCTTCTCCGCGCTCCCGCCGATCCCGATGCCGAGCATCCCCGGCGGACACCACCCCGCGCCCATCAGCGGGACGGTCTTCAACACCCAGTCGACGATCGAATCGCTCGGGTTGAGCATCGCGAACTTAGCCTTGTTCTCCGAGCCGCCCCCCTTCGCCGCGAGCTTCACCTCCACCGTCTCACCCGGTACGAGCTCCACGTGCACTACCGCCGGCGTGTTGTCGCGCGTGTTCCGCCGCGTGAACGCCGCATCCGCGACGATCGACGCGCGCAGGATGTTCTCCGGCAGCAGATACGCGCGCCGCACCCCCTCGTCCACCATCTCCTGGATCGAGCGCGTGGTCTCCCAGCGCACGGCCATCCCCACCTTCAAGAACACCACCACGCTCCCGGTGTCCTGACAGATGGGCCGCTGCCCCTCGGCGCACATCCGTGAGTTCGTCAGGATCTGCGCGATCGCGTCCTTCGCGGCGGGGCTCTCTTCCCGCTCGTACGCCGCGCCGAGCGCGTGGATGTAGTCGAGCGGATGGTAGTACGAGATGTGTTGCAGCGCGTCCGCGATCGACTGGATGAAATCGTCCTGCCGGATGGTCGTGGGCATACGAAAAAGATACACGCCACCGCCCCGAACAGTCCCCGAATGACATCGGTCGCCGGGCCCTCGCTAGGATGCGCCTATGTCCCTCGCGCGTTTCGGCATCGATCCCGTCACCGGCTTCGTCCCCTCCGAGCCGATTCCCGACGCACTCCCGCCCGGCGCGGCCCCCTGGGACGCCCTCGTCCCGAACCTGAGCGCGCACCTGCGCGCTCATACCATTCGTGACGCGCTGCACGCGCTTCCGCCCCTCGACCTCGCGACGCTCGATACGCCCGCCGAGCGTGAGCGCGCCCTCTTGCTGCTGACGCACTACGCGAACGCCTACGTCTGGGGCGGTGCCGCGCCCGATCTCCACCTCCCCGCCGTCGTCGCCGTTCCGCTCTGCACCCTCGCCACGCAGCTCGGGCGTCCGCCGATCGCGCACTACGCGACGATGACGCTCCACAACTGGACCCTCGTCGATCCGCAGCGCCCCCTCGGTGTCGACAACGCCCGCACCCTCGTCCGCTTCCTCGGCGGCGTCGATGAAGACTGGTTCTTCATCGCGTCGATGGGGGTCGAGCTCGCCGGCGCGCCGCTGCTCGCCATTGTTTGGGACGCTGCCGCCGCGTCGGTGGATGGGAGCGACGACGCGCTGCGCGCGCAGCTCGAGGCCTTCACCGCCGGCCTCCCGGATGTGCACGCCGCGCTCGAGGCGGTGCGCCGGTGGTGCGATCCGCACACGTACTACCATCGCGTCCGCCCCTATGTGACCGGATGGCCCGCACCAGGAGTGATCTACGACGGCGTCGATGATGCGCCGCGCCGCTACCTCGGCGGCAGTGCCGGGCAGAGCGCGCTCATCCAGTCCTTCGATGCGGTGCTCGGCGTGCATCACCCCGATGCCCCGGCGGGCGCGTACCTGCGGATGGTGCGCGACTATATGCCGCCCCCGCATCGCGCTTTCGTCACGGAAGTCGAGCGCACGTCACGCGTGCGCGCGCGCGCCGCAGCCGGGAGCCCCGCGCTCCGGGCCGCCTACGATGCAGCGATCGACGCCGTCGCGCGCTTCCGTGCCGCACATCTCTGCCTCGCGCACGACTACATCGTTGCCCCCGCCGGCACGCGGGATGCCACCGGCACCGGCGGCACCGCGCTCGAGGATTTCCTGCGCGGCGCGCAGGGCGATACCGAACAGGCGCGTCTCGTCCGATGATCGCCCCAATGCGCACCCCGACGACCCCCCGATGACCCACTCGATGCCCGCTCCACTCGATCCCATCACTGCGGACGCCGCCGCCCTCGACGCCGCCGACCCGCTTGCGCCCTTCCGCGAGCGCTTCGACCTCTCCGATGACATCATCTATCTCGATGGCAACTCCCTCGGCCCGCTGCCGAAGGGCGCCGCTGATCGGATCGCCAGCGTCGTGCGTGAGGAGTGGGGCGAAGGGCTCATCCGCAGCTGGAACACCGCCGGATGGATCGAGGCGCCGTTGCGTGTGGGCGCCAAGCTCGCGCGGCTCGTCGGGGCCGCGCCGCACGAGGTCGTCGTCGCCGACTCCACCTCGGTGAACCTCCACAAGGTCATCCACGCCGCGCTCGCCGCGCAGCCCGAGCGGAAGACGATCCTCTCCGAGCCCGGGAACTTCCCCACCGATCTCTATCTCATCGAGTCAGCGATCCGCACGCTGGGGAAGGGGCACCGGCTCGTGCTCGTGCCGCGCGAGCAGATCGCGGCGCGCTGCGACGCCGACACCGCGCTCGTCCTGCTCACGCACGTCCATTACCGCACCGCCGAGCTGTACGATATGGTGGCGGTCACGGCGGCCGCACACGCCGTGGGCGCGCGTGTGTGTTGGGACCTCAGTCATTCGCTCGGCGCGATGCCGATCGATCTGAACGCCGCGCGTGCCGACTACGCCGTCGGGTGCGGCTACAAGTTCCTCAACGGCGGGCCTGGCGCGCCGGCGATGGTGTTCGTCGCCGAGCGGCATCAGGAGACGCTCGAGACCCCGATGGGGGGATGGATCGGGCACGCGCGTCCCTTCGCGTTCGAGGATGCGTACGCGCCCGCGCCGGGGATCGCGCGGCTGCAGTGTGGCACGCCGCCGATCTTGTCGCTGGCGGCGCTCGAGGTCGGGGTGGACCTGATGCTCGAGGCCGATCTCACGCAGGTGGCGGCCAAATCGCGAGCGCTACGCGAGCGGTTGATGGCGCGTGTCGCCGCGACCTGTGGGACGTATGGGGCTGAGGTCATCGGCCCGCCGATCGGCCAGCCGCGCGGGAGCCACGTGAGCGTCGCACACCCGTCGGCGTACGCCGTGATGCAGGCGTTGATCGCGCGCGGGGTGATCGGGGATTACCGCGTGCAGCCCGATGGGCCCGGGGTGATGCGGTTCGGGATCACGCCGCTCTACCTACGGTTCACGGATGTGGACCGCGCGGTGGCGTCGATCGAGGAGGTGCTGCGGACGGGGGTGTGGCAGGCGCCGCGGTTCCAGGTGCGGCAGGCGGTGACGTAGAGCGCAGGCCGACCCGCAGGCCGACCCGCGGCTGGACCCCCGCCGACCGCCCCGTCCATCCGCAACAACCCTGACTTGGAGTACGGACTTTCCCGCGGTATTTTCACCGCGTGAACGCACCCGCCCACCCGCCCACCGGCACGCCCGACGACCCCTGGTATGTGATCTGGTCCGAGGCTCG
>Ga0194133_10000457_pt1 | contig 83814 bp, 76 predicted proteins | sample TA2KigOf40mmetaG_FD_155448 | JGI IMG/M metagenome (GOLD analysis project Ga0194133, IMG submission 155448) | Freshwater microbial communities from Lake Tanganyika, Tanzania - TA2015055 Kigoma Offshore 40m | ecosystem: Environmental > Aquatic > Freshwater > Lake | place: Tanzania: Lake... | reverse complement strand
ATCGATGATCAATAGGTCGCATTGGAGAGGATTTATCCTATTTCTCTTGAATCCTCCCTGTACGAAGTCCATCTCCAAAAGGCTATGGATCGTCGATGCCTTCCGTTTTGTGATCTCGCTCAATCGTTTGGCTGCACGGCCGGTGGGTGCCCCTAATAGGATTTTTCCGGTGATTTTTTCCGACAAAGCTAAAATCGCTTTTGTAATCGTGCTTTTACCGGTACCGGGTCCGCCGGTGATGATGTGGACCTTCTCTTGCATACTTTTGGTAATCGCGACTATCTGCTCTTGGGCAAAGGAGATCCCTAACTGAGCCTCAACCCAAGCGATCGCTTTTTCACAATCGACGGAGCGGAGCGCACACTGGTGAGTGGTAAGCCTTTCCAGCTCTTCTACAATCCCGATCTCAGTTTCGAACATCTGCTTCGTCCAAAGGGTAAAGTCGGAAGCCTTTTCATGCATTAAGAGCGATACTAAACGCCTCTCATTAATCAGCGGCTGGACCTCTTTTTCGATGAGGTCTGGGCTTACTTCCAAAAGGTTTGTCCCATGCTGTAACAGACCTTTAAGCGGATAGCACGAATGCCCCTCTTCACTCAAAACCCGAAGAATATGTTCTATTGCGGATGCGATTCTTTCAGGGGACTCCTTATCCATCCCGATTTCCTGCGCCAACGCGTCCGCAGTTTTAAATCCAATCCCTGCGATATCTCGTGCAAGCTGGTAGGGGTTTTTTTGGATCACCTCTAGGGCTTGCTCTTTGTAACGGCGGTAGATTTTTTGCGCCAAGGACAAACTCACATTATGGCCTCTTAAGAAGACCATTACATTTCTTATTGCCCCTTGCTCAGTCCAGGAGGCCTTGATTTTGTCCAGTCTTTTGTTTCCGATCCCCTCTACTTCCTCGAGACGGTCGATATGTCTGTCGAGGATTTCAAAGGTTTTAGTCCCAAAGTACTCCACAATCCGCTTAGCGTACGTGGATCCGATCCCTTTGATAACTCCCGACTCTAAATAGCGTTCAATCCCTTTAAGATCTTTAGGAAGGCTGACCTCAAAAGCTTCGACTACGAATTGTCTTCCAAACGACGAGTGATGCTTCCACATCCCTGTTGCCGTGATAATCTCCCCGGAAGCTATCGGCATCATATTCCCAACAACTACAACAGGCTCTTTAAAAACGGGGCTTTTCAGTCGGGCGACAGTGTACCCGTTTTCCTCATTTTGAAAGACGATTTGATCGATCGTTCCGGCAAGTGTTTCAAGCATGCAACGGAGTGTAGCTTAAATGGGTCATTAGAGACAAACAAACCTTAAACTCCTTACCCTTTTTTGGATGGATTGTTTAGGTAGGATCAAGGAAATAGTAGGTTAATTTAAACAAAGGATCTGTTAAAATACCCTCTTATTTTGATTTTTTTATGGGAGTTTCTAAAGATGAACGGGTTAAACCTTTTTTTGCCTTCCGTGTTTTCCCAATCCCAGAAAACAACCTCCGAAAGGCTCGCTTCGATTGAAAAAACGCAGGAGCTTATTGAGCAAAACTGCACAAGAAATTTTGAGAAAGAGGCTATACAAAATCCTAAAAATTTTTTAAAATCCCTACAGAAACTGGTTGAAAGAACCAAAACAAATATTTCTATAGAGGAAGCAAAAGAATTTATTGAAAAAGAGCTGCAATTTGCCACTATTTACCACCAGGCGCTTTTGCCCCCTTCAACCTCATTACAAACAAAAACCAAAGACCTTTTAGCCGGTATCGTTCTGCAAATTGACAATATGGTGCAAGCTTTCGGGATAAAAGATTTTTTTGAGCCGCCAAAGCATGAGTGGAGCGCAAGCCAAAAAGTAAATACGATTACAATATTGAGAGCCACTTTTTCCGAGTTACTGAGCGCTCCATTTAAAATTGGATACACCGTGTTTACCACATTTTTTATTTTGTTGAGCCTGATTTGGGACAAGCTGGAGCCGATTCCGTCATTTCTACCGAAATGTGAAAATCTATCGGCTGATGTAATGAAGGGAAATAAAGAATTTTTCGGACGAGTAGAGGTGATTCAGAGTATTGGAAATATTCTAAAAATCGGAAAGCATCCAATACTGGTAGGCCCTTCAAGAGTTGGAAAGACCCACACTGTACGCGCTTTTGCAAAGGCGGTCGCAGAGGGAAAAATTCCCGACCTCAAAGATAAGAGGGTTTTTTATGTCAACAGCTCCGTTTTGGTTGAGAAGCAGCCAAGCTGGGCAAGTGTCAGTCCTTTGAAAGCGCTTAGCGAACGGATGGGACCCCACAGAGATAATATCATCCTGGTTTTGGACGAGATACACATGGTAGCCAAAGGGGAGGAAAAGCTTGCCGATGTGTTGAAAACCATGTTGGATGAGGGGGGGGAGCTCCCCCATGTGATAGGGATCACTACCGATAGGGAATACGCGGAATACGTGGAAAAAAATAGAGCCTTTAGCCTCCGCTTCCAGCCTATAAGGCTCAAGGGATCGACCGAAGCTGAAACAAAACTGATCTTGTCTCAGTTTGCTTTGAAACACCCTTCTCACCCTTTGATGGATGAGGGGACTATCGATCTCATCTTTAGATTGTCATCCGGACAAAAAGAGGAGGATCTACCCCAGCCTCAAGCCGGATTGAACCTTTTAAAGCGCTGCATCAACCATAGCCAAACATTTACCATTACCGATAGACAAAATAAAATCCACACTTTGGAACAAGAGATCCTTAGCTTGCGATCTGTGGATCTGGTTGCGAACCAAAGGACATCTGCCCCGTCTATACTAGGAAAAGAAGAGGAACTCAAAGCCTTGAAAAAAGAGGAGTCTTTGACCCATGAGCGCCTGGAGAATTTTGAGAAGCTGAAGTCTTTTTACCGAATGCTGCGCCAGGAAAGGTTTGAGTCGGTTTTAGAATCTTCCAAATTGCAAACAAAAGGTGATAAGGGGTGTAAAAAAGCATTCTGGGCTTACGTGCTGCAGCATTTTATCGAGCCCGTTTTTTTAGAAAAAATCAGGGGAGAGGCAAGAGAATTAGGACTTGAGCCTGTGATCACCCGGGAATTGGTTCAAAAGCTTGCCGGTCAAAATACTTGAAATAAACGGTTGTAGGGATGAAAAATAGAACGATTTTAATTTAATTCTTAAAAAATCCTTAAATCAGAACCCTAGAAAGTCCGAGGGAAAAACATGATCGAGTCTTTAAGTATATTCAGACATACATACTTCAACGACCTCTTTTTGCAACAGAGGCAACTAGACCGAGGGCAACATTTTACTGTCCTAACGGTTATTTGCAACTCCCTTTTGGTGCACTGGAACTGGATATCCTCCTCAACCGGTAAGGAATCTTTTTTTAATACAAATAGACAAAAGATTACGAAATGGACCCAGCTGACCTCTATTGGGTATATGCTTTTGCCTCAAGGGCCATTTCAAGCTCGAGTCAACAAGGGCATAGGTATTTCTGCTCGTCTTTCTAGATGTTTACAGGTCGTTACGGCAATAGCGCTTTGTAGTTTGCGCTCCTATCGGCGGGCTGCCGGAATTTTGACAGGGCTTTTTTTAGCTCAATTGCAACGGGATCAAAAATTGCCAGTACAGGTCCATCAATCGATCCGTTTTTTCGGATTTTTTTTAAGGCTGCATGAATTTTTTACCATTCCGGTGGAGAACCTTTTTACACTCTTGGATAAGCTGGAAGATTGCGTCGATATTTTTGATGGATGCAACCGGTTTTTACAGAGCCGGGGGAAAGGTGTCGATGTCGCCAATCTAAGCTTGCCAAAAACTTTCACTCCCAAACCTAACGTCTCTTTGGAGTATGCCCAAAAAGTAGTTAGGAAACAGACGCTTCCTACTCTGCAATTTGAAACTCGATCCGTGCATTTGATCCCTCCGTTTCTTGAGTTGGAGCTCAAAGACGGTCTGAATAAACCAAAAAAAGGGGAGGTCATCCAACGATTTTTATCCAAAGTAGAAGAGTATGGTTTCCAAGGGTTTTTAGGCGAAGGCTTTGAAAAACTTAAAAAAGCCTACCTGGATGGAAAGTTAGCGGACCTAGTACCCTTAAAATTGGATCTGTTTGACGACTGCGTGGGGCTATATTTGCGCTACATGGCAACGCTCAATAAAGAGGAGATGGAACCGCTCATTAAATCTTTTGATGATATCGGAAACTACTGTAGCGACGGATGGATCGGCGAGATATCCTCATTGCTTCCGGCCTTTAAAGATGCGGGGATAGAGGCTAAATTTCATGCCCATCTGTCTCAAGTGAGGGGGGAATGGCTGAACGAAAAGCTAAGGGCGATGGAAGCGAAGGGAGGAAAATTTTCCGCCTCTTTTTTTGAAAAATTTTTTGGTGGGATCAATAATGTCCATTTCCAGCAATGGATCCACCTAAGCGCCAGACCGTTCCTAAGAACAAAAACCGGGGAATTTGCAGCAGTTACATCAGCAAATACCGGCTTTTTGAGCGATGCTGTCAGTGGTAAAATTCATGCATTGGGATGGAAACGTCTTTTTTCTAAAGATTTTGAAACTCTACCCCCCTCCTATTGGGTCGATAAGCTTAAAGAAGCGATGAGTCCACAACTGATTCTAGACGGGAAAGGTGTGATGAAGATCTACCAAACCATCACCTCCAAAGACCTTAAAGACTGGATCGCAAAAAACCACGAAAGGCTCCCTTTGGTTGATGAAAATGGATACAATCCGCTCTTTTTTGTAGACAGGGAGGATATAGAAGGGTACAGCCTTTTACAGCTCACCGATCAAGGTCTTCGCTTATTTTTATTGGATATTGGTGTTTTAAAACCCAGCTCCTAAGAATTTCTAGCTGTAAAGGCCCCATTTTTAGTTTAAAAAAGGCTTGCTCCCTATTTCTTTTTTCGGGTATCACCGATATAAAAGCCAAGGGGAGATTTCTTTTTTATGGGAAAAGAATTTCTAGAATCGAAGAAATGCACAGCCTGTTCCTCGAATGATAAACCTCTGCATCGAAACGAAGCAGAACCCTTTTTAGCCCAACTCGACGGTTGGGTGCTTGAGGGTGCAAATGCATTGGAAAAAACCTTTCATTTCAAAGATTTTGCAAAACCGCTTCAGCTCCTGAATGCGATAGCGTTTGTAGCTGAAATGCAGGGGCACCATCCCGATATGGAGCTCTCATGGGGGCGTCTTTTTGTCCGCTTGTACACGCACAAAATCAAAGGACTTCATCTCAATGATTTTATCTTAGCTAAAAAAATCGATGAAATTTGCAGGATAGCAACATGATTGTCCTTGAAGGTAAGGGGATTAAAGCAACTTTCGATCCTGAGCATGGTTTGAACATGGTCAGCCTTGTCATTGAAGGGCATGAATTGATCGAGCAATCTACAAAAGAGCGGTTTTTGGAAAGCTCAAGGGGACTCGGCCCCTTAATCGGGCCCCATTTTCATCATAGAGCTACAGACTCAATTCCTTACCTGAATGATGAAATTTTAAACCGTCTTTCAAAAAAGCTTCGGTTTCGGAACGAAGCAGAACCATTTTCTCATGGAATAGCAAGATATGTGCCTTGGAAAGTCCTTAAGAAAGATGGACGCCGGTTCAAGGCTGTTTTGGACTCTCACGATGAAATTGAGGGGTTGACCCTCGCTGAAATCGAGGGATTTGATTTTAAGCTGGAGTTTGAAGCTGAGGTTTTAGAGCGGGAAATCCGTATTGTCTACAGTGCAAAAAGCACGTCCAGCCCGGTTGTTGTTGGTTTGCATACCTACTATGCCCTAGATCCGGCGATGAAAACGGCAGATCTGGCAGGAGCCCCGTTTTACTATGACAAATTGAATAAAATGTCGGTCCCTCCCGAATGGTTCGGAGATCGGGTTTTAAAGATACCTCTAGATAGGCCGCTCGATTTTACCTTTTCCCCTAAATTAGGTCGCGATGGGTTCGCAGAAGTTGAAGTGAGAAGAGGCGCCTTGTCCCTTTTGATTCAAGCAAAAGCGCAACCCGACCTGTCGTTTCAATTGTATCGTTTGGATAAGAGTCCGTTCATCTGCATAGAGCCAATAGCAGCAATCAATCCAAAAATTGTCACACAAAAAAACGCCTCGATGGAGGTAAGGATATCTCTGTAAATGTTCCATTTTTTTCGCTATTCAATCGCCCCGCTTTTTCTCATGATAGCAACCCCTCTATTTGCCTTTCTTTTTTGGTTTACCGCCACAAACCTGGATGGTTCGTTATCGGCATTACTAGATTTTATCCAAAAAGAGGGGGCTAAAAACGTTCTATACGATGTTATCCGGCCCGTATTTTTTGGATCTCGTCTCTCCTGGTTTGTCCTTACCTGTTTTGCCCTATTTCAAATTCTTTTGATGAAGATTGTGCCTGCCAAGAATTATTTTGGACCAAGGACGGGAAAAGGGAATGTTCCTATTTACAAAGAAAACGGGGTAGCATGCTTCATCATCACCCTACTGACCTTTTTTGGACTTACACATTTTACCGCATTCTTCAATCCCGGGTTGCTCTATGCCCATTTTGGGGAGTTTATAGGTTCTATGAACCTTTTGGGCCTCATTTTTTGTGCTTTTTTGTACATCAAAGGGATGTACTTCCCATCGAGCTCAGATCACAGTAAAACAGGAAACTTGATTTTTGATTTTTATTGGGGTACCGAGCTTTATCCCCGTGTTTTTGGGATAGATTTGAAGCAATGGACGAATTGCCGTTTTGGTATGATGGGTTGGCCCTTGGTCATCCTCAGCTATCTTTACACACAAGCCGAAGCAGGTGGTTTGACCTATGCGATGATCGTCAGCGTGGGTCTACAGCTTTTGTATGTGACTAAGTTTTTTGTTTGGGAAAAAGGGTATATGCGTTCCATCGATATCATGCATGACCGCGCAGGGTATTACATCTGCTGGGGTTGTCTTGTGTGGCTCCCTGTAATTTACACCTCGGTTCCGCTCTTTTTAGTTCGTCTCCCTGAAACCCTGAATAGTATCGGTGCGGTTATTTTGTTTATTCTTGGCGCGATCTCCATCATGGCGAATTTTTGGTGTGATTTTCAAAGAATGTTGCTCAGGGAACAGTTCCAGAAAAACGGGAAACTTACCCAGATAACCTACATACAGGCGACTTCGAAAGAGGGGGAGGATAAGGGCAAGGTGTATCCTCTCATCACCGGCGGCCTATGGGGCATTTCGAGAAACTTCAGATATGTTCTCGAGCTTATGGCTACCTTTTTCTGGACTTTGCCGGCAGGTTTTTCCTTAGTGCTCCCCTGGTTTTATTTCTCTTTCTTAGTTCTGTTACTGGTGGATAGGGCTAACCGAAACGACCATAGATGTCGCTTGAGGTACAAGGAAGACTGGGATGCGTACTGTAAAAAAGTACCCTACAAGATTTGTCCATGGATTTACTGAGATGTTAAAAAAAGGGCCCCAATCGAATTCGGGCCCTTTTTTTTGGTTAGATCAGATTTAAGACACCTATATGAAGGGCTCAATCGCTTTTTTTAGGCATGTGGGATGCCATCTTGTGAGCCGTAGATAAAAAGGTATAGAAACTGGACACGGCCATAATGCAAATGGCCCCATCGACAAATTTTTTCTTTGTAGGCTCCATCGATGCGACTCTTGCCCCTATCGCTAAAATGGCCCCAAGACCCAATGTAAGAAAAAGGTTATCCTTAGCCTCTACAAGTTTCGGGCGCATTACCAATGGGACAAAATCTCGACTGAGATCGTAATCGAAAAGGGTTCCGTTCAAGGATTTTCTTAGAATTTCGAAATGCATCATAATTGTCTAACTAAAATTTGGGTTTTAAAAAGAGTTCGTTGTTGGCGTAATTAACAAAAGTATTGACCTCTGAAATGTAGGAACAAAACTTAAAGAATACCAAACTAAAAGCTGTGACCTTTAATAGAGATGCAGCATTTGGGGGCATGCGAAATACTCTAGTGGCTCCTAAACAAAATCCGGCACTAGCGCTAACAAAGAAGAGTTCCTTTTTTTCCCTGTAAACGGAACGGATCATCTCTTTGCTTAAATCTGAGGGGTTTAAAGGGAGCTGTTCTACCGTTCCGCCTATCGAATTTCTAATTATTTGAAATTGAGAAATACACATAAGTCTTATAAATTTAATTTATTTAATCTGTTGTGTAATTAAATCATTTTTAACAATTAATTAAAAGTTTGTTTATTTGAAATAGTTAGAAGTGTCTCGTAGAGGGCCCCTGTAGCGGCTAGGACGACATCTTGGACGCGTGCTCTGTCCAGGTTTGTCCAACGTACGCCAAACTTCCGTTCATAGAGGCTGTAGGCCTCATGTGCTTTTTTTAAAGAGGCTCTTCCTAAAGAAAGGAGTTGTTGCACTTGTGAGGGGTCGAGACCTAAGTTGTTATTCAAGAAAAGATCGGAATCGTCATGACTCAAAAGCGATTTAATGTAGCTGGGGTAAAGGGCAAAAGCTGTGTCAAAAGCCTCTTTTTCATCAAAATGAAATTCTTTCAAAATGGTCTTAAAAAAATGGATTGGATCGAACACCTCGAAAACTTTAGATATCGGCCCCACTGCGGCCCCGGGGGCTCCTTGGAAGGATTTGAATTTTTCGGGCAGGGCAAAGTAGAGATTATTTACAAAATTTCTTTTCTGAAAATGGTTCTGTGAGACCCTTTTAAGCCGTTTGAGTCCCTGGACAGTTTTTAGATCTCCAGGATATGTCGGGACAAACTTCATCGCTTCTAATTTCATCCGTTCCGGCTCAGATGTGATCAATGCCTCTTTGTTTTCAAAGAGAGCCGTTTTTGGATTCAAGATCCCTTGGTTTAAGAGACTTTTGATCATTCTACGCGACTCCATTTTTTTTGAAGGGGAGTTGGCGTCTGGGACGAATGTTGCATTGTCTAAAAAACCTTTTAGTTCCTCAACCCCATAACCGCTAAAGTAGGCGACCCCAGGCTCCGGCATGTAACACGAGAGGGGATAGGTTTTATGCATCGCCGCTCGGACGGTCATATCGATTTGAGCTGCAACTCTGGAGAGTTTTTGGGCTTGTTGTCCGAACCCATAGCCCAAAGAAATCAAGGAGGGGAAATTGCAATTCGCGATCTCATCCTCTATGATTGCGTCTAAAATGGTGAAGTACCCCTGTTCTTTTGCTTTGAGGGATACAGCATCATCATCCATAGTTAGAAAATAGCTTATAGCATCGGGGGCTAAAGATTCGATTTTTAGAACAAGTTCTTGGGTTGCCGGACTGTCCATGCAGGCTTGTCGTATTTTGCAAAAAGGGATCTTCTTATGAATCGATTTTTTCAATCTATTGCCATCTTCGAGCTCAAGTTCAGCACGTAGAAGAGCAGCTTTTTTCGGATCAAGGATTTTGACCATTTTGAAAGCCTGTCTCGGTTTATCAAGATGACTGGAAGCCTTTTTTTTGTGTTTGTAAATGAGTGGGATTTTCCAAAAAAACCCTGTTGCGGCCACATGCTTGTCATCAAAGCCTTTAAAAGAGGCGACAAGGTCGCGAAAAGCGTTGTTTAAACTTTGATCGATCGACTTGAATTGATTCATCCCGAAGGTCAAAAAGAGCCTGGATGTTGCCTCTTCCATATTGGATTGCCCAGATTCCCAAAAACCCTCTTTGAAAATGAGCGCTGTCTGGTTCTCGATTTTTTGGATCAGGGGAGGTTTTTCATTTCGGGAGTAGAGTCTGGGCTGCGTAGATGTGGGGATCGAAATGAGATAAATTGGTTTTGAGGGATCGACAAATTCCCCTTCAGCCCTGTTATTGTTTTGTGGTTTTATCCATTTTGAAATTTTTGTCGCTTTATTTTCATCGTACTTAAAAGGGAAATGGGGACTAACAGACCCGGTATTACTTGAAATAAGATTATAAAGCCAATCCTGCCGCACCTGTTTTTTCTCAAGGTGCTCATGGAACTGGGTCTCAAAGTAATTTTTTTGAAGATCGGAAAATACGGTTCTTTGTGGCATCATTGGTATATTATATAATAATTTATGTATTTTCATCAATCAAGATCGCCCTTTATTCCCTTAAAAAAAAGGTCGGCTGGCCTCTAAGAATCGGCGGTAAAGCTTTAAAAATCCATTTACATCCCGGATAATTTCACCTAAATGGCAACGTTTTTAAGGGACTATGAAGCGGGCCCTTTTTTAGTTTTAAAAACTGAATATCAATCTCTTGTGTTTTTTAAAAAAAAAAGATAGAGCAAGGGGTATGTTTGTACGTGTCGGGTTACCGATTGCATCGGGGTTAGGAGTTTTGTTGGCTGTAGCAGCGATGGTGGCTGGGGCTCAAAAAGCACCTTTAAGACCCATCCCTTTTCCCCCTTCCGTCTCCCCATATAAGCACACGATCGCCGGGAGCGGAGTCGTAGAGGCCTCCACGGATGATATCTACATCGGCACCCCGTTCAACGAGATCATATGGGACGTATTTGTTGAGGTTGGGGACGAGGTAAAAAAAGGGGATCTTCTATTCCACCTGGACACACGCACTTTTGATGCACAGTTAGTTGAGGCGATGGCTGCTAAAGAGAAGGCACAGGTCGAATTGGAAAATATTTCTACCGAGCTATCCCTTTACAACGCACTTAGCGATAAGCGGGCAATCAGCTTGAACAGTTACAACCAAACTTTTTACAGAAAACAGGCGGCAGAGGTGGCTTTGGAGGCAGCGGAGGCAAAAATCCGGACAGCTAAGACGTATATCGACAGGTCATTTGTGAAGGCCCCTTGTGATGGCAAAGTGTTGCAAAAAAGCATTCACAGGGGAGAAACTGCCAACCTCAACCCTTTCAATAATGAGAGCCTAATTGTATTCGGTCCGAAATGCCCATTTCATTTGCGGGTAAGTATCGATGAAGACGATGCATGGCGATTTCAATCCAATACGTGTGCTGTTGCTTTTGTGAGGGGGAACAGCTCCTTGAAATACCCCTTGAAATGGGTACGCACCGAACCTCTCATGATCCCAAAAAGATCGTTAACCGGGGACAATGCAGAGAGGGTAGATACGCGTGTTCTTGTAGTCATTTACAGTTTTGACTGCGATACCCCTTTTGTGTACATGGGGCAGGTGATGGATGTTTATATCCAGGCCATTTCTGCCGATACTAGGTACCCTGATGCAAAGATGTAGAGCAATTTTTTTTCTGATTGCTTTCGGGTGCAGTGTCGGACCAAAATACCATCCGCCAAAAACTGAGGTCGCAACCGACTATAAGAATAGCGACAAAGAGATGGGCTCAAATGACCCAGAGCCGGTCAATTTGTGCGTCTGGTGGAAACAGTTCAAGGATCCCACTCTAGATACCCTCGTGGAAAAAGCCTTCGCAAATAATTTTGATCTGTTGCAAGCCTTTGAAAGGATCCGCCAGGTGCGCGCATACTATAATATCCAGACAGCGAACCTGTTTCCAAGTCTGGATTTCAACGGAACTTTCAGCCGGTACGCAACCAGCCAAAATCTTTTCGATTCACCATTTCTAGGCCCAAGAATACAAAATCTGTTCCAATTGGGATTTGACGTGAATTGGGAAATTGATCTTTTTGGAAGATTAAGAAATTTAAAAGCTGCCGCCCAAGCCGATCTTATTGCCACTAAAGACGACTACATATCCCTTATGGTTACAGTTCTAGCTGATGTTGCGAGAAATTATACCCTTTACAGGGCTTTTGAAAAAAAAGGGGAAAATTTAAAGAGGCAAATTCAGGTAAAAAAAACCATCAACGATCTCAATCGGTCTTTAGCCAAATCGGGGCTGGAATCCTGGGATTTGTTTTACTTAACAAGAGCCCAGATCCGCGCTTTGGAGGCGAAGGTGCCCCCCTTGCAAATGCAGATGGAGTACGCGGTGAACAGGTTGGCAGTACTCACAGGGGAGCAACCCGAATTTTTTACAATCAAAGGGGAGGGGGATATTTTAAAGGCCCGGGGGTTGATTCCTCTAAATATCCCGTCAAAACTTCTACAAAGGCGGCCCGACATCCGCAAAAAAGAAAGAGAGCTTGCTGCTGCAACGCATCGGACAGCTGCAGCAGTAGCCGATTTTTTTCCCACCTTTTCTTTGAGCGGTTCGTATGGGTGGGAGGCCAGCCGCTTTTTTAAGTGGTTTCGTCCCGAAAGTAGTTCCTGGGACATCACACCTGGTTTGGCACTTCCCTTGATCAATTTTGGTCGCATACAATCTCAGGTACAAATCAAAGCAGCGGAACAAAAAGAGGTTTTTTACGCTTACCAAGCTGTAGTCCTCAAAGCCCTGGAGGAGGTGGAGAACAATCTATTCACCTATATGCAACAACAGGGGCGTATCGCCACATTAGAGTTGGAATACAAAGATTTTTTGGAGAATCAGGCTCTTGCTTTGAGCCGTTTTACTAGCGGGTTGAGCCCTTTAGTAGAGGCTTTGAACCAGGAGTGGAACTACTTGAATGTGGAGTATGAGTGGATTGAGGCCAACCAGGTCCTTTCGGAAAGCTTAATAGCTTTATACAAATCTTTGGGCGGAGAGTGGGAATGTTTCGGTACGCTTTGAAGATGTTGATCAACGACAGGGCTAAATATGTCGGTATCGTCACCGGGCTCTCCTTCGCCTCGTTTATTATTGTACAGCAGGCCTCTATTTTTGTAGGCCTGATGTTGCGCACGATAGGATTTATCTACGACACACCCCAACCCGATGTTTGGGTCATGGATGATAAAGTGCAGTTTATTGACGATACTAAACCAATGAGCGATACACGCCTGTATAGGGTCAGGGGGATTGATGGGGTAGCTTGGGCGGTGCCTCTTTACAAAGGGATTTTAAAAGCCCGTTTGAATAGTGGCAATTACCAAAACTGCAACCTGATCGGTGTCGATAGCGCCACTTTGATAGGAGCCCCCCCTATCATGCTGGAGGGGGATATCATCTCTTTAAGGGATCCCGATGCTATTATCGTTGACACCGTTGGGGCTAATGATAAACTCTCGTTGGATTTTCCCGTTCGCAGCCAACCTTTGGTTAATGGCGATGTTATTGAGATCAACGATAAAAGAGCCAAGGTTGTGGGGATTTGTAAGGCGGCAAGAACGTTCCAATCCCAGCCTACAGTCTACACCACTTACAATAGGGCGCTCAATTATGCTCCGAACGAAAGAAAGCTCCTCTCTTTCATATTGGTCAAAGCTAAAGAGGGGATCAGCCCGAAAGATTTAGCTAGATCGATTACCAATATGACCGGTCTCAAAGCTTTCGACAGAGAAGATTTTCGTTGGCTTACGATCTCGTATTATCTAAAATACACAGGGATCCCTATCAATTTCGGAATATCGGTCCTACTAGGTTTTATCATAGGCACAGCGATTGCCGGTCAGACATTTTATAATTTTACACTCGATAATCTCCGCTATTTTGCTACATTTCGAGCGATGGGAGCACCCATGACGATGCTCAGAAAAATGATTTTGCTCCAATCTTTTTGGGTGGGGGGAATCGGATGGGGAATCGGAACCGGAGCCGCCTCCATTTTTGGATTTGTGTCCAAAAACAGCGAACTTTCTTTTGTACTGACATGGTGGCTTTTTTTAGCTTCGATGACGGCCGTGGGGCTGATATCGGCACTCTCGTCGTTCCTGTCGCTAAAAAAAATTGAAAAGATGGACGCCTCCATCGTTTTCAAAAGTTAAAAAGGGGGAAAGATGGAGGCGATTCGCTGAGAAAAACTCTTTAAAACGTACGGTTCAGGTGCAAACGCGGTGCATGCCGTAAAGGGTGTGGATCTGGTTGTCAACACCGGTGAACTTCTTTTGATTGTCGGCCCCTCCGGCTCCGGAAAAACGACTCTGATCTCCGTTATAGCGGGCATTCTCCCCTACGAAGAGGGGGTATGCAATGTATTCGGCAAGGAGTATCGAGCTATGGACGAAGAGGAGAAGACTCGATTTCGAAAAACAAATATCGGATTTGTATTCCAGTCCTTCAATTTGATCCCCATGCTCACTGCAACGGAGAATGTTGCTGTACCGCTATTACTGAACGGTATAGAGAGTGTCGAAGCAGAAACCAGAGCAAAAACCCTTTTGACTGAGCTTGATCTTTCGGACAAACTGCAAACAAGTCCTAAAGAACTTTCGGGGGGCCAGCAGCAAAGGCTTGCCATCGCCAGAGGGTATATTCATGAACCGAGATTGATTGTTTGCGATGAGCCAACAGCCTATTTGGATCACAAAACAGGCGATATGGTGATGGAAATTTTGAAAAAAAAGGTGCTGAATAAAGACAGGGCGATCATCGTTGTGACCCACGATCCGAGGATATTTTCCTACGCCGATAGAATCTTGGAAATGGAAGACGGGCAATTGGTAGAGAAAGAAAAACGGGTACCTCTACCTCAATCTTCTTAAGGTCGAAAAAACAGTATACTCTTTAAAATACATTTCTAAAGGGTAGTTAAGGGCCGCTTTTTTTTATAACCGCTTAGTTTTGTCTTTCTAAAGTAATCTAATTCTAGTTAGAATTTATCTCTAAATTTATTTGAAACGCAAACAGGTTTTTATGAGCATCGGTAGTTCTCAAGTTGGAAGTTGTAATTTTAAAAGTGAGCCTGACCTTCTTATTACAGACAGTCCAAAACGGTTGGACTACCTGTTTCTTTCTATTGCTCTGGGGGGGGTTGTGGCGATTGCCTTTCAAACTTTGCAATCCCGTTCACTTGAAAAAAAAATCAATAAATGTAGAGAAAAAATCGTCGAGATCTACCGTTCGATTGTTCTAAAAGAGACCGAAAAACAGAGATGTGAACGGAAGATAGACGGTTTTTTCAGAAAGGAGTTTTTCGAAATCAGAGTTACTGAGCATATTTTGATGCAGGGAATCTTACCTGAATGTTACCGCGTTTTAGATGCGTTGCAACCAAAGTGGAAAGCAAAAACCGAAATTTCTTTGGAAGAACAAAAAGAAGTTGTGCATGCGATTCAACAAATTCAGGAAATGGTATCTGATGGTGTTCACATTAGGAAAATAGATTGGGAGTACTGGCAGATCCGGAGTGTTATGCAACATTACGGGATGGAGGAATCTTTTGAGCTTTTAGAATCCAAACATTCGAGACAGTATCTTTTGCAAAAAGGGCCGTTGGATCTCCTGGGGATGAGCACTAAACTTGTAAGTGAAGGCGAGGCAAGGATCAATCTCGAAAAATATAAGTCAGCGTGCCAACGCATACTGGAGAGAGGAGAAGAATACATACCGGCTGAAAAAAAAGAATTAGCCCATCATCTAGTAAGCTTTATCCATAAACCTTCCTGTTCTCTTTCAGAAAATATAGACAGAGCATTCCAGATCCTTACTCGTCTCACAGCCCAATTTGATCAAGGTAGTGTCGACACAAAAGCCGATTTTTGCGTGGTGCAGGGAAGATTTTCCAATGAGATGGAAAGGATACGGCTTCTTTCTCAAATTATCGCTGATATGGACATGCCGTTAAATAGGATAGATACTTCTTTAGAGAGCTATAAAGTTTTCAGAATCCTAATCAATCGGTTCAAAAATGACCAAACAGCAGCTCTGATTTTGTTCAATAAACTTCAATTAAAAGAGATCTACTCGAGAACGATCAGAGAAAATCCTGAATTCTGGAATGCTCCAAAAACATTGTTGGATGTAATAAGAGATTTAAAACGAGAAGGTTCCGAAGTTTGCGGTTGGTAAATTTTTTTGGATAGGTTGGGGGGATTTATAAAGGAGCCGGTTTTTAAAAAGAATATTTTCTAAACGATGCACTTTAAAATCTTTTGGTCCTAAAATGGCAGTAGGGGGTTTTAGAAGTTTTTTCGTAATACTTTTGGTGGTACTCCTCTGCAGGATAAAAGGTTGTTGCGGGGAATAGATCTGTTTTGATTTGGAATCCTTTATCGGTTAGTTCTTTCATCAGCCTTAAAGACATCATTTTTTGGGGTGTAGAGAGGTAGAAAATAGCGGATCTATACTGCGAGCCGATATCAGGCCCTTGCCCATCCTCCTGGGTGGGGTCGTGGATTTCAAAAAAGAATTTGCAGAGTGTTTCAAAATCGGTTTTCTGGGGATCAAAGGTCACCTCGATCGCCTCGTAGTGTCCGGTATTTCTTGAGCAAACTTCCTCGTAGGTTGGAAAAACGACTCTCCCTCCCATGTAACCAACTGTTGTTTTCACAACGCCCGGTATTTTATCGAAATAGTACTGCATACCCCAAAAACATCCGCCGGCAAAAAGGGCGCGCATCAAACCATGGGTAGTTTTTAAGGGGATGAAACGTAACGAAATGGAGTTTACGCAGTGCCGGGTGTTTTTAGGGGTAAATCCCTCATTTAAGAAAACATGCCCCAAGTGTGCTTTACATCTATTGCATAGAATTTCAGTACGCCTCCCATCCGGGTCAGTTTTTCTCTCGATCGCAAGCTCTATGGCATCGTCAAAAGCGGGCCAACCGCAGTGGGAGGAGAACTTATCTTGGGAAAGGTAAAGGGGGGAATCACATTGTTTACATACATACACACCGCTCTCAACGCTGTTTTCATATTCACCTGTGTAGGGGCGTTCGGTCCCTTTTCGCAAGAGAACTTGCATCTCATCTGCATCCAAATCATGAAATCGTTCCATTCCCTTCCCCGCTTCATACAGATAGAAACAAAACTAGAAATTTGGTGCAAGGCGTTAAAGTAAAATAAGAGGCGGGCGGATATCTTTTTTCGAAAGAGGCGCCATTTGGGAATCGTTTTAGGTAGAGATTCCTCTGAGCACTACGGTTAGGTAGGGTATCTAAAGTTTAAGAGATATGAGGGGCTAAGCCGACCAAATATCCGTCATTTTTTAAGAATTATTAGACCCCCATTTTCTCCTTGGATCCTCCGACCGGATCATTTTTCCCTTGATCCAAGGATTGAACATGAAGGCAAGCGCACCAGCGGTAGAAAGAATATTTGGCCCCCCACATTTGAAGGGTGGTTCTACCGAGTCATGTACCGCACTTTGACTTGATAGAATGGCACCGGGTACAAAAACCCGGATAAAAACTCCCGCTAAAGAGGGGGGAGGCTTTCCTTAAAGACTAGATAATCCAGTTAGGGACAATTACCTCATGCTAAAAGGGGAAAAACAAGGAACTCATGGATCCTTGTCTTATTTAACCCCTTTTGTCTCTATAAAAGGCCCAGATAGTAACCCCTATCCCCACTACAACAGCTGCCCATCCTGCGATATCCAGGTTTTTTGCAATCGATTGGAAGAAGACAATGTCCCGTTTTCCATCATTGATTTGTTTCTGTACGGGCCCCGTTGCTGCCCTGCTAAAAAGATACAGGTTTGGATCTACCGATGCAGCAGAATTGGTGGCGTCGACTGCCGATTGTGCCTTTCGAACTTTTGTTTTTCCCTGCTCTACCTGGGAGCGGATGTAGTTGGAACCTACAAAAAAGGAGATACCCAATAAAATCAGGACAACTCCTAAAATTTTAAACCATTTCATATGCAAAACAGGTTTTCTTCTCATATATGGATCTATCGCATATGAAGCAAAAAAAGAAAAATAGATTCTGCTAAATTTCTTTATGAAAAACTCTAAAAACACAATCGATAGGGATCAAGACTCTCCTAACTCTTTACATCCAAAGATCGCCTCTTATCCCGATAGCAACCCACTTTAAATCTTCGATTCCTGTAATTTCGGTCTCTAAAGAGGGCTTGGAGGTAAAGTTTCTTGAACACTTTTTGGTGAAAAGCTCTTATAGTTGCTATCAGATTCTTTTCAGGGATTGGATGCGTAAGCTCTTCTTTCGTAAAGCCTAGCTCGGCAGACCGGGCATTTTGCCGGCTCGAATCGTTTTTAGTATGAGAGCTTTTATAGTTGCAATAAAATTCTCTTTAGGGATTGCTTCCAAAAGGTCTTTTTTCGTGAAGCCTAGCACGGTAGACCAAACTTTTTGCCATTTCTTCTCGATTTCGGTTTCGTTTAGGACAATCATAACAATTCCATTTATCAACATTTTTAATGTTTTGGATATGTTTGGGATCTCTTTTAAAATTAAAGAAGTTTCACCATCCAAATAAGCGCCCAAGGAATATTTTATCAAACTTTTTACTAGATACCATGCCTCTGTATCTATCTCCTTACCACCAACCTCTTTGATAATAGGGTTTAGATTTTCCAAAAATTGTCCTGGATAAGCATCAGCTTCAGCAAGTTGCACAAGGATTCCTTTTACTAAATCGTTCCGTACCTTTATGTGTGCCTGATAACCTGCGGGATCCTTAGTAAAGTTAAGGAGTTGGGGTATGATATGGAACCATACGTCGTGAATGAGCTCGGGCGGTTTGGTCCAGATGAAACATCCCTTCAAAACCAAATCTAAAAATTCATCTTCGGGGAGAAAATCCTCAACTTCAACGATTTGTATTTTTGGAAAACCGGCTTTAGATTCTTTCATTTCAAGGATCTCTCTTAGACCCTCTAGAGTTGGTGAAACGAACCCACCAGTTGAAAAGCTGAACCCTAAATTTTTTAAAATAGTAATTTGATCCTCAGACAACTTTCTAAAGTCTGCGGAATAGGGTTGAATGGAGGGAAACTGATTGTCATTGATCATAACTAAAAGATCGTCTTTTAGATATTGTTGCCAGACGAGCTGATTCCCTTTTTCTTTACATGACCAACCGCTTATAAAACTGGAATCGCGTGTTATTTCACGTGCAGGTGGGGCTTTTTCAGCTGTTATAGGTGCTTTTGTAGAGGGAAATAGAAAAAATTCTTTGGTTTTTTGAAAAAGGGCGCTTACCTTAGCCGCTAGGGATTGCCCACCATCAGAGCTTAGCTGAGGCGAATGCTCCGGTTGTGGACCACGAACGGGGGAAGAGGGTTGCATAGTAGGGGAATTAACACATTCTATTTTTTAATTTAATATAATTATTTTTTTAAAATCTAAAGACGTTATAGCGAGTGACTAACAAATGAACCACTAAAAATACTAAGGGTTTTCCACCCTTTGGATTTTAATTTTGGGCTTGAGATGCAGTAGCAATTTCTTGAAAATCCTGTAGCTTTTGATGGGAAAGAGACTGGATCCAAAAATATTTAAAATTTTTTATAAAACACAACTTATAGGGAGATAAGAAGTATTGTCTGCACCCTTCTGATGGGGGGAGCTGCAGCTTTGAGAGCTGCAGCTAGGGAAATTTTTAAAAGGGTTTGCGTTTAAGAGCGTTGCTTAGAAATCGACCGTTGGTAAAAAGGTATTATTGAAGTAGTTTGTGGTGATATTGAGCGCGATTACCCCGATAATTTCAATCAGATCCTCCTCGACCCAGCCGTGGTGGAGCATTTTTTCAAGATCTGCTCCCTCCAAATGGCCCCGTTTTTCTAAAACTTTATGACAAAATTCCAAAAGAGCCCCTATTTTCGCCTCTTCGCTTTTGCTTTTAAGATTGAGTTCGATCTCTTTTGGGGAGATATGACACGCTGCCCCCAATTTAGAATGGGCAGCCGTGCAGTAGGCGCAACGGTTGAATCCGGCAACACAGAGGGCTATAGATTCGCGTACTTTTTGGCTAAGTCTCCCGCTCTCAAAACTTTTGGAGAGGTTCATAAATCCACCAAAAAAAGCCTTTGAATGGGCCATCAGCTTAAAAATATTTGGTGTAAAACCCATTTTTTCTTTCATCCCCTCGAGTACGGTCTGTACCTGTGGATCGTAAGTATTTTTAGGGTGTATGCGGCTCATGTTTACTCCTTAGTTTGAATGATTCCCGGCAAAGCGCTTGATCCGGCAAGAATACCCCCGTCGATCACAATCTCTGTTCCGGTGATGAATTTTGAATCACAGGAAGCCAGATACAAGACTGCATACGCAACATCTAAAGGTTCCCCCATGTGCCCCAGAGGTATTTCTTCAGAGAGTTTAGCAATCTTTTTTTTTGATCTTTTCCTCCAATCATCGGATCTTAAAAAAGGGGTGTGAATCGCTACAGGGAGAATAGATTTGCAGCGTAGGGGATATTTTTTTGCACAGCACCAAAGGGCTACTGATTTTGTGAGGTTTTTTATGGCAGCTTTTGTTGCAGCATAAGAGTACATAGTGGGAACACCCACATTTGCAGAGCGTGAAGAAATATTGATTATGCTGCCTCCGTGCCCTTTCATAAACTTGATAGCATACCGGCAACCTAGGAATTTCCCTTCCGTATTAATAGTTTGGACTTTTCTAAAATCATTTAAACTGAGATCTTCTGGATTTTGCGGTCCAAAACCCTCTGATAAACCGCTGATCCCGGCAGTATTCACAAGAATATCGACTCGTCCCATAATTTGGATCGCTTGCTCAAAAACATTTTCCCAATCTTTTTCTTGAGATACATCATGATGAAGAAAGAAGGCATGCTTTTTGCCGAGCCGTTGGATGGCCTTTTCGCCCCTGCCGTCATCTATATCTGTTGGGATCACAAATGCCCCCTCTTTTACTAAAAGCTCTGCAATCGAAAATCCTATCCCCTGCTGAGCTCCTGTAACTATTACGAAACGGTTTTCCACTCGCCCTGCATACATGCAACTACCGCTGTTTTAAAGCTCATCATAGACTTTTAAAACAAAAAGAAGCAACAGACCTCTTTTTGGCATCTTTCTAGATAAAATAATGCCTCGATAGAAAATAAATCCTGAAAAATTTTTTGCCGATAATCTGTTATCTATGAAGCCGGTGTCGGGAAATTACCCTTAGAAATGGTTCATACAGGGGCGCCGCTTTCAGCTTTCGATGATGTGGGAGCTGTTGTAGATATTGCGGTTCAAAAGCCCTTCGGAGTGATCCACAATTAAAGCTACCGTGGCATCGCCTGTGATGCTGATCGCTGTGCGCATCATATCAACAATCCGGTCTATCCCCAAAATGAGGGCTATCCCTTCAATCGGCAGTCCAATCGCTCCGAGGACAAGAGGAAGCATCACAATCGTTCCACTCGGGATTCCGGCACCCCCAATCGAACCCAAAGAACCTGTAAAACCGATAAGAAGATAGTCGGACATTGTCAGAGGCTTGCCCAAAGCTTGGGCAAAAAAGAGGGCGGCCAAGCTGATATAAATCGCAATTCCCACCATGTTGATCGAGGCGCCGAGCGGTAATACAAAAGAGGAGCTCACGGTGGAAATTCCCAGATTGTCTTTGGCAACCCGCATGGTTGTAGGGAGCGCAGCTTTACTACTTGATGTGGAGAAAGCTATGATCTGATATTCGAAACTTTTTTTAAAAAAAGGGATCGGGGAAAGCCCGGTCGTAAGCCAAATAAGAGCGCCAAAAAGGAAATACTGGATAAAAAAACCTAAGTAAGCACATCCGATCAGTTTCAAAAGGAGCAGTAGGACTGCCGCTCCCTGGCTACCCACAACCCACGCTGTTAAAAAACAGGCGGCCAAGGGGGAGAGCTGTACGATGAGGTGCACCATCTGAAAAACCATCGCGGAAACAACCCTAAAAAAATCGGATATCTTATCGGCGGTTTCACCTTTGATCGTGTTGATCGTAAATCCGGTAAAGAGGGCAAAAAACACCACTTGCAAAATCGTCCCCTGGGCCATCGCACCGATGGCGTTGTCGGGCACTATATTCAAAATAGAATTGAAAAATTGCAACGTTGTTTGGTCGGGGGCGCTTTCAGGGCGAAAAGATTTATCTAAATTGAGCTGTAAACCGGCGCCGGGTTCGAAGAGAGATCCGATCACAAGGCCGATTGTGATGGCCAAAAATGTGGTCACCAAAAAAGCTAAAATCGACTTAATACCCAGCCTGCCGAGCGTTTTGGAATCTTTTACATTTGTTATCCCGCTCACAATAGAGAAAAAGATAAGGGGAATGATGATCATTTTTATGAGACGAATGAAAATATCGCCCAAGGGTTTGAAATAAGCTGCCCAATCGCCGAGAAGAAATCCCAAAACAATACCCAAAACCAGACCGATAAGGACTTTTTTCCAGAGACTCAAGCAAATACCCTAATTTTTAAAGTTGTATGAAGTACAATAAAGGTTTCCTTTTAAAAAAGCATCGAAAAAAAAGATCTCGATGGGAGGGAAACAAAATTCCCCTGATCTTCAAAGAAAAATTCCTTAAAAAGTCACGCTTCTACAATTTTTTTGACAGTTTCTTCTCCATTAAAAGGTCTTCTCACAAGAAATGAGGCCGCCAGAAATAAGAGGGGTAGGACGCAAAAAGCAGCTAAAAAGCTTTCAAAGGGATAGAGGCGGTTCCCATTTTCACCGATCGAACCGGTCCAGAATAGATCCATAAGGGTTCCGGTTAAAGGTTGGATCAGCATAGGGAGCCCCATAATAATCACCGCAGCTATCCCCATAGAGGTGCCCTGGAGTTGTTTCGGGCTGTGCTCCGCGATTGTAGGGTAGCCGAGGACTTGAGAGGAGGTTACAAGCCCGAGAAGGAAAAATAAAAGGGCGAAATAGGGGGGCACCGAGGGGGCAAACAGGATCAACAACATGACAATGCTCGACAAAACACCTCCGATCATCATCCACCGACGGCGCATTCCAAACAGGTCTGTAAGCGTTCCATAAAGTGGGGATCCAAAAATGGTGCCAACCGGAATCATACTTGCGATGAAAGCGCTCTGCGCTAGGGAAAATCCGTGAATTTGGGTTAGAAACAGGCTGGCAAAAACAGCGCTGATTACCATTAAAGGCAAATTCAGAAAGGCGGTGTACAGCCCGACAGAAAGAGTGATCCGGTTTTTAAGGGCAGATTTGAGGGCATCGGTTAAAGGGATTGTCTGTTGAGGAGTTCCACTGGTGCTTTTTGAACGGATTGTGAAAAAGAGAAGTCCTAAAAGACCTAATCCGAAAATTGCATCGTAAAAAAGGGCTTGTCTCCAGCCAAAAGTTTGTGCAACTAATGAGAAGGGGGTTTGCGCAACGCAGGCCCCAAGCATTCCGATGGTGATGATCCAACCCATGATCCGTCCTTGCATCCTTTCTTCAAACCAGAAAGTTACCAAAATCATACAGCTTAAGAAGCAAAAAGCATTTCCGATACCGGAGAAAAAATGGGAGATTGCAGCGGTCCATATATTTGTGCTCAAGGCGAAACCGAAGGTCCCCATCACACACAGAAAAAGGGCTCCAAGGATGACTTTTCGCACCTCAAAGCGGTCAAGGATCATCCCCGCAGGCAATAAAAACAGCACGTCGGCTAAAAGATAGGTGGCGCTGATATACCCAAAACTAGTGGCGTTTAAACCCAGATCCTGCATGAGAAGAGGCGCTATCGCATTCATCATATGCAACTGCATTAATTCATAAGCAAGAAAAAGGGCAGCCGAAAAACAGACGATGTACGGCATCAGTTTTTTCGTCATGAAAGGGTCTCCAATTTTAGAGGTTTTTTGAAGCAGGGTACCGCTTTTTTAAAGCAGCGCATACATTGGGAAATATAACTTTCGTTCCCGCCGATCTGGATTTGGGCCCCTTGGGTGACCGGCTGGCCATCTTTATCGATGCGTAAGTTCATTGTCCCTTTTTTTCCGCACTTGCAGATCGTTTTTATCTCGGCTATTTCCTCGGCCCACGCCAATAGATAGCGGCTCCCTTCAAACGGCTCTCCAAGGAAATCGGACCTGAGGCCGTAGCATAAAACCGCAATACCTAGGTCCGAAGCAATTTCAAATAATTCTCCAACCTGCTGTTTTTTAAGAAAATGGGCTTCGTCAATAAGAATACAGCGGATATTTGGCGTGTGCTCTAACTGATGTTGCACGTAACTCAAAAAACTAAACTCTGAATCAAATGGGGTGGCGCTCTGTTTGAGGCCAATTCTTGAATAGATTACCGTATTTTCGAACCGTAGATCGATCTTTGGAGCAAATAGAAGGGTTTGCATTCCCCTTTCGATGTAATTATAGCTCGCTTGCAAGAGGGTTGTACTTTTTCCTGCATTCATTGCAGAATAATAGAAATAAACCTTAGCCACGTAGAAAGTCCCCGTTGGATGCCTGTTTAACCACCTACTTTACTAGGAAAAAGGATTTACGAAACCCTTTTTTTCAGGAAAGGGGTTCGTAGAGGGTTTTTGGCGTTTTCTTAGAGAGTAAGCCCGTATCTATCGATCGGATTTATCAAGAAAAAACCCTTTTTTTCAGGAAAGGGGTTCGTAGAGGGTTTTTGGCGTTTTTCTAGAGAGTAAGCCCGTATCTATCGATCGGATTTATCAAGAAAAAACCCTTTTTTTCAGGAAAGGGGTTCGTAGAGGGTTTTTGGCGTTTTCTTAGAGAGTAAGCCCGTATCTATCGATCGGATTTATCAAGAAAAAACCCTTTTTTTCGGGGGTTCGTAGAGGGTTTTTGGTGTTTTTCTAGAGAGTAAGCCCGTATCAATCGATCGGATTTATAAAGAAGAAACCCTTTTTTTCAGGAAAGGGGTTCGTAGAGGGTTTTTGGCCTTTTTCTAGAGAGCAAGCCCGTATCTATCGATCGGATTTGTAAAGAAGAAACCCTTTTTTTCAGGAAAGGGGTTCGTAGAGGGTTTTTGGCCTTTTTCTAGAGAGCAAGCCCGTATCTATCGATCGGATTTGTAAAGAAATAAGCCTTTTAGCTTCAAGCGCAAAAAAAGACTTTTTTTGTTTTACTTCTCTTGTTTAGAGAAACTATCTTCTCAGCTTGACACCTACATACAAAAGGCCTGCCGTGACCAACGCGCTCACAACAATGATGGCATTATTGAAAGTGGAAGTCAGGGTAATGCAACCGATTGTGTAGGGGAGATCGACATAGAAAGGCAGAAGAATGTGGGAAACCATATGAAAAAATGCCGCACCTGCAACGAACATACAAACATCTCTAAGTTTGAACATAAATAAAACTCCTTATTATCTTACATATAATAGGAGGATTTTTTTTTGGCAAACAAAGAAATAGAAAAAAATTAAATTTCAATATTAGGATGGCAACCCGTTAAAGTTTATGGCTTTAGATAGATCCTGTGGTACGACAAACGCCTTTTTCGGACGCGATCCCCCGGGCAATAAGGGTGGGAACTTAATCTTAGGATTCCCTTTTTTGACGCTTTGCCTCTTTTGGACGGCTACCATCCCTAAATTGTGCAAATAAGGCATCCATAGATAGCTCGAACCGGTGCAATCTCGACTCAAGCTCCCCCTTCTCCTCTCCCTTGAGCGGTTCGATATCTGCCGGTGTGAAGGTTTGGGAGGGATCATGTGGCCATTGAGCTTTTGTTTTGTTCCCCAGTAAATTCCTAAGAAATGCATATTGGAAGACCGTAGCGGACGTGTCGTCACGTATTTTTACCGGCTCTGTCAGCAATGCGCCACTTAAGGGGCAACATAGGGTTGGGTCTAGGTGGATTTTAGAAAGGAGATTTTTATAGGCTTCGATCCGGGGTGCGTTTTTCTCCAACTCCGTTTTTAAAACGGCGGCAAGGGGGGATGAGGGGGTTGCTTTTTGCAAATCTTCGATAGTTTTCAAAAGCCCCTCACGACGCAAAAGATACGTTTGTAGCTTTGATTCAACCTCTTCTAAAATGTCCGATTTTTCGACCATGGATCCCTGAGGATCGGCTGAGGCTAACTTTTCATGAATTGCATCTAAGGGGGGGAAAGTGGATGGGATCCAATCCTGGTAATTGTCGGTAAACCATTTTTGTACCGGTGGGGACAGCTCGGGGAAAGCCTTCAGAAGAGTTCTCTGAAAAAAGGGGTCAAACAAGATTTTTCGTCTGGATTCAGGAAGAAAGTGGGCAAAAAACGGGATAAAATTTTGGGGGATCAGGGTAAGAATTTTTAAAAGGGCGGAGTCTTGAAGGGGGGATTTCAAGAGAAGCATCACAAACAGCCCATCCCCTAAAATAGAATCGCGTAACAACTGCAAATAAAAGGTGGTGTAGGCATCGAAGCCTGTGGCTAATAGCGCATTCAGGTGTTGCCAGACGGTGTCATTTTTTTGATTGAACACTATGGAAATATCCAAAATGGTATGGACAGAAAACCGGGTAAGCTCGTGAGCTATCAAAAAGCAGAACCGCTCCATCGGAAGGTTCTGTCCGCACACCAGAAGGGTAAGAGAGGAGATAAGCCCCCGTTCATGGGCTTTTGATAAAAATTCTTGCCCAAAGGTGATGAATTGATTTTTAAATTGCTTATTTAGTGATAACAGTAAAATCACATCATCGGATATTGCCGTTCTATATAGAAGCTCTAATAACTGATCCGTCTCTTGGAGTTCTGAACTGTTCAACAAGTGCAGAAACACCAAAAATTCCTGCGTGGTTGCATCGATTTGGCAATTTTGCAGGGCTTCGAAAAGAAAATCATCATTTTTAGCCGAGCGTAGTAATAAAATAGGGAGCTTTTGTTCAAGGGTAAGATAGGGAGAAAATCGGGCGAACATTCTCACTTGGTCAGGATCCCAGGTAGATTTAGAGGCTTTTGTCAGGTTTTTGTGCAGATAATGGGGGATATTGAGCCCCAATTTTTTTAAGATTTTGGAAAAATCTAAAAGTGGGTGCTCCTCGATGTTTGCAAGGAAGATAAATAGGGATGCCTCTAGGTCTTCTTGGCTTAAATCATATTCGCCCCGTTCAGCTTCAAAAATTTCGAGGATTTTTTTGAGCTCATCGGTCGCATGCTCGATAAAATAGTGGAGAAGGTTTTTAGAAAATATTCCGTGCTTTAAAAAATAATATTTTTGTCCTTTGGAGAGGCTTAGGAATTCTTCTATTGGAAAAGCTTCAGCAGGTTTAAAAAGAGATGCTCTTGCACTAAGCGGTAAGTTTTGAAAATTTTCTGCGAATACGACAAATTTGCAAAGCCCGGAAACAGGGAGATTGAGAGTGGTTTCGGGATTGCGTAGCTTCCACTGGGCCAGCTGCAAGGCAGCCATAGACCAACTATTTTCAAAACAAGTAGAAAAAAGGGTACTTCCGATCGGATGGTTGTTTAAAAGGGTCAGTAAATTTTGGGCATTTTCTTCAAAATTAAAAGGGTCTATCTCTTTAAAATCGTTTTCGATTAAAAACGCTAAAAGCTTCACACAAACAAGGTCGGGATTTTTATCGTATGCTTCCAGTTCGGTACAGAGCTGTAGGAGTTGGTTTGCCTCTTGTATTGAAAGATCTGCAATGAACAGATGCACTAAAGAGGGCCTGACTAAAAAAAATTCTTTGAGTGCATAGGGGCCTAAACAGGTCAGATCGTAAAGGATGTCGGCCGGATCCCAGGTATGAAGCCATTCTCGATGACTTAGGAGTTGTGAGATGGTTTGGGACGGTTTTTTCAGTTCATCTATGAGATTTGTTCTTAATTTAAAAAAGTCGGCTAGGGCAGGTTCTCTTTCAAAGATATAAAGGACATTTTGTAAGCTCATTGAGTAAAATCTGTTTTTAAAATTTTCCAAAAATAGATCTTCAGTGATTGCAAGTTCTCCTAGAAAGCAGAGCCTAAAGGCTGTCGCATCCAGCGCCACCGGGGGGCCGTGCTCCGAGTCAACTAGAGGGAGGCGCTGCACCCGGTTGACAAGAGCCTGTTGGGAGGTATCCAAATTAGGGGGGAGGTAAGGGAGCATTGGAGTTGAATGCGTAAACGAGAGGTAGCTCAAGGCCCAACAAGAAATTGCCCGATCGTCGGGTGAGGTTTCAGGCAAAAGATGAGTAACTCTAGTGCATAGGGTTTTCAAATCGGCAAGAGGCAAAGGATGCGGTGTATCTCCACCGTGCAAGATCCAGTTTACGCTGGCATCTATAGGTGACATTTCTGGCGCATAAGAGATTGTCATAGGTGTCATAGGGGATAATTTTACCTTTTTGACCGAATAGTTTCCAAGATAAAAAATACAATTTTTTTGCATTTATGGTATAGTGAATAAGGCAATTTTTTAAAAATTATTTATGAATCGTTTTGATTGGGGGAATTTTTTTTTGCCGGGAAAAGGCATGTTGTTCTTCTGACCCGGTCCGTCCCTATGGATTTTTTTGAAAAAATTTAATTTTAAGGAGAATTCTTTGCAACCATCAACCCCCCTAGGTCCGTTCTTAAACCAAGAAAACGAACCGGCCGAAAACCGGTCTCTCGATGAGATCCGCGTTCAAGAAGCAGCCCTTCAATGTTTACTGACTTCATCACACCAGGATGAATTGGGGGTTTTAAGCTTCTCCACCTCCCCCGAGACCGCTACCGGTAAAACAGCTGGAACTTGGAAGTTTAGGACAGAAGCGGGCCCTGTTTCAAAAAAGCTTTGTTCTTTACCGTTGAAAGTCAGATCAAAAATGGCCCTACAGGTACCTCAACGGTGCGGATTGACTTTGGATCTTGGTTGTCTTTCGGATAGGAGAAATTGTAAAGAACCAATCTTTTCTTTGCTTTGCTCTAGACCTCCACAATTTCTACAAAATTGGATAGAGCGTGTGCTGACAGTCGCCCGACGTGATCTTGATGCCGAAAAAGAAATTGTGCGGGCGCAAGATTTAGGGATTCAGGGGGTTTGCGGTTCGTATTTTATTCAGGACGGCACTCAGTGCCTGGCAGTTGTAAAGCCTCTAAATGAAGAGCCCGGTGGGCTTTTCTCACCACGGCCCGACCTGGCGCTCTCAAAATTAGGGGTAAATCCGGGAACTTCGGGGCTTAGAGAGGTGTTAGCCTACCGTCTTGTTCCCGATTTGATCCCCCCTACAGTTTTGATGCAGCTTACCTCGAAGAAATTCATCGGGGAGGATTTGAAGGAATGCTCCGTACAGCAATACGTGGAAAATGGGGGCTCTGTTGAAAGTCTTAAGAAACAAAATTTAGATCAGGTTGTCCCTTTTTTAGAAGATATGGTTTTTATTGATTTATGGTTGGCAAATGCAGACAGGCATAAAGGAAATGCTTTGCTCAAAGGAACTCAAGAGCAAATTTCAGGTCTTGTCCCGATAGATCACGGTTGTATTTTACCCGATAATTTGAGCTCTGAAGTCATTTTCTTCTGGTACGGGTTGCTTGCATCCGATAGGGGATTTAGCGCTAAAACGATCGAGCGTATTAAAAATATAGATCTTGATAGCGCATTAGAGACGATGGATGGGCTCCATTTAGAGGCTGGTGCTGTAAATGTTTTGAATCTGACAACCCTATTTCTTAAGAATTATGCACACAAAATGCCCATGAAGGAGCTTGCGATGTATTACCTCGCTACGCCGGAGTCTTGGGGCCAGTCGTATGCTATTTTGAGATCTATTTTAGAGCTGACGGCTTTTTATTGTGGCGCTGAAATCAGTCAAGAGGGTTTTAGCTTTAGTCCAAGCTCAAGGAAAATTCTTGAAGAGACTCTAATCGAAGTTGTGGAATTTATAGAGTTTCAAAAATCTCGAGCGTTAAGTCAGCTCTTAAGAAGAGGGATATCAGACAAGATTTTGGTTGTGCAAAATGAGGCGCAAAAGGAAAAAATCCATATTGTAATCCAAGTGGTTAGAAAATTCCTCAGCGAACAGGTCATAAAAGTGGACAACACCTTAATTAAAACCTCGAAACAGCAATTTATAGATGCTCTTCAAACAGGCTCATGGAAAGGGGAAGCTGAAAGACTGATCCAAGAAGCTCTTGCTAGTTCTATCGGAGAACCAATTCTAGGAGCGCCCCCTTTTTAAAACTTGCTAGGGGGACTTGTTTGCTTGTATTTTTTGCCACACGTTATGGGTTTTTTCCACAGCAGGAGAAGCGACCCCTCTTGCTACAAGATCTTCGATCTTTTCCATGTAACCCGATTGTGCATCGAAGGCCTTTAACTCCTCTGAAGCTAAGCCGATCTCCACAAGACGATGGGCCAACATATCTAGACCGGCCGCATCAGGGAAGCGTTGCATTCCTCCGGTGAGTCGAATACAAGAAGGAAGAGGATCCAAACGATCCCGATATTTTGGGTGGACAAAGTAAACAATCGAGAACCGCTCTTTATCGGGTTGCGACACAACACGGTGGACACTGCTTTTGAAATATCCGTTACTCAAGTTCTCGAGCATATCCCCACAATTGATGATAAATGCATCTTTAGGGACTTTAACACGGATCCATTTCCCCTCGTGCAAGACCTCTAGACCCTCTTCAGTGGACATGGGGAGGATGGTAAAAAGATCGATATCGGTGTGGGCTGCCGCCCAAAACTGCCCGGGGGAGGGATTTTTAGGGTAATAGAGAGACCTTAAAATACATTCGCCGTTTTCGGTCATCTTTTTTAGATAATCTTCCGGCTGTTCCATGAAAACACTTAGTGCTACCTGTAACTTTTCACTGTACTCATCGAGGTGATGAATCAAATTTTCCGTTGGGGTGCGTAAATCCATCCATCGGGGCCAGAGATTTTTATCTCTTCCAACGTGGAAGAATTCTTTGTAATCAAACTTATTTTTCCCCTGCGCAATTTCCGATAGTGAAAGACCCCGCTGTCCATTAAGATGGGGGGCGTAGATCTCCAACTTTTTTTCTTTTGAACTTTTGAAGAATTGTCTGGATGCTTGGTATCCGGACTCCAGAGCCTCTATGTTCACTTTTGTATTTACGATCGCACAAAATCCTATTTTGTGTAGGGCATCGGTGAATTGCTCAATAAATGCAGCTCTTTTAAAAGGGTTGTCATAAAGCTCCATGTCAATGACAGGGATCGATTCCTCAATCAAGGGGTCAGCTTGCAGGGTAAGGGCGAATAGGGGTCCAAATAACAAAAGGTGTTTCAAAAATGCTTTCATAGAAAAAATCCAAATGACCAAAATAATTTAACAAATAATTTCGATCGTTGCAACTACATATTTCAAATTTTTAATTTCGCTATATTGGACCTAAATCTTATGAAGGACTCTATAAATGCAAAAAAAACCGGCAGATAGAAGGGGAACGAGTGCATATAGAATTTTTTCGCGAAGGGGTCTTTACGGATTATGGGTTAAGTTTGCAATCGTTACTGTTAGATAGATTCCTTAACTAGCCCTGTTAGGCAATAACTAAGCCATGCAAGAAAAAAAAATATTGCCCACCGCAAGTTAAGGAGGGGACCCGCTTTGGGGGAGATGGTATCTGGTATCAACGATTGGATAGTACATCATGCATAAAAAGATAAAGAGCACGAGACAACTGACGTGTGCAATTCTCAAAGTCTGTTGTATAGTGCCGGCAACGTCGACTCCGGTAGCCCCCTGAAATGCCAGCGCTACTTTCCGGGAGTTTAATGTTTGGAAAGGGTTTTCAGACGGTTTTGATAAATGCGTACAGATTGCAGCTCGCCCTTGTCGAGATTCCATTAAGGTTCTTAATCCTTCATCTTTTGCTAAAATGGGGCAATCTTGACGAATATCTATTGGCGTATTTGATACTAAAGCCCCTGTAAGGAGGCACGTTTCGAACGTGGACATCGCCGATTGTAAAAATTGCATTCGCGTTTCATCTAAAACTTGGTCACCTAAGGTCCTAATAGGCGCCCTACCCTGTGCATCAGCTATTACATTTGCACAGAGACTTTGTGGAGATAAACAGTACCAGGGTTTCGGTTTATTGCTTACCAACGCTCCAAAATAGGCGACATTATCTTTAGGTATATGTACCAAATCACTCACTCCATACTGCCAAAAATACCGGGAATCATTAACATTCAAATGTTTCGAAGCGAATAAACAACTTGCCACGATGAGAGAACTCTTCATCCGGGAATTCTTAAAAAAAGTAAGAATTTCTAAAAAAGAGGGTCTGTCTAGATTTGACAAGGTTGTAGCCATGGATTTATTTTTGGAGATAAAGGGGAAAATTTTTTTCAGCTTTGCCCAATCTACCTTCGTCGTGGATGATGGACTTTGGCTAAAAATAGCAGACTTCGGATCGATGAGAAATTTTTTAGGCTGGTGTTGTATTTTTACAACGGCGGAGGGTTTTACCAACTTAAAAAAATCGACAGGGGCTTGGGGGTCTAATGGATTTCTATTGGAAATCATAATAGTTCCTTATCTCTAGGGGATATTATAAAAAATAAATATAATTTAATACAATCTTTAAAAAAAATATTATAAACCCCACTATATAGATGGGTTATGAAAAAAAGATTTTTTTATATCTGTGTGATAGGGAAACTATTGAATAGGAGTATGTTAGAACGGCAGGAGGAGTAAGCTCTTAATAAAATTTAAAACGTCCCCCCAAAAAAGCACCACATCAACATCCTGAAATTTTAAAATATTTTTTATAAATCTGCATTTATTCCATCTGGTGCTATATTTTATTTCAGTTAATTTTAATAGGTTATTATTTTGTATATTCGAAGCAAATTAGAAAGGGAATTCCCTTTTTTTCTTATTTTCAAAGCTTTCCAGGAAAAACTTCTATTCCTTATCCGCTTTTTTCAAAGCCCGGAAACTATTGGTTCCATTTTTCCAAGCTCCGATGCTTTGACTTCAAAGCTTGTGACACAAATTGCACCGTCTAGATCTCCCAAAAAATACCTCGAGGTTGGCGCCGGTACGGGGGCTGTCACCGATGCCATCATCAAGAAATTGGGGCCCAAAGATACTTTAGATGTTGTGGAGCGCGATCCTGCCCTATGTTGTTTGCTCAAAAACAAATATAAGAATCCCAACATTAAGATTTATGAAAAATCGATAGAGGATTTCGAAGAGAGCGACTATGACGGGATTATCAGCAGTCTTCCGTTCAACCAGTTTTCTTTGGATTTTGTGAAAGGGGTGTTTTTTAAATATCTTAAAATGATGAAGCCAGGGGGCTTTTTAAGTTATTATGAGTACAAATATCCAGAAGTTTGCACCCGATTATTGACAGAACAACGCCAAAGACTGGAAAAGATCCGGAATTTCAAGACAGAGGTGGGGCAAAAGTTTGATGAAAAGATAGAGTCGGTGTGGTGGAACTTGCCACCCGCAGATGTCAGATCGATACAAAAAAAAGGGTATTGAACAATTAAGCCCAATTTTTCTTTTAGTTTGGAAATCTCCGACTCTATTTCCTTAAAAACCCTTTTTAAATGTCTTTGTCTTCAAAGGGCATTGAAGGGGTTTTTGGAACAAGAGAGCTGATTTAAAAAATTGGGGAGGTGGTTAGGGTCATCTAGAAAAATGTCGATCGATTGGGCACAAGTAGAGATGAGCGAATCTATTTCCTGATGAACCTCTCTATTCTCTTGCTGTGTGAAGAATCTAAAGTGTATTTTTTGTCCTAGAGCGAGGGTATTATTACCTGTGATAGCCTTAACCAAAGTTTGGCACTCCTCACTTGAGGATTTTTCAAACCATTCTTTCGTCTTTTTTATAAATAAATGGGCTCTCCACTCCGGATGGCTGGAGGAAAAATCAATAAACAGATCTACAAAGTCAGCTCGGATTCCCTGCCCTTCAAATCTACTTTTAAGTTCTAGCACCGACGATTGCCTTAGAAGAAACTGCTGATTGAGGGAGAATGATTGGATGATTTCTTTAAGGGCGCTTACACGTCCACTATGAGATCGGACTAGAAATGACTCTACCGCTTCAGTAACCTCCTCTTTGGTATCAGCGGCAAACAGGTTACATAGCTCCTGCTGTTCTTCCGGGGTCCAGCTTTTTTTGTTCAAGGGACGGTTACCATGTATGATCCGATCAAAGCTTCTCAAAAGCTCTCCTTGAGGCATTGTTCGATTTTTTTTCAAAAATTTTAGGAGCCGGAACGTGTTATCGTTGAGAAGCTTTCCTAATGGGATCTGATGGCACTCCATTCTTGAAATGAGAAGGCCGAATTGACGGCATAGCAAAGGGGCACTGTGTTGCATCTTTTCGTCTAAAACGACAAATCCCTCATCATCAATTTGGATTCTTTGGGGATTTTGCGAGCTAAGCAAAGACCTCACGAGAAGATAGAAGAATTCTCTTTTAGGTCCCCCTAGATCCACGGTGGGAGGTATAGGGTACGTTAAATTTCCGCCGGCCTCTTCAGGTATCGGTTGAATGAAGTAGACACTAAAGTCATCGAAGAATAATAAATGGTTCTCACAAAGAGATTGCAAAAGGGCCTCAGGATGGGAAATATTTTCTTTGTCCAAGATGAGTAGGTTGCCGTTTTCATGATCGATTAAAAACCCGTTTTCTTCTAAGAAAGTGTATTCGGGACTTCCTTGGCACAAGGGTTTCGGGCCGTTAGAATGGTTTGAGCGGTATTCCAGCATTGGGTTCACCATTTGATCCAGCTTCGCTTTTTCTGATTCTGTTTTAGAATGTAATATATTTTCCGTACTTTTCAGGAGGTTCGAGAGGTCCTCTGAGAGAATCTTTTTCAAGATGGTATTCTGTTGTAAGGTAAAATTTTCAAATAAGAATTGGACTAATGCGATCTCTTGAGCGTGGTGGACTCTCAATAGAGTGGGCCTTAAATCCTGTTTCACCACAGGTACTTGCATAAAACGTAACAGGGGCACTTTTTTGAGTGTAAACCTGAGGTTGTCAACACATAAATCCGGTGGGAAAATAGAATTTTGCGAATGGCTTAAACTTTTGCAAGAACTAGCAACCGTTTTGATGTTAAAGAGCAACGGGATGGAAAACAGCTCTTGCATGCCAGTGTCGAAGAGCCACCGTGTAGAGTTGTAAAAGCGGCCAATTTCTTGTTGGTCACAGGTCAAAAGAATCTCAACCCCTTCTCTTTGGCTCTCTATCTCAGACGAGCGAAAAAGGTGCTTTCTAATCCGGGCATCGGTCCCGTATAAAAGGAGTTTTCGCTCCTCAGAATCAAAATTTTTATAAAAACAGAGCAACTCGTCGCCGGTGTAGTCGGGGATATTCATAAAGTTTTTTGCAAATTCGGCAAAATCGACCCAAGATCTTTGATGTAATAGGGTAGAGAGTCTTAAAAATTTCAAAGGGGAAGTACGGCTAAAGCAGTCTGCTTTGATGATTTTCAATGCACAATCCAAACATTGCCAATCTTTACTGGGGTGTTCAAGGAAATGAAAGATTATCCTGTTGATTTCTTTAGCGTCACGGCCGATGAGGTAAGGGTTTAAGAGGCTACAGAGTTTTGAAAGATGCTCCGGTTCAAGTGGCTCATGCTTTTCTCGATACAATTGGGAGTTTTTAAAAAGATAGACTCTCGAGGCGGCCGGCAACTCCAAAAGAAGATCTTTGGTTCCATGATAGAATAGATCTATAGACGCGTCCTCCATCCGGTGGATCTGGATAAATTCGTTTATATCGGTAGGGGTAGAGCGAGCCGATGAATCGTTCTCATAGCTAAAGAGTTTCTCTAATCTTAACGAGGGATCCATGCGCAAGCTTGGTATTAAAGGAAAATGGGTCAACGCGACAGAAGCCGTACGGGCCTGTTCTGAGTCCTGGGGGTGTTTTGATGACGAATTCTCAAGACTTAATGATTGTGTGGAACCAGTTGGCGGTATCATAGTTTAAGATCCTGTCGGGATTGGGATAGTAGGGGCCCGGCATTTGAATAAATGGTGGCGGACATATCAATTTTAGCTTTTATTTTCGTATAGGGTGACGCTAGGTTGGATCTTGAAACAAGAACTTGCTCTGAGAGCTAAGTTTTTTTACTGCCGCATACTTTGTACACTCCGGTTGCAGGGTAAAAAGTATGGACCAGAATCGACGGGAGAGAGCGAAGGTATTTTGACTAGGTTCGATCAGGACAGCATCGAAAAGTTCTACCGGATCCAGAATGCAACGGAATTTCTGATCATCAAAACTCCATTTTTTTATTGCAAAGGAGTTGAGGGCTTCTTCGAAAGAACTTCTAAACTCCGATAAGGTGCAGTCAGGCTTGAGGGGTTCCATTTTGAGTGCCGCGAACTCGATCAAAATCCTTTTTTTCAAAAGTATAATGTACGGGTTGTAAGAAGAAAAAACCTTTTGTATAAACAGTCCCATAAGTCCGGGGAGTGGGGCGTCCAAAGAGGTTAGTTGAAAAGGGGTCAAGGGGGCTTTTGGGAACCATTTTGCACACAAAGGATCTCTTGAAAGATGTTCGTACATAAAGCATTGGATCTTTTCAAACGATTCATTGATGACAAGATGCAAAAAATCCTCGTTTTCTGATCTGACAACAAACGTATCGGCAAGATGAAAAGAGAGGGATTTGTCGAGTGCTCCCGAGGTAGCAAGGGCTTGCATTTCTAGCTTGACCTGCTCTAAAAATAGGGGGTTATCTTTAAACAAATGGACAAAAATACCATCAATTTCAGGGCGAACGCTTAAAAATCTGACCCAAAAATTGCATCCGGTACGGAAATCAGGGGAGTCTGGATCTAGAGAAGGTTGGATAAGCGACGAAACCCTTTGTTCGGCTTTTAAAAAAAAATCTTCAAATTCATCAAGCAACTCGAGCAAAAATTTTCGCCCTTCTCTATAAGGCGAAGCTTCTAATTGAGTTTCTATCCATTTTTTTACGTCCCTAAGGATAAAAGTGGGGGTAATATTGTCAGGCTTTTTTAAAAAAAATCGGATAAAGGGCTTCAGGATCTCTTTTGTACTGGGATTGATACGGTTGCATCCCCCAAGATCACGAATCCTCTCGGTTAAAAGGATGCGGAAGTATTTTGGGAGGAAAAGATCGGCAAGATCCTGTTTGACTTGTGAAACAGGGGTATCGGTCAAAATAGAGCACACGGTATTGGCAAGCCGATTTTCCTGTAGCTCCAAGAGATAATCGGAATTTCTAAAGCGCTTGAAATCACTTTCTTCCAAAAGTTCAAAATCGTCCGAAAATTTACCGGGCGATAAAGTACCTAAAGCCGCTTGAGCAATACGCACCGGCGCCTGGTTGTCTAAAAAAAAGCGGGTTTCATTCAGACCGGTTTGGATATTCACCGGGGTAGGGGGTTTTTTTGTTAAAGGGGGCGTTGGAACGGAATGTAGCAGGTCCGGATCTATCCGAATTTTTTTTGGAGCAGGGCCTTGCGCACAAAGATCGTTTTGTTCAGAAATCGGGAAAAAAAAGGTTGTTGCGTTCATCATGCACCTACAAATTCAAAGGGATACTGTTTCTTCAGAACACGAAAAAAAAGGGGGGGGGGAGATGCAACCTGTCCGGTTTTTTAAACTTGTTTTCTAGAGCTCTGCCTGTGGGCAATAGATTCAGGATCCGGTAGAGGAGAGAGCCGGGGAATCTTAAAATATTCTAAAAAATAAATTTGTGTTCCATGGATATTATACTAAAGAATCGAGTTACTTTCCACTTAAAAACCCCCTTTTTTTCAAATAGGATAAATTTTACTTTTAATCCTTCTATTTGAGGTATATATGTGAAAGCTATGGATCTAAGATTGTTGTTTTTGGGTAAAAAAGAGAAGCCTCAGATGTACCTGCCCCTATTTTTTAATTTTGTTCTCAACATGATGGGTTTTGGCCTTTTCATCCCATTAATTCCGATCCTATTTATCGGCTCTGCAAGCAGTTTTTTTGGCCGGGCGGATCTTTTTGAAGCCCTGTTTGTTACAGGAAGTTTTATCGGATGTTTTGGCCTGGCGCAGCTTTTAGGTGTCCCGTTGGTGCGAAAAGGGTGTGAGCTTTATGGCTATAGAGCGGTTTTGCTTTCGACGACACTCGTCTCTTTTCTAGGCTACGTTTTATTGACCGGGGCTATCTATCAAAAGAGTGCCATACTCTTTTTTTTAGGAAGGTTTTTGACCGGTTTGGGTGCTGCAAACACAAAAGTGTCGCTCATAAGATCGTGGGATGCCCATCCCCAGGAGGCACACCCGCATCTTTTGAACCACCTGTTAGGGATCGGGGCTCTGAGCTTTTTTTTAGGTCCTCTCGCGGGTGCTAAATTGACGGAATCCTCTTTTTTGGGCTGGATGACACCCACACTATTTTTTGCTGTTTTTTATGCGGTCAATTTTTTGTTTCTTCTTTTGTATATCCCCAAAAAAAGGGATAAAAGGGGACAAAGGTCATTTCTTAAAGAGATCTTGGGCGAATTTCAGATTCTATTCACACTTTTGCGTTACCATCGCCTCTGGGCTCTATTCTTTATTTTCTTGAGTGCATGGATCCTCCTTTTTTTCTCATTTCCCAGTTTCTTGTTACAAAATTATGGATTGGGATGGAGTACGGTGAGCGATCTATTTGCCTATATCGCCGTTTTTTGGTTTCTGGGAGTTGTTTTTTTTGGACCCGAATTTCAGGGGAAAATTTCAGGAGCCAAACTGGCGAGATGGGGTCTATTCCTAGCGGCAATTGGGGTGGTTTGCATCCCTTTTATTGAGCACCTTTTTTGGTTTTGGTTCCTTGTGCCTACAATAACCCTCTCGGCATCTTTGGTTTGGTCTAATGTGGAGCATGTGGGCTATGTTGGTTTTTTCAAAGAGATCCGGCAAAGGGTCTTGAGCCTCGTTTTGACCCTATTTTCTTTGGCTTTGACATTGGCCCCTATTATAGGTGGCTTTATAGTTGGTTTAAGGACAACCTATGGGCTCTACCTAGTGTCCTTACTATTTTTTGCCGCAGGGTGTCTTGTCGTTTTTTACAAAGAAAAAGCCCTCCGTTCAAAGGGCTCTTGATATGTATTCGGTAGGGAATTTAGAAATGGTAGGCAATACCGGCATCGCCTAGGTTGATGTACATATTGCCAAAGCGGACGCGCCAGTTGCTTGTTGCCGGGTGGTTGGAATATCTGGTATTCCCGAATGTGAACGAGGCGGGTGTGAGATAGAGGAACCTGTACTCAGCAAACGCTTTAAAATGCTCATCGATATCAAACATCAGCCCGATCTTCCCCTGCGCGGTGAATGACCAGGCGGTTGCTGTCGTGTTGGTATTGAAGTGGTTGATTCCGGGTTCTGGCGGGCTCTGTTGGAACGAAGTCGCATCGTGGGCTGTCAGAACTGCTGCGCCGACAGCACCGCCAACGAAGGGGTGGAATCTTTTCCCCTCTTCGGCATAAAAATGGAGCACGCCGCCTGCAAGCAAAGTCCCTTCGTTGATCGGGAATTTGTCTTGGAATCTCTCTTCAGTCACAGTTCTAGATCCCAGCAGGGGCTTTAGAGACGTTCCGATATAGTACCCCTCGAATTCGGTCCCGATCTTTAATTCCCAGCTCTGTGGTTTCTTCTGATCTTTCAGTTCAGGCCACAAATAGCCGAGCTGCAAACCGACAAAGCCGGCACCGGCAGTGCGCCCACCGGAGGTGGCGGTCACACCCGTTGTCCCTCCCGATGAAGCGGGATAAAAGATGGTGCCCGTCTGCCGAAAATTGCTGACACCAAATCCTCCGCCTCCTCCAAAAACTCCCACATAAAAATGCCCTGTTTCTTGAGTATCGTCTTGAGGGGTTTTTGAATTTTGCCCTGCCTTAGTATTTTGTTGGGCTGCAAAAAGTGTTAAACACCCAAAAAGGGCATTCGGAAAAAGTTTTTTTAACATATTGGGAAAACCTAATGCTTACTGAAAAATGAAAATAGATTTTTAAGTAATAAATTCAAAGATTTTTTTCATGCTCTTCTTTTAGAATTTCGGGATCGGATCGCCAGTTTTTTTAGAAGCTCTTCCAAGGGGTAGCGCTAGCAGCAAGATGAGAAAAACCCAACCCATGAAAAAAAAGATATCGTTGATAGACATCATAGCGCTTTGTTGATTGACAAGCTCATTTGTGGCTTCATGGACTGCAGTATCCGAAAGACCCAATGCCCCTAGCTGATTTTTGAAACCCTCGTAACTAGCTGAATAGGGGGTGATCCACTCACCCAGCCTTTCATGGTGGAATGATTGCCGCCGTATCCAAAAAGTTTGGAAAAGTGAGGTTCCGACCCCGGAGCATATTGTGCGTACAAAATGGAAAAATCCGGTGGCGCTAGGGAGCTTTTCTAAAGGAATCTGTTCCACACTTAAAGAGATAATCGCAGAGATAAAAAACACAAGCCCGAAACCCATCACCAATCTTGAAAACATCACGTGCCAAACATCCACATTTGTTGCAAAATAGGCCGTATAAAAACTTGAGAGGGAGAAAAAAAACAGGGCGATTCCCAACGAGACAAGATTCCCCCATTTTTGCATAGCCCAGGTGCCGATTTTGCTAAAAAAAAGGGGGGGTATACCGAGAGGCGCTACGGCAAACCCTGCCCAAACGGAATTGTAATCCATACTTTCTTGAAGCCAAAGGGGGACGATCACGATCGCTCCAAAATAGCTTGAGTACATGAAGATGAGATATATAATTGCCAGCGTGTAGGTTTTGAATTTAAAAAGGGAAAGGTCGACTAGCGGATTGCTTTTGAAGTATTCCCATAAAAAAAAATAGAGGTATCCGACACTAAACACGATGCAGAGCGTGACTATTAGATTGGAACGGAGCCAATCAAATTGCTCCCCTTTATCTAACACAAATTGAAAGGAGGAGGCCGAACATGCCAAAAGAAAGAAACCGACTTTGTCCATAGGGGCAAATTTCACAGGAGTTTCAAACCTCTGCATGGTAAGGGATAAAATGAGGGCGGAGAGGATCCCTGTAGGGATATTGATGAAAAAAATCCAGGGCCAAGAGTAGTTAAATGTGATCCACCCCCCTAAAATAGGGCCTATCACAGGCCCCACAACAATAACGGTGCTCCAAATCCCCAAAACAGTCGATTTTTGATTTGGAGGATTCGATGAGAGGAGTAGACTTTGACTCAACGGAACGAGGGGTCCGGCAAGCAGACCCTGAAAAAAGCGGCACATCACCAGCATCGGAAGGGTTACCGATAGACCGCAAAAGGTGGAAAAGACCACAAAACCGATTATCGAGTAGACAATCAGTTTGACGGCTCCAATCCTTTCGGTGAGCCATCCGGTCATGGGGAGGGCAATAGCATTTCCAACGGAAAAAGAGGTAATCACATAGGTTCCCTGATCTACTGCTACACCGAGATCTCCCGAAATGTAGGGGATAGAAACGTTCGCAATAGAAAGATCCAGTACAATTAAAAAGGTTGTAAGGGAAAGTGCCAAGATGGAGAGGATCCTAGATAAACCCTCCAGGTAATTTGAGGGTGCTTCCAAAGCACGTTCAGCTGTCATTTTGTTCTAGTTCTTTTGTAAAAGGGGGGAGGTTGGCTTGTATGGTTTTTTCAATAAGCTCGTATCCGCCCGCCTCTTCGTCGGCATAAATATCGGTGCGGAAACGGGGATCATAAAAAACTCTAGCTTGGGGCGTCATCGACCCTTTGTTTTGTGTTGTATCCACAGTTACCTCCATGGACAGACCAACCCTTAAGGGGAACTCCTGCAGCATTTCGGGAGGCAGTTCGATCCGGACCGGTACACGTTGCACGATTTTGATCCAGTTCCCTGTCGCATTTTGGGCCGGAAGGACCGAAAAGGCGCTCCCTGTGCCTCCACCGACCCCGGCAACGACACCCTGGTACTCGACACCATATCCGTACATATCGGAGAGGATTTTAACCGGTTGCCCGACGCGCACATTGCTCAGCTGCGTCTCTTTGAAATTCGCCTCGATCCACATCTGGTCCAAGGGGACAACAGAGAGAAGGGGTTGCGGGACTTGCACCCATTTTCCCACTTGCACAGTCCGCTGTGCAACCACACCCGAAACGGGAGCATACAGGGTGCACCTTTTCAAATTGATGTAGGCCTGCAACACCTGTTGTTTGGCGGCAAGGACTTTTGGATGGGTTTGTATAGTGGTGTTTTCTGTTTGAGAAAGGAGACCCAAGAGTTTTTTTTCCAATGAGAGGACAACCGCCTCCTGACTCTCCATGTCGTATTTGGCGTGGGAAAAATCCTCCAAAGATACGCTTAGGGAAGGAACCAGAGCTTTTCTCCGTTCAAAATCCTCGGTTTTTTTCAATAAAAGAGCGGTGTTAGCATGAATATCCGCCCGCACAATCTGCACATTTGCAAAAAGCTGTCCGATTTCACGCACTGTTCTACCCAACTCATCCAGAAGGAGGTCGAGATAAATTTGGTGGTCGGTCGGATCAATCTGCACAAGGGGTGTCCCTTTCTGGACAAAGTCCGCATCTTGTACAAAAATCGTTGTAACGATACCAGGCACCTGGGCGGTGATCATCACCGTATTTCCCGCTACGTAGGCATCATTTGTGTATTTATGGAATCTCCCATAGCTAAACCAGTAGACAAACCAGGCGGCGCCAATAGAAGCCAAAATGACAAAAATCCCGATCATGAGTCTGTATCTTTTCTTGTTATCAACCGGCTCGAGATTTTGTGTCGTATTGGGATCGCTCATTCTCCCCCCCTTACAAGTTCGGGGAGCTCGTGTGTTTCAAAGCCGCCTCCCAGAGATTTCATAAGGCGTACAAGGGCTGCATAGCGGAAATTTTCCAATTTAGCTTTTCGGATTTTCTCCTCAAAAGTTTCTATAAGGGTGTAGTAGAAGTTTAGCTCGGTATCTAACCCTTTTTCTACACGCTCTTGTGTCAGATTTTGTTTGTTCAAACGATTTTCAACGACTTTTTTTTGCACCTGAGTCTGGTCATAAAATGCTTTTAACTCAAAAATAGCGGTACTGACCTCTTTGACAGCCTCCAAAAGGCCGTTATTGTAGTTATAGACCGCTTCGTTAAAAAGGGCGATTTTTTGCTGCAGATTCCCTTCAAGTCTGCCACCCGTAAAAAGCGGGAGGCTGATGGCGGGCATCAAAGAACCCGTTAAGCTGTTGGACGAAAAAAGGGTGTTGAAATGTAACGATTCCACCCCTCCACTTGCGCCGATGGTGATATTTGGATAAAACTCAGTCTTAGCAACTTTGATCTCTTTACTGGCCGATTCTGCTTGCCAGATCATAGCTATCAAATCGGGTCTTCGTCCTAAGAGGTTCAGACCCACATTTTCAGGGACCGGAAGTGGTTTTTCTAAAAATAGGGGAACCGGCTCTAATTCTAAAAAGCTGTCTGGACCATTCCCCACAAGATTTTTCAATACAACGAGATCGATCTCTACACTTTTTTCAACTTCGATGATTTGTTGCGAGGCCTCAAAAAGCTTTTTTTCGATATTTATCTCAGGAAAAGCGTTGTCGATCCCGGTAGAGCTCCTTTTTTGTAGAAGAGAAGAGATAGACTGGTAATTGTTATAAATTTGCTTTTTTAAGCACAAAAGGGTTTGGTGAGTCTGGTATTCAAAATAGGCGTAGGCGATCATCGTGCTTAAAATCAGTTCTGCTTGAATCGATTCGGCCAACTCCATCATGGCGATCCCAAGAGCCGCTTGGTACCTTTGTTTGTTTTTTCCCCAAAAATCAAATTCATAGGAGAAATTTAGTGATAGGTCTATGATGTTTGCGCTTTGGGGGGGGGTGAGCGTAGGGGGCAAAGGGTAAAAGCCAAGGACAAAACCGTTTTTCCCAAAATAGGTCCAATCTTCCTCGTAGTTCCCGTTAAGTTGGGGGTAGAGTTTACTTTTTACTACCTTAGCATATTCTAAGGTGCTGATCCATTTGGCCTGAGCCATTTTCAAGGACGGGTTTTCCCGAAGCCCTTTTTCAACCAAGAAATTTAGCTGGGAGTCCTGGAAAAACCCCCACCATTGACGCGAAGGCCAATCGCCCTTGCAAAATTGGTAGGATGTAAACGCTTTATCAAGGGGTTGATGCAAAGAAATGGGCTGTGAAATAGCCGGATCTTGTGTTTCTTTATGACAGGCGCCGCAAACCGCTAATAGTCCAATGGCAAAGAATTTATTTTTCGAAAAAGCTTCCATCGTATCTTTCCCATATACAATCTAGAATTAAAAAAAAATACTAATTATATTTATTTTCATGGGGTAAAGTTTTTGGCAACTTCGTGAAACGCTTCCAATTCTTTTTGGATCCAATCCTCGTCGAAGCCGAGCTCAGCCGCTAAGACTTTAGCCACTTCGGGGGCTGCCTCAAGAGTGCTTTTTGAATCAAGAAAGAGGGCTCGCATCCGTCGGCATAAGACGTCCTCCAGGCGAATAGCCATTTCGTGCCGTGCAGCGAAAACAACCTCAGCCATAATGTAAGGAAGTTTTTGGTGGATTTTTTTTGCAAAAGAGATGTTTTCTTCAGCGATTTTTAGGATGATCTCCTTGTCTGAACCGTAGGGGAGGAGCGGGTCATCTCGATCGATTGCATCCATATAGCCGTGCAGCTTGAGCCTCTCAGTTTTTGAGCGTTTCCACTTAGCTTTTAAAAATTTTGCACAGGCTTCTATCGCGTCTTCACTCATTTTTCTAAATGTTGTCCATTTCCCCCCGACAAGAGTGATAAGCCCTCCGGCAGAGATTTCAATCAGGTGCTCTCTGGAGATCGCTTTCGTCGGTTTGTTTTTATCCCGGATCAGGGGTCTAAGGCCCGCATAAATACTCAAGATATCTTTTCGCTCAGGGGGAATTTCAAGGTATTTTGTGGCTTCCTTAAGGAGAAATTGGATCTCCTCCTCCTGGTATTTTGGTTCCAGTTCGATTTTATCTTTAAATGTGTCTGTTGTTCCAAGAAGAACTTTATCATGCCAAGGAACAACAAACAGGACTCGGCCGTCTGCGGTATGCGGTATAAGAATCGCCGTATCCTGGCTTAAAAATTTACGGGACAGGACAAGGTGGATACCTTGACTGGGGGCCATCATTAAACGCGCGTCGGGGTTATCCTGGTGGCGAACGGCATCTGCAAAAACCCCAGTGGCGTTTAAAACAACTTTTGAGCGGAATAAGAATGTTTTTTTTGTGAAGAAGTCCTCGACGACAACCCCTTTGACAACGCCCTCTTCCTTGACAAGCTCTTTTACTTTCATGTAATTCAAACATACCGCTTTCAAGTCTGTGGCCGTATGTGCTAAAGAGATCAAAAGCCTGGCGTCGTCAAATTGCCCATCGGAGTATACAAGTCCCCCTTTAAGCTCGTTTTGCCGAATCTGCGGGGCGACCTCAATAGTCTCTTTTTTTGATAAAAATGCTGTGGGTCGTAAGCTATAGGAACAGGATAAAAAGTCGTAGATTTTCAGTCCGGCACCATAAAAAGGGAACTCATACCAGTGGTAAACGGGGATTAAAAATCTCCTTTCGGAGACAAGATGAGGCGCATTTTTTGTTAATAGACCCCGCTCTTTTAAAGCTTCCCTAACTAGTTTGACGTTGCCTTGTTGCAGATAGCGTAAGCCTCCATGGATTAATTTTGTAGATTTTGAAGAGGTCCCTTTTCCGAAATCGAACTGCTCCACAAGCAAAACTTTCAGACCTCTGGAGGCGGCATCGACGGCGCTCCCTAAACCGGAGGCTCCTCCACCAATGATAATGATGTCAAATAGGGGAGTTTCAACCCCCTTTTTCAGCATAGCTTCACGATCCATCGGTTTTCTCCAGTGCTCGAATTAAATCGATCGCTTTATGAAAACGATCCTTTAAATCCTGTAGTTTTAGTGATCTATTAGGTTGAAAAGTTTTTTCGGCGCTATAGATCCCTTCAATATCTTTGATGGATTTGTAGGTTCCGACTCCAAGCCCGGCCATAAAAGCCGCCCCCAAAGCGGTCATTTCGGGGTAGGGGGGGCGCTCAATCTCTATTTGTAAAAGGTCGGTTTGAAATTGCAAAATCAGATCGCTTTTAGAGACACCGCCATCAACACGCATCGTTTTTATAGGAATTTCTGCGTCTTTTTGCATCGCATCAATCACGTCGTACACCAAAAAAGCGATCCCTTGCAGTGTAGCTAGTGCAAGATGGGCCGCTTTTGTCCCCCTTGTGATTCCGAAAATTGCCCCTTTGGCCTTGGGATCCCAGTGGGGAGCGCCCAGTCCCGTAAGAGCAGGTATGAACAAAACTCCGTCTGCGGAGAGTACCTTGGAGGCAAGCTCTTCAATCTCGGAGAAATTTTTTATGATTCCCAGCCCGTCCCGAATCCATTGCACGGCAGCTCCACCAATAAACACGCTCCCTTCTAAAGCGTAGGTGACGGCATCACCGATCTGCCAGGCCACCGTCGTGAGCATCTTATGCTTGGAATATTCGACTTTATGCCCCAAATTCATCAGAATGAAGCAGCCCGTTCCGTAAGTGATTTTACCCATCCCTTTGAAAAAGCAACCTTGACCGAAGAGAGCTGCCTGCTGATCTCCTATGACCCCTGTGATGGGTACCGGGTGGGGAAAAATTTGGGGACAAACAGTCCCGAAAGAAGACGCTGAAGGGCGAATGTCGGGGAGCATCGATTTGGGGATGGAAAATAGATCAAGCAGCTCTTTTGAAAACGCATTTTTTTTCAAGTCAAACAGCATCGTCCTGCTTGCGTTCGATGGGTCGGTCGCATGTACTTTTTTTCCGGTAAGCTGGTAAATCAGCCACGTATCCACAGTCCCAAAAGCCAGTTCTCCCTTGAGTGCCCTCTCCCTAACGCCGGGGACGTTGTCTAATATCCAACTGATCTTTGTGGCGCTAAAGTAGGGGTCGATTTGTAACCCGGTGGTTTTCTGTATCCATTCTGATTTATTCTGGGCAATCAGTCTTTCGCACATCGCCGTGGTGCGTCGATCTTGCCATACAATTGCAGGGTAAATCGGGATTCCTGTTTTTTTGTCCCAAACGATGGTAGTTTCCCTCTGGTTAGTGATCCCGATTGCTAGAATCTGGTCAGGGCGGATCCTGGCTTTTGCTAAAGCCTCCATCATAGTCGCATATTGGGAAGTCCATATTTCAAGAGGGTCCTGTTCGACAAGCCCTGGATTAGGAAAAAATTGCCGAAAACTTTTTTGTGCAGATGCGATGACGTTTCCTTCCAAATCAAAAAGAATTGACCTCGAGCTAGTTGTTCCCTGATCGAGTGCAAGGATGAATTTTTTTATATTAGCCATTTTAATAGAAATCGTTTAAATTTCCGGAATTGTCAACAAGTTTTTAGGATAGGGCATGTCCATATTTTTAGCCGAAGTTTTTGGCACGTTCCTTTTAATTCTTTTGGGGAATGGAGTTTCTGCGAACGCTATTTTACCGGGCACGAAAGGGGAAAACGGGGGGTGGATTGTCATCACGGCCGGTTGGGGGCTTGCGGTGATGCTGGGTATCTATTTGATCGGTTCCATAAGTGGGGCCCACATGAATCCGGCAATAACCTTGGCGTTTATGCTTTTGGGAAAAATAACCCCGGAGTCTGTCCCTTATTATTTTGCTGGGGAATTTCTCGGGGCTTTTTTGGGGGCTTTTTTTGTATTTTCAGTTTATAAAAACCACTATTTTACGAGATCGAAAGATCCCAAATTGAAATTGATGTCTTTTTGCACAAGCCCCGTTCATCCCTCTAAAGGGGTCAATTTTTTAACAGAGGCGCTCGGGACGTTTGTTCTCGTGATTTCCGTGCTTTCGATTATCGATCCGATGAACCAATTGGCGGTTGGCCTGCAACCATTGATGATAGGATTGGTTGTATTCTCTATAGGGTTGTCCCTTGGGGGGACGACCGGCTACGCTATTAACCCGGCGAGAGATTTTGGCCCAAGGTTATTGCATCAATTGATCTCTTATCCGGATAAGCCTGCATCCGAATGGGAGTATGCGTGGATCCCTTTTTTGGGTCCACTATTCGGTGCCGTTTTAGGGGCCGCCGCTTTCAAATATTGCATCGCAGATCTTGTTATTTAAGACCCGATTTGTTTTTTCGTAACTCAAAAAAAGTAAAAACCCTCCCGATCAGGAGGGTTTTTTGGTAAAAATTAACCACGGATTTTCTTTGCAAGGTCATGCAAAATAGCTGCTATAGATGTGTCTGTTTTTTGAGCCACCCCATCCACGATGTTTTGCAATGCCTTTTCGATTTTATTCGTAGTACCGGCTATGGCGTTATCGATCTTGGCTTGGACTTCAGTTTCCACTTTTTTAGCCGTGTCGGGATCTATACCTAGGGCTTTACATACATCAGCAACCACGGTTGACACCGCTGTGTCTACGTCTTGTCGCACCATGTCAGAGATTTTACCAATTTCGGCCTCTACATTCGAACCTGCTTCTTCTAAAAGCAATGTGACTTTATCAGCTAAAGGCTGGGCGTTTTTGTCGATGTAATCCGCGATATCGGAACGGACTGTTTGTACAGCCTTTTCTACATCGGTTTTAATGGTAGCTTCAACTTTTGCTAGTTCTTTTTTAATCCAATCAATTGGAGATTCCTTAATAGTTGCTGTCTGCATTTCTTACCTCATGTTACTTGGAGGACTATTCCCCTCGTTATTAATTTTACATTTTATAAATTAATTTTTCAAATAATTTCTTTAAAAATAGGCTTAAAATCAAAAATACGGGATTTATTAGGCACTTACAAAAAAGACCCGCGAGCTATTAGTGGTGCATCTAGAAAGGGTAATATTGAAATGGGTGTAAACTATTGAAAATTAGGCAAAAAAAGGAAGGTGGAAAAAAACGGTGTAAACTATTGAAAATCAATTAGAAAGGGTGGGTAAGGTTTTTTCTAGTGCAATTCGAGGACGTTTTTTTTCTTTTCTAGCAACTAAAAAGCCCCCTTTCGAAGGCTTTACTTAAATTATTCTTCTTGTTGGCTAAGTTTAGGTCGGATTATTATCGAATGTAGAGATTTGGCTACTAGATGTCTAAACAAAACAAGCAATCCGAACAAAATTTGAACCTTTCGGCTGCTACTACCTAATAAGTTGATGTTTCGTGACTGGCATACACCAAATTTACATGAAGAAAAATAAATTTGCTGAATTAAATAGTCCTTTAGTGAACGAGCGGATCCTTTTGAGATTCCTTCCTCTTTTATTTGTTGATTAAGATTCATTAGCAATCCCACTGCAAAGAGGGCCTGATATGTAATGTTGTAGATTCTATTTTGATCTATTGTTTTACTGAACACAAGGTAATGTCCTACTCCCGACATGAAACCATGAAATGAAGAGCCAAAAGCTTCATTTGAAAGATGTAGCATGTGGCCTGCTACTCCTGAAGGTGCACCCATAATATTTCCTTTTTAATTTATTTAATGCACGAAAGAGATTTTAACCTACCTTCAATAATGATAAAAACTTTAGCAGTAGACGCAATTTATTGTGAACTTTTATTTATTTATTCTAAAAATAAAGCTTATTAAAAAAAGCGTTGTATACAAGAAGGATTTATTTGTTTGGGGAAGTCTCTTTTTTTGGAACTCCCGTTTTGAACAAGTACTCCCTTTTTAACATTTCAAAAGAGATGAAAAAAAGGATAAGAGTCGAAAGAATCCTGAAAACGGCAAAAAAGCGTGACCAAATATCATTTGAGCTATTTTTTTTCGAAACATCTTTTTATCTATAGTCGATCCTGATTTTCAATGGGCGAATAAATCTTGCTTCCCAGGTGAAAAGAGGTTTAGCGGCTTTAAAAATGTAGGGGACGATTTTGGGATGGGTGCGAGACAAATGTTAAAAAAGTTTACATACGTTTTTGTATTAAAACTTTTCTACCCTTTTTTTCTTTATTTACGTAATATTTACATAATCTAAAAAATAAAGGTGTAATTATGAGTTTATCTGCTTTCCAAAATGGAGTTGCGTATGCAAACGGGTGCTTTCTTTTAAAAGCCTTTTTTCATTCCGTATCCACTCCAGGGGATGCACTAGCTTCACTTTCAGGGTTACTTTTTGGTATGGTAACGGGATTTTCTCCCGAGATAAAAAGTCTTCAAACAAAGCTGAATGGAAGTTGCGAGGAAAACCCTGAAAAAAATTTAAAAGAACAGCTGTTGGTTTTAACTGCGACAACTGCTTTGGCTTACAAAGTATACAGTTTGAGCAACAGTTTTTTTAGTCGCTCTTTTATTGCCTCATTTTATCTAAGTACTTTAATTGACGCCCAAGGTCTCGAAAAAAAGATTCTTACAAATTACACATCTTTACTAAAGACTAAAGTTCAGGATCCATCGACAGAACATCCTTTAAATCCAAATCGAATAGTGAAAATCATAAGTGTCATTTCCTATACCAGCGTAGTTTTATATTTTGGAAAAAATACAAATAACCCGATCACCTTAAGCCTGGTACCCCTTTTTGCATCCATGGTTGAAACAACAACCCCCAGGATAGCACATTTATTTAGCTGCATAGGGAAAAAGGGGCCTGCAAACTAACCCCTTCTTTTGAGATCCAAAGGCGCCCTCGCCGAGCCCTTTAGGCCCCAATAGATCTAACCTACTTGGTGCAACACTCGAGCGCCTTGCGTGCTACGCCCCTCTTGCACAGCACCCCTTTTAAAAAAGAATCTTCGATGACCGGCCCGATTCACCTACATCTCATGAGTACGAGGTGCGGTTAACCCGGAGGTCAAAAAAAACTTTTATTTTTTGGAAATTGATAGGGAGTAGCACCCAATTGTTTCTGTTGGCTTTAATAAAGTTTTTAAGTAAAATTCCTTGGTTAATAGGAGTCATTTTATATATGTCAGTACAATTTAATTCTTTAAATGCGTTTATACAAAAACTACCAATACAAATAACGCAAAAAGCCATGCAAGGGGCTCTAGCGACGGCAGCTATTAAAATTTCATCAGGGGCTTCCGGGAATATGGCCTTGGCTGGGGCAGGTATTGCAGCCTCTTTGACCCTTACCGACGCCTTGATGCGTCCCGTATTTAAAAATATTTTTCCCCAAGACAATTTGACTTCCGTATTTGTCAATGGTGTGTTCTTTGCAACGTTCTATGGTTTTTTTCAACAAGCGGCCGGGCGATGTATGGGTACCCCTTATAAAGTAAGCAATCTATTTTTAATCATCGCAGGAACTTTTTTCTTAAATAATGAAGTAGACTTTCGAAATCGTGCGTTCGCATACATCGTTTAAAAAAATTTTTAAACCAGCCCTTCGTAAGGCTTTTACCGGAAGAGCCGAAAAACCCCACCTAGGTGGGGTTTTATTTTTGATTAGAGACACCCTTTTTAAAAAGAGCTTTTTGCCGGACGCTATAAAAGGAGGGGGGGCTAATGCTCAGTGGCACCGAGGCTTTCTAGAACACTGATCAGAGGGAGGGAACATTCGGTACCCTTTAGCTTGTAAATATCGATCCATAGGCTGCCCTCTACATCCTCAGCCATAATCTTGTGGTCAAGGTTTTCAGCATCCATAGTTTCGATTAGGTAGACCAGCGCAACGTGGTACAATTCCATTAGGCGACCCCCATCGTCTTGGTACGGAACGACGTGGGAAAAATTGCCGAAAAAAGAGAAGCTTTTTGCCTTTATACCGGTCTCCTCCTCAATCTCTCTTGTCAAAGCCTTTAACAGATCTTCACCGTGGAGGGGTCTACCTCCTGGGAGGTCAAACAAACCCCTATAGGGGCCGCGGGATTTACGAATGACAAGAATCCGCCCGTTTTCTTCTATCAAGCCATAAATACCCAAATGGAGTCTATTTTCAATCGAAGTCATTTAAAGCCTATTTTTGAAATTGCCTATCGACTCTTTAATACTAAGCGAGGGGGGGATAAACGTGGGAGTCAAAAAAATAGGCTTTCAAGAAACGGACACCCCTTTTGTAGTATATTTTATTGTATTTCATAAAAAGGGTGACCTATGTAAAATATCCTCCATGCCAAAGTGGGAAAATAGATCTTTTTGGCAAACCTTTTTTAAAAGCTTAAGAATCCGTAAAAAGCATAAAAACCCTAATGGGTAAATTTCTAACAAAAGATTTCGTATGACAATTGATCAGGCTGTTGAGACGTGGGCTTCTTGGATCGAATTTGATGGGGATAACGTGGATTTTGACAACCCACTAGATATTCGACAAATACCTGCTCTTGTGGAGAGATTTGCCAAAAAGTTTTTCATAAATGGAATAGAGATGCCACTCTATAAGGGGTTTTTCCGCATCATACAGGATTATCTTCCGGCTCCCGAGTATGGGATGGGGTTTGAAAACCGGGAAAAAGAGTCCCGGCCTGATCCATATGTAAGTTCTTTTTGCGATAGGGTAGAGCACATCCCTTTTAAAGACGGGGATGTTGTGATGAGCGCCCAGGCTTTTCGATTGGCTCTCATAGGACCCAAAGCTTTTGAAAGATCGGGTGTATTTGAAAAGTCTTTGTTTTACAGACTGGGTTTTAGTCAAAGAAAGTATATTCTAGAAAAACAGCCCGGTCTTTTTCCCCTTAGAACAGAGCTGCTCAAAAAGATAGGGAACTCTCCGCTTAAGGAGATACTACAAAAATCCAGCCCTAATGATTTGTTGATTGATGCGGCCATTTTTGGTAGTGAAGCCCTTTCTGAAGTGCTGCCGATTTTAAAGGATAGTCTACCTGAGCTCTGTCGTGAAGAGGGAAAAACTTTACACGAAATAGTACCCTGCTACAATGGGGATTCAAAAAAATGTTTAGCCTACGAACTGGTTATGCATCAGCTGAAGCTTGGTGAAAAACAAGAACTTTACTCAAGGAGTAACGATTATTTAATGCACTTCTTGAACACCCATTGCAGTGCGCCCGATGCTGATAAAAGCTATACTTCTCTTGTGTATCCTAACCAGCCCTTACAAAGAGCTTTTGTTATTTCGGATTGGGTTAGAGCCTACCGTAAACACGATTTTCACATTCCTTGCTCTGAGATCACCAAAATCCTCCTTGCAAAGCATCTCGACCTGACGCAGAGCGATTTAAATCCTGTAGCACTCTTGGACGAATTTGATTCTTTGGATGCCGAAGAGAAAAAAACCTTTATTGCAGAGATTGTTCTTGGAAATATCATCGCAGTTTTGGAAGGACAAAACAAAAGAGTGTTTCTAGAGGAATTGGAAAAAAGGGGCGGATCCCCCTTTTACCCCTTCTTTAAGCTGGCCCTTTTTGCGGTCTGTTTTAATAGCACAGATGAGGACGGAAAGAAAAACTTACCTCACCTTAGCACCCAGGAAATTCATGATGGAATGCGGGCTCTATTGGAAGAAGATAAGAGGTGGTTCATAGACCATTTTCTCTTGCATCGAGGTGTTTTGTCCGTGTATTTCCAAGATCAATCTATATACTCTTTTTTCGATATTATCCATATTTTGAGATCCGGTTTGGCAGAAAGCTTTTTTAAGCCAAAGCTTTTTCTTCTTCAGGAGAAAATTTTGGAAATCTGTCCGATGGAAAATATCCCTTATGCCCTTAATCAATTAGGCTTGGGCGATAACCTCTTTTCCTGTCTGGCAAATTATCTTTCGAGTAAATTAAGCATGAATAGATTCGATAGAAAAGCTCATTTAATCTGTAAAAAGTTTTTTTCCCATGAAAAAAATGGGTTAGGGTTTATTTGCCCGATTGCATTGATTGAGGTATACAAAAATACTCATTTGATTCATGACCCTCATTTTCTAAGCACTGTCCCCTTAAAATACCAACAGGATATCAAAATACTGAGGGCCCTTATAGAGCCGTTTTCCACAAAAAGCAACGACTATCTTAAGGACAAGCTACAAAGCCTGCCTGAATGGCTTAAAGAGCTTTTGATGAAAAGCATCACCTTCACCACAAATTTTGAAAAAGTAGTATTGGCCCACTTGAACCAACTTTACGAGGAGGGGTTCATCCCTCCAAACGAGATGTTTTTTTTCGCAACAAGATTGCCTTATTCCACTTTCTTAAATTTAGCTCAAGAATGCTCTTACAGTGGAACCGCTTCCCAGGAGATGGTTACGTTTAGCCGTAGACAGGATACAATTTTTAATCATATTAGAGATATGTCCTTGGCGATACCAAGAGATCCCTTTGCTGCAGAGGATTTAGGGAAATTTCTGAACCGTTGCCCGCAAACGGTGATCGGTGAGGGGCGATGGATCCAGTTTTTAGCAACCGAACTCTTTTCCTATGATAGGAATATTGTACAATATGTCGTAGGTCTTATGCCCGAAGATCTCATCCCATACGTCCTCGAATTTTTGGATCAAAAAGATGAGGGATGGTTTCTCAGGCCCCGCTTTGAAGCAATTTTTTCGAAAAATATCGACAAGCTCTCTGCCGGGGTACAAAGGATGCTCATAGACAATTTAGAAAAATGGTTCCCCATTGAAACAACTGTTTTAGAGTCTATAGAATCCCTTTGGGAAATGCGTAGAAAAAATCTCAAACAAAAACTGGAGCTTTTTGATGAGACGCAAACGCAATTAAATCTTTTCCAAAAGCGATCACGTGAGGTCAAAGCTTTGAGAGCAAAGCTCAACGGGACAGAGTGTTTTGCTAAAATGGACTCCATCGCCAAGGAATTAAGCGCTGTTGAGGCTAAAATAGCCCCTATAGTTGAAAGGGCGAATGCGATCGACTTGTCGCCCATCAGCGACTTGATTTCTCAGCAACTTTTGGAAGGGGAGGTCTATTCCTTAAATGGTCAGGTGGGGATTTTAAAGGCGACAAGAGACCAACTAAAGAAAAATCTTATCACGAGGGAAGAATTCAAAACAGAGCAAGAAAAAGAGCAGGCACTTCCTCTCATCGCCACCCAGCAGGCGGCTGAATTGGAAGAGAGCCGCACAAAAATTGAAGAAGAAATCGACTCTTTCCGTTTACTGGTGCTCCAAACACGGCAAAGCGAAAAGCGGACCGCCCACGAAAACTTTTAAAATATAATTATTATTTAAATAATCTATTTGTTTATTGTTATTCCAGTTTGTTTATCAAAAGGATTATCTGTGATCAGAAGCTCGCTTGGTTATTATGGGTTTCTTGCACGCGGGTGAACTCGCCTTATCAGAACTACGTTTAGGAGAAAATAATAGCACCCTTAACTTTTATAAGAATAGCGATGCGACGCAGGCTGGAATTAGGGTGAAAGACACACTTAATGGACATTTTGTCTGAAGTCTAAATGGCTTCGATTCGTAAAATTTGCAATTAATATCTATTGAGTTAAACTAGAAAACAGTGATAGAATCACCCAGGTCAAATAGTATTTTTATGGATTTTCGAGAGTTATTAGCAAAACTCAAGCGCATGTGGGACCCAAGACCAACTCTAGCCAAAGAGTGGTTAGATTGTGCAGCTAGGTATGAGGAAAGGATGCGGGCCAATAAACTTGTAGACCAACAAATAGTGGAATCCATTCTCCAAGAAAGAAATCGAATTCACGCTCTTTTTCAGAAGCTCTTACCTGAATTTAAAGAACAAATTTCCGTAGTTGTGACAAAAGAAGCGCTAGTTGAACACTGCGCTATTTTTTCATGGAATAAGCATGAATTTGTTGGATCTCATAGAGGAATTGGGCCTAGAGCCGCGTAAAACATCGATTAGCCGAGGAGGAGAATATCACTGCCCATGCCCAGGCTGTGCGGGAACTGACCGGTTTATGCTCTGGCCCGAAGAGGATCGCTATTGGTGTCGTCAATGTGGCATGAAGGGCGATGCTATCCAATTTTGCAGAGACTTTCAAGGGCTGTCCTTTCGTTCTGCATGCGCCAAAGTGCAGAAAGATCCGGTAGATCTCAATTTCCACCTAAGGCGTCAACCTAATCTCGTTCCGACTCGAGTTCCTACCAGCTCATGGGAAGAGAAAGCCAAGATTTTTGTGGAGAAATCTGCGCAGCGACTTTTGATTGATGAAGCAGCAGTGAAATTGCTCTTACAACGGGGCTTGACTTTAGATTCAATCAAAAAAAATAGGCTAGGTTGGAACCCGCTTAAACTCTTTTGTCGACGTACAGATTGGGGGCTTGAGGAAACGGAAGAACGCCAATGGGTCTGTTTGCCCGCAGGATTCGTTATCCCCATCTTTGAAAGTGAAGACATCCAAAAACTCAAAATTCGCAAATCTGAGTGGAAAGAAGGGGATTTCTACGGCAAGTACTACGAAGTTCCCGGAAGTTCGTCTAGCCTGCCCATTTTCGGCAACCCCTCCAACGAAACAGTCATCATTGTAGAGTCTGAATTTGACGCCATGCTTGTGGTGCAAGAAGCGGGAGATCTCTGTGCCTGTGTTGCTCTTGGCGGGGCTCAAAAAAGACCCCATTCTTTTCTCCACGAATGGTTGCTCAATAGAAAGCTCATTTTGTTTGCATTGGATTTCGATGAAGCCGGAAAAAAGGAGTATGCTCATTGGGACAAATCCTATCCAAACCTTGAACCTTGGCCTATTCCGGAAGAGAAAAGTCCCGGAGATTATTTTTCCAAGGGTGGCAGTTTGAGAAAATGGATATTATCTGGATTGCAATCGTGAGTAACTTGCACACGATCTATTTTTGCAAAATTCAAATAAAATACTTATAATTGAGTCCAGGCGCATCAATAATGCAGGGTGGGAATTTATGAGAGCTCAAAATGAAATAAATAAGGCACAACGAGAGGTTGATTGTTATACAGCCGATTCTGAGCCCTTTCTTGAATGGAACGCTAAATTGAATGAAAAGACAGGGGAACACGAGTCTGTCTCGATCGAATTATCGGATGGGAGCACGGTCGATCGAGACAGCATTAAGGCAGCTTTGAAAAGAACTACTGGGACCGCTGATGTGGTGATAGGAGAAAAGATTTTGAATAAGGTCGCGCGAGGAATGACAGGAAAAAAGAGGGATCTACGGATGACCGACGCTTCGACCCTGCTTGCTGCTTTACGACCGAAGGATGAAACAGAAGCGATGCTCAAGGATTCCATCAAAATAAGAAAGCAGCCAGGGAAGGGGGAGAAATTGCTGGTAATGCAAGAAAAGAGCTAGAGCAAAAAAGCGGTCGAAAAGTAGTCAGTAAATCCAATTATTTAAATGTGAATTCCGCAGAGATAGAGCTGGTCCCTGAAAAATAGAATAATTCGCTGGTTTTTATCAGGGAGCCCCCATCCTCTCCTCCTGACATTCTTAAAAAAAGTTCTTACACTCCTCTATGCGATGAACATAAGTCTTTTATAACAAGCAATATATGTTTTCATGGACATAAAAACTCAAAATTGAGTATAATTAAGCCGCTTATGCTTGGTAGCATAGGCGATCCATTTAAGGAGAAGTTATGAAACAGGAACAATTTGATTACAAGACGAGGCCATATTCGGCTAAGTCTGGTCTATCTATGTACATCTTATCAAGCTGTGTACGCGTTCATCATCATTCTTCTCATCATGAGCATCTCGCTCATTAATTTTTTTCCCTAAATTTTTTACATATTTTTTGAGCTGGTTTTATTGACTTAAGGACCAAATGTTCTTTTGTTAATAATCACTCAAAACAGAAACTTTTTAACAAACATTCTTTTCATGCAATGGTCATGAAAAGAGTACAAACATATATGGAGATTTTATGACTAGTTTAGTTACTCAAAGAAACTTTTTAAGTGAATTATTGCCCTATGAGGCTTCTACCAAAATTCATAAAGGTCTGAAAACAGGGCTTAAAGAGTACAGTTTGCTTTTGGCAGCAACGAAGGAAGCAATGATCGCTGTGCAGAACGGCGATCTAGAACAATTTGATGCCGTTGTTGGCGAAAATGCCTGTCAAATTCGCGCGGTTAAAATTGCAATGGCGTTTCCTAGATATTTGGAAGCAAGTGAACCTGTTCAAGCTCAAATCGAAATAGCTCAGGAGAAGGTGGAAAAGTTATCCAAATCTTGGGATTCTCTCATGAAAAGTGGGGTATCTTTACAAAAATTATTACAAGTACAAGGTTTAGACGTTGTACTAACAGCTGATGAGCTTTTCTTAGTGGAATCTTACTTGCTCTCTGTTGCAAAAACAGTAAAAGCATCAAAAGCTTCCTCTCCTCTATGCAGGAATGATGCAGCTGATCACAAAAGGTTGAGACGATTTGACGAAGATGTTTCATCAAATTTTCTTAACGATCTTGTTAAAAAAACGCGGCAACTCTTATCAACGGCCTCTGTGGGCTTTGTTCGTGAACAAGCAAAATCTTTGGGTGATGAAAAATTAGAAGAGATGAGTTCAGATCGTTTTACCGTTATCTATAACAGCTGGCCGTGCATTCCTATGTTTTGGACCTATAAAACTCTTCTTTTGGCAGCACAAAAAATGGGCGTTCCTCTTATAGTGTGTGCCAAATTCTTAGCAAAGGACATGGAGTATCTTCATTGTTCGTGAAGAATGTCTCTTTTTCAAATCAAATCTAAACAGTCGAAGTCAAACTTATGAAGCGGTCACTCCTTACCCACGCGATTTAGTCTCATCAGCAATCGTTGTACAGGGAGTTGTTGCCTCAACCTCATTACCCTCTCCAGCAGCATGGAAGAGCGTGATCTCAGCGCTGAACTTAGGAGTCATTCTCGCAGGAGCAGCCGACCACAGGCAATACCCCGATCCTGGAGAAGACCGAAGGATTGAGGAACTAGGGGATAAAGAATTTGAAAGCTATCGAAAAATGGCTCGTGCAAGTGGCTATGCTTTAGAAAATCCCAGTACATTTTTTATCCAACACGTTTATCCAACAACTGTCGGAAAACTCCCTCAAATCGTATTAAAAGCCAGGTTAGCAGAGGAGGTCATACAGACTTTTCCGCCAGGACGATCTATAGCAGAATGGCCCCAGAGAGTTGTTACTCAAATCATGGGCTATCTTGGGGAGGAGGTATAGATGAGTTCTTACAATGTTAAAAAACAATCCTGGTGGCAACTACTAAGCATCCAAACTGGGGGGACAATCTGTCTCCCCGTTATCATGATTGGCAGTCTTGTCTGTCAAAAATTTGGATGGGTTGCTGCATTACTTAGTGTAGGCACTGGCAATCTGTTTCTGTTGATTTTAGGTTATCTTCTGGCGTCTTTGAGCACATACCGCCCCCAAAGCACTGTAGAACATGCTACAACTTATTTTGGCAGGACAGGTAAGTGGCTTTTTGGATTTGTAATGATCCTTTCCATGTTAGGTTGGTTTGGCATTCAATTGAATGTAATGAGCCTAAGCGCAGCTCAAGTTTTTAGTGGATTAGGATTTTCAATTCCCTTTCTTCCTCTGAATATTGGAATGGGTCTAATCATCAGCTTGATCATGTGTCTTGGCATGAAAGCGATGAAGAACCTGTCTTATGTTAGCGCTCCACTATTAGGGATTACTCTTGTTTATGCTGCTTTTTCCGCTGGGGGAGTTATGCCTGCTGTGACTTCTCTACCCATTTCATGGATTTCGGGTCTTTCTTTGGTGATTGGGGCTAATATTGCGGCTGTTATTGATTTGCCAACCTTTTTTAGGCATGCAAAATCAAAAAAAGATGCAAAGGTCTGCATTCTTTTACTCTATGGGATAGTAGTTCCTTTAATTGAAATCATTGGAGTCTATCTTTTCTCTATCATAGGAGGAGATTCCATCTTGGATACACTGCAGATAGGACACGGCGCTTTGTGGGCGATGTGGACCTGCTGTTTTGTCCTGCTATCAGGATGGCAAACAAACAATGCAAATTTGTACTCCTCTATTGCTTCTTCCTTTTCATTGCCAGGCACGTTCCCTACTTGGGTTCGAGCCGTTGTTTTAGGAGGAATAGGCACTTTGATCGCCTGTTTTAACCCTCTAGGAAACATTGAATCCGTTCTTGATTTTTTAGGGATTACCATCGGAGGAATGGGAGCTGTCATTCTTGCTAACTATCTCATGGAAAGAACGACTACAAACTATACACCGATTCCGCAGTTATCTCTTGTGAGCTGGTCTATAGGAGTTGCAATCAGCATATCTGCCTCATTGTTGCAATGGTGGACAACAGGTGTTCCTGCCATGGACGCTTTCCTCACATCATTTCTAACACAAATAACTTTAAATCTTATTTATCAAAGGAGAAAAACTTATGAAAGAATTGACGGTTAATGATTTAGAAGACTTGAGTCTAGGAAGTGCTGTCTTGGGTTCAGGAGGTGGCGGAGACCCCTCTTACGCTGCTTTAATGACACGCTATCTAATCGAAAAATATGGCCCCATACAAATAATCACAGTAGATGAGCTGCAAGAAGATGATTTAGTAGTACCACTTTCGCAGATGGGAGCCCCTCTCATCAACATGGAAAGATTACCCAGCGGTAATGAATTGAATATTCTTCTGCAAACAATTGAAGACCGCTTAGGCCGTAAACCGACTGTTTTAATGGCAGCTGAAATCGGAGGGGCAAATGCTTTTACTCCTCTCTTGGTTGCTGCAAAATTAAAATTGCCAGTCTTAGATGCCGATATGATTGGGAGAGCCTTTCCTGAATTGCAGATGAGCAGTTGTTTTTTAAAAAATCTTGAAAGCACCCCTGCTGTTATGGTGGACTGTCTCGGTAATCGTGTGATTATTGAAACTTCAAATGCTAAGACTTTGGAAAAAATAGCAAGATCAGTGACTGTATCTATGGGGTCTAGTTGTGCAGTAGGGTTCTACCTGATGAAAGGAAATGAAGTCCCTGGAAGCGTAGTTACAGGTAGTTTATCAAAAGCCTTACGTCTAGGGAATGCTATCAGGACTGCCCAAGAAGCTGGCAAAGATTCTATTCAAGCACTTATCCAAAGTGCAAACGGAGTGATAATAGGACGTGGCACTCTCATTGATGTGAATCAGGAGGTAAAAGACGGATTTTTACAAGGTTCCGTGACTCTTCTATGCGATAAAGAAAAAATTCAACTGTTCTATCAAAACGAATATCTGCTCGCCAAAAAAGAGTCCGAAGTTCTAGCTTCTACGCCAGATATTTTGGTCTTATTGGATGAAAATAGCGGCACTCCATTGACTAGCGAAATGCTACGCTACGGACTCCAAGTTGCTCTCATTGTCCTTCCTGCTCCAGACATTTGGCAAACATCAGAAGGTCTTAAACTTGTAGGACCCAAAGCCTTTGGGTATGAAATCAACTATCAACCCATTTTGCAAACAATCATAGGAGACTAATTTATGACAAAGTACGTTATTGGAATGGATATTGGGGGAACAAATACGGACGCCGTGCTTCTGGATGGACAAAATAAGATTGTTTGGGCTGTAAAAACAACTACCACAGAAGACATCAGTTTGGGATTTAGGTCTGCTTTAAACAATTTAATAGAGCAATCAGCTATTAACCCAGAGCAAATTCAGGGCATCTTTTTAGGGACAACCCATGCAACAAACGCTATTTTGCAAAAAAGGGATTTATTCCGTGTTGGAGTAATTCGGATTGCAGGACAAAGGCCAGAAACACTACCCGTAGCCTTTGCATGGCCTGAAGAGTTAAAAAATGCTGTGATCGGAGGAGTAGAAACAATCAGCGGAGGATTAGAATGTCACGGAGGTAATTTAACTGATCTCTGCAAAGAAGAAACCCGTAAAGCTATCCAGTCCCTTCTTGAAAAAGAAGTGAATAGTATAGCCATTATAGGCGTTTTCTCTCCTCTAAACGGCTATCAAGAGCAGGTTGTTTCGGATTTGGCAAAAGAAATAGCAGGCTTTGATTTTCCGATTTCACTCTCTCACGAAATTGGAGGCATTGGATTTATTGAAAGAGAAAACTCCACCATTCTCAATGCCGCCTTAAAGCAGGTGATGGAAAAGGGTTTTTACTCTCTGCAAGCAGCTTGTACAAGCCTAAAACTAACTTGTCCTTTAATGATTACGCAAAATGATGGAAGTCTTATTGAAATCCAAAGAGCGATTGACTACCCAGTGCTTACTATTTCAGCAGGACCTACGAACTCATTCATCGGAGGAGTGCGACTTGCAGGACTAGAAAATGCCATTGTTGTCGATATTGGAGGAACTTCCACAGACGTTGGATTAGTGCGAAAAGGATTTCCTATCAGAAGCTTAAACAAATCGAATATAGGCGGCGTTTCTCTCAATTTTTCAATGCCTGATGTTCTCTCGATAGCTCTAGGCGGAGGAAGCACCGTTTGTTTCGATGCAGATAGGCCCTTCATAGGGCCAAATAGTGTGGCTAAAGAGCTCACTTCAAAAGCCCTTTGCTTTGGAGGTGCTGAGCTTACACTGACGGATGTTGCTCTTCGTATGGGAAATTTGGAAATAAAAGAATCCAATCCTGATCTAGTTTGTCTCGATTTAGACAGTGCAAACGTGGTTTTTAAAAAAATTAAAGCTCAATTAGATGTATTGATAGCAAATATTCAGGGAGAACACAAAAATATCCCTGTCGTTTTTGTAGGTGGTGGATCAGCATTGCTCCCTTCTTCGTACTTTCGAGAAGGATATCAAACGCCCTCGTTCTTTAACGTTGCGAATGCTTATGGAGCAGCACTTTCAGAAATCTCAGGAACTATCGATACTGTGGTCAGTCTACAAAATAGAGAGGAGGTATTAAATCAACTTTATGAAAAGGCCAAACAGAAGGCAGTCGATCAAGGGGCTAAACCAGAAACATTACGATTAATAGACCAGCAAATCATTCCCTATTCATATGTCCCTAACCAGATGGCAAGAGTGGTGATAAGATATAGTGGGAAAAGAGTCCTATAGTCTCATACCCTCTAAGGAAAATTCTTTAGAGGGTAACATCATTGTTCATGGCACGCTAGCGGCACAGTGATGGCCTATTTATGCCAGATGACAACATCTTTCTTCATTTGACTTCAACACTTAAGTCTTTGTATGATAGTGATGTGAACAGATGGTCAGAGATGACCAATGTGGTAAATAAGCGGACTCATAACCCGAGTGAATGAAAAAAGCGATTATTATTGGAGCCTCATCAGGAATAGGAAAAGAACTTGCCATCGTCCTTGCAAAGAATGGTTATGAGATCGGCTTAATGGCACGACGCACCGAATTGCTTGAGGCTTTAAAAAATGAGATTCCAACCAAAACTCACGTGGGACATATTGATCTCAGCAAACTTCCTGAGACAATTGAAAAATTCAATAATATGACTCAAGCTATGCAGGGAATAGATCTTGTAGTTATCAACTCAGGTATCGGTTTTTTAAATCCGGAATTAGATTGGTCAAAAGAGCAGCAAACACTCGATGTTAATGTCTATGGCTTCTGCGCTTTAGCTGGAGAGGTATATAAATTTTTTGCAAGACAGAGACAAGGTCATATAGTGGGCATTTCATCCATCGGAGCTTTAAGAGGCAATCCGATAGCTCCCGCTTACAACGCCTCTAAAGCCTTCATGTCTAATTATCTTGAAGGATTAAGAAAAAAAGCATTCCAAGAAAAATTACCCATCATTGTTACGGATATTAAACCAGGTTTTGTAGACACGGATATGGCAAAAGGAGAAGGTAAATTTTGGGTTGCGACTCCTCAAAAAGCTGCGAAGCAAATTTACTCAGCAATCAATAAACAGAAACAATGCGCTTACATCACCCATCGCTGGCGACTTATTGGCTGGGCTCTTAAATTAATGCCTAATTGGCTTTACCAAAGAGTAGGCTAGAGAGATTCAAGTATGGATGGCAAGACTTTGACTATTGACGACCCTAAAATTGCATTTGAACCCCTCGCAGCCGACCACTTTATACTTCTTCACAAGTGGATTCAAGAGCCTCATGTATGGCAATGGTGGGGAGAAGGCAAGTCGTGGACCCTTGACGAGATTACAGCAAAATACAACTCTTATACCCTTCGTTATAAAATAGATCGTGGGATTAAAAAAGCAATCCACCCTTTCATTATCAATTTTCAGGGACAACCTATCGGCTTCATTCAATTTTATAATGCTTTTGACTTCCCTAGAGATGATGGATTTGATGTGCAAGAGATCTGGGATAGGAAAAATGAATCTCTAGCCGCTCTTGATTTCTATATTGGCGAACCTGCCTATATCGGAAAAGGGCTTGGATCTCAAGTGTTGCGATTTTTTCTTCAGACTCAAGTATTTAAGCAATACGATGCTTGTCTAGTAGATCCTGAGAAAAACAATAAGATAGCTCTCAAAACATATTCTAAGGCCGGATTTTCTACTGTTAAAGATCTGCCTTCAATTATCATTATGGTTGCTAGAAAAATAGAACAACGCAAGCCTATCGTCATTTTTGGCAGTTCCCGCAGCGATGGAGATACTTTACAAGCTATCAAGGCTGTGATCAAAGATCTTTCGGTACCAATTATTGATCTCAAAAATTTAAATATTGCCCACTATGATTATAACTACGAAAACAAACATGACGATTTCATGGCAATAGCTGAAAAAATGGTTCAACACAACCCTATTATTTTAGCAACCCCAGTGTACTGGTATACAATGAGTGCACTCATGAAAACATTCATTGATCGTTGGAGCGATTTACTCGATACCCGAAAGGACATAGGACGTCGACTATCCCATAAGGAGTTATTTGTGATAGCATGCTATGAGACAAGCCTGCCAAGGGGGTTTGAAGATGCTTTTTCTCAGACATGTGATTACCTGGATATGCAATACAAGGGATGTTTATACTTTTACAGTGGAGAAGATCCGGAGCTTGCCAAAGATAACGAATCCTCCGCTAAACAATTTTCTGATCGGATCTTTTATTCTAAGGAGAACCTGGAATGATTCGTATTGCGGCTGATTGGCAAATTAGATCAAAACAGGGCAAAAGAACTTTATGAATTCATTATCCAATCAAAAGAAAACGGTTGTCATTACAGGGGCATCAAAAGGCATCGGGTGGGCTACAAGCCAACGTTTAGCAAGCGCTGGTTACCATATAGTCGGCATTGCGCGCTCATCACCGGCAGAAGCTTTTCCAGGTGAGTTTCTTTCTTGCGATTTAGGAAGTGAGAAAGAAACCGAAAGCGTCATCAAGATTCTTATAAATCGCTACAATGTAGACGCATTGATAAATAATGTGGGAGCTGGTGGCCCAGAGCCTCTTGGTTTTATAGATCTTGACTCTTTGCGAACTCTCTATGACATTAACGTTCGCACAGCTGTTCAAATGACTCAGGGACTTATAAATAGAATGAAAGAACAGAATTGGGGACGCGTTATCAACCTTGCTTCTAGAGCAATTTTTGGAGTGCCCGGACGTACGAGCTACGCAGCTGCCAAAAGTGCTCTAATTGGCTGCACCCGCGTATGGGCTTTAGAATTAGCTATGTTTGGTATCACGGTGAATGCAGTGGCTCCTGGCCCGATTGAGACATCTATGTTTCGCAAAATTCGACCTATCGGTAGCCAAGAAGAAAAAGAACTTTTAGCATGTATTCCAATGGGTCGCGTGGGCAAACCTCAAGAAGTTGCAGCGGCAATTGAATTTCTTCTTTCTGAGGATGCAGGCTTCATTACTGGACAAACACTTTGTGTGGATGGTGGCGGTAGCCTTTAGCTAGCTAAAATTTAAAAGAGAAGGGATGGGTTATCTATCTATAAGAATTTGGAATCCCATGAATCAAAAACTAAAAATAAACGGAATCAGTCATATTACATTAATTTGCAAAGATCTAGAAAGGTCTGCTGGCCTATTTAGTGATCTGCTTGGAGCTGTTGAGGTATACTCTAGCGAGGCAAAGCAATTTTCAATTTCTAAAGAAAAATTTCTCCTCATAGGAGATCTTTGGATCGCCTTAATGGAAGGAGAGCCTTTAGAACGTTCATACAACCACATCGCCTTTCACATCAAAGAAAAAGATCTTTCGTTTTTCGAAGCCAAAATTAAAGCTCTAAAACTTGATATTGCTCCAAGCAGGCCTCGGAATTCACAAGAAGGACAATCCATATACTTTTATGACTATGATAATCATTTATTCGAACTCCATACAGGCGATCTGACAACTCGGCTAAGCTATTACAGAAATGCTATAACAGTCAGAACTGCGAGAAAATCGGAAATCGAATGGATAAATAGCTGCTATGACCAAGTCGAATTTATGCATTCTGATTTTGATCATGAAATCATTGCAATTGCAGAATGTGATGGACAGAAAGCAGGATTAGGCCGTCTTGTTAAAGTGGATGAGGAGCATTTAGAACTTGGGGGCATGTATGTTTTTGAAGCCTTCAGGGGTAAAGGAGCTGCCAAGGAACTCGTAAAGTTTCTTTTAACGCACGTAAAACCAACGCAACGAGTGTACTGTATTCCCTTTGAACATCTTCTCCCTTTTTACACACAGTGTGGATTTAAAAACTGCTCCTACCAAGAACTGGTCCCTCAAAAGATTCTAGACAAGTACCAATGGTGCCAAGAAAAGTATTCTCATCCAACCGCTCTTCTGATGCTCGAAGCAACTTAAAAGACGGTGCACTAGTGGTGCAGTGAGCCACCCACTTTTCCATCAAAATCCGATAAAATCCAGTAGCTTTTTGCTGAAGATTTCTCTATTATTACTCGTAAAGCGGCTGGATGGTGCTGGATATGAGGAAAATCTCCCTCCCTCATAACCCGTCGGTCCCTGGTTCAAGTCCAGGTTGCCCCATTTTCTTAAGCTGTTAGATAACAGTCATTTGATAAGCTTACTGCGTATAGAGCTAAAATTAGCTCAAAAAAACGTTGACATATAGCCTGCTATTTCTTATGATACCTAATCATTAGGTAAATTGAAGAATGTTTTATGGCAAAAGAGAAGAAGACTAAGTTTGTTATTCTGGGGTTTCTTTTGAATGACTCGCTATCTGGCTATGAAATAGGCGAAATGATTAAGGAATCGACCAACAACTTTTGGCAAGAATCGGATGCCTCTATCTATCCCACCCTCAAATTACTTACAAAAGAAGGGTTTGTTTCCGCTGAGTCTGCTTATGTAGGCAAAAGGAAAAAAGAAATTTTCACCATCACTAATGCAGGAAGAAAGGCTTTTTTGGAATGGTTTAAAAGGGCTCCAGACCCTGATCAACATAGAGAAGAATTTTTGCTAAAACTCTTTTTTACCGATGAAACAACCGAAGAACAAATGCAGCAGCATTGCGACGAAAAACTACGAGAGTTGAAAAAACTCCGAGAGAAATACAAGGAAATCCAGGATTTTTTGATCAAACAATCACCACAAAAAATTTATTGGCTAAAGACGCTTCGAGCGGGACTTGCTCATTTAGAATTGGATATTTCCTTATTACAAGAACAATATGGAGAAGTTTATGCTACAAATAATAACTAAAATCCCACTGTTTGTGTGGCCTTTATTTGCCATTCTATTGTTCGGTGGTTTAAGAGCTAGGAAGACTGGTGCAGTACCTATAGCGGTATTGCTTTTGATCCCTTCTATATTTTTTTGTTGGTCTCTTTTTTCATTTTTTGGAAAGTATGCGACTGATCCTCTAGCGATTCTTTTTTGGCTTCTTTGCTTGGGAGTGGGGTTTTCTATCGGATTTTTCCATATGCAAAGGCTGAAGCTCCAATTCGATAGGCAAAAAAAGAAAGTTGAAATGCCAGGCAGTTGGATTCCATTGATCCTCTCAATGTCGATTTTTACTTCAAAATTTTCAGTTGGAATGATGAGTTCAATGATGCCTCACCTTAATGGGTCACTCTTATTCCTTGGGCTTGAACTTTTTGCAACCATCATCCTTGGTATTTTTGTGGGAAGAGGGATAAATTGCCTCATGAGATATAGAGCTTCTACAATGGATGCGGAGACAGCCGAATGAAAGAAGAACGTGTAGCGATAGATGTTTCTCTTGTGCGTCGTCTGATTGCCTCTCAGTTTCCTCAATGGGAAAAACTTTCTATTGATCCCGTCACAACGAGTGGGTGGGACAATCGAACTTTTCATTTAGGCAAAGATAAGTCAGTTCGTTAGTTCGAATCTTACTCGGGGAGTTGAAAAGCCCTTCTTTATGGAGGGCTTTTTGCTTTCCCCTTTCTTTCGTCGGCGGTTGCCCTGTTCGGGAAAGTTCGCGTGAATACGAAAAAAGCCCGATCTCATCCTGGATAATGGGTTTGTTTTGGAAAAAAACATAAACAAAAAATTTTTTACTACATTTTTTACGTCCGACCTTTGCGTATTGAGTATTGAGATCTTGCATTTTTTTCGCTCGATTATTACGTTTTTGCTGCTCATTTTTACATTTTTATGAATGGATTTTGAGTTAAGAATTTAGCAAATTAAGCAAGATAAGAAAAGTTCAAATATTGCATCTATTAATCTTCGTCTTAGGAAACGCCTATATGGTAAAAAATAATTTTGTTTTTTTGTATTTACTATATATATACTGTTAATATACGATGTTCGTACTAAGTTAAATATTATGAAATGAAAAATTTAGGAGGAATCATGCTTAAGAAACTAGTAAAATACGGAAATAGCAATGCTTTAATTTTGGATCGCTGCATTTTAGCTTTGTTAGATATAGGTGAAGGAGCTGTAGTAAAGTTAAGAATTGAAGGCGATACTCTTATTATAAAAGCCGAAAAAAATATCAAGGCTACCGACGTCTTGCTAGCAGAAATTGAAAGTATTGATGAACGAACGACTTCCTGGACATCTTCATCCACTCCAATGATGGAAATAGTGAAAAAAAATGCACATGATTTTTGCAGTAAAATGGAGAGTGATCCAAATTCCATGGAATTGCTCAAAGAATGGATTCCTGGGACGGAGAATTCTCAAAAGTTGCAAGAGGCATTCGGAAAAATCATGCAAAAATATCAAGAGGAAATGAAACCGTTATCTAGTCAGGAATTTCAAAAAGAGTTTCAAACCTTAAATAACAAGTATAAAAAAGAGATGAATTCTACCGAGTATTGGAAAGAACTACTTGCTTTACGTTTAAAATTCTGTCCTGGGCTTACAAAAATGGATAAAGAAATGCAAGATATAACAAAAGCCCTTGGTTATCCAGAGCAGTTCTCTTGTCCTTGGTTATCCAATGCAGTTCTCTAGTCCGAGTTGAAGTAAAAGCTTACAAAGTTAGAAGTAGATTGAAACGGTTGTGATAGTTATCCAAGCGTTTCTTTATGGTTCTAAGTCAATCGTAGATTCAATCCTAAAGCAATCACTAAAGAGACAAGAGTATGCCATTTAGGATTGCCTTTCTCTGAAAGAGTTTTATAGAGACTCTCTCTACCAATCCCAGCCTTTTTGGCGAGATTTCCAACCCCACCCTGTGCTTCCGCAACATTTCGAATAGCGACGAGGAAAAGATGTTGAGATTCTTCATCACCTTTAAGACTTTCTTCTAAGGCAGCATTGAGATAGGCAACAGCTTCATCGTGATCCTTTAGCTTTTCTAAGAGCCATTCTTGATAATTTTTACTTTTTGCCATGTTTTTTCTCCCTCAATTGATAGTATTTTAAATACTCCTTAGCTTTATTAATGTCCTTGGTTTGTGAACTTTTATCTCCACCACAGAGCAAGAGCACGACCTTATTGCCTATTTTCGAGTAATAGACTCTAATTCCTGGTCCGTAGCGAATTCTCAGTTCCGCAATTCCATCGCCAAGGGCATTACAATCGCCAAAGTTCCCTACTTTTAGACGATCCAAGTCTTGTGAGAATTTTAGCGCGTGTATGTAATTCCCTTAGGCTTTCAAACCAATCATCGAAAGGGCAGTGACCATAAGCTGTTTCATAAAGCTCAATCTCGATTTCCATAACTTTATTGTATCCTACAAGATACATTATTTGCAAGAGGCTTATAACAGGCTAAATATGAAGTAGATAAAAATTTATCTTTAAAGCTCAGCCAGTCAAAAGTTCGAAGTGTTCCCAGTATCTGGAGTTAAAAAGCCCTTCTTCATGAAGGGCTTTTTGCTTTTCAAGTCCCCCCCCCTTCGCGATATAAGTGCCAAATTTTTACCGAGAAATGGTAAAATGTACACATTAGGGTACTTACTTATCCCACTTTGGGTAAAAACTACTTAGATTGAGGTTGTTATGGAAAGTATTTGTTTTAAAGACTTTTGTCCTTGGAATCGGTGGGACCACTGCTTTGAGGCAAAGCATGGGCTTATACTGGATACTGATGGAACCACGCAAAGACGGTATTGGTTCCAGGAAAACAATATTCTAAGATTCAAGTGTTTTCTTCTTGTGCTTTGGGCACCCCTTAACCATCTGGCAAAGACCGGGGAGCGGGCACTTTGATTGGTAACAGCCTACTACTTTAGAAAGGTGAAACTCATAAAAAACACCTTTAATCCAAGACAAATTAGACCCTATCCCCTCCTCGATCGGGTCCAAAAACAGGGTAGTGATTTACTTAAAATTCTAGCGACGCCTATTTTAGTATCTTGTCTTGTATTCTCGGCTTTATATGGAGTCATCATTCCAAAAGACGGAAGAAAGCTCTATGCATCCTTCGAAAGGCTCTTCTTCTCTAAATGCAAAATGAAAGCGATAGATTTACTCTCAAGAAAACCGGCTCTTACAGCTCCGTGTTTTCAACCCGAAGCGACTCATCACGCCCTTGGCGGTGATACAAACAGTGGAAACAACTGGTAAAAACAATAAGGTTTTTGTAAATCGATGTTGAGATTTTTATCTTACTTCGACTTTTTGAATCCTTTAAAAACGCTTGTACAGGTTTTGGCTTCAACCACAGGACAGTTTTCACTACGAGTCGAAGATTTAGAAAAGTACTCTCCAAAACGACTCTTAAAATTTGGGGGCATACGCTCCTCTTGAAAAACCTGCATCAGCGGATCCACTACTCTACTGGATTCTCTTTTTATAGACTTATTCAACTGTGAAGCATCTTGAAGCTCTTTTTGACAAATCCTTTCTAAAGCTTCTAGACCCCTTTCTGCCTCTTGGGTTATCAAACTAAAAGAAGAGCTTGTCTTAATCGAGCAATCCAAAGGACTAAGTTCAAAGCAAACGGTTTTGTGACAAACCGTTTTTTTCGGTTGGAAACCTACAACTTTGATCACGGTCCTATCATCCTTGTTTGGCATTCCAAAATCTTGGTGTCGTCCATAAGGAGAAAATTGGATGGGCCCTTTTTGCAAACGCCATTCCATAAGAGATTCTAGGCGATCTAGAAGGTCACGTTTTTCAAGACTATCAGACGGAACAAAACTCTCTAATTCACCAAAATCTATGTTTGAAAAGCTTTTAGAGTTCATAGAACCACAACTGGATACACTCATGCCTTTCTCCTTCAATAAAACTTTTCAAAATCAAATTTGGGTAATCTTGCACTTTAATTCTTTCCACCAAAAACCGCCCTTCTAAAAAAACACCAAATACGCTTTTTTGCTTTTATCGGGATTATTGAGTACCTGTTAAAACTACGTACCAATCCTATAATCAGGCATTTCTGGGGTTTTTGGCTGGAACCCAACAATTTTTTTAGCATTTCTACCATCCACAACCACAACTTCGCGAGAAAATACCGCAGGGGCTATTCTGGATCCAGAAACATTTTTTTGATCAGATGTCTTTGTGGTTCCAGCTTGACGAGCTGCAACCTCAGCAGCTTGACGGGCAGCAAACTCAGCAGCTTGACGAGCTGCAATTTCAGCTTTATGTTCTAGAATTTTTTTATCTAAGACTGAGCTGGTTTCAAGAGCAAAGTCCGCTAGAAAATGACCAGCTGGATTGGTTCGACCATTTCCATACACAGTCGTGGCCATCCCTATGACTCTACTTTTTGGCTTTTTTGAATTGTCTTTCTCAGGTTTCTCCAAGTTTTCCTTTTTTTCAATTTTAGACCTTGGAGATATGGTAATAACGGGTTTGGCAATGTCTTGAACAGTAGAAGGTGACGGTTTTTCCAAAAACAGTTCAGAAACGATGGAATTGCTCGACGTAATTGAAGTAATTGAATCAGTCGAGCCTACCAGAACAGCCCGCGATGCATACGAAGATTGAGAAGAATTTTCATGCTTTTGTGTAAAAGCTCTATTACCTAAGCGGATCTGCCAGCTAGGGTCTGAGCTTCGAGAATTTTCTACGTAGTCTGCCAGCTCCATGCTAGTTGAAAAATTTTCTCGCTCCATACATTCGTCACATTCGTCCATTTTGAATAAAATCGGATTATGAATGTAACTTGAATTTTCTGAAAAACTCATAGATGTGCCCCCTAACAATTTAACTTAGATAATTTAATACAAAAATTAATAAAAATAAATATTATTATTAACTCGCTAAAGGTCAGCGATCTAGGTTTGTCCCCCTTTTCAATTTGAAGGATTTAAAGGCGACCAAAAAAAACCACCTCTAAAAATATTCCTCTTGTCAAAGGGTACGAGGTCGGACGAAAATTTTTAACAAGTTCTCTCTGAGGAGGTTACTTAAAGAATTTACAATAAATTTTTTTAATAATATAATTATAAAGATTTTTGTAATTTATGAGGCGTTATGGCATCTGCAGTAACCAAGGGCTTTTCAGCATCAAGTTCAACTCAAGAAACTGGCAAGGGTCAATTTAACGGTAAAGATGTGATTATCTATACTCCCATCACAGGGAACCCCACACATTTAGGTCATTTCAATTTAGCCCAAAGAGCCGCCAAGGAAGTGCAAAACGCTGGAGCAGTAGCTTGTAGAGTCTTTTTTAGTCTAGCGTCACAAAGTTATTTGGAAAGCAAAAAAAGCGCTGATTTCTTAAAACTAAAAGAACCACAACGCCAACGATTATTGGAGCTTACGATTCAGGATAGTAAAGAATATTTTCCAGAAGGGGTAAAAACAGAATTTTGCGGTTTTGAAGATGAAGGACACCACGTCCAAAAATATCGGGATATACAGACTCAATATCCGAAGTCTTTTGTAGTGCTTGCTGCGGGTGCTGATCTGCAAAGCCGAATGTCTAATTGGAGTTCACAGAAACAGTTTTTTGCTATTATTCAAAACCGTGGCACAGACAGAAGAAGCAGCCTTAATCGGATAGCACTTGAAGAATCGAAGCAATTTTCTCATGTATCTTCCACAGAAATACGAAAAGCTGTTCTTGCGGGAAGGCAACCTGAAGGAATCGGGCCTTTGGCAGCAACCTACTTAAAGCAACTTGTTCCTCTCCCTTTTCGATTTCAAGAAATACAAACACGTTTTCCTGTATATGAAGACTTACGTGCCGAAATTGCACGACGTTTCCCAACTTTAGAATGTCAAACAACAGATCTTCATGTAACTCCCCATCCCGATTTCGGGGATTTAGTAGTGCCCGTTGCCATTCTTGAGCCCACTTTAACAACTCCAAAATTAGAGAATCTTTCTAAAGTCTTTAATTTAGCAAATAGAATCTCTATCAACCGCTCTTACCCGGATCCTAGGCACGATATAAAGTTTGAAGTATATGGGACGACATATACCTGTCATAGACCCAACCACAACGGTACCCACTCGTATAGACAAGTCCGCTACTTAGAGATTCTTTTAGACCTAACAGCTAAGTATGGTCGACAAGAGGCAAAAGCTTTTTGCCAAAAATTAACTGAAAAGGACCTAGTCAACCTAAAGCTTGCGACTTTCTTTCTGCGCGCCGGTCGATTGGATGAGACAGATTCACAACTAAAAGGTTCCGATAATAAACTGTTGAGGAGCTCTCAACTTTATGAGCGTTATGCAAGCGGGATGGGTATATCCGAGGATCAAATTGGATTTGCTAAGCAGCTTATTCTCGATAACTGTTGCCCAAGTGCTAAGCTTGATTATAAGGCCGTTGGTCAGTGGAATCCAAAGGCCTTTTTACAAACTCTTTTAACATTAGCCCATGAAATAGATCTTGTACGCTGTTTTCCGAACTTTGAACAAAGAACAAAACCTAGTCTAATGAGGAATTTATCGGGTTGGGTTCTTGATGCCACGACGAACGTAGAGATTGTTGCCGCAAGTCTTCAAAAATTTGGAATCGAAGCCAATACCCTTGTGGGACAACAAGTAGCAGTCGAAAAAAAGGACTACGATCTACCAAGATTTTTTGTCCACAGCACCTACGGTGAATATTGCCGCTATAGATTAAGCAAGCTTGCGTTTTTTATCGACTTGTCAAGCTCTTCTCCTTCTGCTGCAAGCTCACCAAGTATACCAAAAAACGAACGCTGCATTTTGATGTAAAGCGCTATAACGGCCGAGGAATGGAAGGAATTGAGGAGGCAACATGGGTTTTACACCAACTAACGAAAACTACGATAGATATGAAGAAGCAGTAGAGAAAGCCAAGAGCAACGATACGATTGAAATGATCAAGTTTTTGGCTGCCTTTGGTCCCCCAGAATATAGAATGACAGAAAGAGAATTATCGGATTTTTTGAATGAGATCCAAGAAATAAACCCAATTTTAGTCTGAAAGTTTACCAAGAATCATTTTGGCTTTCTGAACGTAAGAATTTCGTTCGAGCTTCCAAGCTCTTACAATTTGTACTTTAGAAAATTCTGGATGCTCCTTTGAACAGCGCTGTATAAAATTTAGGTAAGCCCACTCTTGCTTGGGTGTCGCTTTCTGTGTTTTACGTGATTCGTATTCCTTTTCAAGAAAATCCTTACAATCGCTTTTTCTTATGTTGCTAATTTGGTATAAATTGAGGAGGACGTTATACTGGGAGCAAGCGCACACATTATGGCAGTAGCTAGGAAAGAAGTAGAAAAAGAATGAAATTTCATCAACCACCTTCGTTAAAACCAGGCGATAAAGTTGCCATTGTTTCCCCTTCTTCAGGAATGCCTTTTCTTTTTCCATGGGTATATAAACAAGGTATAGAGCGCTTGAAAAGCGTTTTCCAGCTTGAACCTGTCGAATTTCCTACTGCCCTTCAAAGCCCTGAGTACCTATCTCGTAATCCACAAGCTCGTGCAGAAGATATTAATGCTGCCTTTGCTGACCCGTCTATCAAAGCAATCATAGCAACAATAGGTGGCAATGACCAAATTAGAATACTTCCATATCTTGATAAGAAAGTCCTTTCAGCCAATCCCAAAGTTTTTATGGGCTATAGCGACTGCACCAATTTACATCTCTTTTTATGGAATCTAGGAATTGTCTCCTACTATGGAGGAGCGATTATGACTCAATTCGCTATGGGAGGAGGAATGCAAGAGTACACCATTCATTCATTAAGGAAGGCTCTTTTTGACTCATCTATTGGTAAAGTTGAACCTGCCACGGAATATAGTGATGCAGATTTAGATTGGGGTGATAAGGAGAATTTAAGCAAAAAAAGGCCAATGTATCCAAGCAAGGGATGGCTTTGGCACAACTGGAGCAATGAATTAATCAGGGGAAGATTATGGGGCGGGTGCCTTGAAGTTTTGGATTTTCACCTCTCAGTAAAACGCTATTTACCCGATTATGAACGCTTGAACGATACGATTCTATTTATCGAAACTTCAGAAGAAATGCCCACGGATGGTTTTGTTTATCGCTTCATTGCCGCTTTAGGAGAGTTAAATCTACTCAAAAAATTTAAAGCTATTTTAGCTGCATATCCAAAGGCTCAATTTTGTGATAAGCAGCCTCCAGGTGGACGAGAATTTTTCATTTCACAACAACAAGAAGCCATTAAAAGTGCCTTAAAGGATTACAAAGCAGAGATTCCTGTCATCTTTAACATGAATTTTGGACACACTGACCCACAGATTATCATTCCAAACGGGGGGTTAGTATCAATTGATAGCGCTAAGAAAACGATCCAATTTAGCTAACATTATCTGGAGTAAGTGCGGGAATAGATTTAGATATTTACAAAAAGCAATTTGCTCTCCAATCAGCCACATTCACTCATATCAATCACACCGATACTATCAAGGCAGAAGTATATAGAGTCGTTGTCATTTAATTTGGCGCGCGCCCTTGAGACAATTGACCGCTGCGATAAAGCCATTTGCCTTTCACTTTTTCAAAGTAGCTTTTTTCCGTAAACGAAACATCTTTTTTGTCTTGAATAAGATATGCAACAAAAGTGACTGTAGCAAAGGAACCGCTCTCGTGAAATCCCAGAATCTCTAGGTCTTTGAATTCAGTATGTGAGGAGAATTCAGATATTTTTTGAGCCCACTCCTTAACATCATGGAAAAATTGAGGACCGGCTGGATGTGTCGTATGGATAATGTAGTCTGGCATGCACAGCGCATACGCTGCAAATCTCGACCGCATAAGCTGTAGTGCTGTATCTGGCTTCTTTCCTAGATGAAAAGGTTGGCAGCACACCTCATATTGTTTACCGCTTTGACAGGGGCACGGCATTGTCTTATCGTGTTCACTTTTCATGCGAGTCTCCATCGAGATGATTTGGTTTAGGGATAGACAGAAACAACTCCTTGAAAATATGCCCGTGTTCTTTTCTGCAAAGGATCGGACCAAATGGGTAATCTGAAGGGACCAGAACTTCAATCAGCTCGCAAGACTTGACGCTTTCTGTTGACAGTCGCTTTTTTTCTGCTTTCAATTTTTGTTTAGGTGCCATATAACCCCCCCCATAAGGTAACTACTATACGGCAAAAAATTAATTTTTCATAGAGCTGAGTGAAACTGCGGTGCATGAACGGTGCAATGGCGGTGCAACTTTTTTGAGTTTGATCTAGCAAGATCCGATTACAACCATTCAAAAATCGATTTTCCAGAACCTCTTCTAGTTGAAAAAACTGCAGGGCTTTTGCTGATATCTGTTTTTAGTGAGATAGATGATCTAAAATGGCTTTGTTTTGGAAAAACTTGATTTGGATCTCAAGCTTCTGTTTCGATTCTTTGTCGCCGTTCTTCTAAAGTTTCTCCCTCATAAAGCCAATAGATCGGCCCTTGTACCTGTGTCTGCTTTCTTCCTGATTCACATAATAATTCTGAAGCGGCAGCACTTAAACTAGTCACCTTACCTCGAAATTCGACGGCTTTATCATCAATTACTTTGCAAGTAATCTCGTCATTACGAGCATAGTGCAGCTTAACTCCTAGAGGGATCTTTGCCAATGAGAATCGAAAAGATGGCCTTCGTGCGAAAGCAAAATCTCCTATTTCAGAAGTCATATCTGGGTCATTAAAGGAACTTCTGGAGAAGAAATGGATGGTGCAGGAAATGGCTTAGGTGTTGAGGTTTTTGTTGTTTGCCTCCTACAACATAAGAACCTGAAACTATAAATCTCTTTTTCCATGGACGGTGCACTAGCGGTGCAACGACGAACCTATTGCACCATCAAAATCCAATAAAATCCAGTAGCATTTTAGCCTTTAATCCTTTAACATCATACTCATAGCGGTTGGATGGTAATGGGTAATATTGAAGGCGACCGCCCTCATAATCCGTGGGTCGTAAGTTCGAATCTTAATCGAGAATCAGAACCACATAGAATATCCAGATTACAGGAGATCACCGATAAAAATTGATTCTAACTTTTCTTCATGAATTTTCTGATTGCTCTTTTCGACCTTATAGGCTGAGCCTTTTTCATTAGCTCTCACAACGCGAGTTAGTTGATCTTCGATGTAATGCAAAGCAACGTGATCATCGATAGCCAAGCCGTTTGAAAGCTTGGTTTCTTGTAATAATTGGTGATAGGTAGGGCGTCTATTTTTCTCTCCATCATAGTGAGGGCAACAACTGCCTTTAAGAAAACCTAAACATTTCAAAGCTGTTAGATTTCCTGGTATAGAATCTGTAACACATTCTTCAAACCAACAATTAGCTCCAGCACTGATACCAGACAATACTACACCTGCTTCCCAAGCTTTTTTGAGATAAACATCTAATTTCCATTCTTTCCAAAGAGCAAGGCAACTTTTTGTATTTCCACCTCCTACATATATTGCGTCTTTTTCAAGGATAAAGGACTCTAAGTCGGAAGAAGGAAGATCAAATAAAGAGAGATGAGAAGGTTTACAATTCAATTGTCCAAAAAAACGATAGAAATCAATAATGTATTTTTGCGCTTCACCACTTGCTGTAGGTATAAAGCAAATAGTAGGACAACTTTTCCCTGTTTGTTGTAAGCAATATTCTTCAATAAGGCTATTGATTGGTGAATATTCGCCATATTTTGAAAATCCGCCTCCACCAATGGCTATAATTTGTTTCATGTTAACCTCAAATTCAATCCTAAGCGATCACTAAAGAAATAAGAGTATGCCATTTAGGATTGCCTGTACCTGAAAGAGTCTTGTAAAGGCTCTCTCGACCGATATTCGCTTTCTTAGCTAAAGCTCCAATTCCCCCTTGTGCGTCTGCAACAATATGTAATGCTACAAAAAAAAGCTACTGAGACTCTTCATCTCCTAGATAAGCAACAGCAAAATCATGATCTTTAAGCTGCTCTAAAAGAAAATCCTGATATTTTCTAATTCTTGCGATTGTTTAACTGCCCTGATTAATAATCTTTCGCTTTATTAATATCCCTATTTTGGCAACCTTTGTCGCCACCACAAACCAATAAAATGAGCTTATTACCAATTTTCCCATAATAAATTCTAATTCCTGGTCCATAATGGATTCTTAGTTCAGAAACTCCGTCTTGCAACGTTTTACAATCCTAAAAGTTTCCAAGCTTTAATCATTCTAGCTGCATCGAGACTGTAGCCTTTGCATGAACCTCTTTAAGCCAATTTCAAAAGGGTCTCTTGCCCGTCGTGATGTCGTAAACTTCAATTTCGATCTCTTACATAAATCCTTATAGCATCCTGTGCTATATATAGTTGGTAAGAGGTTTGTAAATAGCTAAATATGAGGATAGGTAAAATTTATCTTTAAAGCCTGACCAATAAAAAGTTCGAAGTGTTGCCTGTAAATGGAGTTGAAAAAGCCCTTCTTTGTGAAGACGCTGGCTTCATAATCGGACAAACCCTTAGTGTAGATGGCGGTGGCAGCCTCTAACCAATCAAAATTAAAAGGAATGTGAGATGAACAGTTTTGATATAGAAAGTCCTCGGATCAAAGAACGGACAATAGCGCGTAATGATTTGGCATTTTCCTTTCTTACCCAGATGCCTATTGTACCAGGCCATCTTTTGATCTGCCCAATCCGTGCTGTGTCATCATGCGAACAATTAACTCCTGAAGAATGGCAAGCAATTTTAGACCTACAAAAACATGTATGTCAGGCGTTATGTAAAGCTTTTGATGCGGAAGGGTTTAATTTCGCCTGGAACATGGGAGAAAATGCAGGCCAGACTGTTCCTCACTTTCATCTCCATGTTGTGCCGAGAAAAAAAGGTGATACAGGCATCTTGGAGTACGAACCAAGAGTATTTTTATACCGACCTGGAAGTCGAGCTGTATCTCCTATAGAAGAGCTTAGGGAAGTAGCAGAGGAGATAAGAAAATCTATCAAACAACTTTAGATCCATCTCACATCAAAATGATCGATGTAATCATTTTCCCAAAAAACTTCTTCAATTGAATTAAAGCCTTAGTTCGATTCTTACTTGGGGAGTTGAAAAGCCCTTCATAAGAATTTCGATACGCCAGCAGATGCCAACAAAAATCAGACGACAAAAGACATTCGTTAAGACTTAAACCTTTACTTTTGCGCTTTGACGATGCTACGCAGCACATGCCACATTACTACCAAGGCATCAGCATAGCCAAGCCCCCCATAGTTCGTTGAATTGGTCGAAGTCAGCTGGAAAGATTCAGGAAAAGATTGCATGCGGTGCGACCTGGCGAGGTGTAAACATTCTATACCTTCCAAATGACAAATTTCACCTCGGTGTCACAGACGAATAAGGTTCATAGTGCTAAGGCTTTTCTTCATCCTATTTCTGTTTTCATTGTCTCAAAAAGGGCCCTATTTTCCGAGTAATCTATAGCAATCTCGACGATGCAAGGGCGCTTGGATGCCAGTGCTTTCTTTAATGTAGGGATGAGTTCGGCTGCTTGCTCAACGCGATAGCCCAGAGCACCAAAACTTTCCGCATACTTCACTAAATCTACACTACCTAATTTAACCATGCACTCCCGTTTGAAGTTGATCTGCTGCTGTTGTTTAACCATATCGAAGGCTCCGTCGACCCAAACGCAATGGACAAAAGAGAGATTTTCCCTCACAGCGGTTTCCAGTTCTTGGGATGAGATTAAAAATCCCCCGTCCCCTGAAATCGATAAGATCTTTTTTTCGGGAAAAATAAGCCTTGTCGCGATTGCCCAAGGAAGGGCGATCCCCAGAGTTTGCTGACCATTGCTTGTGAGGTAATGGCGCGGGGAGTAGGATAAGAAATAGCGCGACATCCACATATAAACCGAACCAATATCGCAGATAACAAGTGCCTCGTCGTCAAGCAGAGACCTTAAGTCGTGGATGAATCGCAACGGATGCATCGGCATATTGCTTTTCGAGGCTCCGGAGCTGATGATTCCCTCTAATTCCTTACGGTAGCCTTCAGAATTCTTAAAGGCTCTTTTTTTCAATCGGTTTTTTAATTTAGCTTTCATCAAAGCCACCGTCTTAGCAATATCGCCAATGAGTTCTACAGAAGGGTTGTAGGTTAAGTGAAGATCTGCCGGAGCACAGTCAATATGGATAATCTTTCTCTTTTTATGCTGTTTATTCCAAATCCCCGAATCATATTCCACGGCGGAAAAACCGATTGCGACTATTGTGTCGGCCTGATCGAGCATCTTGTCGGCTATCTGATTTTTAAAAAGGCCCACGCGCCCTGCAAACAGGTGCTCGAGTTCTCGCGGAATGACTCCGGCCCCTTGATAGGTCGAAGCGACAGGTAAAGGACACTCCCGAATAAGATCCCTAATGGCAGCGCAATTTCCAGGTTGGCTTGCTTCCATACCTAAAAGAAATACGGGGGACTCTGCCTGATCGATCAAGGCGACCGCCTGATCCATAGCCTCCTCGTCGGCAGGACCAAGAGCAAAAGGCACCCTCTCTTTAAATCCCTCAGCAGCCACTTTTTCTAATAAAACATCTTTAGGAACGCTGATGAATACCGCCCCTCTTCTAGGCTCAAGAGCTTTTCTAAATGCTTGTGCGCATACGTCTGGGATCGTCAATGTATCCACTATCTCGACGCTGGACTTTGTGGCAGCCTTTGTCAACGACACGTTGTCGGCAATTTGATACGCCTTTTTATACCTCATAGAACGGGGATTACTTCCCCCAATTGCAACCACGGGATCCCCTTCGGTAGTAGCTGTCAAGAGTCCGGTCACCAAATTGGCCACACCGGGTCCCGATGTTGCTATCACAACTCCCGGCCTGCCCGTGATCCTGCCGTACACTTGCGCCATTAAGGCGGCATGCTGCTCATGGCGGCAGAGGATCATCCGAATAGAACTGTCGATCAATGCATCAAATAAAGGGTCAATCTTAGCACCGGGTAGCCCGAAAACGATCTCTACCCCTTCTACTTCCAAACTTTCTACAAATAGCTGCGCACCATTTTTCATTCTAAATAGTCCTCCACGCTTTCAATAGTGAATATTTTTAGATCCGCTTGTGTGACAGCAGATTGCTCACAAAAAAGGTGCAGGCACTCTCTAGCATGACCGCCGCTGATAGCACTTTCCGTTTCGCAAGAGGTATCCAAGGTCACAATATGCGCATGCGATGAAAGCTGGTTACTTTTTTCAAAAGGATTATGATAGAGGACAGTCTGTAAAGAGGCATTGACGTCCCTCATCACCGTGTCGTTAAAATCGGCAACAACCCCCATGGCAAATCCGTACTCTTTACCTCGAAGCATCGGCGGTCTGGAATAATAAAAACCTCTATTATCAAAAATATTTTTCCCCTTGGTGGGCGATTGTTCGATAAAAGTTGCGTGGAAAGAAGCAAATTTCATCCAACCGCAAAAAGCAAACGGCTTTGCAACCTTTTGGTAAATCTGCCGGTACACTTGCTCCAGAGGGAGGCCATTCTTGGAGGCCATTTTTAATTGGAATGAAGGTGCTGTATTGAGAGAGATGACAAATAGGCCGTTTGTTACAAACTCATCTCCCGATACAAGCTGTCCATACCTCTCATGCTTTGGATCGGTGCATGTTGAGAAAAGCTTATCGCCCACAAGAAGTGCCTCCCCCATCGCATCAAAATTCAGCGAGGATCCCACCTCAAAACCATACTGGAATTTTTGAGCTGAAAACCGGCGACCCTTTAGACGCAAGTCGACCGAGCCCTCAATAACATCAACAACAGAGCCGATGTGGAAGGCTTTTATACCAGACGGATTTAAAGAATCTAAATAGAAATAATCGTTCATGAAAATTTGTTTTGATAACTAACAGACCCCCCCCTGACAGTCAAGCATTTTTCGTTTTTTCAAAAAATTTAGTACTCAAATCGGTGGATATAAAAGAGACGCTTTAGCCTAGAAATATCCCCTTATCTCGCTAGGTTAAATTGTTTTCAAATAGTTGTATTAAAAAGGGAAGAGATTCGTAATATTTGTCTTGGCAACCTAGGGCTGCATGACCACTAGTTTTCTTTTTCACTTGTCGACAAGTGTGGAAAACGGCTTAAACAAAAGAGGACCATTATATTTATATGAGATCCACTTTGCATGCAAATAACAGATCGGATGATCCCCTAACCTTGCCCGCGTACCGAAATCCTATGTAACGGCGACGTAGGAAACTTCTTCAGCGCATGCTCATTCTGTAAGACAGCATTGGAGATGAAAAAATAAAAGGGGTGCGTTAAAAAACTTTTTTCACGACATGTTTCCCCTAAGTTAAAGGTCCCATTCGCTAGTTTATTGTTTTTTTTCAATTAGACAAAGCAGTGATTTGGCGATCGATACGCTTTGAGTCTCTCAACACGGAAATTTTTAACTTATCTCCAGGATGCAAATCCATGAGATGATGAATGACCTTTTCGTCTTTCATATCAATTCCATCGATGCCGATAAGTGTGTCTCCCACCCTGATTCCGGCCTGAGCCGCATCGCTGTTCAAATGAAAGCTAAGGATGCTATTGTTTTCTCCTAGACGTAGGCCCGTCTGCGCCGGTGCGTACACCCAAACAGAAAAGACGCTCCATGGTTTATTTACCTCGATAATACTTGGTCCTATGGAATACCCGCTCGCGGTACTGCGACCGGTTCCATTGCTCGATCCCAAACTCACTGTAGCATTGGCATCATACGATGTTGATCCGGGAACGTACAAATTGCTTTTTTCCACACCCGAAAGCACCGGAATCATGAAATCCCCCCCCATTTTGGCGGCTTTCTTTTTGGCGTCTGTAATTAAATCTTCAAAGTTTGCATAACCATTTCCAATCGATGCAACTGTTCCGATCCGATAGGCAACACGCGAGGGCATTTGAGGAAAAAACTCGACTCTGGTGTGTTTTTCTCTGGGTTCTTTGCAAAGAACCACTTCATTATGATAAGACGAGCTCACCCGTGCGCAAGAAACCAGTAGTACACAAAATAAAAAATGAAGCGAGTACTTGATCACAGCCATCCTTTTGGTAATTAAACGAGACAATAGTAAATAAATAGATTATTTAAATAAATAATAATTAACTTTTAAACCTTTTTAGTGGGCGGGTCGCTTTTCGCTTTTGTGTTTCGAGCACCATCAAGTTGCTAAAAAAAGGTTCAACCTGTGCCCAGACGAATAACCTTCATTTATGACTGAGGGTTTAAAAAACCATTTCTCAGCAATCGCGCATGTTTACGCAGTAGCCATTGACGTAATATAAAAGGGGGATGGGGATCTGACAAGAGCCAATGTAGTAGATAATTCAACCAACCAAAAGGCTGGGCTAATCTATTAATGGCTTGTGAGGTCATTCTAGAAATGGATTCTTCTGCAGCCTCTAATACTGATGGGTCCTTGATAGAGCGAGTGGCCTGAAGATCGGCCATGATTTCAAAAACCAAGGTGACAATCATTTTCATGCTCCAGCCAGCACAAAAAAGCCAAAGAGATTTGTTGAACCATGAGTCAATTAGATGATTTGAGGGGAGTAAATAAGAAAATATACAGGGGATCCAAAAAAATAGGGCCGTAAGCTGAAATAGTTTACGTACGTAAAATAACCAAGGTAAATGACCAGATTTTATGTGGGAAATTTCATGCCGGGCAAGCCAATCCCAAGCCTTTATTGTATTGGATTCCGGATGTTCGATAGGTCGAGCTATGAGTGCACCAGAAACCAGTACATAAATATGCTTATTCCATGAAAAAATAGCGCAGTGTTCAACTAGCGCTTCTTTTGTCACAACTACGGAAATTTGTTCTTTAAATTCAGGTAAGAGCTTCTGAAAA